>ERZ1026884.19-NODE-19-length-104093-cov-14.109297_pt1 | contig 104093 bp, 91 predicted proteins | sample MGYA00380172_ERZ1026884 | MGnify/ENA primary metagenome ERZ1026884 (study PRJEB33269, sample SAMEA4719808) | human gut metagenome | biome: human-associated habitat; feature: organic feature; material: feces | place: Cameroon | collected 2013-10 ... | reverse complement strand
GGTTTGTCCTTGCTGACGCCTATTATGTCGTAGCCGGCAGCTGCCAACTCCTCTTTGTGTGCCTGGAGGGAACATGCCTCGGCTGTGCATCCGCTGGTGTTTGCCTTGGGATAGCTGTAAAGTACGATTTTGCGACCTTGGTAGTCGCTTGCCTTGATTTCACGTCCGTCTTGGTCTATGCCAAGAATCTCGGGTATTTTGTCTCCTATGTTCATAATTGGGTTGTTTTTGTTTTTATTTTTATTTTATGTTGCAAAGATATGTATTCAATCTGAGATGAGCAAACTCTTTGCGCTCTTAATGTTGGATGTTTACTTGTTGCATGTATTCTTGCAGTTTTCCTTTTTGCAACATTTTACGCGACTTCTCTTTTGCGAAAGCCTGCATGTCCACAGCCACGTCATCCTCGTCTACAATCTCTACGCCGGTCATGGTTTCTATGATGTCTTCCATTGAGACCACGCCACGTAGGCAGCCGTATTCGTCGAGGATGATGGAGATGTGCTCGCGTTTCTCCAGCATCTTCTCCCATATCTGATATACCGAATCGTCTTCGTTGAAGGAAAGTATCGGGCGCATGAGGTCGGAGAGTTTGGTTTCAAATTTGTCGTCCGACAACTTCTTCAGCACCATGTCTTTCAGCACGTAGCCGATGATGTATTCCTTACTCTTGTCGTAGACGGGTATGCGTGAGAAATTCCATGTCTGCTGCTCGTAGAACTCCTTGATGGTAAGGTTCACGTTGGCAGATTCTACCACAATGGATGGTGTCATCACCTCGCGTGCCTTAACGGCAGCCAGACGGATGCAGCTTTTGATAATCTTGCTTTCTGACTCGCGGAAGATGCCCTCCGTGGTGCCTACGTCAACCATCGCTGACACTTCTTCGCGGCTCACGGAAGCTTGATGCGCCTTCGGGGTGAACACCTTTGTGATTAGTTCTGAGAGCAGAACCAGCGGGTAGGTGATGAAGATGAGCACGCGGATAGTCTTGGTGGAAGGCATGGCGAGCGAACGCCAGTAGGATGCTCCGATGGTCTTGGGGATGATTTCGGAAAGCACAAGAATCAACAGCGTGAGAATGGCTGATATAAGTCCGAAGTATTCTTCGCCGAAGAGCTTCATCGACTCGGCGCCGACGCCTGCCGAACCGATGGTGTGGGCAATGGTGTTGAGCGAGAGGATTGCGCCTACGGGACGGTCCACGTTGTTCTTGTACTGTTTCATCAAGGAGGCTGTCTTGCTGCCTTGACTCTCCTTCATCGAGATGAACGACATAGGAGTGGATAGGAGTACCGCCTCGAGGACGGAACATAAAAAGGATAGTGACAGAGCACTTAAGAAATATAATATGATTAGGCCCATGAAATGTATCATTTACTGCGCAAAGATATCTATTTTGTGGGTATTTTTATTCCTTTGAGGTCGGATGTTGGTATTCTTTAACTAAATGCCGTGGAATTTCTGTTTTGTTAGTATATTTCTTTTACCCTATCACTCCATCAAGCACCATTGTTGGCATAATACAGACAATATGCCATATCTACATTTCGGTATTTTTAGTGAAATACCTATTTTTGATGACGCTCCGAATTTGGTGGTTTCTCTTATGATTACTATTTTTGCACTCGGAAAAGAATCGTATTTACGCGACCGATAGTTGTGTTAATGCGGTTTATATAAAAGTTTTATAATTATAAAGGTTATTGTATTATGATTATCGAAAATGTTCATGCAAGAGAGATCTTGGATTCTCGTGGCAATCCTACAGTAGAGGTTGAGGTGTCATTAAAGTCTGGCATCGTTGGTCGCGCATCAGTCCCGTCTGGTGCCTCGACAGGTGAGAATGAGGCTTTGGAACTTCGTGATGGCGACAAGAGCCGCTATTGTGGCAAGGGAGTATTAAAGGCTGTAGAGAATGTGAATAACGTGATTGCGCCGGCTTTGGTCGGTTTCTCAGCCTTGGAACAGCGTGCTATCGACCATAAGATGTTAGAGCTGGACGGCACCAAGACCAAGTCAAACCTGGGAGCCAATGCTATTCTTGGTGTATCGCTTGCAGTGGCTCATGCTGCAGCCGAGTATCTCCACATGCCGTTGTATCGCTATATTGGTGGTTGCAACACTTACACCCTTCCCGTTCCTATGATGAACATCATCAATGGAGGTGCTCACTCTGATGCGCCAATCGCTTTCCAGGAGTTTATGATACGTCCTGTCGGAGCTTCTAATGAGAAAGAGGCCATCCGTATGGGTGCAGAAGTGTTCCATGCCTTGGCCAAGCTCCTAAAGAGCCGCGGACTTTCTACTGCTGTCGGCGACGAGGGTGGTTTCGCTCCGGCACTCAATGGTATAGAGGATGCGCTTGAGAGCATTTGTCAGGCAATCAAGGATGCTGGTTATGAGCCGGGAAAGGATGTGAAGATAGCAATGGACTGCGCTGCCAGCGAGTTTGCTGTTCAAGAGAATGGTGAGTGGTATTACGATTATCGCCAGCTGAAGGACGGTAAGAAGAAGGATCCCAACGGCAAGAAACTCACAGCTGCAGAGCAAATAAAGTTCTTGGAAGAACTAATCACCAAATATCCTATTGATTCCATCGAGGACGGTCTTGATGAGAACGATTGGGACAACTGGGTGAAGCTTACAGCTGCCATTGGCGACCGTTGCCAATTAGTTGGTGACGACCTCTTTGTGACGAACGTGAAGTTCTTGGAGAAAGGTATCAAAATGGGTGCTGCTAACTCTATCCTTATCAAAGTGAACCAGATAGGTTCGCTTACTGAGACTTTGGATGCTATAGAGATGGCTCATCGCCATGGCTATACAACTGTTACATCACACCGTTCTGGTGAAACCGAGGATACTACTATCGCTGATATAGCTGTGGCAACAAACTCTGGTCAAATCAAGACTGGTTCGATGAGCCGTACCGACCGTATGGCAAAGTACAACCAACTTATCCGTATCGAAGAACAGTTGGGAAATAACGCATCTTACGGTTACAAAAAACTAAAGTAGACGTGATTAATTATTGAATAAATCATAATCGAAATAAATGGGCATGAACAACCGTGATGGTTGAACATGCCCATATTTTATATATTCAAACGTAAGCACTCAATTGCTTCTGAGGAATTATTAATTATTTCTATATATCAACACTTGCATTGCGGATACGCTTGCTTGCCTTGTGATACTTTAGTGCTAGATAAGTGATAGGTTAAGTCTTCCAGATTAACCATCTTTAGTTGGCCTGTTCCGAGAGGAACTTAATTCTTACGAGACGTATGTCGCGTTCTTCGTAGTCACCAAGCTCGTCCATAGCGTCGTCGATATTGTCGGTATCCGATTCGCGGAAGTATTCGTATATATCGTCCACCTGATCCTCGTCCATTACATCCTCAAGGAAATAGTCGATGTTTACCTTAGTGCCCGAGTATACAATAGCGTCAATCTCGTCCAGCAAGTCGTCGAAGTCGAGGTTCAGAGCCGATGCAATGTCGTCAAGCGGCATGCGACGGTCCAGGTAACCAATAATCTTAACCTTAGTCATCGAGTCCTTAGCCACGGTTCTGACAAACATCTCCTCAGGACGTTCAATCTCGTTATCGTCGCAATAGCGCTTGATAAGTGCGCAGAACTCCTTGCCGTATCTACGAGCCTTGCCTACGCCAACGCCTTGAATGTTGCGAAGTTCTTCTACAGAAACCGGATATAGAGTGGCCATCTGCTCGAGTGATATGTCTTGGAAGATGACATAACCTGGTAGATTAAGCTTCTTAGCCGTCTTTTTACGAAGGTCTTGCAGCATACTATATAGTGTAGGATCCAGTGCTGATGCTCCATGCTCCTCTTCTACGTCATCGTTAGTTTCGGTAAAGTCGGTGTCCTCCACATATGTAAAGTCAGTAGGATTCTTCACAAATCGCTTGCCGGCAGCCGTAACCTTAAGCAATCCGTAACTCTCTATGTCCTTGTGTATATATCCAGCAATCATGCCCTGGCGTATAACCGGGTTCCATGTCTTAGGAGGCATATCCTCGCCCATGCCAAATTCCTCGAGCTGGTCATGGTGATGCGATACAATATCATCAGTAGCACGTCCCTTAACAAAGTCGATGACATAATCCTGGCGGAATCCCTCCTTCATGGCAAGAATAGAGCGTAGCACTATGAGCAAAGCCTCTTTGCCCTCGCGCTTAACCTTAGGATGTCGGCAGTTGTCGCAATTGCCACAGTTGTCCTTAGGATATTCCTCGCCAAAGTAGTGCAGCAATATTTTGCGTCGGCATACCGACGACTCGGCATAAGCAGCAGTTTCCTGCAACAGTTGTTTGCCTATGTCTTGCTCGGCAACAGGCTTACCTTCCATAAACTTCTCAAGTTTTTGCAAGTCTTTATACGAGTAGAAGGCTATGCACATACCCTCTCCACCATCGCGTCCGGCACGTCCTGTCTCCTGATAATATCCTTCCAAACTCTTTGGTATATCGTAGTGTATAACGAATCGTACGTCAGGTTTGTCGATGCCCATGCCAAAAGCTATGGTAGCAACAATAACGTCAATGCGCTCCATAAGGAAGTCGTCTTGCGTTTGCGAGCGCTTTGCCGAGTCGAGTCCGGCATGATAAGGAGCCGCCTTAATCTCGTTGGCTTGCAGCACAGCCGCCAGTTCCTCCACCTTTTTGCGTGATATACAGTATACAATACCACTCTTTCCGGGGTGCTGTTTAATAAACTTGATAATCTGTTTATCTATATCCTTAGTCTTCTGTCTTACCTCATAATATAGGTTAGGACGATTAAAGGACGAGCGGAACTCCTTGGCATCAGTAATGCCGAGGCTCTTCTTAATGTCCATGCGCACCTTGTCTGTGGCAGTGGCAGTAAGAGCTATGACGGGAGCGTTGCCTATCTTCTGTATTGTGGGTCGTATGTTTCGGTATTCGGGGCGGAAGTCGTGTCCCCACTCCGAAATACAGTGAGCCTCGTCAATGGCATAGAACGAAATCTTGAAAGAGCGGAAGAACTCAAGGTTGTCTTCCTTGTTCAGCGATTCGGGAGCCACATACAACAGTTTGGTGCGTCCCTCACGAACATCCTTGTATACTTGCTGTATGGCAGCCTTGTTAAGTGAGGAATTGAGATAATGGGCAACTCCCGGCTCCTCGCTAAGGCCGTTGATGACGTCGACCTGATTTTTCATAAGAGCTATGAGTGGCGATATAACAATCGCCGTACCGTCCATAATAAGCGATGGCAATTGATAGCAAAGGCTCTTGCCGCCACCTGTAGGCATTAGCACAAATGTGTCGTTGCCTTCAAGCAAGTTGCGTATTATTGCTTCTTGTTCGCCTTTGAACGAGTCGAAACCGAAGTGATGTTTTAGTTGTTCGTTGAGGTTAATTGTCCCAGTCATAGTAGTAAGATTTAAAAGCAAAATCCTCTCCACTCCCTCCAGCGGGGTGGAGAGGATTTCTATTCTATTTTAGATGCGACTTCTCAAGTTGCTGCTTGGCGTAATCGAGTGTAACGTCAAACTTGTCCACCTTCTTTGAAGGCTGTTCGAACATAGCGTCCATAACAATCGATTCTACGATAGAGCGCAGTCCACGAGCGCCAAGTTTGTATTCTACAGCCTTATCCACGATAAAGTCGAGTGCGTCGTCGGTGAAGTTAAGCTGTATGCCGTCCATCTCGAACAGTTTCTTATACTGCTTGATGATAGAGTTCTTAGGCTCAATAAGGATGCGTCGCAGGGCTTCGCGGTCAAGAGGATTGAGGTATGTAAGCACAGGTAGACGACCGATAATCTCCGGAATAAGACCGAATGATTTTAGGTCCTGCGGCAATATATACTTCATAAGGTCGCTCTTGTCAATGCTTCTTGCGTTCTGTACAGAGTTAAAGCCAACGGTGTGAGCATTAAGACGCTGAGCAATTTTGCGTTCTATACCGTCGAATGCACCACCACATATAAATAATATGTTGCGGGTATCTACGTGTATATAGTCCTGGTCAGGATGCTTGCGTCCGCCCTTTGGCGGCACATTCACCATAGTTCCCTCAAGCAGTTTTAGCAAACCCTGCTGCACACCCTCGCCGCTAACGTCGCGAGTGATACTTGGGTTGTCGGCCTTGCGTGCTATCTTGTCAATCTCGTCAATAAATACAATACCGCGTTCGGCAGCCGGCAAGTCGTAGTCGGCAACCTGAAGCAAGCGCGAGAGAATACTTTCTACATCCTCGCCCACATAGCCTGCCTCGGTAAACACAGTTGCGTCTACAATGGTGAAAGGCACCTTTAGCAGCTTGGCTATAGTGCGTGCGAGCAGAGTTTTGCCCGTACCAGTAGAGCCCACCATAATGATGTTGCTCTTCTCAATCTCAACACCCGACTCGTCGTCAGGCTGCGACAGGCGCTTGTAATGGTTGTATACTGCAACCGACAGAAACTTCTTGGCCTCGTCCTGTCCGATGATGTATTGGTCGAGATATTCCTTTATCTCTGTAGGCTTAGGCACATCGGCAAGTTCCACATCAAACTTTCCGCCGCGCTTACGCTTGCCACCATCGGGTCCGAGCCCAGCCTCAACCACAATCTGATATGCCTGCTGTGCGCATTGGTCGCAGATAAAGCCGTTGAGTCCGGTAATTATAAAGTTGACATCCTTTTCTGCTCTTCCGCAGAAACTGCATACTTTCTTTGGCATTGCTATATTACTTCTTTCTAATCATTATCTGGTCAATCATTCCATACTCCTTAGCCTCTTCTGCATTCATCCAGTAGTTGCGGTCAGAGTCGGCCCAAACCTTGTCGAATGGAGTATGCGAGTGGTCGGAGATAATGGTGTAGAGTTCCTTCTTGAACTTCTGAATCTCTCTTGCTTCAATCTCAATGTCCGAAGCTTGTCCTTGTACACCGCCAAGAGGCTGGTGTATCATCACGCGACTATGCTTTAGGGCATATCTTTTGCCTTCCTGACCTGCCACGAGCAATACGGCTGCCATAGATGCAGCCATACCGGTACACATGGTAGACACGTCGGATGTAATGAACTGCATAGTGTCGTAGATGCCGAGACCTGCTGTAACACTTCCGCCAGGCGAATTGATGTAGATAGAGATATCCTTGCCAGGATCTACCGAGTCAAGGTATAAGAGTTGTGCCGAGAGCGTATTGGCTGTATAGTCGTTAATCTCGGTACCGAGGAAGATGATACGGTCCATCATCAATCGTGAGAACACATCCATCTGTGTAACATTGAGCTGACGCTCCTCGAGGATGTAAGGGTTGAGGTACTGAGCCTGCGCCTTCATCACGTCATCAAGCACCAAACCGTTCATGCCAAGGTGCTGTGTTGCGTACTTTCTAAAGTCGTTCATATCTTGTTTTTCTTATTGTTTTTCTGTATGTTGTATATATATAAGTAATGATAGAAGGCCATACAGCAACTATCTATATACAAAGATACAAAAAAAAGTCGGTTCGCTTATAATCTTACCATATATTTTTTTTATTCTTTGCATAAGGGTATTAAAAAAAATATGTAACTTTGTGCAAGCAATATTAATGATTTGCTATCAAATTTATTTATAAACCTAAAAAATTTAAATCTATGGGATTAAAAGAAGCAGTTGTATCAGTTTTTTCAAAGTATGCAACATTTAGTGGTCGAGCCACACGTTCGGAGTATTGGTTCTTCTATTTGTTCAATATTATCATGAGCTTTGGCCTTATTGCCGTATGCTCTATTATCGGTGCTATCTTCAAGGGCTTAGACGGAGCTACTGGTGGCTATATGGTTGGCATCATTCTTTATTGGATCTACGCCATTGCTGCGTTTATACCCGGCTTGGCAGTTTCGGTGCGCCGTCTTCATGATACCGGACGTTCGGGATTCAACCTCTTCTGGATATTCCTGCCTATCATTGGAGCTATTCTTCTTTTGGTATATTTTGTCACTGGCAGCAATCCAGGCGATAATGCTTACGGACCAGAGCCAGAAAAATAATAAAGCCGTTTTATAGACTATTTTTTACTGACATTATATGCTGTCCCAAAGTAATATATATTAAAATGCAAAGTAATATATATTTAAATGCAAAGTTATATTATATTAAAATGCAAAGTAATATATATTTAAATGTGCAAGTAATATTATATTACTTTGGGAGCAAATAAATCCTCTTGTTTCCCCGTTCTTCTTATCCCAGCTTTTCATCCATAAATTGCGGTTTATTGATGATGGTTCTTCGTGCTTTTTTGTTCATATCTTGTTTACTTATAGTTCAGTGTTAGGCATAAAAAATTTCTTCCAAAAGCCTTTACATATTTGCCAAATCCTTTGTTTATGGGCGTTTAGCCGTGTGTTTGTCCGTTTTGTTTTGTCTTTTGTCTAATTTGTGACGCTTGATATTAGTCAATGCTTGTAATTTTGCAACCGAATAAAAACCTATCCGTTTCAAATCTTCAAGAGTAAGAAAACAAGATCAGATAAAGTTGTTCTTTAAGACAACCATTATCAGTAAAAGACAAAATTTAAACCAAACCATAATTTACCTAAACGTTTTGAACATGAACCAAACAAAAGGAAACAAATCCACAGGACGTTTCGCGCTACTTTTTGCCGGACTGCTTGCAACATCAAGCTTGTCGGCATTTGCGCAGAACCGCATTGTAAAGGGCAGCGTTGTGGATGCCAACAATCAAGAACCTCTTATGGGCGCCACTATTATGCTCGATGGTGGCAAAACTGGAGCCGTTACAGATATAGACGGCAATTTCTCGCTTACAGTTCCCGAAGGAACCAAGCAAATCTCTGTATCATATATAGGATATGTAGCCAAGACCGTGCAACTAAAGAACGGTGTTATGACCATACAGCTCGACTCTAACGACAAGCAGATAGGCGAGGTGGTGGTTGTTGGTTACGGTACTACACGCAAAAGCGACCTTACCGGTTCAGTTGCCACTGTCAAGGCCAAGGATTTCAACAAAGGCTCTATATCATCGCCCGAGCAACTTATTAATGGTAAGGTTTCGGGTGTACAGATTATGTCGAACTCAGGTTCGGCAACCGCGGGAAGCACTATTCGCGTACGTGGTGGTGCCTCGTTGAATGCCTCTAACGACCCGCTTATAGTTGTAGATGGTGTGCCTTTGGAGCTTGGTGGCATCTCGGGTGCCGACAATTTCCTTAGCATGATTAACCCGCAAGACATCGAGTCGATGACTGTATTAAAGGATGCTGCATCTACGGCTATTTATGGTTCGCGAGCATCCAACGGTGTTATTCTTATAACAACAAAGAAGGGCAGCGACTCTAAGCTCAACATACAATTCTCGTCTACCAACACCATGCAGACACGTGCACAGATGGTGGATGTATTGAGTGCCGACGAGTTTCGCAATGTTATAAATGCCCAGGGCACCGATGCTCAGAAGGCTTTGCTTGGCAATGCCAACACCGATTGGTTTGACGAGGTATATCGCACAACACTATCTACCGACAACAATTTGTCGCTTTCGGGCAACATCGTAAAGGGACTTCCGTTCCGTGCATCTATAGGTTATGCCAACCAGAATGGTATCATTCGCGGCGACAAGTCGGAGCGCTTTACCGGTAATCTTGTGCTCAACCCCAGTTTCTTTAACGACCACCTAAAGCTTACGCTCAATGCCAAGGGCTCTATAGCCAAGAACTCGTTCTACAACGGCAATGCTATTTGGGCAGCGGCTACATTCAACCCCACATTGCCAGTATATTCTGGTTCGGACAAGCTTGGCGGTTATACCGAGTCGTTAGACGCAAGCGGCAACCCTATCAATACATCAGCCGGACAGCGCAATCCGCGTGGACTTGTCGACATGTATGATGCTGGCAGCGATGTAAAGCGATTTATAGGCAACTTTGATGTTGACTACAAGCTCCACTTCTTTCCAGATGTAAAGCTGCATGCAACAGTAGGCACCGACATGGCAGAAGGCAAGGGACACACACGCATACCCGACTATGCGGCATCCAACTACTTTGATGGCGGATACAATTACAACTACGGTCCGCAGAAGAAGCAGAACAATCTGCTTACCGTTTATGCCAACTATGGCCACTACTTCGAGGAGGCAAAGAGCAATGTCGATGCTACAATAGGTTACGATTATCAGTATTGGAAGTCGACATCGCCAGAGACAATAGAGTATAACATGGCTGGCTCGCAGCTCAAAACCCACAAGGCAGAGGACTATCGTCATACTTTGTTGTCATATTATGGACGTGTAAACTACTCGTACGATGGACGTTATCTCCTTACAGCAACCATGCGTCGTGACGGCAGCTCACGCTTTGGCAGCGACTATCGTTGGGGTACATTCCCTTCTTTAGGCTTGGGTTGGACCATCAGCAACGAGAAGTTCCTTAAGGACAACAAAGTGCTTAGCAACCTCAAATTGCGTGCTTCATACGGTGTAACCGGTCAGCAGGAGGTAGGTGGCAATTATAATTATCTGCCTGTTTATACATACAGCGCATCGGGAGCCGAGGCTTATGTCAATGGAACATGGATTAACACCTATCGTCCAGAGGCATATGTGTCTAACCTTAAATGGGAGACAACCGACTCTTGGAACGTAGGTTTCGACTTCGGATTCCTTAAAAACCGCATTTCAGGTTCGTTTGACTATTATACACGCAAGACAAAGGACCTTATAGCAACAGTTCCGGCAGCAGCAGGAACACAGTTTGGCAAGACCATCACCACGAATGTGGGCAATGTGGACAGCCATGGTATTGAGGTTACACTTAACGCCACACCGGTGCAGACAAAGGATTGGGAGTGGAATGTTTCGTACAACTTCACTTGGCAGAAGATGAAGGTTAAGAACCTGTCATTGGTTAAGAGCGACAGCGAGACAAATATGATTGTGGGTCCAACGGTTAAAGACCAAAACCAGATTCAGGTGCTAACCGAGGGCTATACACCTAATATGTTCTACGTATACAAGCAGTTGTACGACCGCAGCGGAAAGCCAATAGAGGGAGCATATGCCGACCTTAACAACGATGGCGTAATAAACGAGTCGGACCGTTATCGCTACCACTCGCCGATGCCCGATTACATCATGGGTCTATCTACATCTCTGCGCTACAAGCAATTGACACTCGGCATGAGTTTCCGCGCCAACATAGGCAACTATGTATACAATTCTACAGCTATGAACACCGGAGCATGGGAGATGGAGACTTGGGCCGACGGATTGCAGTTAAATAATCTCAACCGCAGTTATATGAAGACAGGCTTCAAGACACGCCAGTATCTTTCAGACTATTATGTGGAGAACGGCTCGTTCCTTAAGCTTGACAACATCAACTTGAGCTACAACTTTGGCAAGATAACCAAGTGGTGCTCGTTGTCGCTGTCGGCTATGGTGCAGAATGTATTCTGCATAACCAACTACTCGGGTGCCGATCCAGAGGTGCCAAACGGAGTAGACAGCAGCTTCTATCCAAGACCAAGAACATATACACTGAGCTTGGGACTGACGTTTTAAGTGAAGAACGAAGAGTGAAGAGTGAAAAGTGAAAAATCTGTTTGCTTTAAACAAATACTAAAAAGAAACTATAATGAAACTAAAGAATATATTATATGGTGTGATGATTGGAACATCGGTGCTAACCCTTAATACCGCCTGCACCGATGACCTAAACCAATATCCACACAACGAAACCACCTCTGAGCAGGTGTATACCAATATTCAGAACTATGAGTCGGTACTTGGCAAGATTTATGCCTCGATGACTGCAACTGGCCAGGAAAGCTCTGGCACAGACTTCTCATCAAATCATGGCGAGAACTATATGCGTATGTACATCAACCTTCAGGAAGGACCAACCGACGAGATGGCATACTCGTGGCTTACGGGCGACGATATGACCAACATATCCTTTATGAAGTGGGACGCCAACGACACATGGGTGAGCGATATGTACTATCGCATATATTACAACATCACGCTGTGCAACGAGTTCTTGCGCAACTGTTCCGACTCAAAGATATCTTCTTTCTCGGATGCCGACCAGCAGAAGTTGCGCCGCTATCAGGCAGAAGCGCGTTTCATGCGTGCCTTGTTCTACTATCATGCTCTCGACCTCTACCGCAACATACCGTTTGTAACCGAGAACGACCCTATAGGCTCTTATGTTCCACCACGCTACACACCGCAGCAAACATTCGATTATATCGAGTCGGAGCTTAAAGCATGTGTTGACAATATGGCATCAAAAGACGATTGTCCTTACGGTGAGGCATCGAAGGGAGCTGCCTATACATTGCTTGCAAAGCTCTATCTCAATGCCGAGACTTATATCGGTACAGCCAAGTATACCGAGTGTGTAGAGGCTTGCAAGCAGGCAATAGCACAGGGCTACTCGCTCAACAGCGATTATGCACAGCTCTTTAACGCCGACAACGACAAGCGTACCAACGAGATAATCTTTGCATTGCCGCAAGACCCAGACCACTTGATGACCTATGGATCTACAACATATCTTATCTGTGGCTCGACAAGCAGCACATCCAATTCGCAGAATGCAGCCGACCTTGGCGTGGCTTCGCCTTGGGGCAACTTCCGTTCGCGTGGCAACTTGACTGCAAAGTTTGCCGATGGAGATAAGGATCATCGCTACATGTTCTTCACAGACGGACAGCAGCAATATATCGACGACTTTACCAATCAGCAGGATGGATATCTATTTACCAAATGGACCAACCTGAAGGACAACGGTGAGGCGGCATCTAATACAGCATCTTATGGAGCTGCAACCGATTTCCCATTGTTCCGCCTGGCAGATGTATATCTGATGTATGCCGAGGCCGTAGTACGTGGAGGCAACGGTGGAAGCCGCGAACAGGCACTTCAGTATATCAACGATCTTCGCAAACGTGCCTATGGCGACGCAAGCGGAAACATAAAGGAGAGTCAGCTAACCAAGGAGTTTATCATAGACGAGCGTGCCCGTGAACTTTATATGGAAGGTTATCGCCGCACCGACCTTATTCGTTTTGGTCAGTTTACCACATCTTCTTATATATGGGAGTGGAAAGGCGGAACCAAGGATGGTATGGCTGTAGACAATAAGTACAACTACTATCCAATACCGTCGACCGACCTTACAGCCAATCCAAACTTGAAGAACGAGGGATATTAATAGAGAGCCAAACCTTAGCTACTCCCCATATGAAGGGGAGTGGCATGGGTGTTGCAATCGTTTACATAATCTAAATCAATAATAGTAATTATGAACAAGATATTCAATAAGATATTTCTATACCTTTGTGTAGCGTTGTTCTGCGCAAGTTGCGACAACGACGGCGACACAGTTTATGTAGATGGCATGGCGCCTTCGGAGCTTATTGCCACTGCATCAGACGTAAAACTTGATATTAGTCAGCGTGCCAAGATAGTGTTGCAGCTTGGATGGAAGAATCCTACCTTGCTGTCGAGCGATGTTAATAATCCTGTAACGGGCGATTTGCTTAAGACATATGTTGAGGCTTCAGCCTCGGAGAACTTCGCCAACGCAACATCAACAGCAGTTACATCGCTGTCAAAAGCATATACAGGTACCGAGCTCAACACACTTGCCAAGAGCCTTGGCATCAATGTTAATACTGCCGGACAGATATATTTCCGCATCAAGTCGATGCAGGGCGACAACATGGAGCCACAATATAGCAATGTGTGTACAGTAACCGTAACACCTTACTTTGTGGATATGACCAAGCTTGCCGTGCTTGCCTTTAACAAGACCGATACTATTGCCTACCTGCATTCGCCCGAGGCTGACGGGGTATATACTGGCTATATGAACGCAACTCCTTGGCTAAACTGCTGGTTCTACGAATATTCTGGCGACACTTGGGGCAACTATGCAGTAGACGGTCATGCCTTCGAGATATCAAGTGCAAGCGATGCATGGAACTGCTGGTTTGCTGACGGAACTGGAGCGTGGTTTGTAAAGGTGGACACAAAGGAGATGGAGTGGAGCGCAACCTTACTGTCGCAGCTACGCGCTAACGGCAACAACATGACATACTATAATAAGCGTCAGCAATGGGGCTATTATATCACAACTACTGCAGCTAACGAGAAGGTGACAATTGATGCCGATGCAAAGGAATATAACAAGACTACACGCACCGACTATGCCGAGGAGAAGACTCTGCACTTTGCGGCTGCCGACGGAAAACTGTCGCAGGCTTCTGCATCAACAGAAATAAACATAGCCAAGGCTGGTACATATACAGTGATTGTTGCTGCCGATGGCAACGGATATCTTACATATTCGGTGGTTGATGGCAAGGTAGACTTCACTGCAACAGACGAGCCTGAGACAAAATATCCGGCAGAACTATTCATGGTGAACAAGGATGACGCTTCTTTGGACCTCGCACGTCTAGCCAAGACAGGCGACACAACCTACAGCGGAACATATACTCTGACCGCCGATTGGGAGAACTTCAAGATTGTAGACCGCGAGAACTCTGTAGTATATGGTTCCGATCCAAGCGACCTCTATACACTGTCTTCGGATGCCGGAGCATGGAACATATGGTTTGACGATGGTGTAAAGGCAGGCGAGACCGTGACAGTAACAGTCGACCTGAAGACCTTGAAATGGAGTTACAGCGTGGTGAAATAACAATAAAAGAAAAATAAATTATGAAGAAATCATTCCTTAAACCGCTTATCTTCGCTGCTTTGGCGCTTTTCACGTTCTCTTCGTGCAGCGACGACAACGATACAATTCCACAGACAGAACCAACCTACGACATGACTGGTTTTGCCAAGGGTGCCGACGTAAGTTGGCTAACACAGATGGAGGCATCAGGCAAGAAGTTCTACAATGCCAAGGGTACTGAGCAAGACTGTATGGCTCTGTTGCGCGACCTCGGCGTCAACTCTATCCGTCTTCGTGTATGGGTAGACCCTTCAGACGGATGGTGCAACAAGAAAGATGTGCTGTTAAAGGCATGGCGTGCCAAGAATCTTGGTCAGCGCATAATGGTTGACTTCCACTACTCAGACTCATGGGCAGACCCAGGACAGCAGAATATTCCTGCTGCTTGGAACGACTATAAGGACGACCTTGAGAAAATGAAGACAGCCGTAGCCGACCATACCAAGGATGTGCTTAAGTATCTTAAGGACAACGGAATTGACGTGGAGTGGATACAGATAGGCAACGAGACACGTGTGGGCATGCTTTGGCCGCTCGGTCTTGTTAGCAACAATAAGTTTGACAATTATGCCGCCCTCAACAATGCTGGATATGATGCTGCCAAGTCGGTTTATCCCGAAGCGCAGTGTATCATACACATCGATAAGGGCAATGAGATTGGTGCCTTCACCTGGATGTTTGACGGATTGAAGGCAGCTGGAGCCAAGTGGGACGTTATAGGCATGTCGCTCTATCCGGAGGACGACAACTGGCAGAAGGCAACCGACGATTGTCTTGCAAACATATCGACACTCGCCTCGCGCTATAATACTAAGGTTATGATATGCGAGATAGGCATGCCTTGGGACTCGGATAATGCTAATGCAATGATGAAGAAAATGGTAGACGGATGCAAGGCAAAGACAGAATGCCTGGGCATATTCTACTGGGAACCGGAATGCTACGGAGGATGGAACGGCTACAATAAGGGAGCGTTCGACTCTAACGGCAAACCTACTGCTGTATTAGACGCGTTCGGCAGCAATGTGGTGAAATAAAAGGTTATGAGAGAGTTGTTACTGGTGGCTGCGGCAGACAATTGTCGTAGCCACCTAAACATTACCTAACAATAAAACAATGAAGTTTATTCTATCATTTTTACTCCTATTGTCATTCTCGACAACCCAAGCACAGACACGTCTGCTTGGCGGTGACATCTCACTTCTTCCTACCTACGAAAAGGCAGGAACAAAGTTTATTGACGCTAATGGCAAGGCTCGACCATTGCTTGATATTGCGAAAGACAATAAATGGAACGCGGCTCGTGTGCGCCTCTTTGTCAATCCAGCAGATGCTCCAGCAGAAAATAAAGACGAGGGTGTTTGCCAAGATCTCGACTATATCACTCCGCTATGCAAGCAGATTAAGAAAGCAGGTATGAACCTGATGCTCGATTTTCATTATTCCGACACTTGGGCAGACCCTGGCAAGCAGTTCACTCCTAAAGCATGGATGAAATGCTCACCAGTCCAACTATGTGATTCGGTTTACGAGCATACCGCAAATGCCTTGAGACATCTTAAAAAGAACGGTTGTGCCCCAGACTTGATACAAGTGGGCAACGAGATAACCTTCGGTATGCTTTGGCCTACGGCAAAGACCGACCCCTTTAACGAAAAGAATTGGGATGTGCTAACTGATTTGCTGAAGAGTGGTGTGCGTGCTTGTCGCGAGGTGTGCCCTAATGCACGTATTATTATACATACTGAGCATGCTGGAGATTGGGACGCTACAAAGAACTATTATATGCGCCTGCGCAACCATAATGTAGACTATGATATAATAGGATTGTCTTACTATCCTATGTGGCATAAAGATATACCCAACCTATCGCGAACACTCGATTCACTTGCTGTTGATTTCCCGAAGAAGGATATTATGATAGTAGAGACTGCATTCTATTATTCTCACGACAACGACAAATGGGCAAAGTCGAACGATGAGCACTCCGACCTGTATGCTATATCAGAAGATGGTCAGGCGCAATTCACGAAGGAACTTGTGGATATGCTTAAGAAACATCCTAAAGTAACGGGTCTATACTGGTGGTTCCCCGAAGAGAACGAAAGCGGAAAGAAAGCCATTGGCAGTTGGATAAACCGTGGACTCTTCAACAACCACACAGGAAAGGTGGTGAAGGCAATGAAAAACTTTGCCGACTATCGAAGCAATAACGATTAATAATGTGACAAACAAAATCCAGATATGAATAAATTGACATTACTAACCCTTGCGCTTGCCACATCGGCTCTTACTGCCTCGGCCCAGCGCAACACATTAAATCTGAAGACATGGCAGTTCTCGCGCGACAGCGTAAATTATAAGCCTGTCAACATTCCACATGACTGGGCAATAAATGGACCTTTCGACAAGAAATGGGACTTGCAGTTTGTTGCCATAGAGCAGAATGGTGAGACCGAGAAGACAGAAAAGTCGGGACGTTCGGGTGCTCTGCCTTGGATAGGACGTGGCTTCTATAAGACAACAATTGACTTGAAGAAGTTGCCTAAGACAGCTGTCCTTGAGTTTGACGGTGCCATGGCCGATCCTCATGTATATATTAATGGTAAGCTTGCCGGACATTGGGCTTATGGATATAATGCCTTCCGTGTGGATGCAGCGCCATATTTAAAGAAAGGAAAGAACGAGATAAGCGTAAGCCTTAACAACCGCGAGGAGAGTTCGCGTTGGTATCCAGGCGGTGGTTTATATCGTCCGGTACAACTTGTAACCAATGCCGATGCCGCAACAATCAATCCGTGGGGCTGCTATTTCCGTACAGAGTCGATAGGCAACGGCAAGGCTGAGGTTAGCATCTGTACTAATATAAATAATGTAGACAAGACACTGTCGATAGAAAATCAGCTTGTGGATGCCACAGGCAAGATTGTTGCGCAGTTCAAGTATGGTGACTTCGACGCTCAGGGGAATGTTGTCAAGACGCTCACCGTGGATAATGCGCAGCTTTGGTCGCCAGAGACACCTTATTTATATAAGCTCGTTACACGTCTTTATCGCAACAAAAAACTTATAGACCAGACACAGCAGAAGGTGGGCATACGTACAGTGCGTGTGGCACAGTATGACGGCTTCCAGTTGAATGGAGTCTCACGCAAGATAAAGGGTGTTTGTCTGCATCACGACCTCGGTCCGATTGGTGCCGCAGTAAACAAGGCAGCACTTATACGTCAGATTCGCACTATGAAGGATATGGGTTGCGATGCCATTCGCACGGCCCACAACATGCCTTCAACATGGCAGATGGAAGTGTGCGACTCAATGGGAATGATGGTGATGGCAGAGAGTTTCGACATGTGGATTTATCCTAAATGCAAGAACGGATATGCGCTCAACTTCAAGGATTGGGCAGACAAGGATATCGAGAATCTTGTGCTCAACCACCGCAACCATCCGTCAATAGTGATGTGGAGTATTGGCAACGAGATACCAGAGCAGTGGAGCGAGGAAGGCAGAAACATCTCGAAACACTTGCAGGACCTTTGCCATAAGTTTGACCCTACACGTCCAGTGACACAAGGTATGGATCGTGCCGAGGATGCCTTGAAGTCGGGCTTTGCCCAAGTGATGGATGTGCCTGGTTTCAACTATCGTGTGCATAAGTATGATAATAATATCAAGCAGTTGCCCAAGGGTTTCCTTCTTGGTTCGGAGACTGCCTCGACTGTAAGTTCGCGTGGTGTGTATAAGTTCCCTGTTGAGGCTTCCGACTCGAAGACATATACCGACGGACAATGCTCAAGCTATGATGTGGAATATTGTCCATGGAGCAATCTGCCAGATGATGATTGGCGAATGCAAGACGACCGCGACTACACCATTGGCGAGTTTGTATGGACAGGCTACGACTATCTTGGTGAGCCTTCGCCATATGACGAGTATTGGCCTTCGCGTTCAAGCTATTTCGGCATCTGCGACCTTGCAGGATTGCCTAAGGACCGCTATTATTTGTATCGCTCTCATTGGCGCAAGGACGACGCAACACTGCATGTATTGCCACATTGGACATTCCCGGGCAGAGAGGGAGAGACAACTCCAGTTTACTGCTATACCTCGTGGCCATCGGCAGAGCTGTTTGTAAATGGCAAGAGCCAGGGCAGGATATTGAAGAATCCTAACACACGTCTCGACCGCTATCGCTTACGTTGGAACAATGTGAAGTATGAGCCGGGCGAGATAAAGGTGGTGGCTTACGACTATGACGGAACCGCCAAGGGCGAGAAGATAATACGCACAGCTGGCGCTCCAGCCCGTATCGTGCTGAAAGCCGACCGCAACAGCATATCTTCAAAAGGTGAAGACCTCTCGTTTGTAACAGTATCGGTGGTTGACAAGAATGGCACACCGTGTCCTACGGCAACCAACAATATGAAGTTCAATGTGTCGGGAGCGGGCAAATTCCGTGCAGCCTGCAATGGTGACGCAACCTCACTTGTAGCTTTCAATTCTACAGAGATGCCTCTATTCAGTGGCGAATTGGTTGTGGTTGTAGAAGGATTAAGACATGGTACAGCTATGCTTAGTGTATCGGCAGATGGTTTGCCTATGGCGACATTGCCTATTAAGGTGGAATAAATAATAATAAAAGGCTATGACATTTGCGCCATAGCCTTTTATTATTAGTACGTGGCAGATGTTTTTCTTCTGTTTCTTATTAATTATTTAGTCAACTTAACCAGCAATTTGCCCACGAATATGGCGCTCTTGCCATTCTGGTCGTCGGGAATCTTCTTGCCATCGGCATTTTCTATATATTGCAGAGTTTGGAAGAATGTGTGCGAGTGTCCTCCAAGAACAATGTCGATGTCGTGGTTGGCTGCAATCATCTTATGGTCATCCACGTTCTGGTTCATAATCCAACCAAGATGCGACAGGCATATCACGAGGTCGCACTTCTCCTTATGCTTGAGCATATGAGCAACATCGTTGGCTGTCTTTATAGGGTCGAGATATTTCACGCCCTCGCATTTAGTGGCATCCACCAGTCCCTCTAATGGAGGACAGATGCCAAGGACACCTATGCGCAATCCGTTACGTTTGATGATAATGTAAGGCTTAACGGTACCCTCGACAGGTGTGCCAGTGAAGTCGTAGTTGGCGCATACGATAGGAAACTCAGCCATACGGAACAAGCGAGCCATATTCTCCATACCGAAGTCGAACTCGTGGTTGCCTATTGTCACGGCATCATATTTCATGCGGTTCATAAGTCCAATCTCAACATCGCCCTTGAACATAGTATAGAAAGGTGAGCCCTGAGAGAAGTCGCCCGAATCGAACAGCAACAAGTCAGGATTCTGTTTGCGTTCCTCGTTGAGCATAGCAATGCGGCGTAAGAAACCACCTCGTCCTGCCACAACAGTATCGGCAAGGTTAGGGTTGAGAGGCAATATGCAACTGTGCGTATCGTTGGTGTGAAGAATCTCCAACGTCTTGGTCTTCTGAGCCGACATTGTAGTGGCAATACAGAAGAGCGAAATTATAAGTAATAGCTTTTTCATATAAATTCAAACATCTTATTTCTTAACACTTACACGTCCCTCAACCTTAGCCTCAACAGCTTTGCCTTCGGCGTGCATATCTTTAAAATATTCTTCGATAAGGAAACGTGCATTATTCTCCTCGTTCTGTGGCGACACAAAGTTGGTTTTCTTCTTGAAAGCCTCGAGGTGGTCGTTGCCTTGTGCCAGATAGTCGATAGTGGTAATACGGTAAGAGGCATTAGGGTCTACAGGCTTGCCGTTGATGGATGCCGACAACAACTTGCCGTCTTTGCTAATCTCAAGACGTATGCTGTGGCTAACGCCTTCGCCTCCAACCATAGCCATTTGGCCAAACAATTCCATAACGTCGGTGCCGCTAAGTGTAAGGAAACAAATCTTGTTCTCAAACGGAGCAATGTCAAGAATATCGCCACGTGTTACATTGCCTTTGCTAAGCGAGGCGCGTATGCCTCCCATATTGTAAACGGCAAAGTCGGGTTTCTCGCCAAACCTTGTACTGCTATATACAAGGATGTCGGCAAGTAGATTGGACAAAGGACTCTCTGGTCGGAATCGTGGCATATCGCATGCAGCCACACCCATAACGGGCGACATTATCTCGTCTACCTTCTGTTTGTAAGGAGCAAGGAAAGCTGTAGCCTCCTTATCAGGGTTGGCATCGTAGCGTTGGTCGATAACGATGCGTGAACGCTGTATGTCTGCCATCGAGTATTGGTGCTGCGCGCATGATGTAGCTAAGAGCGCGGCCGTGGCAAGCGATAGTATAACAAATTGTTTGTTCATTGTTTGTATTATTTATTTTAACTGCAAAGGTATTAATTTTTTGCTCATAAGCACAGAATGGAGATTATTTTTATGTTTCAATGTCACTTAACTCGTTAAATATTTGTCGGTTATACAAAAAAGTGGTAACTTTGCACCCGCTTTTCGGCGTAACCGATGACGGGAAGAAGTGTTGCCCAGTTATGTTGCGCGAGAACGATAAACAAATTTAATTATCAGATTTACAATGGATTTAATTAAAGTTGCTGAGGAAGCATTTGCAACCGGCAAGAAGTTCCCAGAGTTCCGTTCTGGTGACACAATCACAGTCGCTTACAAAATTATCGAGGGTTCTAAGGAGCGTATCCAGCTCTACCGTGGTGTTGTAATCAAGATCTCTGGTCACGGAGACAAGAAGCGCTTTACCGTTCGCAAGATGTCTGGAACTGTAGGTGTAGAGCGTATCTTCCCAATTGAGTCGCCGAACATCGACAGCATCGAGGTTAACAAGCATGGTAAGGTACGTCGCGCTAAGCTTTACTACCTCCGTAATCTTACAGGTAAGAAGGCTCGTATCGCTGAGCGTCGTGTTGTTAACAACGACTAATACTTGCTTGGGTAGAACCAAAAGTAAAAGACATAAAAAGGGACTCTGTATTGTGCAGAGTCCCTTTTTGTGTCTATACGCCTGAAGTAGATTATTTATTCTTTTTCGATGTTATGCCACCATTCTTTGTCAACGTAATGGTAGACTGCTGTAGCTTGCGCGATGTGTGGTCGAAGATTAGGTTGGGATTGAATCGGCGTCCTTTGAAGTGAGTCTCAAAGTGTAAGTGTTCTGTTGTGGCACGTCCAGTACGTCCAGTAAGTCCGATAACCTGACCCGCCTTCACCTTATCGCCTACCTTTACAAGGTTCTTAGACTGGTGTGAGTATAGCGTCTCAAGTCCATTGGCATGATGTATCACTATGCAGTTGCCGTAAGCAGAGTAAGGTGAAGAGCGTGTAACCACACCATCGAAGGCAGCTACAATCTCGTCGTTAGGCTTGGTCTTGAGATCTACACCAGCATGGCGTCGTTTGCCTCCATATGGACTTATAACCTTTGCGCCAGGTAATGGATAAGCCCAACGTTCCTTTTCCATCTTCTCAAGATTCCACTTGAATGTGGCCGATTTGGCAAAAGCATCGTCAAGTTTCATATCGCTTTTACTCTCCTCGATATCAGTTTTGTCACCTAGGATGCTCACGTTAACAAACTCGCCATTTTTCTCGCACAATAGGGTTTGACGGCGCAGGCGATGGCTCTTTATATCGATAATAGTAGAAGGATTAATTCTGCAACCGTTCACCATTATGGCAAAGTCGCATAAAATCTTTCCATCTCTGCTTCCGGCAATAGCAACTGTTTGTCCGGCACGCACATGGTCGCCAACGTTTACAAGGTTTTGAGCATTGCTGCCATATACAGTCTCTAGGCCGTTGCGGTGTCGGATAACGATGACATTGCCCAATTCAGACTGTTTACGGGAAAGACGTACGGTGCCGTCAAACATAGCCTTTACAGCATCACCCTCAGTGGTTGTAATCTCCATATAGTTGTTCTTGCGCATAACAGCTTTGCCTACTGGTAGCGGAAACGAGTATTCGGAAGCCTTCAATAAACTAAAGTCTACGTTGAAGGCATCCGAACGTGTGAACAATCCTGGTGTTGCAATGCTTATTTGCTGTTGTTCGGCGGCTGTAAACTGCTGCTTGACGGGAGCCGATGCTGTTGTGGTTAGCACCACAGGAAGGGCAAGCATTAATAGTAGTTTGCGTATTTTCATTCTCCTGTTTTATTCTTATCTTATTATTATACCCGTATAAATGCGTCCCGACTCGATGCCAAGGCGTCGTGCCGAGAAGTAGTTGTCGGCATTGTCGTATGTGCAGATGTCGGTGTTGATGATATTTGCCTCGTTCACACCGTTGTGTGTTAGCAGTTGGAGGTTGGCAAGTGGCAGGTTGATGTGCCATTTCTTCTCAAACAGCTTTGAAGGATCATCGGCATTTGGGTTGCGCTTGATGCGTTCTTCGGCAATAGAGTTCATGTCGAACGCAGCTTGGTCAAACGCATTGTATACCTCATCGCCCACTTCAAAGTTTTCTATCGATATACCAGGACCGATGACGGCCTTTAGTTTAGTGGGTTCGGTTTGATATGCTATGCGCATTTCCTGTATTGTCTTGTGTACAATGCGGGCAAGTGTACCGCGCCAACCAGCGTGTATGGCTGCTGCCGCATGATGTTCCTCGTCGTATAAGAGCACTGGTATACAATCGGCTGTAGACACACCAATGCATATGCCCTGAATATCTGTCATTACAGCGTCTACACCCTCAAGTAACATTTTCTTTACACTTTCGGGTAGGGAGAGAAACTCTTTGCCAATGATGCGAGTCTCCACACCATGTGTTTGGTGTGGCATTATGATGTGGTTGGCATCTATGTCAAGTTCGGTGGCGAGCAGTTGTCGGTTGGTGTCGGTGTTGTCCTTGCTATCGCCACAATACTCATTGATGTTGAGCGAGGCATAATTGCCATCGCTCACACCTCCATGACGGGTTGTAGAGAATGCAGTAACATCACTTGACAGCTCGTAATAGTTGAGAACAGGCTGCTTGTTACTCATTCTTAGGGTCCTCCTCGTACTCAAAGTCGTCAAGGTACTCAATATCGTCGATGTCCTCAATGTCTTCATCTTCGAGGTAGATAATATCGTCCTCGCCCTCAGCCATAAGTTCCTCGGCAAATCGTGTCATGTCCTTGTCGCGGTGAACAAGCGACTCTTCGGATGTTATAATCTGTAACTTATTGCTCTCAGAGTTGAGCTCGCGCCACAGCACATCCTTCAGTTCCTGTATGCCCAAGCCTGTTATAGAAGAAATGAAGACCACAGGCAGGTCGTTGGGCAATGTTTCCTTAAGCATTTCTATAAGCTCTTCGTCAAGCAAGTCGCACTTTGTGATAGCCAATACACGGTGTTTGCTCAGCATATCAGGATTGAATTGTTGTAGCTCGTTAAGCAGCAGTTCGTATTCACGCTTTATATCGTCGGTATCGCCAGGCACCATGAAGAGCAATAGCGAGTTGCGCTCGATGTGTCGTAAGAATCGCAGTCCGAGTCCCTTGCCTTCGCTTGCACCTTCAATAATACCTGGGATGTCGGCCATTACGAACGACTTGTGATCGCGGTAGTCTACAATGCCAAGTGATGGCTCGAGAGTGGTAAACGGATAATTAGCAATCTTTGGACGTGCGCTCGATACAGCGGAAAGCAATGTTGACTTGCCTGCATTAGGCAAACCAACAAGACCAACGTCGGCAAGAAGCTTAAGTTCGAGAATAATAGTCATTTCCTCCATTGGTTCGCCAGGTTGTGCATAGCGTGGAGTTTGGTTGGTAGCCGAACGGAACTGGAAGTTGCCCAATCCGCCACGGCCTCCTTTAAGAAGCAATACTTCTTGTCCGTCGTATGTAACGTCACATACGTACTTGCCAGTCTCGGCATTGTACACCACTGTACCGCATGGCACATCGATGTATATATCTTTGCCGTCCTTGCCATGACACTTGTCGCGTCCGCCGTTGCCTCCATGTTCGGCAAAGACATGTCGCTGGAACTTAAGATGCAGTAAAGTCCAGTAGTTATGGTTTCCGCGTAAGTATATGCTACCACCATGTCCACCGTCGCCACCATCTGGACCTCCGTTAGGGTTATACTTAACGTGGCGCAAGTGCATAGAGCCACGGCCGCCCTTGCCAGAGCGGCAATATATCTTCACATAGTCAACGAAATTTGATTCTGCCATTGTCTTTGTATTCTGATGAAAAAGTTATCGAATTTTGCAAAGATACAACAAAAAAATGAAAAATAAGTATTGTCTATTAGCTATTAGGGTATTTTATGTCAACAAAAAGGCTTACCCTAATTATTTTCACTTTAATTAATATGTAATATCCGTTGTTTTTGCTATCTTTGCACTTTAAAATAATGAAACTTGTTTAAAGGTAAAAGATTATAGTAAAAGTTTTATGGCTGAAACAAAGAAAATCAAGACCGCGCTTGTATCGGTATTCCACAAGGACGGCCTCGACGAGCTCTTGAAGAAGCTCAATGAAGAAGGAGTTAAATTTCTCTCAACTGGTGGCACACAGACTTTCATCGAGTCGCTTGGCTATGAGTGTCAGGCTGTAGAAAGTGTCACATCTTATCCGTCAATTCTTGGCGGTCGTGTCAAGACACTTCATCCACGTATCTTTGGTGGTATACTTGCACGCCGCGACAACGAGGGCGATCTTCAGCAGATGGCTGAGTATGCCATTCCTGAAATCGACCTTGTTATAGTAGACCTCTATCCATTCGAGCAGACCGTGGCAAGCGGAGCAAGCGAAGCCGACATCATAGAGAAGATTGATATAGGTGGTATTTCGCTCATCCGTGCCGGAGCAAAGAACTTCAAGGATGTTGTTATTGTTCCGAGCAAAGCCGAGTATCCTGTGTTGCTCGACATCCTCAACAAGAAGGGTGCTACTACCGACCTTGCCGATCGCAAGATGTTTGCTGAGCGCGCCTTCGGTGTAAGCAGCCACTACGATACAGCTATTCATGAGTGGTTTGCTAAGTAGAATTAGGAATTAAAAAATCAAAACTCACAATTCAAAATTCATTAAATGGGATTTTTTTCTTTCGTACAGGACATTGCGATGGACCTTGGTACTGCCAACACCATTATTATCAGCGATGACAAGATTGTTGTTGATGAACCTTCGGTAGTGGCACTTGACCGTCGCACTGACAAAATGATTGCTGTCGGCTCAAAGGCAAAGATGATGTATGAGAAGACTCATGACAACATCCGCACTATACGACCACTCCGCGATGGAGTGATTGCCGACTTTACTGCTTGCGAACAAATGATGCGCGGCCTTATAAAGATGGTTCACACTGGAAGCCGCTTCTTCTCACCGTCACTCCGTATGGTTATTGGTGTTCCTTCTGGTTCTACAGAGGTTGAGCTTCGCGCTGTGCGTGATAGTGCCGAGCATGCAGATGGACGTGATGTATATCTTATCTTTGAGCCTATGGCAGCTGCTATTGGTATCGGTATTGATGTTGAGGCTCCAGAGGGCAATATGATTGTTGATATAGGTGGTGGCTCTACCGAGATTGCCGTTATTTCATTGGGCGGCATCGTATCAAACAACTCAATACGTACCGCAGGCGACGACCTTACTGCTGATATTCAAGAGTATATGTCACGTCAGCACAACGTAAAGGTATCAGAGCGTATGGCTGAGCGTATAAAGATACATGTAGGCTCTGCTCTTACCGAACTTGGCGACGAGGCTCCAGAAGACTTTGTAGTACATGGTCCTAACCGCATCACGGCATTGCCTATGGAGGTGCCTGTATGCTATCAGGAGATAGCTCACTGCATAGACAAAACCGTAGCCAAGATTGAGAACGCTGTACTCTCGGCTCTCGAGAATACACCGCCAGAGCTTTATGCCGACATCGTTAAGAATGGTATCTACCTCTCGGGTGGCGGTGCCTTGTTGCGTGGTCTTGACAAGCGCCTTGCCGACAAGATCAATATTCCGTTCCACATCGCCGAGGATCCATTGCACAGTGTGGCAAAGGGAGCAGGTGTGGCTCTGAAGAACATCGACCGTTTCTCATTCTTGATGAGATAAATATAAAAGTAAAAAAGTAAAAAAGTAAAAAAGTAAAAAGGCTGGGCTTGTGGTCTTGCTTGGTGATAGCTTATGCTGTTGCTTTGCTGGGCTTGTGGTCTTGCTTGGTGATGGCTTATGCTGTTGCTTTGCGAGGCTTGTGGTCTTGCTTGGTGATAGCTTATGCTGTTGCTTTGCGAGGCTTAGTAGTCTTGCTTGGCGATAGACCTTTAGGTTGTAGCCTTACTTGTTTTCTCTTTTACCTTTTTACTTTTTTACTTTTTTACCCTTTTACTTTTAAAAAATGCGCAACCTATTAGATTTTCTTGCACGCCATAACCATTGGTTTGTCTTCCTACTGCTCGAAGTGGCAAGCTTTGCTTTGCTTTTCCATTACAATAGCTATCAGGGCAGTGTATGGTTTTCGTCGGCTAATGCCGTTAGTGGCAAGGTGTTTGAGTGGAACTCTGCTGTAACGCAATATTTCCAGCTTACCGACGTTAACCGACAACTTACCCAGCGCAATCTCTACCTGGAACGAGAGGTGGCAATGCTTACAGAACAAGTGCGCAAGACCAGCAAGGACACCACGCTGATAGAGCGTATGCAACACAAGGTGATGCAAGGTTTCCAGACAATACCTGCACAAGTGGTAAGCTCGTCGCTTGACAAGGCCAACAACTTCATAACCATAAACCGAGGTTCTGCCGATGGTGTAAAGAAGGATATGGGTGTAGTTAGTGGAACGGGTGTTGTGGGCATAGTATATCTTACAAGCGAACACTATTCGGTAGTGATTCCTGTGCTTAGTCAGCAGTCTAACATAAGCTGCTCTATAAAGGGACGTGGCTACTTTGGCTATCTTCATTGGACAGGCGGATCGCCCGAATATGCCTACATAGACGACATCCCACGTCATGCTCACTTCAAGCTTGGCGACTATATTATTACCTCTGGCTACTCATCGGTATTTCCTGCCGGCATTGTAGTAGGACGCATCAAGCATGTCTACAATTCAGACAATGGTATGTCGTATCGACTCAAGATATCGCTATCTACCGACTTTGCACGTCTGCGTGATGTTTGTGTAATCAACGACACCGAGATGGACAAGAAACTTGAGATTCTGCGTGCTGCCGAAGACTCGCTCAAGGCTCGTCAGTAGAGTATAGCCACGGCAATAACCATAAGGCTTATGCCGCAAATGTCTCATCCTATTCAAATATATATATGAACTTGAACTTCATCAGAAACATAGTTTTCTTCATCATATTGGTCGTGATACAGGCGCTTGTACTTAATCACATACGCTTGTTTGGCTGTGCCACCCCATTGCTGTATGCCTACTTTGTGCTGCCTATGCAGCGTGGACAAGGCAAGTGGGCTACGCTGTTGTGGTGTTTTGCCATGGGACTTGCTATCGACATATTCTCAAATACGCCGGGTGTGGCTTCTGCCTCAATGACATTTGTGGGTATGTTGCAGCCATATCTGCTTGAGCTTTTTGTGCCACGCGACAGCGCCGAAGACCTTACACCATCGTTCCGAACATTAGGCGTGTCCAAGTATGTCAGCTATACAGTCATACTGGTTTTCTTAATGTGCCTTGCTTTCTTCTCGCTTGAGGCATTCAACCTTTACAACTGGATGCAGTTGGTTACAAGCATATTGGGCAGTACCGTGCTTACCGCCATATTGATATTGGTAATAGAAAACGTTCGAAATAGAAGATGACAGATTTCAATCTCGAAAAACGTCGCTATGTTTTAGGTGGAGTGGCTATAGCTATCATTACAGTATATATAATACGCCTCTTCACCTTGCAGCTCATGAGCGATGACTATAAGAAAAATGCCGACTCCAACGCTTTCTTGAAGAAAGTGGAGTTTCCGTCGCGTGGTGCCATATACGACCGCAATGGTCGACTTATGGTGTACAATCAGCCTGCCTACGACATTATGGTTGTTATGAACGAGGCAAAGGGACGTATCGACACAACCGAATTCTGCCAAGCGCTCGGCATAACAAAGGAGTTCTTCATAAAACGTATGAACGACATTAAGGATTACTCTAAGAATCCTGGCTATTCGCGCTTCACGCAGCAAATGTTTATGAGTCAGCTCAGCAACGAGGACTTCTCCATATTTCAGGAGAAGATGTTCCGTTTCCCCGGATTCTATGTTCAACACCGTAGCATACGCCAATATCAGACGGGTGTAGCTGCTCATGTGCTTGGTGATGTTGCCGAGGTGTCGCCTTCTGACATTGAGGATGACGACTACTACAAGCCTGGCGATTATATAGGAAAGCTTGGTGTGGAGAAGTCGTACGAGAAGGAACTGCGTGGCGAGAAAGGAGTACAAATACTACTTCGCGATGCTCGTGGACGCATTCAGGGCAATTATATGAATGGCAAATACGACCGCAAGCCAGTGGCAGGACGCGATCTTACCTTAGGTATCGACGAAAAACTGCAGGCTTTGGGCGAGAGACTTATGGAAGGAAAGATAGGTTCTATCGTTGCTCTTGACCCTCAGACTGGCGAGGTGCTCGCTATGGTAAGCTCGCCAAGTTATGATCCTCGCATAATGGTTGGTCGTTCGCGTTCTAAGAACCATCGTCTGCTGTCGAGAGACGCTTGGAAACCATTGCTCAACCGTTCAATTATGGGTATGTATCCTCCTGGCTCAACCTTCAAGACATCGCAAGCGCTTACCTATATGACCGAGGGTATTATCACGCCCTCAACAGCTTTTCCTTGCAGTCATGGCTTCTACTGTCGTGGTTTGCACGTGGGATGTCACTCGCATGCGGCGCCTATAGCATTAGTTGATGCCATATCCACATCGTGCAATGCCTACTTCTGTTGGGGCTTGTATTATATGATGGGCAACCGCACAAAATACAAAAACCCTTATGAGGCAATGAATGTATGGCGCGATTATATGGTTAGTATGGGATTCGGCTATCGCCTTGGCATCGACCTTCCGGGCGAGAAGCGTGGCATGATACCTAATGCCGACTATTACGACCGCAACTATCGTGGTTCGTGGAACGGACTAACCATTATCTCTATCTCCATTGGTCAGGGCGAGGTTACGCTAACACCATTGCAGATAGCCAATCTTGGAGCAACCATAGCCAACCGTGGCTACTACTATGTGCCTCATGTTGTGCGCAAGGTAGAGGGATTGCCTCTTGACACTCTCTACCGACATCGCCATTATACCAAGGCTTCGCGCCGTTCCTACGATTATGTTGTGGCTGGTATGAGGTCGTCGGCTTTGAAAGGAACATGTAAGATGCTTTCGCGTTTGCCATTCGAGGCATGCGGCAAGACTGGTACTGCTCAGAACCATGGACGCGACCACTCTGTATTTATGGGCTTTGCCCCTATGAACAATCCAAAGATAGCCATTGCCGTATATGTGGAGAATGGTGGATGGGGTGCCGACTTTGGTGTGCCTATTGGCGGATTGATGATGGAACAATACATTATGGGCAAGCTCTCACCATCGTCTGAGATACAGGCCGAAGCTATGCAACATCGTCGTATAGGCTACGGTCCTCGATTCCCCGGACAGGAGAATGAAAAGAAGGCAACTGCCAATAAGAAGCCTGCCAAGAAGAATAAGATTGTTGATAAGATTGTGCCGGAGGCCCAAGAAGCTCCGGCTAAAGAATAACTAAGATTATTATGCCAACCAATAAACCGCAAAGCATTTGGTCGCAAGTCGACTGGATAACTATAGGCATCTATATAGCGCTGATGATATTCGGATGGATAAGCATCTGCGGTGCCAGCTATACGTTTGGCGACAACGATATCTTCAGCCTCGGCACACGCTCGGGCATGCAGATAGTGTGGATAGGAACTAGTATCTGTCTGGGATTTGTAATACTGATGATGGATACCAGATTCTTCGACACATTCTCCTATATAATATATGGTGTGTTGCTGTTGTTGCTCTTTGCCACCATTTTTAATCCGCACGACATCAAGGGCTCCCACTCTTGGCTTGTCCTTGGACCTATACGTATACAGCCTGCCGAGTTTGGTAAGTTTGCTACAGCCCTTGCCCTTGCCAAGCTTATGAGTGCCTATGGCTTCTCCATACATCGCCTCAAGGACTTTGCCGCAGCATGTGCCGTAATCTTTATTCCAATGCTTTGCATTGTAGGACAGCGCGAGACTGGTTCGGCCTTGGTATACCTTACCTTCTTCCTTGTGCTTTATCGCGAGGGAATGCCAGGCAGTATACTCTTTACGGGTGTAGCAATGGTGTTCTACTTTGTAGTAGGTATCAAGTACGAGAGTGTATTGTTGCTCGATACTCCAACCTCTGTAGGTAAGTTTGTGGTGCTTTTGCTTGTGCAGATATTCACGGCCTGTATGGTTTATGTGTACACTCATGAGCGCAGACAGGCTATGAGCATTATAGGTTATAGTGTAGGTATTACGCTTGTGGCAATGCTCTTCTCGCTCTACGTTATACGTTTCGACGTAACATGGGTGCAGCTTGGTGTGTGTGTGGCAATGTTTGTTTATTTGCTGCTCAATGCGCTGCGCACCCGTCTGATGAGCTATTATATGATTCTTACATTTGCCATAGGCTCGGTAGTATTCTTCTATTCTGCCGACTACGTGCTAAACAATGTAATGGAACCACACCAACGTGTGCGTATCAATGTGCTGTTAGGACTTGACGAGGACCTTGCAGGTGCAGGATACAATGTACATCAGAGCGAGATAGCCATTGGTTCGGGTGGCCTTAAAGGCAAGGGATTCCTCAATGGCACACAAACCAAGCTTAAGTTTGTGCCCGAACAGGATACCGACTTTATATTCTGTACCGTAGGCGAGGAGGAAGGTTTTGTAGGTTCGGCAAGTGTGCTTCTGCTGTTTCTTGCCCTGATATTAAGACTTATGAAGCTTGCCGAGCGCCAACCATTTACGTTTGGCAGAGTGTATGGCTATAGTGTGGCATCGATATTCTTATTCCATGTGTTTATCAATGTGGGCATGGTGTTGGGTCTTACACCGGTTATCGGCATACCTTTGCCGTTCTTCAGTTATGGCGGTTCGTCGTTGTGGGGATTTACCTTACTTATGTTTATATTCCTTAGGATAGATGCGGGGCGCAATATGAACCAAGGATAAAAGGGTGCAATATGAACCAAGGATAAAAGGGTGACAATTGCCACCATGTTATTTGGAATAGCCTCAAAACAACAAACGACAATTATACGGATATACAACGTTTGGGTCCGTATAATTGTCGTTGTTTTTTTTAGAATATCAGCAATCCCGCCACTCCGCAAATCAGCATCACCAATATAGGATTAGTCTTTCTGAACCTTGTAAAGTAGAATGTGGCAGCAAACAGAGCCACGCTAATGCCAAACGTCATTGGCTCTGTATGCCAGTCGCCAAAGTTCTCCTTATTCATAAGCAGCACAGCGGCTGCGGCAATCAGTCCGATGATGGCAGGGCGCAAACCAGCAAAGATGTCCTTCACAATTTTCGAGTCCTTATGATTCATCAGATAGTGTGATATCAGAATCATTATAATAAACGGCAGCCACACTATAGAGAGCGATGCAAGAATAGAGCCGAGCACAGCAGCCCATTCGGGATAGCCTTGGTTCAATACAGCAACATATCCAGAATAGGTGGCAGCGTTGATGCCTATAGGACCTGGTGTCGACTGGCTTATAGCCACAATATCCGTAAATTCGGCATTGCTTAGCCACGCGTTCTTAACTACCACCTCGTTGTGTATAAGCGACAGCATGGCATAGCCGCCACCAAAGTTGAAAGTTCCTATCTTAGTGAAGATAATAAACAGCTTTAGAAATATCATATATATTGTACCTTTCCTATTTTAGTTATTCTTCCTTTTCCATTTTCCGTACAGCCATCCAGCCACACCGGCAAGTATTATTATAAGTATAGGCGACACCTTATACGCGGGATTGTTGCTAAAGGGATTGCTTATGAGCAAGCATGCCAGCACCGGAATCCACACATTGTTCCATCCAATATTGGCAGTCTTTGCCATCTTAAACACAGGCGCGGCTATCAGAGCCACAACCGAAGGTCTTACACCCATGAAGAAACGCTCAACCCATGGATTGTCTTTATAGTTGTGAAAACACATGGCTATAACAAGTATGGCTATGATAGAAGGCAAGGCAATTCCTATTGCACCCACTATGCCGCCCCAAATGCCACGCAGCTTGTAGCCTATATGGCTTGCCATGTCGATGGCGAAAATACCAGGTGTGGTTTGCGCCACAACCATAATGTCCATAAATTCCTGCTTGTCCATCCATTTATGGTTGTCTACAAACTCCTTTTCCATACTCGGAATCATGGCATAGCCGCCACCCAGAGTAAAGGCACCAATCTTGTTGCAGGTAATAAAAAATTTCCAAAGCATACGGTCTACTTTTCTGTTGCTTATTATTAATTCAAGTTTCGCAAGCGAAAGAAGTTAAAGAAGTTTTTCGTAAAGCTCAAGGGAACTTCGCTCCCTACTCCTCGCTGAGGAGTTCTTGCTAAGGCAAGCGGCAAAGTCGAGCGAACGGCCAATAGTCTTTTGGCATAGTTTTTAAGCAGCAAGACATACTCCTTAACTCCTTAACTTCTTAACTTCTTAACTCCTTAACTTCTTAACTCCTTTAACTTCTTGATATGCGAAAAATCAGTTAGATATTTAACAATCTTTCTTTACCGGGTGCAAAGTTACAGCAACTTTGCCTAAAGACAGCCATGTTCTATTGTTTTTCTCGCATATTTTGCCTAATTTTGTGGCTATGAATAAATTGAAACGCTATATTGTTTGGTTGCGCCGTATGTCCCACAGCCGAGGCTTTGGGGTACAGTCACCGTCGGCCTACCGCTTTATACGATATGTTTTGTGCGAGCATTATCCTTATTACGGCTACGATGAGTTGCGTCACAAGCACCCCTCGTTGCCGTGGCTTGTGCGCAAGCGTATGGAGCTGTACTTCCGCATAGCCAACTATCGTCAGGCTTCCCGCATGCTCAGCAACGGAACCGATACGCCATTGCTTGCCTCATATGTAGGACGCGCATGCCAGCGTACACGTGTAGATGATAGGCAGGATGCGGATATAAATACCGTTGAGATAGCCCGGGTGTGTGCCGTGGATGGATGCGAGGCTTATGTCGAACATCTGCTGAGTCATACCGACAGCCATACCATACTGATAGTGGAGGATATAGCCCAGAACACAATGGCACAGCGCATATGGCAAGGGTTGCTCCACAATCCCAAGGTTAGCGTTTGCTACGACCTCTATTGGGCAGGCGTTGCCTTCTTCGATACCGACAGGTTCAAGACTTGCTACATCGTAAATTTCTAAAGAGAACAACCATTCTAAGGAGAACAATCCTTCTAAACAAGATAACAATCTATTACAACGTGCAAAAGCTCCATCAATATGAAATACTACACAAAGACGGGCGACCATGGCACCACATCTCTTGCCAGCGGCAAGCGTGTGCCTAAGACCGATATACGCATCTCTGCATGTGGCGACCTCGACGAACTAAATGCCCACATTGGTTTGCTGCATACCCTTACTGCCAGCAACCTTGCTCCACAGCTCATCTCCATACAGACTTGCCTGTTCCATATAGGCACCTCAATATCTGCATCGACCACAGGCGGTGCAACAACCGATGATGTGGCAATGCTTGAGCATGAGATAGACAATCTACAAGCACAAACTACGCCTCCTGGCACATTTGTATTGCCAGGTGGATGCAAGGCTGCAGCACAGGCACATGTGTGCCGAGCCGTATGTCGCAGGGCAGAACGTAGCTTGCTATATGTATACGACAGCTATGCGCTTAACCCCTTAAATACGCAATATCTAAATAGATTAAGCGATTATTTCTTCGCATTGGCGCTATATTTAAACTTTATTGAGGGTGTAGCCGAAAAAAAACTATATATTGCTTGCAAATAACATAAAAATTGCTATTTTTGCAGCCGAAAGACGGGGCATGGCTGTTAAACGATTCACATATGCAGCAGCCTTAAGAACTAAGCCCGTTGGAAAAACATTTGTAGAACAGATAAAAAAAAACTTACGACTATGTATTGGACACTTGAATTGGCTTCCAAACTGGAAGACGCCCCTTGGCCAGCAACCAAAGACGAACTTATAGATTATGCCATGCGTTCTGGCGCGCCACTTGAGGTGCTTGAGAATCTGCAAGAGATAGAAGACGAGGGTGACGCATACGATAGCATCGAGGACCTTTGGCCCGACTATCCTTCAAAGGACGACTTCCTTTGGAACGACGACGAATACTAATGTACCTTTGAGCCAATAGTTTTTCCTTTATTGGTTCGAAGATTGAATATAAAGCGGTATGGACAATCACTTCAGATGAAATGTCCATATCGCTTTGTTGTATATATAATAATGTAACAATCTAAATCTGTTGAAAATCTTTCTAATCTAATTACTTATGCATCTTTCTTTCTATAAACAATTCTGCACACTTACTTAAAAATTTGATTATGGGACAATTAAATTTAAACTATAACTATTATAGTGGTTTATCGGACAAGGCATTGACCAATGACGGTGAGGCAATATGGGATTTAGTGATGGTTCAAGCTAAATTGAATGCGCCAAATTATGGGGATGGAAATTTTTTGTTTCCAATAGATTTGACTACCGTTATTGGGCATTATCTTGCGGACAACTTTGACGAAGGCGATGCAGGATATACAGACAGCAAATGGCATAATGTAGAAGGAAGCACAAATATTATTGATTTGCTCGACAAAATCCAAAATGGAGATACTGCCAAAACCAAAGAGTTGTTTAAGCTGGTCGATATGGACATTAAATATAATAAAGAGCCTTTGCAAGTAACTCCTTATTATAGTTTTAAGGAAGCAATAGACCAATGCAGGAATATAGCCGAACGCAAAGCCAAGGAAGAAGCCGAACGCAAAGCCAAAGAAGAAGCCGAGCGTAAAGCCAAGGAAGAAGCCGAACGCAAAGCCAAGGAAGAAGCCGAACGTAAAGCCAAAGAAGAAGCAGAACGCAAAGCTAAGGAAGAAGCCGAACGTATAGCTAAGGAAGAAGCCGAACGTATAGCTAAGGAAGAAGCCGAACGCAAAGCCAAGGAAGAGGCCGAACGCAAAGCTAAGGAAGAAGCCGAGCGCAAAGCTAAGGAAGAAGCTGAACGCAAAGCTAAGGAAGAAGCCGAACGCAAAGCCAAGGAAGAAGCCGAGCGTAAAGCAAAGGAAGAAGCTGAACGCAAAGCCAAAGAAGAAGCTGAACGCAAAGCCAAGGAAGAAGCCGAACGCAAAGCCAAGGAAGAAGCCGAACGTAAAGCCAAGGAAGAAGCCGAGCGTAAAGCCAAGGAAGAAGCCGAACGCAAAGCCAAAGAAGAAGCTGAACGCAAAGCAAAGGAAGAAGCTGAACGTAAAGCTAAGGAAGAAGCTGAGCGTAAAGCAAAGGAAGAAGCTGAACGTATAGCCAAGGAAGAAGCTGAGCGCAAAGCTAAGGAAGAAGCCGAGCGTAATTCATATAAGTCTCTGATAGAAGACTTTGTCAGCGACATCAAGGAGTGTGAGTATAAGGACGGCATCATATTCGGAAAGAAAAAGAAAATACATTATGTAGCTAACCCTATTACTAAGCGAATATGGAATGCTGTAGTAAACAAATCGTCTGAAGCAGATTTCGACGATAATGATTTTGTGCCACAAAAGGAATTGGGAACATTCTTGGAAAACCTAAATTCTTACTATTCTGGAAAGATAGTATTTGAGTATCTGCACAAGAACATTCACGCTCTTGTACACTTGCAGGTGTACGAGAAACAGGACAAGAATGCATGTTTCGTTTATATTAAGGAGGAAAACTGATGGCAAAGACAATAGCAGCAATAGATATGCTCGTGAAATACTTAGAGCATAGAATACGCAACATAAAGGCTGACACAAAGGAGGCGTACGACATAGAGAGGGGAGAAATTGTTGATGAGCTCAAGCAACTTGCTGAGCGCATTAGCAATATAGACCCTATTTTACTGCCCAGGCTACCTAAAGCCGATTTGCAGGATGAGGTAATTAGAAATATAGCAAGTGCGGCTTCCAAACGCACAACTATGCCACCTATCTATACTGATACCACTTGCAACATTGGCATTCAGAATATTGCGGTATGCTTGCCTAAATATGTGAATTTTTCTGAAACGCCAGGAGCGACAATCTATGGTATAAATGGTTGGGAAGAATTTGCACAAAAGAAGATGACCCACCTGCTCATGTCTGTACTGTTGTCGATGCCACTTGGCAAGGTTAGACTCCACTTCATCGACCTTAACTTCTCATGCAAGGCACAGTTCTTTATCGACAACTTCGACCGTTCTGTGTGCAATATATATTGTGATGTACAGTCGGCAGAGGGCTTGGCAGAATCGTTGAAGACAAAGATGGCGCAGCGACTTCGTGGCGAACTGTCGGATAATATATATGATTTTGTCGTATTTCTTGATTTCTTAAACGATTATAATAATATAGGCAATGCTTACAGACAGATAATAGAAAAGGGGGCATTCGCCAATATTCACACCGTATTTATCCTCAATGATTATAAGGTTGAAGAAGGTGTATACGATCCTGGTCTACTTGACGAAGACAAATTCTGTTTTATTAATGGATATACTACCCTTAAAGATGAAATTGACTATACAGAAGCCATTTTGTCGTTTGCCAATTTGTCTTTAGCCAAAGATTCCGACTTCCGCAGCAAGTGTATCGAATATCTTAACAATGGCTTGCAAACGGAAGATGAACCAGAGATAGACGAGCCAGAGATAGACAAGACCGAATACGCCGTCACAACATCTGCCATCGAGGCTCCGATAGGCAAGACTACCGATGGCGAGACCGTAGATTTCAAGATGGATGTCAACCGTGGCCATTACCATGCATTTGTAATAGGCGAGACGGGTTCGGGCAAGTCGCGCTTCCTGCATGACATCATTATCAACATGATAGCCAAGTATAGTCCCGAAGACGTAGAGCTATACCTTATGGACTTCAAGGGTGTTGAGTTTAATCCTTACCGCGACATCAAGCACTCGCGTGTAATACTTGTCGACCGTGCCGACGAGCGCATAACCTACGAGGTGATACGCGAGTTGAAGCAGAAGATGGAAGAGCGCCAGAAGATATTGAATGCGGCAGGAGCAAGCGATGTAGACGAGTACAACAAGATGTCTGCCGACAGCCATATATCACAAATAATACTGGTAGCAGACGAGTGCCAGACGCTCTTTACAGATAATGCAAAGAACACCAAATTGCAGACCGAGATGATTGCCACCATCGCGCTTATTGCCCAGCAAGGTCGTGCATTCGGCGTGCATCTGCTGCTTGCCACACAATCGTTGACCAATGCGCCGAAACTGCGTTCAGATATCCTCAACCAGATAGGCGAGCATTACATCTTGCCTTGCCTTCCTGTCGATGCACGCCGACTTGTACCCGAACACGAGCAGAATGAAACCGAAAGGGTAGTGGCACAAATGGAAAAGGGCAAGGGCCAATGCTACTATCAGGGTGCCGACGGCAAGTTTATGTTCACATTCGACTATATTGCCAAGGGCGAGCAACAAGACAGCCTTATAGAGAAGGCAAGACAGAAGGCCGACAAATACGAAACCAACGGACAGATATACTTCAGCGGCTCGTTGCAGTATGCTATGACCAGCGACACAATTGATGCTCTCGCCACTAAAGGCAGAAGATACATTGTGGCGTCGCCTGGACAGAGCATAGCCATATCCCAAACGCCATTGTCGATAGTTTTGCGCGACGAGGCTGGCGAGAATATGCTGCTTCTTGGCATAAACGACAAGCAGTACGTAACACGCACAACCATCAACACACTTGTGTCCATGATAGCGTCGGCAAGAAAGAAAGGTCTCGACTGCCAGTTTGTGGTGATAGACTGCTTGAAGTGCGATGAAGAGGAGCCGTATATGCACATACTCGACAGTTTGGAGCAAAGTGGACTCTGCCGTATCGTTGCCCCGCGCCAACGCAAGCATACGCTCTACAGCCTGTGCAAGGATATTGCCGCAGGCACGGCACGCCCCACGGTGCTCGTTATACTGGGCGAGGAGACCTTCCGCGAACTAAAGTTTGACGAGTCTCTCGATATTGACGCCAACACCAAACCCAACGAAACCAACGGAATGTCATCGGCAGACAATATGTCGTTCGACGATGCCTTGGCCATGATGAATATGCTGAGCAATCCGGTAAACGAAACCGACAGCCTGAAAGACATCAATACCGTGGCAAGTGCGTTGAAGTATATACTTGAACGAGGACCCGAGAACGCCGTGCACACCGTAATGCAGATGGACCGCATGGACAACTACTATATAGGCAACGAAAATGGTTATGTAGGGGCTAAAACCATATACAGCCACTTCGCGCATATCATTCTGTTGCGCTCTGGCGAGCAAGATGTGTTGAATCTTCGTCTTCCTGACGAGATAAGCCCCGCAGCGCTTGAGGACAATGCCGATCGACTTAGAGCCTACTACTATAACGAGAGCGGCAACAGGTACAGTCTGCTTACACCATATGTTATGCCCTCTATAGAACAGATAGACAAACTAACTCGTTAGTGTGCCGTTCTAATCGGGCATTAATATAAAATAGTTTGTTGGCTAAAACAATATAAATCTCTATTCCGTGACACGGAACGGCCATTCGGTGACACGGAACGGCCATTCGGTGACACGGAACGTACATTCGGTGACACGGAACGGAGATTTATATTATAATACAGACATTGGTATTCCAACTGTAAAGGTAAATAATTTAAGTTTCGCAAGCGAAAGTAGTTAAGAAGTTAAGGAGTTACCGCGCCCTACGGTCGCTAAGGAGTTAAGCCATTAGTTTTTTTGCTTGATTTATAGCATTAAAAGCATTTGGCTTAACTTCTTAACTCATTTAACTACTGAATTCTCTGAACTTGCGAAAGTTCAGTAAATAATTAAAAACTAACAAAAAAAATAAAGACTATGGCATACGATGCTGGCGTAAAAGACCTTGCCGAACTTCGCCAATTCGGCGCTAAACTTAATCAGGCTGCCGAGGCCTGCACCAATTTGTTTCAAAAACTTAATGCAGAGTGCCACCGTGTGTGCGAATCGTGGAACGACGACAAGGCAACACAGTTTATGCAGAATTTTGACCAACGCAACCGCGAGATTGAACGCCTATCTCAGGAGATGCGCGAATTCTCGGCCCATATAGACCGCCTTGCAAGGGTTCTTGAGGATTACAGAAACGTAAGATAACCGCAAGCGAGCTATGGACGACATAAATGTAAAGGAGATAGAGGTGCTCAGGGCATATTGTTCCAAACTAAACGATTTCAAGACTGGAACAAGTGCTGTGGGGCTGCTTGTGGCAAGACAGATAGACAAGATAAAGGACGACTTGAATGAAAGGCAGCGTGAGGCTCAGATGTTTATGGATTTTGTGGAGGATAAGGCAAACTCTGTAATATCACGCTACGACTATGCTCTCGACAAATGCCCAAGTGCGCGAGGTCAAATAGGCGAGACCGACTTGGACTGCAAGGCAAACATCAGTAAGGCCGAGGATATTATGAAGAGCATAAAAGCCAAGATACGCCAGCTTGACACCGAACTGGAGAATGCCCAACAGCACACCAAGAACTTCTGTCTGCAAGTAATCAACATGACCGACAGTTGCCAGAATCAGATGAACCGCACTATCACGGCGCTTGAGGCTTATAAAGAGACACGTTAGAAGGGAGGAGCTACAACAGTATGTTTTTTAGACAAATATCCGATTTTGACGAGAACTTCAAGTTTCTCGACCGCCTTAACATCTTGCTCTTCAACGTATGGCACGACAATAATGCCGACGCTTACCGCACGCAGTCGATTGAACAACTGGAGATGTTCTATCGCAACTATGTGAACGAGATGCGGCAGAAGAGCAACGAGCTTAAGGCTTTGGAGAGCGAGATAAACGAACTTGTGGAGCAGCTGCGCTCCGTAGTAGAGGATACACGCATGCTTGCCACAGACCCCGAAATTAGGGGATGCTTGCTTTGTACCGCTTATGGACGCAAGCCAGACGTACCCGATGTGCTTACACACGAACGTTTCGTGATGCGACCCAACGAAGACACCCACTATGTGGAGGACATTGCCATGAGCCGCTGTCCCTATCTCTGTAACATTGAGTCAGCCAGCATAGACGAGCAATTATAGGCTTTTCCGGTTTTTCCGACACTCCATTCCTGTTTGTCCGATAATGACTATAGAGGATAAAGGCATAAAAACATATACCTTTGCACCAGAATAAATAAAATAACTTCTTTCGCTTGCGAAACTTAAATAATAAATATGATGAATACAAGATTGACAAAAGAAGATCAGGCAATGATCAAGGAAGCCAAAAGAAACAAGGTTTTCGGACCAATCTACAGCGAGGACGGACTTCGCTTGTTGAAAGTACTTGGCAATCCAGAGTTCCTTGAAGTGAAAGACGGTGTGAAGGCTATTTGCGATGAAGCATGCCTAGGACTTGACAATCTTCATGATGTGGTATTGCCAGCATCAGTTACCGACTTGGGCACAAGAGCTTTCGAAAGCTGCATAAAGCTCTTCAAGATAACAATGCCTGGAGTAGATTACATCGGAATAGAGAGTTTCGCTCATTGTGAAAATCTAAAAGAAATTGCCTTGCCAAAAACTTTGGGTAAGATTAGGAAAGCAGCCTTTGCTGACTGCAAAGCTTTGGAAGAGATAAATATTCCAAGTCACCTGATGATTATCGACATGTCTGCGTTCAGAAATTCCGGACTGAAAAGTCTCAACATCGTGATAAGCGAAGACTGCAAGTGCTGGATTTTTTACAAAGCCTTTGCTTATTGCAAGCATCTGGAGTCTGTATATTTAAACAAGAATGTGAAGATTATGGATTGTATGGCGTTTGCCTGCTGCACTTCACTAAAGACGATTGAGTTTGAGAATCCGTCATTGACAGGTTTGATTGATGAAACAGGTTTGATTGGTGAAATAAACGAAACGATGCTCATTGGCTGCACATCTCTCGATAAGATTATCGTGCCAAAGAACAAGTACAACCATTACCCGGACTTCAACATCCAAGGCTATGAGTCTGCTCAGTTTGAGACTCGCGACTTCAATAGTCTTGTAACTCCGAAAGATTAGACAGGGATTTCAATACAAGAAAAAAATAACAAAAAAACTTAATATTATGGCTAATAAAACTGTAGAAAAAATAAGCCCAGATACATTCTTGAACGAAATGAATGCGATTAACAATAAGGCCAAAGATGCTGCTATCGACTTGCTGAGCAAACAGGGCAACAAGCGTTATATTGTTGTTATGGACTGGGAAGATTATTATACTGAATACTACACCTATAAAGCAGCTATATCTGTATCTGTATTTGGTGTAGGATTGAACGAAGACAACAACCTTTGCATTGCTGCCACAGTTGACAACCAAGGGTATGGTTGCAGCGAGGAAAGTTTTGCACAAGATTGGGTGGAGACATCAGAATTGGACATACCCAACTATGCCAATCTCTATAGATTCATTGCAGATAATATAGACAAGGCTACGACCAAAAAAGAAGCCGATAGACTGGCAAAAAAATACTGGAATGGAAATGGACATGACTACGGAAAGTATGACTGGCAAGATGACTTTAATGATGGTTTTGCTAGGGTTGAACTTGACAGAAAGATTGGATTCATCAATGAATATGGAGAAGAGATTGTACCTTGTAAATACGATGCAGCCGGTGATTTCTCTGAAGGATTGGCAATAGTTGAAGCTGAAGGTTTATCTGGATTTATCAACGAAAAAGGTGAAGAGTCAATACCATGCAAATATCAGGATGCATATGGCTTTTCCGAAGGATTGGCTGGAGTAGAAACTGAAGGCGGATGGGGCTTCATCAATAAAGATGGTGAAGAAATAGTGCCTTGTAAATATGAAGAGGTCCATAACTTTTCTGAAGGATTAGCAGGAGTAAAGTCTAAAGAAGGTTGGGGTTTCATCAATAAAGATGGTGAAGAGTCAATACCATGCAAATATCAGCGTATAAATGGCTTTTCCGAAGGATTAGCTGGAGTAAAATCTGAAGACAGATGGGGCTTCATCAATAAAGATGGAGAAGAAATAATCCCTTGTAAATACGAAGATATTTTTGGTTTTTGGAACGGAAACAAGACTGCAAGTGTCAGACTGAATGGTGATTGGATTACCATTGACAAAACTGGTAAGCAAGTGACAAAATAACAAGTAACAACAGAGGAAGCCGAAACGCTGGAAAGGGATATGCTGTTCTGACTATGCGCTACAAAAGAAAGTCACATTAAAAAAAGAATCATGCTTTATGGAGTATTTGACCACAGTATACTATCGCATTGAAGGCAAACCAAATGACCTTCAAGAGATATATGACCAGTATAGGACGCTTCTAAACAAGAAACTGCTTGAAGAGGGTAAAGACAAGTCTGTATCTTACGCAAGTATGGTGTATAGTCTCGGAGTAGATACCAAAGAACAATATCTTCGGGGCAACATTATAAAATGTGAGTTCGTAGATAATTCATTGAGTATTGAAGCCGAGGAAGATTGGGTGACGGCAGACTTCCGACATCCGCTTGAAAGCCACTATGAAGGTATGACCATATACTATATGGTGGAAAGTTATTGCGATGAGACTTATGCAACAAATGATGCAGAGGGGAAATATTTCCCGACACGGGTCAGTGTGGACTTTCATTTGAAAGAGCCGGTTTTGTGTGGTTACGAGCGGTTCAACAGTATGGATGAGGCATTAGCCTATTTCGCACGTGTCTTGAAACGTGACACTCTTACTGTTGATGACATCCACAAATGGAACTGTGAGCATTGGAAGGACGGCTTCATCTATTTCAATGAGTATGAGGTTGATTTACGATGATGCAGTTGTCAAGATAATAACAGAGGAAGCCGAAACGCTGGAAAGGGAGTAGGCTTTTAAAATATAAAATCATACTTTATGACAAAGATTCATATTGGACAAGAAATCAAACAAGAGGTTCAAAAGCAGGGCCTCACTATTGAGGATTTTGCAAAGAATTTGCATTTAGCAAGTTCTGAGATTGAAGATATTTTTGATAAGACAAGTCTTGAAACAGACTTGTTGTTAAAGATTTCTAAGTTACTGAAAAGAGACTTCTTCTCGCTTTTCTCTAACTATGTTATTGAAGAAGCATACAAAGAAATTATCAGTCTTCTCAAGCAGAAAGGTGACAAGCGCTACATTGCCGTGCCTGATTGGGAAGACGAATGTGAAGGCGATGATGGTGACGGAACAGAAGTGTCAATATTTGGCATCGGACTTGATGACGATGATGAAATCTGTGTAGCCGCAGTTGTAGATAATATTGGTTATGGTCATGGCCCTGATGATTTCCCTCAGGAATGGACCAAAGTTACAGAGCTTTATGAGCCAGACTATCGTGCCTTCTATAGATTCGTAGCCAACAACATCGATAAAGCAATGACAAAGGAGGAAGCTGATGAGGTAACAAAAGAATATTGGCATTAAAAAAGCATGTTGAAAAATGGGATACTTATTCAATCAAGAAGCATTCCAATGCAGTCTTATGAGTGCATTGGAGAAAGGCAGAAAGCCCAACTCTTTTTTTAAATACTACGTTTTCAACTACATGCTTAATCACCGATTGGGAATACTGGAAGAAGCTGTAGGAAAATCCTATGATCCGCTTGTGTGGAATTGTTATCAACCTAATTCTCACCTAAGTGGTAAAGGAGAAATCATAGGTATAAATAAGTTTTTTAAAGAATTCAATGCCGAGATGAAAGGTTTCGGGAAACTAAAGCCCTACAAGGAACGTGGATATGGAAACTGTGTTGGATACGACTATACTTTGAAGATGAAGAATTCTGAATACGTCTTTATCGCATCCGTCAATAAAAAAAAAGATAGTGTAGTGGTATATACGGGCATTACTGATGTTCATAGTGTATTTTGCCCAGGTTCTCATGACTACATTCCATTAAGATGCTATGTATCAACAGCAAAAGAGATAGCAGACTGGTTCAAGATGATTGACGAGAAGGCAGGTTCGGAATTGAAACCAGAGTTTGACAAACTCGTGCTGAAGTTGTATGGCAATAATAATATAAAGGAGATAGCCCGATCTACCTTCAAGGCTCTTTTTGATGATAAGAAGAAAGAACGCGACTGCACATTAAATATAGCAGAAGGTAAAGTGGAACAAAACAGCGACAAGATGTCGTGTACAATCAGACTCGGACAATGGGTTTGCATGCAACTCACTATGTCGTATACGACAGACGATTGGGAAACCATAGTGAAGAGTATCTTTACCATGTACGATGTTTATGACAAGCAACAGAAGCTGACAAAACAGACAGAATAATGAACATTTCTATATCAATAGACGAACTGAAGCGGCTTCTCACGGCCATGCCTACAGACCAGAACATTATGCTTACGGGTAGGCATGGCATAGGCAAGAGTGAAATCCTTACCAATTTCTATGCGGAGCGTGGTATGAAGGTGGTGACATTGTTTCTTGGACAGATGTCTGACCCTGGTGACTTGATAGGTTTGCCCAATAAGAATGAGCAGACAGGAAAGACCGACTTTATGCCGCCATATTGGTTTCCAATGGATGGTGAACCGATTGTGTTGTTCCTTGATGAATTGAATCGTGCACGACCGGAAGTATTACAGACGGTAATGGACCTTGTGCTCAACCGCAAACTTGCCGGTAGGCAACTGCCAAAGGGTAGCGTGATAATATCTGCCGTAAATGAAGGCGACGAATATCAGCTTACCGACCTGGATCCTGCACTTGTAAGTCGTTTCAATATCTATCAGTTTCGTCCTACTACAGCAGAATGGTTGTTGTGGGCACAAGAGAATGGATTGGATGAGCGAGTGATATACTTTATCAGCAACAATGCCGACTGGTTGGATGAAAACATCAAGCAAGCAGATGAGTATGTGGGACTGGAGAAGAGTCCGGACCGCCGTGCATGGAAGAAGGTGTCTGATTTAATAAAGGGCATTGACAGTCTGGACGACTACAAGAAGTTTGTTGCTGGTATCATTGGTGTTGCTGCTACAACCGCTTTCTATGCGTCGGTGGCTGAGAAAAACATTATCTATGGCAAGAGTGTGCTCGTTGACTTTGCCAAAGTCAGGGGAAAGCTTAAGAGTCTGCAACTTCATCATTTAGCTGTTATCAACGAGGGCATATTCCGTTGTCTACAATTACACGACTATAAAGACTCGTCGACAAGTGCCGACAATCTTACGGCTTATACCGCCTGGTTACTTAACAACGAAAAGAAGGAGGCCTTTGCCAATTTCACCAACCTCATCACAGATTCCAAATACCCCAAGGCTGTAGTGTTCATATCCACCAAGACACCAGAACTATATAAAAAGGTTATCGAGTTTATTAGGAATCTGTAAGTATGACAGGCAGGATAGAGAAGATAAGTTTGGAGTGGTTCTTGACGGAGCCTGCTCTGTTTATGGTGATGTGTTCGCATAATATCGTAGCCAATACAGACATGAATTGCCCTATGCGTAGTGGACAGCGAAGGATAGAGTACAATCCCATACTATGCAAGGATATGACCGAAGAGATGTTGCGCGACCACTTGAAGGTAGAGTGCATACGCATTCTTCTCAAACATCCTTATTCACGACAGCCTGTCGGTTGTTCGCCACAAGCCATTGTGGCAGGAAGCAACTGCGTGGTTAGCGACAGTTATCGCAAATGGACTATTCGACTCGACTCTCCCAAGGATTATAAGTTGGAACGTGGTGAGTGTTTTGAGTTTTATGCCAAGGCAATAGAAAAATTGCTGCAGAAAGCGCAACAGATGCAAACTGCTGGGGATAAGAACAAACAAAAGTCGTCAAAGGCTCGAATCCCCCAAAAGGTAAAGGGGTGTGCCGAACGTGGAGACATAGACTCTGTCCAACTATGGGAGGAAGACGAATTGGCAGTTGCCGAAATCAACCAGATGATAGACACGCTTATGTTCAATAAACATTGGGGAAGCATATCGGCTAACATGATTGAAAGCATCATCGCCTCAACCAAAGTAAAAATAGACTATCGGCGTGTGTTGCAGTTGTTTCGTACTGAGGTAATCAGCAGTAAGCGCCGACTTACCCGTATGCGACCCAGTCGCCGTTTCGGCTTCGACTATATGGGCAGTGTACACCAACTCACGTCACGCTTGCTTATAGCAGTAGACACAAGCGCTTCGGTGTCAAACGATATGCTTAGCGACTTCTTTGGCGTAATCAATAGATTCTTCAAGTATGGCATAGAAACCATAGATGTCGTAATGGTTGACACCGAAATCAATGGCGAGACAATGTCGTTGAAGAAAGCAAAGAAGGGTGGTATAAAGATAATAGGACGTGGTGGTACCGACTTTCAATGTGTCATAGACTATGTTGCACAGAGCAAGACACGTTACCAAGGACTCATCATCTTGACAGATGGCGAAGCTCCTACACCTACGCTCCCTCCATTTTTCCGTGTGCCCATACTGTGGGCATTGATAAAGAATAGTTATAATAGTGACAAACTAAAAGAAATTGGGAGATTATGTTACATACAGAATATCTGATTATCAAAACACATCTTATCTCCATGGTATAATTGCAGTCTGACAATAACAGAGAAAACCGAAACGCTGTAAAGGGAGTAGGCAAAACTTTAAAAAAGACATGAGACATGTTTCTCTTTCTATGCGGAATTTTGATAGTTGTGTTTGGCGGCTACATACTGATAAGTATCATACAACTCGCGTTTATGATTATCGGTTGGATTATCCAGGCTATATTTGAATAAGATATGATAGCAACAAAAAGTTGATTTTTTGTTGATTTTCTATGGTCTGATTTTTTTATTTCAGAAAAACAGGGTAAATTTCGCGCGACAACTAAAAACATTAAAGATATGATGAACAACAATTCTACAACAAACAGTGAAAAGAAGCCTATCATCGACAACGATGAGGCTTTGCGTCTTATCGACCTCATCCAGCAGGGCGACTCCAATGCGGAGAACGAGTTGGCAGAACTCGGTTCTGTATTTGTCAAGGCTGTGGCAAAGCAGTATGTGGGCAAGGGTCTGTCAAAGGAAGAACTTATTGCTGCCAGTCGTTACGGAATGTTACGTGCCAGCCATAAGTTCGACAAGTCGCGTGGCTTCAAGTTTGCCTCGTATGCCGTATGGTGGATGCGCCAGGCTATTCTGCAAGAAATTCGTAAAAAAGAAAACAACTAAACGACAAAGAATATGATACGCAAAAATTGGGGTGACGACGGTGCACTTACACTCATCAAAGTGGTTCTTGAAAGGACTGAGGACCAAGAGTTGAGAGAACAACTGCTGGAGTTTCTTCAAAACAACGAAGAGCTATGGTCAGGTGCTCACGTGAAAGACTTCTATACATTTGCCACCACTCTTGCCAAGGAGTGGCTGACAAGTCATCAATCATAAAGTAACTAAACAATACAACTGACAATGAAAGAGATTAACGCAGAAATATATTTGAATGGAAATAATGACGGTACTACCGTCAAACTCTCTGACGAAGAAGCAGAGAATCTCCTTACGTTATGGAAAGAAGCCCAGGATACCATTCTCAAAGACGTGGAGGAAGAAGACTATTGGGAAAAGTTCGACCCTTGGTTAAAGGAAAAAGCTCCTAACCTCCATGAGAAGATAATGAAAGCCTTCTATGAAGACTTAGCTGAAAGATTGTGCTGCGACACATGCGACGGAGATGGTTTTGTCTCTTTTTCTCGTGATATGGACGGAATATATTTTGATGACAGCAATGAAGTTTTCATCAATCAGATTTTACCTCCATCAGAATAAAGTTCTAAACGAAAAGAAAATGAAAATATATCTGAAAGTAAAGAAAGACTATGCCTATCAGGTTACCAGCCTTTGGAGCAAGTTCATCAAAGAGCAAATTCTGGAAACTGTCAAAGAAGTAAGTCTGAATTGGATGTTTGAGCCGAAGTTATATCCTATGTTTTATCAAGAGGATACGCATAGCCACTTTGTTGAAGCAAACAACGAACGTTTCTTCTTCGAATGCTTGATGTACGAGCTTTGCTTTGTTTGGGAATTAAACGATTTCGAAGGATACGATGATGAGTACTCTGACCTCGCACGCGAAAGAGATGTATTTTTAGATAAAGATAAGGTAGAGCCTTCCAAGGAATACGTCTATATCGGTTCGTACATACATGGACAAGAAGAACCGCTTGCTCTCCCTGGACTTGTGTTCGACCCCGAATACGCAGAGGATGGTGAGGTTTTGGCAGAATGTATGTTTACGAGTGATTTTGAAGACGAAAAATTAAAACGGGCATATATGTCTAATGGAAACTATGAGGAATGTGAAAAGGATACTCCAGCTTTGTAGCATAGCCTTGTTGGCATTGTCTATATGCTCTTCATGTTTGAACAAGTCTTCCGATACAAGTCTCGATAAGAGCTATGGTAAGTCTGACTCTACCGAGACTTACCATACAATAGTCTCTGACGACAGTCTCGTGACAGCCATCTGGCATGACACAGGCGAAGGCGGAACCGCACCCGACATAGATTGTGTGGTGAAATTCAAATCAGAAGATGGCAAATTGCACGAGGAGCATAGACCTCTGCTTCGACTTGCCCATCCTAATGATGATTACAGCCACCATGAAGTGCAGAAGATTGTAAGCCTTGACGATGAATACGGCAATCGCTCCTATGTATTCTTCCTATATACAAAGGTGGGGAGCAACGAGTATGCCCACGATATAGTGGCGTTTGAGATTGCCGGCGACAGTCTACGACCATTGTACAACTTTAAAATTGATTAGAGATGGAAGAAGACATAACAATAGATTGGGAGACTTTTGTCAAGTCACAGTTGCATTGGATAAGAGTGGTATATAAAATAGAGGGCAGACAAGAGAACCTTCAAGAAATATACAATCTCTACAAAGAATTTGCCGACAAGAAACGCCCCGCCATGGAAGATGACGAGGAGCCAGGTTGGGAAGGCAACATTATTTTAGCACTCGGTATAGACTATGGCGACCGCAATCTTTGTGGTAATATCCTCCATTGTGACCTTAAAAACGGAGTTCTCGAAATGGAAGCTGAGGAAGTCGCATTCATCACCGATTTCAAGATTCTGGTTGAAAATCACTATAAAGACCTGAAAGTATATTTCATCACGGAAGACAATGAAGGCGACATCTACACCACCAACGATGCCTACCGCAAGTATTTTCATGGTCTGCATAGCGACTACATCGTTGTTCCTTAAACCATTGAAAATGATAAAAATAGAGACATGGGAATAAAAACATTCTTTGCATCACTAATGATGCTGATAACCATAGCCGTTATGTGCTCGCCGCTGTACCTTGTTTGGCTCGGATTCACGATGGACGGCTCTGCATTAGTGCGTATAGGCTTGATAGTCGTCGGACTTATCCTGTGCAGACTATTCAAACCAATATCCAACTTGTTTGACAAGGATTTCAAATGGTTCTGACCAACGCGGTATGAAACAGTAGGCATAATAAGTAACAGTTCAGAATTATCTTTAGTAGGAGGGTATGGCATCCTTGCCACACCCACTAAATAGGCTGTACAATCATGGCAGAGTGGGTATGGCAGTGATGCCATACCCTCCTACAGATTGCCGTTCATATATAAAGATAAATATGAATACTTACATAATTAAAATATATAATACAATTCAATGGAGAAATATCATATAGGACAAGAGATTCTGAAAGAGGTAAAGGCTAAGTACCCTTCAGTAGCTGCCTTTGCCAGAGAACTGTGCAAGTCCAGCTCTGCCACATACGAGATATTCGGAAAGACAAGTCTCGACACCGACTTGCTGCTGAAAGTATCGAAGCTGCTTGATAGAGACTTCTTCCGCGAATTCTCGGAGAAATGTCTTAACGGAGAAGTAGCTGTGGAAGACAAGGATATGACAGAAAATCACCTCAACTGTCTTTTGCCAGAAGACGAGTTGCATATCTTCACACCATATAATTACGAAATGGTTTTTGAGGAATACTTCCTGCTTCCACGTCGAAAGCCACTTGTGGCGTTTTGCAGAAGAAGAGATAGCATTACATATATCGATGCTATAAGTAGGATAGGCGAGGGCTTTTTTGGCGAAGGAAAGGTGAAGGAGTTAATGGTGGATAAGAACGCTTTGGTCGACTTCGAGGCACAAATCCCACATATGACAGCTTTGCCACAGAAGGCATTTGTTGTATGCTATAATGGCACAGGATTGCAAAACGGTTTCGATCAGATTATTCTACTGTCAGAGAAACTGCTTGCAGCTTCAGGAAAGCATGTAGTAGTGATATGCAAGAATAACAGCTGTATAGAGAACTTTGGACATCCAAAATACATCTCCTATGCCGAGCCAACATTCGACACATGGAAAGAGCGCATCTTTGCATGTGTGCTGGATAATAGCCAGAACGACTTTGTGTACTATCGCGAGCTTTTCAAGGCTATAGAAGGCAGAGGCTATATTAACGCCATCCACAGTTGTCTGATAAGTCATGACGTAGAGGGGGCGCAGCAGCACCTGGCAGAAGCCCGGAAGCTAAGCACCTTCAAGGAAACTGTTGTCTCTAGTGATATGACCCTCGAGAAAAATGACTTATGGGAAGGACATCAGATAAGCTCGCTTACAGTTCGTCCTGAAGACAAGCAACTGCTCGAACACCGTTTCGGAAAACATTATCTCGGAAAACATTACGTCAGCATGTTTTTTGAAATATACAAAGAGACAGGCACAATAGATTCAACATGGGGAACTTTTGGTTACATAGATGTTTAGATCAATGGCATTTGAAGACGAAGCATAAATATTATTAACTGTAAAATTATTTTATTATGGCAAAAGACGCTAATCAATTTATCTTTAGAGAAGAATACGAGAACTGGTTGCATAATCTGGGTGTAAAGTCAGTTGGAGCATATTGTCCACAAGACAAATATACCTGTAATGATGGTAGAGAGTATTTGTTTTTTGATCTTATTGGTGTTTTTGCAAGAGAAAATAATCGCTTGTACGTGAATGCACTTTTCGAAGAGTGGAAAGCATTTATTGAAAATAAAAACCAAAACAATCTTAAGACCACTCTTAACCGCTTGTCTTATCTCCAGAAATATAGACAGTTCGTTGAAACTAAAATTTATGGTAAAAAAAGATTGAGCAAAGAGGACAATGCGAGATTTAATGAAATTCTAAACAACATAGACTCTGTACGCAAATCAATAGACAAATCGCAGAATCCAAAAGTAGATGGTATGGATTCGTTAATAGAGTATATTAGTACAAAGCGGTTTATAAAGTTGGCAATAGAATCGTCTTACTTTTTCTCGCCTAAGCTTGTGGTAGAAAGGTTTGAAGAGATTAAAGAATACATTTGCCAACAAAAGGATGTAGATCCTGCTTTTAAAGATAAAAAAGAATCTTTTGTCAAGTATCTCCCTGCACGATACACTTCGAAAGAAGACTCGACAGACGCAGCAGATGGTGTACATGAGTGTGACCAAACATTAGGCAAAGTCTATTTCAAGCTTTCTAAAGAATCTCAGCGTCTCTGTGTTATCTATCAAGAAGGAGCAAGGGGTAAGAATACAAAATGTGGTGGAAACACTTGTGGAGGTGGCAATGGCAATGCCAGAGTGTGCCAATTGATTAAGGATCGTACTGGGTATGACCTTGGAACAACAACAAACAAAAAGCACTTCAGAAACTTCATCATTTCGCACATATGGGGGCATGCTATTGATCCTCGTTACTTTACAAACCTTTGGAATATCGTTATAGTTCCAGCATGGGCAAACCACTTGTTGGACAAAGACGAAGAAGGAACTTTGGCTTCAGCATTCAAAGCTACAATACAGAAAATCATTACTAAGCTATATCAGTATAACAGCTATGACTGGAAATCTATAGAAATGGATGAACCTACATGTAAAGAGGAGGAAGTGCTTCATGGTAACTATCAGATTAACACCATTGACGGTATTGCTGATAAAGAGACTTTGGGCAAAATATCAAGAGTATCCATCCCCGTATAAGAATCATTATTCCCTGATTTTCATTAAATAAGAGCATGTTTGACAAATAGTAAATGATATGCCAAAGAAGATAACATTCAATGACATTCTCCAGAACAAGATAAAAGACTTTGTCGGCACCAAGCGGTGGAGCAATTCACAATTTGCTTCACGCTACTCGGACACTTATGCCGAAGTCTACGGCAAGATGGAGGCACCCAGCACCTCTACCTCGCGTAAGCTTATCGAAGAAAAGGGTCACGAGTATGCTGAAAAGGAATGCATCATTCTGGAGAAGCTCACATCCATCACCTTCTATAAAATGTGGCTTGAAGAGCAGAAGCGTATCATTACAGCAGGACAGTCAGCAAAGATGACATGAGCATTGCTTTTATGCTATAATTACAAGAATATTCTATAATAAAAAAAACAAAATAATGGAGAAAAATAAAATGATGGATATGCATGTAGAAAAGGGTCTTGACTCAGAAAATGTCATAGACAGCAGTTCGCTCGACCCTCTGTTCGAGGAAGCTGCACGCATAATCGTAACAATGCGGTCGGGCTTTGCCTCGTTGATTCAACGGCGCTTGTCTATAGGCTACGACCGTGCGGTCAGAATTATGGACCAGTTGGAAAAGGCTGGAATCGTGGGTGTGGCACAGGGAAGCAAGCCGCGAGAAGTGAAGATTCAAGATGAGAACAGCTTGGAGAATCTGCTTGTGGCATTGCGCCGAATAACTAAAATCAGTAACATTCTGACTAACGAAGAAGCATACAAAGACATATCTATTCCTTCACCGTTCTGAACCTCTTGACCACACCTATTACTATAGAGTGTGTATAGGTGTGCGTCTTAAGATTGTTGACATGCGACTGCTCGTAGTTGCCCATATATCCTATGCGCCATGTGGTGTGGGCAAGACGCAAGTCGAGTGTAAGCATCTGGCGGAAGGATGGAGTGGAGCCGAATGTTGTGGGCACACAGTTGTGATCGTAGTTGCCACGGTTGAATATCTCGTAATACGACTGTCCATAGTTGGGCGAGAACATCAATCCGAAGAGTGGGGCAGAAGCCTCGTAATGCAGGATAAGTGGAAAGTGGGCACATGCTCCGGGATGCATAGATATGCCTCGTGTATGACTTGCACGTCCAATGGGATAGTCAAAACCTATGGTTGGCTCTATGTTAAGCGAAAGACGTGCATTGGCAGGATTGTTACCATTGCGTGTGTTGTATACAAATCCGATGTTTGCCGCTGCTGTTCCACCAGCAAGCATATGCAGCGGACGACGCCAAAGACTGATAGTCCATTTGTGCAACAGCGAATAGCGGAATGTATAATTGCCTGCCATCTCGCCGCCATTGCCCGAACGATTGTCGGCATAAGCAACGTTGCCCTCGTGCTGAAACTGGTTAACCCAGGCAGTAGAATCGTTCTCGCGACGCGTGTGCGATAGAAAGGTAAGGTTGGTGCCACGATATTTCTCTGGCGAGAGATATGTGTCAAGAATATTGGTATAGCCAACACCAATCATTAGGGCATTGGTTTTGTATTGCGGTTGTTGTATGCCAATGCTGTTGTGGCAGCCGTCTCCGTTTGAAGCGGCTGCCGCAACAACACCGCCCAACAATAGGGCAGCTATGCTTATAAGCTTAGAGATCTTCATTTTCTGTAAAGATATTGAGTTGTCCTGTCATTTCGTCTATCACCTGCTGCTGGCTTTTTCCTGCATCAGGGTCAAGGTTTTCGGGCTCGTTGTTGTCTTCGTTTTCGTCGTTGTCCGATTCGGGTTCGGGATGTCGTTTAGGTTCAAGTTCCTTTACATCGGCCACATCCAGTGTTGTAATGCGCTTGCCTTTGGCCTTGAATCCCTTTACGGTGATAAACTCTTCGGCATCAATCTCTATTGGCGGACGTTGCGTTTCAGTTCCATCAGGTGCTGTTGAGGGCGCATAGTCCACCTTGATAAGCGGATAAGGCGTATCTGTTAGCAGCAGCAACTTGCTGTTAGGATTTTCGCCTATATAGTTCTGTGGACGCTTGGTTGCCTCCATGCGGAATCGCTTTAGATATAGATTGCCCGAATTGTCTGCATCAAGCAGCACGGCAGTCCATACCTTGTCGGGGTCCCACTTCTCTATTATTTTGATATTGTCTTCGTAGTGATTGTTGGCATCGAATGTAGAGATGTAGAAGTTGCCGTCGTCCAAAACCACCAATATAGAGTCCTCGTCGAAGAATTCGCCCAGCAGTCTTCCATGCTCGTCGTAGTTTAGGCGGTTTACATCGGGATCGTACCACACCTTGCGTCCGCCAAGGGTTGAATGACCATGACTCTTCAAGCCTATACGATGAATAGGATTTCGTGTTACAAGGTTGCCCTTTGATGCACGTCCCTTGATAGCTATCTCGGAGAAATCCTTGTCAATGAATATCTTCTTTAGCTTAGGGTTGGCCTCAAGCGTAACCTTTATAACCTCAGCCTCGCCATTGGGGTTGGCTGTAAAGTATAGTACACGCGAGCCAGGCGTGCCTTGCGTCAGGTCGTATTCCTTGCCCACCGTCATTGTAGGCACAAAGAAACGCTTGATAAATGCGGCACCTGCCTTGCCATCACGGTATACTACATTATATATAGTGCGCTTGTCGTTCTTCTTGAACACTTGCACATGCAGAATGTTCTTGCCTACAAATATCTTGTCGGCTGCACGCACCATCTTGTACTTGCCGTCTTTGAAGAACACTATTATGTCGTCGATGTCGGAGCAGTTGCACACAAACTCGTCCTTCTTAAGTCCGGTTCCGATAAATCCCTCTTGTCGATTGATGTACAATTTTTGGTTAGCCTCCACCACCTTCGATGCCTCAATGGTGTCGAAGCTCTTTATCTCGGTGCGGCGTGGATGGTCCTTGCCATATTTGTCGCGTATGAATTCAAACCATTGCACAGTTACGTCAATCATATGAGCCAAGTCGTGCTCAATGTCGGCAAGTTCTGCCTTTATGCGTGCTATAAGTTCGTCGGCCTTGTCTTTGTTATATTTCAGTATGCGCTGCATCTTTATTTCGAGCAGACGCAGAATGTCGTCGCGTGTGATGTCGCGGTGGAATGTATATTCGTACACGTTGGCATTGCCAGTGCTTGCGTTTCCGGCAGGCACACGGAACACCTGATTCTTGAAGGGCTCAAGCTTGGAGGCTATAAAATCCACAACCTCGTCTTGCGACTTGGCCTGCTCAAACTTCTTCTCTTTGTATATGCGTTCCTCTATGAATATGCGCTCCAGTGACGAGAAGAATAATTGTTCCTCAAGTTCGGCCTTGCGTATCTGCAGCTCACGGCGCAACAGTCCCATTGTAGTATCGGTACTGTGGCGCAGCACATCGCTTACGGTAAGGAAACATGGCTTGTTGTCCTCGATAACGCAGCAGTTTGGCGATATGTTTATCTCGCAGTCGGAGAATGCGTACAAGGCATCTATTGTCTTGTCCGACGACACTCCAGGAGCCAAATGTACCTGAATCTCCACTTCGGCAGCCGTATTGTCGTCCACTTTCTTAGCCTTAATCTTGCCTTTGTCTATAGCCTTAAGTATAGAGTCGATAAGGGTAGTGGCGGTTTTTGAGAAAGGAATCTCGCGAATGACAATAGTCTTCGAGTCGAGCTTCTCTATCTTTGCACGCACCTTTACCATTCCGCCACGCTGTCCGTCGTTGTATCTCGATACATCTATAGAGCCACCTGTAGGGAAGTCGGGATAAAGACTAAACTCTTCGCCACGCAGATAGTGTATTGCAGCGTCGCATATCTCGACAAGATTGTGAGGCAGTATCTTGCTGCTCAAGCCCACGGCAATGCCTTCCGCACCCTGTGCTAAAAGGAGCGGAAACTTGACTGGCAAGGTGATAGGTTCCTTGTTGCGTCCGTCGTAAGAGAGTTGCCAGTTGGTAGTCTTTGGATTAAATACCACATCGAGTGCAAACTTCGACAATCGTGCCTCTATATAACGTGGAGCCGCAGCGCGGTCTCCGGTAAGTATGTTACCCCAGTTGCCTTGACAGTCAATAAGCAAGTCCTTTTGTCCCATCTGCACCAATGCGTCGCCTATAGAAGCGTCGCCATGCGGGTGAAACTGCATAGTATGTCCCACAATATTGGCCACCTTGTTGTATCGTCCGTCGTCCATACGCTTCATCGAGTGCAATATGCGTCGCTGTACTGGCTTTAGACCGTCCTCGATATGTGGCACGGCACGTTCAAGGATTACGTATGAGGCGTAGTCCAGAAACCAGTTTTGGTACATACCGCTAAGATGATGTACGGCAGAAGCGTCGAATCGGTTCACCGGTTTGTAGTCGGAATGTTGCTCTATGTCTTTTATCTCGTCATCCATAAGTATATCGTGTGCGTTGTTTTATGCTAATAGTCAATAGCAAAGGTACTAAAAAAAATGGAAATTGTAAGCATGTAGACGTGTTTCGAGGCTGAGTTTCATAACATTTAACTTGAATAACGTTACGAAATCAGTCAAAAAAGCGTATCTTTGCATCCTATAAGCAATTTAATGCAGAATTTCAGAATAATAAAACACATATAACAATGGCACAAGAAGACGTTTTCAAGAAAATCGTGAGTCACTGCAAAGAGTATGGTTTCGTATTCCCAAGCAGTGAGATTTATGACGGTCTTGCCGCTGTCTATGATTACGGACAGAACGGCGTTGAACTTAAGAACAACATCAAGGAATATTGGTGGAAGAGCATGGTGCTTCTTCACGAGAATATCGTGGGCATCGACTCTGCTATCTTTATGCATCCTACAATATGGAAGGCAAGTGGACACGTTGATGCCTTCAACGACCCTCTCATCGACAACCGCGACTCTAAGAAACGCTATCGTGCCGATGTTCTTATCGAGGATCAGATAGCCAAGTACGACGAGAAGATAGAGAAGGAGATTGCCAAGGCACGCAAGCGTTTCGGCGATTCGTTTGATGAGGCTCAGTTCCGTGCTACTAATGGTCGTGTGCTCGAGCATCAGCAGAAGCGCGACGCTTTGCACGAGCGTTACACCGAGGCTATGCAGGGTCCAGACCTTGCAGAGCTTAAGCAAATTATCGAGGACGAGGGCATTGTTGACCCAATAAGCGGAACAAAGAACTGGACCGACGTTCGTCAGTTCAACCTTATGTTCTCTACAGAGATGGGTTCGGTAGCCGATGGTACCAACAAGATATATCTACGTCCGGAGACTGCACAGGGTATCTTCGTTAACTACCTCAACGTTCAGAAGACTGGCCGTATGAAGATTCCTTTCGGTATCGCTCAGATTGGTAAGGCTTTCCGTAACGAGATTGTGGCACGCCAGTTTATCTTCCGTATGCGCGAGTTCGAGCAGATGGAGATGCAGTTCTTTGTACAGCCAGGTACCGAAATCGAATACTTCAAGAAATGGAAGGAGTTGCGCATGAAGTGGCATCAGGCTCTCGGCTTCGGTGCAGAGAATTATCGTTTCCACGACCACGAGAAGCTGGCTCACTATGCCAACGCTGCTACAGACATCGAGTTTAAGATGCCGTTCGGATTCAAGGAGGTAGAGGGTGTACATAGCCGTACCAACTTCGACCTTTCTCAGCACGAGAAGTTCTCAGGACGTTCAATCAAGTACTTCGATCCACAGACCAAGGAGTCGTACACTCCGTATGTAATCGAGACTTCTATCGGTGTCGACCGTATGTTCCTCTCGGTTATGTGTCACTCTTATCGTGAGGAGCAGCTCGAGAATGGTGAGACACGTATTGTACTTCTTTTGCCACCGGCACTCGCTCCTACCAAGCTCGCTGTGTTGCCACTTGTAAAGAAGGACGGACTGCCAGAGAAGGCTCGCGAGATTGTAAACGATCTCAAGTTCCACTTCAATACTCACTATGATGAGAAGGATACTATCGGCAAGCGTTATCGTCGTCAGGACGCTATAGGTACTCCTTATTGCGTAACTGTGGATTATGACACACTGAAGGACAACACCGTAACCTTGCGTTTCCGCGATACTATGGAGCAGGAGCGTGTAAGCATAGACCAGCTTCGCGACATCATCGAGGACAAGGTTAGCATCACAAGCCTCTTGAAGAAGCTTCAGTAAGCTTTGGCTTGCAGCATAATAACATATATTTGACACAATACATTTAAATGAAGAGATTCAGCTTATATTTTCTTTCGTTGCTCGTCATGATGCTGTCGTCAGCGCTTGTGTCGTGCAGCGAAAGCAACGAAGAGGATACGGAGTTTAACGATTGGCAGACTCGCAACGAACAGTATTTCGACCAGAAGTACAATGAGGTGAAGGCTCTCGTTGATGCCGGCAATACCGACTGGAAGATTCTGCGCAAATGGTCGTACGAGGGCAATGTAGCTACACATAGCTACGACCACGTGCTTGTCAACGTATTGAAGGAAGGCACTGGAGCCGGATGTCCTCTGTATACCGATACGGTTGATGTGCACTATAGTGGTCGACTTATTCCGTCCGAAAGCTATAGCGACGGTTATTTGTTCGACCAGTCGTGGACAGGCGATTTTGATGAGGCTACTGCCAAGCCAAGTACTTTTGCTGTAGGTGGCAATATTGTCAATGGTTTTAGCACAGTATTGCAGTACATGCACATTGGTGACAAGTGGCGCGTATACATTCCTTATCAGCTTGGCTATAATGACAAGGCAAGTGGCAGCGTTCCTGCCTACTCAACGCTTATCTTCGACATGGAGCTTGTGCACTATCGCCATGCCAACAACAAACCTAAGGTTGTGGCACGTCGTGTAAAATAAGGCTGAGTCGCATGCTATAATATAATAAGGTGTGCCGCTACTCTTGATTGAGAGTAGCGGCACACCTTTTTCTTTTTATACTCTTATCTATACGCACCGCCAAGAACGGGCCTTGCGTGTATAAGCAGATGTAAGGTGGATTGTGGTATATAATCCTTTGCCAAGTATATAATGTTACTTTGCCAAGTAATATATATTCTTTTGCCAATTATATTATGTTACTTTGCCAAGTAATATATATTCTTTTTGAGTCGCCATAATACAAGGCCTTGTCAATTCAGCACAATAAAAAAGCGGACAAGTCTGTGTGACTTGTCCGCTCATTGTGTGGGCGTTGACGGATTCGAACCGCCGACCCTCTGCTTGTAAGGCAGATGCTCTAAACCAGCTGAGCTAAACGCCCGATAACCTTATCGGTATTGCTTTTGTGACATTGCTTAGTTCTTTAAAGCGAGTGCAAAGGTAGTGGATTTATTTGTAACCACCAAATGTTTTGAAGACTTTTTTCAAAAAAAACTTCAAAAAAGATGTTTTTCCTTGCTTTTTAGGCTATTTATCCCCTCTTGTATGAGGTTTTGGGGGCGAAAAAGAGGAGGGTGTGCAAAATAGGAGTTAGAGGAAGTTAAGAAGTAGTTAATCCATCTACGATGGATGGAAGTTCTTGCTATGGCAAGCGGCAAAGCCGAGCGAACAGACAAATGCTTTATTTTCAGCAATTTATACATATGTCCGCTAACTTCCGTTAACTTCGGGCGAAGCCCAAACTTCCGTTAACTCCTATTTTGACACCCCCTCATTATATGTTGAAGATTATTATTCCTTGTATTCAACCTTCACCACAACAACTCGTATGTTTTGGTCTTCCTTGTCGGTCTTAATCTTGGCAATGTGCCAGTCGCCAGGGAAGAAGATAAAGAACTTGTCGGGTTCTGAGTCAACAAACTTGGTTTTGTCCACCTCGTATGTATAGTTGATGATGTCGGGGCGGTAAGGACCCTTAGGCTTGCTTGTAACGTGGTCGAGCAAACCAAAACGCTCGCTACCCTTAACTACATACTGGAAGTCGACATACTGACGATGGCTCTCGGTGCCTCTTTTCTCAAGGTCTCCATTCTCGCCATCTTCTACATTAGCCTTCATGGTAGTGCCAGGTATGGGATGTTGACCAGCTGGTAAAGCCAAGAGATCGGTCTTTGCAAGCCATGCAAACAGTTGCTTCCACTGCGGATTCTTCTTGTATTGGGTGTAAAACTCAGGAAGGTTGACGGTAGCATCGGGCGATGCAGCGTCAAATCCATTCCGCCATTTGCCAGCCTCAGCCCACTTAGTGGCCTTCTTCTCAAGTTTCTTGTCGTTGCAAGGCTTGGTGTACACGCCTTGCGCCATTGTTGTAAGAGATGCGGCAAACGATATAGCGACTGCCGCAAGCATTGTCTGTAGTCTGTTCATTTTGTTTTAATTATTAGTATAATGTAAATACGAAAAAAAGGTGCGCCACACTAATGACACACCTCTTTAAATTCTCTCATTATTATCTTAAATGTGGGTGGTGATGGATTCGAACCACCGAAGGCATAGCCAGCAGATTTACAGTCTGCCCCATTTGGCCACTCTGGTAACCACCCGTTGCTCTTTTAAAGCGAGTGCAAAGGTAGTTATTTTATTTTAAACTCCAACACTTTTGCTTAATTATTTTCTAAAATATCAAGTTTTTTTCTTTCCCGTGTGTGATATTTAAGCTATCTTTGCAGAAGATAGCGCAAACCGAATGCAATTCAAACTAAAACAAATCATATAAAAAAAACCTAAATTAAAATGAAGAGAAACCCATTAGTATTGTTTATTGCCGCAGCTGCACTTGTTGTCAGCACGTCGGCATTCGCGACATCTAAGGTAGCCAAGCCACAGCGCAAGGCAGTCAAAACACATGTCGTGGAACAGCAAGTTACAGTATTTACTGATGCTTGGGTGGAGGACGAGACAAAGTTTGAGGATCGCAAGCTTAAGGCACATGCTACATTCATTCCTTACTCGTCTACTAAACTTATGCAGAAAGACGAACACTATCGTCTGGCATGGGCAACACCGCTGTATGCCGATTATCTCTTGCTGAATGGCGAATGGAAATTCCGCTACACTCCTGATTGGCGTAAGGGCAAGCCCGAAGAGAACGACTTCTATGCCGACAACGCTGACGTCAGCTCTTGGGATAACATCAAGGTGCCCCTAAACTGGGAGATGGCAGGCTATGATGTGCCTGTATATAATAATGTGGGATATCCCTTTAAGGCAAATCCTCCACATATCGAGGCTTTTGATGATAACTTCGACAAGAACCCAGTAGGCTCATACCGCCGCACATTTAATCTGCCTGAGGGTTGGAACCAAGGCAAGCGCGTGTTCCTTCACTTTGATGGTGCGTGCAGTGCCATTGTGGTTTGGGTAAACGGCAAGTATGCTGGCTACTCTCAGGGAGCTAACACCGATGCAGAGTTTGATGTAACATCGCTTGTACGTAAAGGCGAGAACAATGTATCGGTACGTGTATACCGTTGGTGCGATGGCTCTTATCTTGAGGGTCAGGATATGTGGCACCTTGCAGGCATACACCGCGATGTGTATCTTGTAGCTACACCGCAGACCTATATAGCCGACCATTACATTACATCAAAGCTTGACGATACATACCAGGCTGGTTCAATGTCGGTGGAGCTTACCATAGACAACGCTCTTGCCAAGAAGACAACCAAGCAGATAGAGGTAGAGCTTCTCGACCCTAACAACCTGCGTGTGGCAAGCAAGCAGGTGGCAGTGGCAATGAATGCGGCTGACCTTACACGCAAGATTACAGTAAACTTAGACAACCTTAAGGACCTTAAGGCATGGTCGCCAGAGAGTCCGTCGCTGTATACCGTTATTGTGCGCCAACTAAATGGCAATGCCGAGGAGATGGTGTTCTCTACACGTTATGGTTTCCGCGAGGTAGAGCGTCGTGGCAACCTTATATATGTAAACGGTAAGCGCGAGTATTTCAAGGGTGTCAACACACAGGATATACATCCGCTATACGGACACGCTATCGACGTGCCTACAATGCTGAAGGATGTAGTGCTGATGAAGCAAGCCAATGTCAACACTGTGCGCACATCACATTATCCACGCCAACCTAAGATGTACGCCATGTTCGACTACTATGGACTGTATTGCATGGACGAGGCAGACATCGAATGCCACGGTTATCAGAAGATATCCAACATTCCCTCTTGGCGAAACGCTTATGTAGACCGTATCAGCCGCATGGTGCTGCGCGACCGCAACCATCCGAGCGTTGTGTTCTGGTCGCTTGGCAACGAGGCAGGTGGCGGATGCAACTTTGATGCTTCGTACGATTGTGTCAAGAAGCTGTTGCCTGGACGCGATGCTATTGTACACTACGAAGGCAGCGAGCAAGGCAAGAACAATTCTGACCTTGGCACAAGTATGTATCGCAAGATAGATGTGGTAAAGGGTCTGCGCGACGGATTGCACGGCAAACCTTACTTCCTATGCGAGTATGCACATGCTATGGGTCAGGCTGTGGGCAATCTGCAGGAATATTGGGACCTTATAAAGGGCAGCACAGGCATAATAGGCGGTTGTATATGGGACTGGGTAGACCAGGGCATCTACGACACACGTCGTATAAAGGTTGGACAGCCACTTGTAGACCCAAAGACAGGTTTGCACTATTACACCTCTGGCTACGATTATACCAAGATGAACAAGGGATATCGTGGTTTCCAGGGCGACTTTATGAGCAACGGCATCATAACACCAGGTAGAGAGTGGACAGCCAAGCTTACAGAGGTGAAGTATGTATACCGTTATGTGGATTTTGATAAGCTCGACGGACATACACTTATATTGCGCAACAAGTATTGTTTCACCGACATTGCCAACCTTTTCTATCTTAAGTATACAGTACTTGCCAATGGTTCGGTCATAGAGACAGGCAACTTGGTGTTGCCCCCGTGCGCTCCCGGTCAATCGGCCTTTATAAACATTCCTTATAAGGACGTGGCAGACGACGGCAAGGAATATGTCGTTACGCTGAGCCTTTGTCTAAAGAACGCTACAACATGGGCAGAACGCGGATACGAGATGGTGGCACAGCAGTTTGCCATTAATGCCGCAGGGGGCGAGGCCAAGTCGGTTGCCGACCCTACATTTGTTCAGCAGCCTCGTGCGGCACTTCCGGCAGTAACCGCAAAGGGCAAGCTTAAGGTAAAGGGCAATACTGTTACAGGCGAGAACTTCAGTCTTGCGTTCGACGCCGATGGCTCTATAGCCAATTGGACATATAACGGTACACAGATTGTAGAGCCTTCTACAGGTCCAGACTTCAGCGGTTTCCGCCGTATAGCCAACGATAATGTGTCGCTTGGAGCAACTGGTGGTGTGGCTAAGAACGATAATCTTGTAGGTGGTGCTATTACTGGCAAGAAGACTTTGGTAAAGGCTCCTTGCAAGGTAGGCAAGAATGTTGTGGTTGAGACAGCTGTAGCCAACAGTGTCGATACTCATGCTATACGCTATACTATCTACCCTGACGGTACGGTGGATATGCGCATAGCCTTCAACAACTCTAATGCCGACAACCGCCGTGTAGGCATTACAATGCAGTTTGCACCAGGCATGGAGAAGGTAGACTATTATGCCAAGGGTCCTTGGTCTAACTATATAGACCGCCAGCGTGGCTCGCTGCTCGGACTCTATCACACAACTGTTGACGGCATGTTCGAGGAATTGAGTGCCCCACAGACCATGGGCGATCGCCAGGGATTGCGCTACTTGCAGCTTACGGGCAACGGCATTAAGCTTGGAGTGCAGACAGAAGGCCAGCTGGCTTTCTCGCTATCGCATATCGACGATGCACAGCTCGACTACGACGTGTTCTATGGTGGCAAGCACCCGTACGATCTTGTTCGCAAGCCTCAGATATTTGCTCACTTCGACTTCTGGCAGCGTGGTATAGGCAACCGCTCTTGTGGTGGCGACTCATGTCTGCCACAATATCTCACCCCTACAGGCGAGCATGTGGTAATGTTGCGCTTTAAGCCGACAGCCGAATAAGAAAATTAATTAAGAGGGTGGGTCAAAGAGAGGGGATAACTCCTCTTTTGCCACACCCTCTTAAAACTAAATATCATGCCACAATTATTTAATATTGCAACTGGTATGTTGCACCATTACAGCTATGTTGGCTTTGCATCTGGCAATGGCAAGTTTGCAAGTAAGATGGAAGGAGAGACGGTATGAGATATCAAGATGGTTGCTTTGTGGAGCAATGCTCCTGTTCTCTATACACTATTTCTTGCAGATGACTTTGGGCTTTCGTGGCCAAGGTGCAGACGTAGGTGCGGTGTTCAATATCATGTTCTATACCCCCATATCTTTTATAATAACCCTCTCTATCATCAATATGGAGAGCACAACAAACAATATGCTTCGCTACTGCTTGCGAGGAGCAGCGGCCTATGCGCTCATTGTCATTGTCTTTGTATGTGGTGTAATACAAAATGGTAGCCTACGTATTGGCAGTTTGCTATACGTTATGCTTGCACTCTTTGTGGCAAGTATGGCTTACTTCATATATTCTATCCGCGATGAGATACAAAAGCGTAAGAAGAAGCTATTGGAGGAGTCGGCTACAGACCTTATGCCATACGTGCGTTATGCGCAGACCAGTCTAACCCTACTATATATTTCGGCAGCCTTTATGCCCATTGTTATCCTCTTCAACACCTTATTATTATATATAGGTCCGCTTATGTTGCTCATTATCGTCTTCTTTGTTCATAGCTTCGTTTCATTGGGCTATTATATTTCGCCTGATGACAATATTATAAACGAACAAGACGAACTTGTAGAACAGATAGACAACGCTGATATAAAAGATGAGGAGCTTAAGGTACAAGCTCCACAAGAACTGCTATCACAAGAGCGCTTGAAGCAGATAGAAACGGCACTAAGAAAATGGTGTGAAGATGGAATGTATAAAGACTGCAATGTGACCATATACTCGTTGGCTGCCAACTTAGGTTGCAAGAAGTATGAGCTGACCGAGTACTTCAATCTTTCGGAGCATACAAACTTTAGAACATGGCTAAGCGATATACGATTTAATGAAGCTATACGAATAATAAAAAACAACCCCGAATATAACAATGATACCATATCTATAGAGTGCGGATTTTCATCGCACACACAGATATACCGCATTTTTAAGCAGAAAACGGGGCTTTCGCCAAGTCAGTGGCGCGACCATATTAGGCAACAACTATAGGAATGCAACAAATCAATACCAAATATTATAAAAAGGAGGGTGTGTCAAAATAGAACTTCCTTTAACTTCTATTTTGACACACCCCTTTTATATCTTTCGTGATTCTGCTTGTTTTACCAGCAAGCATCTATTACCTTTTGTGTAGCACCAGTATGCTCTTCAACCACACGGCATGCCACATTACCAAGTTTCTTTATTAGTTCAGGCGAACTCATAAGGCTTTCCATCTGTGTCTTGAAATCGTCGTACGAGCTAATTTCTATGCCGCCTTTCGACTGCAATAGCCACTGAGCCTCCTGGAAATGTTTGTTGTTAGGGCCAAAGAATACTGGCATATTCCATACCGCAGCCTCAAGCACGTTGTGAATGCCAACACCGAAACCGCCGCCAACATAAGCTACGTCACCATAATTATATATAGACGACAGCAAGCCGAAGCAATCGATGATAAGACATTTGGCATTGGCAGCCTCCTCGGGTGATGTCTGTGTATAGCGCACCGTTTTGCGGTTGAGCTTAGACATTATCTGCTGCAAATGTTCCTCGCTTATGACGTGAGGCGCAATGATGAGCTGCCAGTCGGGATGCTCGTTAAAGTAGCGTATGAAGATATCCTCGTCAGGTCCCCAAGACGAACCCGCAACAAAAGTCTTGCGGTTGCCTCTGAAAGCCTCAACAATAGGCAGTTGCTTGGCAGCATCGCGTATCTGCAATACACGGTCGAATCGGGTGTCGCCTACAACCTCTGACGCGTCGATGCCAATACTATGCAACAGCTGTCGGCTCTCCTCGTTTTGTACGAAGAACTTAGTAACGCAACGCAACACCTTGCCATACTGCTTGCCGTACCAGCGGAAGAATATCTGATTCTTACGGAATATGCACGACACGCTATATACTGGCACTCCACGATGCTGCAAAATGTGGAAGTAGTTGTACCAGAACTCGTACTTAATGAAGAATGCCATAACAGGACGCACAGTACGCAAGAAGCGTCGCGAGTTGCGTATTGTGTCGAGCGGCAGATAGCATACAATGTCGGCACCCTTATAGTCCTTGCGCACCTCATAGCCCGAAGGCGAGAAGAAGGTAAGTAGAATCTTGTATTCAGGGTGCAGTTCTCTAAGGCGCTCCATTAAGGGGCGCCCCTGTTCGAACTCGCCAAGCGATGCAGCATGAAACCATACATACTTGGCTGTAGGGTCTACCTGCTCGCGCAGCAGCTTTATGGTCTGTCGTTCGCCCCGCCACATCTTTTTAACCTTTTCGTTAAACAGACTGGCTATGGCTACACCTATTAAATATAGGTATATTACTATGTTGTACATATTTAATGTGTCTTACTTCAACACTTCGATAGCCTTGCGCAGACGGCGCAGAGTTTCCTCCTTGCCCAAGAAAGCCGATATGTCGAACATACCCGGACCCTTGCCAATGCCTACCAATGCAAGACGGAAGGCGTTCATAACGTCGCCCAGCTTGTAGCCCTTGTCTTCAACCCACTTCATTACAACGGGTTCCTGACCCTCGATAGAGAAGTCGTCTATCGACTCGAGCACGTCGGCAAGTTCGCCCATAACCTTTGCTGAGTCTTCCTTCCAACGCTTCTTTACGGTCTTAGCATCATACTCGGTAGGAGCGATGAAGAAGAACGAGCACAATGGCCAAAGCTCCTTAACGAAGCTTACACGATCCTTCATCATAGACACTACCAATGTGATGCGCTCCATAGTCTCGTCGACACCATTGTTGGCTACAATAGGAGCAAAGAGATTGGCAATCTCCTCGTTAGACTTGCGCAAGATATATTCGTGGTTGAACCATATGCCCTTCTGGAAATCGAACTTAGCACCCGACTTAGAACACTTATGAATGTCAAACTGCTCTACGAGTTCGTCAAGAGAGAATAGTTCCTGCTCGGTGCCAGGATTCCATCCAAGCAGAGCGAGGAAATTGACTACAGCCTCTGGGAAGTAGCCGCTCTCACGATATCCTGAAGATACATCGCCTGTCTTAGGATCGTGCCACTCCAATGGGAATACTGGGAAACCAAGGCGGTCGCCATCACGCTTAGACAACTTGCCCTTACCTTCTGGCTTGAGCAACAATGGCAGGTGGGCAAATGTAGGCATAGTGTCTTCCCATCCAAAAGCACGATACAACAGAACATGAAGTGGGGCACTTGGCAACCACTCCTCGCCACGAATAACGTGGGTAATCTCCATAAGGTGGTCGTCAACGATATTGGCAAGGTGATATGTAGGTAGCTCGTCGGCACTCTTATACAGCACCTTGTCGTCGAGAATGTCGCTCTTGATCTTGACATCACCGCGAATCATATCGTTTACATGAACCTCGATACCCGGCTCAATCTTGAAACGTACAACATACTGCTGACCATCGGCAATGCGCTGCTCAACCTCCTCCTTAGAGAGAGTAAGCGAGTTGCACATCTCACCACGGGTGCGTGCGTCGTACTGGAAGTTTTGTATCTCGGCACGCTTAGCCTCAAGCTGCTCAGGAGTATCAAAGGCAATGTAAGCCTTGCCTGCTTCAAGCAACTGCTCGACATACTTCTTGTATATACCACGGCGCTCGCTTTGGCGATATGGACCATGATTGCCGCCGAATGATACACCCTCATCAAACTTGATGCCGAGCCAGCGGAATGATTCTATGATATAGTCTTCGGCTCCAGGAACAAAGCGATGAGAGTCTGTATCTTCGATACGGAATACAAGGTCGCCGCCATGCTGACGGGCGAAAAGATAGTTATACAATGCTGTACGCACACCACCGATGTGCAAAGGTCCAGTAGGACTTGGTGCGAAGCGCACCCTTACTTTTCTATCTGACATAACTTATTTTGTTATTTATTTCTGTGCAAAGATACTATAAATTTCCCGATTTTCACATTTTTTTTGTAATATTGCAGTCCAAAGGGCAAGAAAAGCCAAAATGCATATAAAAACACTACGCGTATGTATAGATTAGACAACAGTAATGGTCGCTTCTGGCGCAACCTAATGAGCCGTCTGGCACTCATCGTGGTTACGGTTACGGTGATAGTGTGGTCGTTGCCACGCTACGAGAGCCAAAAGTTTAAGTACGATATCGGCAAGCCGTGGATGTATGGATCGTTCATAGCCAAGTTCGACTTTCCTATCTACAAGACCGATGAAGCCATAAAGGCTCAGGAAGACTCCTTGCTTGAGACCTATCAACCCTACTACAACTACGACCAGGCAGTAGAGAAGAAGCAGATAGACAAGTTTACTGCCGACTTCCATAACGGAATACCAGGCTTGCCTGGCGAGTATGTCAACATCATAGCAAAGCGCCTGCGCCAGCTGTATAGTGCAGGTATTATGGACACGCCAGAGTATAACGAGATATATCGCGACTCTACTACGATGGTGCGTGTGGTTATAGGCAACAATGCGCAAGGTGTGCCTCTCTCCAACTTCTACTCTACGCTGTCTGCCTACGAGCAGTTGTTTCTTGATGAGCATATAGCAAGTGTGCGCCCAATACTGCAACGCTGTAACCTAAACAACTACATAGAGCCAAACCTTGTGTACGACAAGGAACGGTCGGAAACCGAGAAGAACGACCTCTTGTCGTCAATACCGCCTGCAAGCGGAATGGTGATGAGCGGACAGAAGGTTATAGACCGTGGCGACATTGTGGACGATTACACCTATCGTGTGCTCAACTCGTTTGAGCGCGAGATAAAGCGACGCTCGGCAACACAAAGCGAGATAACGAGCACCTTCATCGGACAGATAATATTCGTAACACTTATGGTGGTGCTATTCACGTTGTATCTGGCATTGTTCCGCCGCGACTACTTCAATAAGCCGCGTTCAATAGCCATGCTCTACTCGCTTATAACGCTATTCCCAGTGGTGGTGTCGCTTATGATGCGGCATAACTTTATGAGTGTCTACATATTGCCGTTTGCCATGGCGCCGATATTTGTGCGTGTGTTTATGGACTCGCGCACAGCGTTCGTGTCGCATATCACCATGATATTGATATGTACAACTGCGGTTAGATACCAGTACGAGTTTATCATCATACAGATTGTAGCAGGACTGATTGCCATCTATTCGCTGCGCGAACTTACACGCCGTGCACAGGTGTTTAAGACAGCAATCCTTGTGGCAATGGGCAGTGCCTTTGTGTATTTGGCACTACAGATGATACAGGACAACGACTTCACGCTGATGGATCACGATATGTACTACCACTTTGTGGTTAATGGCGTGTTCTTGCTCATATCTTACCCAATGATGTATATCATCGAGAAGATGTTTGGCTTTGTATCGAGTGTTACCTTGTTCGAGCTTTCGAATACCAACCGAGGATTGTTACGCAACCTTTCAGAGGTAGCTCCGGGTACGTTCCAACACTCTATCACCGTGGGTAACCTTGCGGCAGAAATAGCCAACAAGATAGGAGCCAATTCGTTGCTTGTGCGTACCGGTGCCTTGTATCACGACATAGGCAAGATGGTAGACCCAGTGTTCTTTACCGAGAATCAGGCTGGTGTAAATCCGCACGACAATATGCCGTACAAGGAGAGTGCGCGCATTGTTATAAGTCATGTTACCGAGGGTGTGAAGATGGCAGAAAGGGAGAATTTGCCTGCCATCATACGCGACTTTATCGTTACGCATCATGGCACAGGCCTTACCAAGTACTTCTATATAAAGTATAAGAACGAGCATCCAGACGAGGAGGTAGACACAGCTCCATTCAGATATCCTGGTCCTAATCCGTTTACCCGCGAGCAAGCTATCCTTATGATAGCCGATGGGGTAGAGGCGGCATCGCGCTCATTGCCAGTGTATACAGAAGAGAGCATAGCCGAATTGGTGAACAAGATTATAGATGGTGATGTTGCTGATGGATATTTCAAGGAATGTCCTATCACATTCCGCGATATTGCCCTTGCCAAGCTTGTGCTTATCGAACGTCTTAAGTCGATATACCACACCCGTATCTCTTATCCGGAAATGAAGAAATAGGGGTTGTGGCATATAACATTGAAAGCAAGAGCTATCAACTAAAAAGCTGCACAAACCTTTTAGTTTGTGCAGCTTTTATTAATTATTCTGTTAATAGAACTTAAATAACCTATCTCTTATTCGGAAGAATAGGACAATTCACTTACCTTTGCAACCAATTTTTTAAAGGTAATTAAGATGAATAAGTTAAAAATGGCTTGCTTGACAGCAGCGATTGCATCAAGCAGCGTATCGTTTGCAGGAGGACTGCTAACAAACACAAACCAGAATGTAGCGTTTAACCGTATGATGAGCCGTGAGGCTTCTATTGGTATTGACGGTGTATATTACAACCCTGCTGGTGTTGTATTTCTTGGCGAGGGACACCATTTGTCTCTCAACTGGCAGTTGGCTTACCAGACCCGTATTATCAAGAACGGCTACGATCTGTTCAAAAACAATGTGAACAACCCTATTACTCCACGTGAATTCAAGGGAGAGGCTTTCGCTCCCGTTATCCCTTCTCTACAATATGCATACAACAAGGGACGCTGGTCGTTCCAGGCTAACCTCGCATTGACAGGCGGTGGCGGCAAGTGTACATTTGACAACGGACTGGGTTCGTTTGAGAAGATTGTAGGTGAGACTGCTATGGGCGCTTGTGGTCTAGCTGGTGCTGTAGACGGAGCTGCTAAGGGTGCATTGGGAGCTGCATATCCTAAAAATATCTTCTCAGAGATGTTCGGTTCAGACGGCAAGTATAGTTACGATAGCTATATGCACGGCCGTCAGTACTACTATGGCATCTCTATTGGCGCTGCCTATAAGGTGAGCGATAACTTCAGCGCGTTTGCCGGCTTGCGTACTGTATATGCATCATGCAATTACTATGGATATGTTCGCGATATCAAGGTAGGTAATACACCGCTTTATACAGTTCTCGACCCTTCAAAGACCGATGCTGCCGACATTCTTCTTAGCTGTGACCAGACAGGACTCGGTTTTACCCCAATCATTGGTATCGACTATAAGACAGGTCGTTGGAACTTCTCGGCTAAGTACGAGTTTAAGACACGTATGCGTCTTAAGAACAAGTCGGTAAACCAGGCTCCATCTATTGGTAACCTCGCAGGTAACTTGCGCACTGCGCTTATCGCTAAGGGTGTACCAGAAGTAGTAGTTGATAATAAAATCCTTGGCGATCCTAAGGTGCAGGCTGTAATGCTTGGCATTAAGAGTAAGTTTGATACAGCTCTTGGTGAAGCAGTAGGCGAGTACGAGGATGGCAAGAAGATTGCTGGCGACATCCCTGCTTACCTCACTCTTGGTGCTGGCTATGCTCCAACCGATGATCTTCGCATCAACGTTGGTTTCCACTGGTTCGATGACAAGAACGCAACATCATACAACAACCGTAACAAGAAGCTCGACCGTGGTACTCTTGAGTACAACGCCGGTGCCGAGTACGACATCAACAAGCGCCTTACTGTAAGTGCTGGTTGGCAGTGCACAAGCTATGGCTTGAGCGACGAGTATATGGACGACAAGTCGTTTGTTGTAAGCTCCAACTCGGTAGGTGTTGGTGGTGTTATCCGCCTTACAAGTCGTATGAAGCTCAATGTGGCTTACTTCCACACCTTCTACGAGCACAAGAAGACATCTGAGAAGTCGACCGTTATTGCCGGTGACTACACTTCCGACTACACACGTAATAACAATGTGTTTGGTGTAGGATTGGATGTTAAGTTCTAAGCTTTCATAACCATTCCATTTAAAATGTCATAAATAATTTCATTTCAAGGGGCAACCTTGCAGAGATGCAAGATTGCCCCTTTTTATCAACAAAAAGAACCGGAAGTGAAATCGCTTCACCTCCGGCACACAATGTCTACTAATCCTAAACTAACTCTATAACCTACTAAATCTAAAACAACAATCTTAAATATGGAACCTATTTCCCCACGCATGGGGCTGAAAATTTGAAGCTTTAAATATTGTAACTAATATTTGATCTGGTGTGTGTATATCTGATATCAATTATTTTTTTTGACATTGCAAAGTTAGCAATAACGAGTGGTAGACAATTTTAATAATCGTTCCTTGAGTTGCAAAAATGTTGCAGGAAACAAATGTGCAATAAAATGAAATATGTATAGATAAAAAATATCGCTTGTTTTTTCTTCGTATTCCTCTTATAACTCAATATTTTTATCTAAATTTGCAAATAAACTTAAACCAACAAACAAATCAGATGAACAAAATGCTCAATATGCTTCGGTGGTCGGTGCTTTTAGTTCTTCTTGCCATAATTGTGTCTTGCAACAAAGGCGAGAAGAAGCAATTTGTTATTGCCGTTTCGCAATGTTCTGAGGACGTGTGGCGTGAGAAACTTAATGAGGAGCTGCGTATCGCATGCCTATATTATAATAATGTGGATCTTCGAATAAAATCGGCCAATGATGATGTGCGTTTGCAGACCAAACAGATAGAGCGATTTGTCGATGATGACGTAGATCTCCTTATCGTTGCACCAGGTCAGGTGAGTATATCGCCAGCTATAGATCGTGCATACGAGAAGGGCATACCTGTCATTATATTCGACCGTCGTACACGCTCCAACAAGTATACGGCATATATTGGTGCCGATAACTACGAGATAGGCAAGACGATGGGCGAATATCTATCAAGTGCGCTGCCTGAAGGAAGTAGAATTATTGAATTGTGCGGACTGTCTACATCATCGCCAGCAATTGAGCGTCAGTATGGATTCGACAGCGTTGTGACACAAAGGCCTGCTGTAAGTATAGTGCAGAAGCTACATGCCGATTGGACTGAACAAGGTGCCTTTCGTGTGATAGACTCTTTGCTGTCACATCCTTATAATGCCTTCGATTGTATCTTCGCACACAACGACCGTATGGCTATGGGTGCAAGACGAGCAGCCATGAAGCATGGATTGGATATCAGCAAGATAAAGTTTTGCGGTATCGACGCTATGCCACAGCAAGGTTGCGGACTGCCTCTTGTAAACGATGGCACTCTCTTCGCATCGTATATATATCCTACACGCGGCGACGAGGTGTTGCAGTTGGCAATGAACATACTAACCGGCAAGAAGTATAAGCGCGAAAACCAACTATCGTCGGCTCTTGTTACCAGCGACAATGCACGTGTGCTGCTTATGCAGAACGATGAAACCGTAAGACAGCAATACCATTTGTCCACCCTGCGCTCGCGTGTGGACAAGGCTGCTGATGACTTCAATACGCAACGCTTTTATCTGCTGATACTGATTGTATTCATGGTGATGCTCATTGGAGCGTTTGCCTACTCTATACGTGCCTACTTTACCAAGGCACGTATCAACAATAAGCTTAAGGAGTCGATGGAACAACAGCGTCGTATGACAGAGGATATGGAGCAGATGACAAAGACGCAACTACAGTTCTTTACAAACGTAAGTCATGAGTTGCGCACACCGCTAACTCTTATATCTGGTCCGGTAGAACAACTTTTGGAAGATCCAACTGTGCGCGGAACACAGCGCACTATGCTCGAAATGGTGCAGCGCAATACACGAATATTGATACAGCTTGTGGGCGAGATACTCGACTTCCGCAAGGTGCAGAACAATAAGGCGACATTGCATCTAAACAATTTTGCCTTGCAAAACGAATTGCAAACATGGGCAGATGACTTCAGGGCTGTGGCTATGCGTCGCAAGATAAATATAGAGGTGGATACATCTGCCGTAGATACAGAGGCTATGGTTATAGCCGACCGCGACAAGTTGGAGCATATCTACTTCAACCTGATGTCCAACTCGCTTAAGTATACCCCCGAAGGAGGCTGTATAACAACAAGTCTGCAGCATAAGGATGGATTCTATACACTACGTGTGGCTGATACTGGCAAGGGAATAAGTGCCGATGAACTGCCACGCTTGTTTGAGCGTTTCTATCAGGCAAAGGGAGCAATAGGCGGTACAGGCATAGGTCTGTCGTTAGTCAAGGCATACGTGGACATGCATAATGGTGATGTGCATGCCGAAAGCGAGCCTGGTAAAGGCACTACCTTTGTTGTGCGCATACCCGATACACAGCCTGGATATGATGCTTCCAAGGATCAGCCTGCTACATCGCAAGCTATAGATCGCAATATGATAGACGACAGTTATATTGCTGCCGATACCAATGCCGAGACGCTTACCGAACATATAACCAATGCAGAGGACTTTGACAACGACCGCCCTCTTGTACTTATCATCGACGACAACAATGGCATGAGGACATATCTGCGTTCGCTGCTCTCGGAGAAATATAATGTGGTTGAGGCTACAGACGGCAAACAAGGACTTGAGGTGGCGCACCGTTATGTGCCACAACTTGTGGTATGCGATGTTATGATGCCAGTTATGGATGGCATTGAGTTTACGGCAAGGCTTAAGGAAGATACGGCTACAAGTCATATACCTGTTGTTCTGCTTACAGCACGTTCGTTGTCAGAGCAACGTGAGGAGGGATATGCCAAGGGTGCCGACTCTTATCTAACCAAACCATTCTCGGGTTCGGTGCTACTTGCACGTATAGACAATTTGTTACGTTCGCGCACTATGCTACGCTCTATATTCTCGGGTGGAGCACAAGAGGCTGCTGACGAGGAACAACTTGGACAGCAAGACCAAAGTTTTGTTACACGTCTGCGTGATATTATAAAAAACAACCTTTCCGACTCCGATTTCTCTATCGAGCGATTGGGAGAGAAGATAGGTTTGTCGCGTGTACAACTATACCGCAAGGTGAAGGCACTTACCGGACAGACGCCAGTAGAGCTTCTGCGCAAGGCACGACTTGTAAAGGCACGCCGTATGGTGGAACATACAGACAAGGCAGTGTCTGAGATAGCATACGAAGTGGGATTTACCTCGCCGTCTTACTTTAACAAGTGCTTTAAGGATGAGTTTGGTGTTAGTCCGGGAGCGTTGCGCGAATAGATAAATCAACAGAACTGGAGAACAATAGTCTGTGTATAAGTGTTTTTTGTTTCTTTTTGTTCTATCATAATAATATTTTGGTATATCTTTGCATAGATATACCAAAAAATACAGATACCAAACTTTTTATAACACAATGGCAACAGACAATTCGCAATATACCGTCCTCGTTGTGGACGATGTTCCAGTAAATATCTTACTGGTTAAGGGAATGCTCGCAAAACAAAAGTTCAATGTCATAAGCGCCAATAGCGGACAGCAGGCACTTGACGTCCTTACACACGAGCACCCCGACTGCATTCTGTTGGATATCCTCATGCCTAACATGAACGGATTTGAAACCACACGAGCCATACGTGCCAATATGAGTCATGAGATACGCACACCGCTTAATGCTATTTTGGTTTCTACCGACGCATAACACGGCGTCTGCGCGAAACCCATAACCAACTTGCCATTACGCATATCCAGTTAAAGGATGCAAGCAAACGTGCTGAGGCTGCCGACCGTATGAAAACGGCTTTGCTGCAGAACATGAACGCAGATATAAACGAGCCACTCAACTCGGTTGCTGGTTTTGCGCAACTCATAGTAGAAGCCAATGCTTCAACAACTGCTGAGGAGAGAGCCGAGTATTACAAACAATTATCCTCCAGCACTGCCAAAATGCTTGACATTGTTGGCAATGTGCTGGAGGATATACAGCATGTATAGTTATAAGTATTTATCTCTTGGGCAACTCCGACTTCAGACCTTCTGTAGCAAGCTTAACACCCTTGCCCTTGCCAAACGACAACTTGCGTGTATTGGTTGTTGCAGTGCCGCTTGCTGCACGTGTGTTGTTTGCACGGTCGCAAGAGAAGTATACGCGCTCGTCTACGTTGATGCCTTCCATTACGCCATCAAATATCTCCTTGTTATATTTGTCGCTCCATCCAAGCATGAAACCAGAGTCATCAGTGTTGCCATTGAAGTCGAGTAGATACTTTGCGCCCGATTCAACATACTCCATATATATATTGTACGTGCGAGGGTCGATGTACCATTTGAACTGCATAGTCTGATTGTCGTATACAGGTGAGCCGTCTGGGTTGTACAGCGGATTGCCGTTCTTGTCGTAAGCCTGTGCATAGTCGGTCTCATATCCAACACCATTGTTTGAGTTGCGCGAGTATTGTGTGAAGGTGAAGTCGACGAATATTTTGGTCTCGTATGCCACGTTGTCCTCGTATACAACGTTCTTTGCTTCGCCTCTCCACATACCGTTAAGCGTCTGTGCCATATCTACTAACTGGTCGCTGCCTTGGTCGTAAGGCTTGTTGTATCGGTCGTCCTCATCTTCGTACCAACCGTAATAGTCGTCATACCAAGGGTCGTCATTGTCACAACTTGTAAGCATAGCTGGCGAAAGAGCCAGCATAAAGAGTGTGAGGTAAGTATAAATCTTTTTCATATTACTGTTTGTTTTAAATTGTTGCACTTTTGCTTTAATAATAACGTGCTTGTTTGTTTTATGTTGCAAATTTAATAAAACAAATTTGAATGAGTATAGATAAAATCCATATTATAAAGTAGGGTTTTCCCTATTCATTTCTTGTTTTTCATTATTTTTTTCTAATTTTGTAGCTCATATATAATAAGGTAAGAAGAACAAGAAAACTTATAAACACAAATAAATAAGAAAATGAGAACTGTATACGAATTCTCTGTTAAAGACAGAAAGGGAAAGGAAGTATCTCTTAAGGAGTATGCCAACGAAGTGCTGCTCATCGTAAACACAGCCACTAAGTGCGGCTTTACACCGCAGTATGAGGAGCTGGAAAAGTTGTATGAGAAATATCACGCTCAAGGATTTGAGGTGCTCGACTTCCCTTGCAACCAGTTTGGCTCACAGGCCCCAGGCACTGACGAGTCGATACATCAGTTCTGCAAGACAACCTTCGGTACCGAGTTTCCTCGCTTTAAGAAGGTTAAGGTTAACGGCGATGATGCCGATCAGCTGTTTAAGTTCCTTAAGGATCAAAAGGGATTTGCCGGTTTCGACCCAGCACACAAGCTTACACCTGTGCTTGAGGAGATTCTTGCCAAGGATGCTCCCGACTATAAGGAGACAAGTGATATCAAGTGGAACTTCACCAAGTTTCTTACAAACAAGCGTGGACAGGTAGTTGCCCGCTTTGAGCCTACCGAAAGCCTTGACAACATAGCAAAGCAGATTGAGGAGTTGCTGTAACTCGGATACATAACCAATAAGCAAACTATAATAATGGAAAATAGAGAACACGTAAAGTGCCTTATCGTAGGTAGCGGTCCTGCCGGATATACTGCTGCCATATATGCAGGCCGTGCCAATCTGGCTCCAGTGGAGTATTGTGGCATACAGACAGGTGGACAGCTTACACAGACTACTATTGTTGAGAACTTTCCTGGATATCCTGAGGGAGTTGACGGCAATCAGATGATGCTCGACCTTCGCAAACAGGCTGAGCGTTTTGGAGCTGACATTCGCGAAGGTTCTATAGCCAAGGTCGACTTCTCGAAGAAGCCATATGTACTGACAACAGATACTGGTAAGGAAATTGAGGCCGACACCGTGATTATTGCCACTGGTGCAAGTGCCAAGTATCTTGGTCTTGAGGACGAGAAGAAGTACAACGGACAGGGTGTTAGCGCATGTGCCACATGTGATGGTTTCTTCTATCGCAAGCGCACAGTAGCTGTAGTTGGTGGTGGCGATACTGCATGCGAGGAGGCTCTATATCTTGCTGGATTGTGCAAGAAGGTGTATATGATTGTGCGCAAGTCTTATCTGCGTGCGTCAGACGTTATGCGCAAGCGTGTTGAGGAGAACGATAAGATTGAGATTCTTTACGAGCATAATACAGAGGGTCTGTATGGCGACGATGGTGTTGAGGGTGCTCACCTTGTTAAGCGCAAGGGCGAGGCAGACGAGGAGCACTACGACTTGCCTATAGACGGTTTCTTCCTTGCTATTGGTCATCGTCCTAATACCGAGGTATTCCGCCCATATGTAGAGTGCGACGAAACGGGTTATATAAAGACTGTATGTGCTTCACCCCGAACAAATGTTGAGGGTGTTTTTGCAGCAGGCGACTGTGCCGACCCTACATACCGTCAGGCTATTGTAGCAGCAGGTTCTGGTTGTAAGGCAGCATTAGAGGCAGAGCGTTATCTGGGCAATATGTAATTGGTATCAATTACATGTTTATTAATGAATAAGGCAATAACGTCAATTATATATTTAAACAATTAACGCCAATTATGCGCTCATGATAAGCGTATAATTGGCGTTAGTTGTATATTTACTTCTGGTTACTTCAAGTTGCCAACCTTATACAGGTACTCTGCTATCTGCACAGCATTGAGAGCCGCACCCTTGCGAATCTGGTCGCCTGATAGCCAGAATGTCAAACCGCAGTCGTCAGCAATGTCCTTGCGTACACGTCCTACATAAACATCATCCTTGCCGGCTGTCTCAAGTGGCATAGGATAAACAAGGTTTGCAGGGTCGTCCTTAAGTGTACAACCAGGAGCTGCAGCGATAGCCTTTTGAGCCTCTTCTACAGAGATAGGCTTCTCGGTCTCAATCCATACACTCTCAGAGTGAGAACGCAATGAGCTTACACGTACACACATTGCTGAGCAACGAACGTCGCTGTGCATAATCTTGCGTGTCTCGTTGAACATCTTCATCTCTTCCTTAGTATAGCCATTGTCGGTGAATACGTCAATCTGAGGTATTACGTTGTAGGCAAGCTGATGTGGGAACTTCTTTACAGTTACTGGCTTACCCTCGATAATCTCCTCGTACTCCTGCTGCAATTCGGCCATTGCTGCTGCACCGGCACCACTTGCACTCTGGTAGCTGGCAATATGAATGCGCTTGATGTGGCTAAGCGCCTCAAGAGGCTTAAGCACTACAACCATCATAATTGTGGTGCAGTTAGGATTGGCAATAATGTTGCGTGGACGGTTAAGAGCATCCTCTGCATTGCACTCAGGCACTACCAAAGGCACATCGTCGCACATACGGAAGGCACTTGAGTTGTCTATCATTACGGCGCCATACTTGGTGATGGTCTCGGCAAACTCCTTTGATGTACCGCCACCAGCAGATGTGAACGCAACGTCAATATCCTTGAAGTCGTCGTTATGCTGGAGCAGCTTCACTTCGTACTCCTTGCCTTTAAAGGTATATTTGCTGCCAGCAGAACGCTCTGAGCCAAACAATACAAGGTTGTCAATTGGGAAATCTCTCTCAGCAAGTATGCGTAGGAACTCCTGTCCTACAGCTCCACTCGCACCAACAATAGCTACATTCATGTCTTAAATCTGTTTAAAATGTTATTTGTTGTATGTTAGAATATAATCGCTTTGTTATCCGTATTTATGGATTTGATTGCAAAGTTACAATTTTTCCTATAATAACGTGACAATTATTATGTGTTTTTTATATTAGTACATACTAATATGTTAGTAGTCGAAACGGCTTATATATGTGCTTTAGTATGTTAGAAATATATAAAACAGAATTATAGGACATTAAATATGTGTTTTGTGGCATACACTATAAGGTAATAATGACTATCTTTGCAAAGCATAAAAGAATGAAGTGTATGACTAATAACGATAACAAAGAACAGAATATAGACTACGACTTTATCCTGGGTAAGGGTATAGCCGACTACTCTGACGGTGATTTAGTGATAATTGACAAAATTGGAGCTAAGCCTATTGAGGGTACGGTCAAGCTGGATATGGTGTTGATGATATACTGTAAAAAAGGACGTATACAGGGCGATATCGACAACAAGACATGGCTTGCCGAGGAGGGTGATGTGGTGATTTGTCTGCCCAATTCGTATCTTAACAACTATATGATGACGCCCGACTTCGAGTCGAAAATCATCGGACTCTCCTATAATGCCATCCGTCATAATATCCCGATGACTAAGGATGCTCTCGACCTTCTGTCGTATGTGGCAAAGAATCCTATTATACATCTTGATTTGGAGCGTCAGGCTCTCATCAACAAGTACTATTCTATAATAGAGCATAAGGCGCAGCATCCCAGCGCCTACTTCCACAAGGAGATTATGCACAGCATCTTCACATGTGCTGTGTTCGAATTGTGCGCTATTATTGCTCCACATGTCAATTACACCAGAGACGGTGGCACCATGAAGCAGGCCAATTTGCTATTCCATAAGTTCATCGATTTGCTTGCCAAGAACGAGGGCAGGACATGCTCGGTTAAGAAGTATGCCGAGGAATTGTGTATTACACCCAAGTATCTGTCGTTTATATCCAAGTCGGTCAGCGGCAAGACTGCTCTTGAGTGGATTCATGAGTATACGGTTAAGGCTATTGAACGCTATCTTAAGCACTCCAACCTGTCTATTAAGGAGATAGCCGACAGGTTAGGTTTCCCCAACCTGTCGTTCTTTGGTAAGTTCACTAAGAACTATCTCGGTGTGTCGCCTACCGAATACCGTAGACAACAGAGTATGAAAAAAGAGGTTTAGTCAATTTGACTAAACCTCTTTAATAGAGCTTTAGAAGTTCACACCAAAGTTTAGTGTTAGACATCCGTTGTGCGACTTGTCGAACTCATCGTGGCAGATGTTCGATAGGCCCACGTCGTATGTAAGGTCGGCATAGAACATGTCGTAACCTACGCCGCATCCAAAGCGCAAACCACCGTCAAATCTCTGGAAATATTGTTTTGAGAATGAGCTTTCTGCTTTGCGCTCCTCATAGTTGCGTATCTTTCCGCTTATTCCGCATGCAAGATAGCAGCCTGCAAAAGGCTGTACAGAGAAGTCGTCGTCTATCTCGATGGCATACTTAACCACTGCTGGCAACTCAAGGTAGTTAAGGTCGTAGGTCATCTTCTTGCCGTCTTTTAGCATCTTCTTTCCACCTTTCTCGGTATAGAATAGTCCGGTCTCGATGTAGAGCGGCTCTTGGTCGATAAGGGCAAATCCCACAACGGCACCGATGTTGAGACCTGTCTGCGAGTTGCCACCGTCAAGATTAGGGTCGTCCGAATTGACTGTTGAGAACGATGGACCTATACGTAAGCCATAATAGTTGGCTCTCTGGCCAAAGAAGCTGTCGTAATGGTTCTGCGAGTAGTCAAGGTGTCCTGTGCGGTCGTTGTAGTAGCGGCTACTCTTGTATGCCTGTGCATTGGCAGGTGCAATATACAGCATAAGGGCTGCTATTGCCATCAGTAAAATCTTCTTCATCTTTGCTTGTTTTTATTGTTTCCTTTTGTTTTCAACGGCGAAGGTAGCAATTTATGCGACAATATCACAGGGATTTTCCCTAAAATAGAGTAGGGAAACCCCACATTTCTTATTTTAGCTTACTGATAGTGGCCTTTACCCTTTCTGCCGATGTGTACATCAGTGTCGACTCGTCGGCATCCTTATCGCCCATATATACGTTGGGGTTGGCATATTGCATATGGCTCTTTACAGGTATGCGTGCCGAGAAGTGAAACTCGTTCACTCCTGTCTCTTCGTGTATCTTGCTTATGTTGTTCTCGTTCACTCCGCAACCGGCAAGTATCTTTATGCGTCCAGCTGCTGCCTTGTTGAGCTTGCGCAACAGGTCGATGCCTTGCTCTGCAGTGGGTTGCTGTCCTGATGTCAGTATACGGTCTATGCCAAGCTCACACAGTTGTTCGAGTGCAAGCATAGGGTTGGCACAACGGTCGAATGCACGGTGAAATGTAACCGACATATCGCCTGCCGCGTCCTTCAAACGTTGGTTGTTCTCTATGTCAATACTGCCGTCTGCCTTAAGGCATCCTATTACAACTCCGTCTACACCGAGCTGGCAGCACATGCGTATATCCTCTTCCATGCGTTCCACTTCGAGTGGCGTGTACAGAAAGTCGCCACCTCGTGGGCGTATTATCACATGCAGACGTGTCGTGTTGAGCATACGTCGTGCTATTTTTATTTCTCCGTATGATGGTGTGGTGCCTCCTTCGGGTATTCCTGCACACAGTTCTACACGGTCGGCACCGCCTTCTTGCGCTGCCAGACAACTCTCTACACCATTGGCGCATACTTCAAAGAGACATATTTTTGATTCGTTTTGCATTTTGGATTGATTTTGTTCACGAAAATACATAATTATGTTGAGAATGGCAAATATTTTGAGTAACTTCGCAAAGTAAAACTAATCAACAATAATACTATTAATAACTATGAACAAATCTTTTATTCTTTCGGTGGCTCTTTTCGCCTCTTCGTTGTCTGTCTCTGCACAGTCTACACCACGCAATCAACTTACTCCCACACCTCCTATGGGTTGGATGACATGGAATCTTTTCCAGGGTGATATTTCAGATAAGCTGATACGCGAGACTGCCGATGCCATGGTGGAAGGCGGATATGTGGACGCTGGCTACAAATATATATTTATCGACGACCTGTGGCAGGGTGGTCGCGATGTTCACAATAATATGATACCCGACCCAAAGAAGTTTCCTAACGGTATCAAGGCACTTGCCGACTATGTTCACTCTAAGGGTATGAAGCTTGGCATATATTCGGATGCTGCCCAACTTACTTGTGGTGGATGGACAGCAAGTCTTGGTTTCGAGGAGCAGGATGCCCGTACATTTGCTTCATGGGGTATCGACTACCTTAAGTACGACTATTGCAATGCTCCTATCGACAGTGCCACTGCACGTCAGCGCTATCGTACAATGGCTGATGCTCTGTCAAAGTCTGGACGCGATATAGCTCTTGGTATTTGCGAGTGGGGACAGCGTCAGTGCGAGGAATGGTGTGAGGAGGTTGGCGGACAACTTTGGCGTACCACTTACGATGTTCGTGATATGTGGAAGGACGTAACTAATGAGGGTGGCATGGGTATCCTTGATATCGTCAACATCACTTCTCCGCTTTCTTCATACGCACGCAAGGGTCAGTGGCCTGATATGGATATGCTCGTTGTAGGTTTGCATGGTGTCAGCGGTCCGTCAAGTGCTTTGGGCGGAAAGGGATGTACACAGGCCGAATACCAAACACAGATGAGTCTATGGTGTATGTTCTCGTCGCCGCTTGCCATGACCAACGATATGCGCAAGGTTAGCGAGGAGGATAGACGCATATTGCTAAACCGCGAGGTTATTGCTATCAACCAGGATCCTCTCGGAAAGGTGGCCGAGCGCAAGGTCAATACTGATACTCATCAAATCTTTGTACGACCGCTTGCCGATGGCTCTTATGCTGTGGCTCTGCTCAATGTGTCGGATGCTCCGCTTACACTTACTGCCGACTTTGCCAAGCTTGGTCTTTCGGGCAAGTATACTGTGCGCGACCTTTGGCAGCACCGCGATATTGCCAAGAATGCCAAGAGCTGGAAGGGTAAGGTGCAGGCTCACGAGACAAAGGTGTTCCGCTTGAAGTAATATAGCAACATCGCAACATCGCTACTTTTAAATTGTAGAATACTTCTTTATAATTGTTCCATATTGCTCTCTATAGAATGTTTTAAATTACTTTTGTAGATTAAATATTGTCTTTTATGTCAGAAAACAATATCTTTGCAATATTAAACTGAACTATTATGAAGAAGTATTCTGTTATTATAATGAGTGCGGCTCTTGTTGCAAGCAGTTGCACTACAGGAGCTGGAGCGGGTGCCTATGCTGGCAGCTCGTTCGGTTCTGTATTGGGTTCTGCCATTGGTGGTATTGTTGGTGGTCCGCGTGGCAGTGATGTAGGTACTATAATTGGTATGGCTGGTGGTGCTGCTATGGGTGCGGCTATTGGCAATGCAGCCGACAAGCAGCAGCATCAAGACCAAAGCGACGACTTGGCTCGACGCAATCAGCGTATACAGCGTCAGAAGGCTCAGCGCGATAGGTCGTATAACGATTCGTATACCCAGCCCGACGATACATATATGTCGTATTCTGATAATGGTGAGCCAGCAGGTAGGTCCACTACTCCTGTTTACGAACAGCCTTACAGCAATAATCAGCAACCGTCCAACGATATAGACCCTACACAGATGGTTGACAGCACCAACTCGGGCGACGATCGTATCGACTTTGATATGTCGGCTTCGCCGGCACAGTCAAGTCATAGCGATGGTATGCAAGAGTCGGTTGATGCCAGTCGTGTGGAGCAGATATATGGTGCCAAGGCAAATGCCGAGGTGGGCAGAATCACAATCAAGAATGTTAGGTTTGTTGATACTGCAGAACCTAATGTGCTTCATGGAGGCGAAGTGGGCAAGGTGATGTTCGAGATGTACAACGATACACAGGCTCCTATATACGACTTCTTGCCTACAGTTGTTGAGGCTGAGGCCAACAAGCGCATATATATATCGCCGAGTGTGCGTGTAGAGAACATAATGCCTGGCCAGGGCTTGCGCTATACTGCTACGGTTAAGGCCGACAGTCGCATTAAGGACGGAGAGATACGTCTGCTTGTCTCGGCGCAAAAGAACGACAAGCCTATATCTTATGTCACTGTAGTTAAGGTTACCACTGTGCGATAATTGTCGCACGGTGATAGCCTATGGCTGTTTGGTGACTGTTCATTGAGTGTTTTTCAGTCGTCATCGTCCACTGTCTTCACATACTGCTTGTATTGTTTTCCCTTTTTGGGGAAGTGGAGTATGCCGCTTTCCGGCAGGGTATATTCGGTTACCTCGAAGTCTATCTCAGGCATTTCTTCCTTTTCTGGAAGATATGGTATTTTGCTGTTATGGTAGCGTTCTACCTTAACTACCGCTATACCCTGGTCTATCATTCCTATTTTTCGTGCCGCTCCATGCGACAGATCTATTATTCTGCCGCGTGTATGTGGACCACGGTCAGTAACCCTTACTATTACCCACTTGCCGTTGCGCTCGTTGGTTACTTTTAGCAATGTACCAAATGGATATGTGCGATGTGCACATGTAAGGCTGTCATGGTGTATGCGCTCACCGCTGCTTGTGCGTGCTCCTGTGGCGCGTTTAGAGTAAAAGGAAGCCTTTCCCCTCTGCGTCTGTGCGCTGATGGGAATAGCTATCTGTGATGTGAGGGCAACAACCGTTGCCAAAATTATCCTACTTAAATTCACTATAATAATATAAATATGGTTGTGTTTTCATTGAAGAGTGGGGCGCAAATGTGGGGTGATATAAAGCAATAGGGTGTGTCAAAGCTCAACCAATGAGACTTGACACACCCTTATAAATGTTATACTATACCTTGAGCCATCATAGCGTTGGCCACCTTCATAAATCCAGCGATGTTTGCACCGCGAACATAGTCGATGTAGCCATCGGCCTGCTTGCCATACTTCACGCACTGCTCGTGTATAGAGTGCATAATGTAGTGCAGCTTCTCGTCAACCTCTGCCTCACTCCAGCTCAGACGCATTGAGTTCTGAGTCATCTCAAGACCTGATGTTGCCACGCCACCAGCGTTTACAGCCTTGCCTGGAGCAAAGAGTTGCTTTGCAGCAACAAACTTGTCAACAGCTTCTGCTGTGCAACCCATGTTGGATACCTCGGCAACACACAATGGTTTCTGTGCCAAAATCATGTCGGCATCAGCACCGTTTAGCTCATTCTGTGTAGCACATGTCAGGTATATATCGGCCTTAACCTCCCAAGGCTTTTTGCCTGCAACAAACTTAGAGCCAGGGAACTCGTCCTCGTAAGGCTGGCAAATGTCGTTGCCAGATGCGCGAAGTTCGAGCATATAGTCAATCTTGTCGCCTTCGATACCAGCCTCGTCAAGGATGTATCCGTCAGGACCAGATATTGTTATTACCTTTCCACCAAGTTCGGTTGCCTTCTTTGCAGCACCCCAAGCCACGTTGCCGAAGCCTGATATAGCCACTGTCTTACCCTTAAGGTCAAGACCCTGTGTGGCAAGCATCTGCTGTACAAAGTATAGAGCGCCATAACCTGTTGCCTCAGGACGAATGCGTGAGCCACCAAACTCAAGGCCCTTGCCTGTAAGCACGCCCTGATACTGGTGTGTAAGTTTCTTGTACATACCAAATAGGTAGCCTATCTCTCTGCCGCCTACGCCAATATCGCCTGCAGGAACGTCCTCGTCAGGACCGATATGACGGTAAAGCTCCGTCATGAATGCCTGGCAGAAACGCATAACCTCAGCGTCGCTACGTCCACGGATAGAGAAGTCGGAACCACCTTTGCCGCCACCCATAGGCAGTGTAGTAAGGGCATTCTTGAATGTCTGTTCGAATCCGAGGAACTTAAGGATAGAGAGGTTTACAGAAGGATGGAATCGCAAGCCGCCCTTATACGGACCAATGGCACCGTTGAACTGTACGCGATAGCCTATGTTTACATGCACTTCGCCCTTGTCGTCTGTCCAAGGCACACGGAACGTAATGATACGCTCGGGCTCTACAAGGCGCTCGATGAGCTTTGCTTTCTCAAACTCTGGGTGCTGGTTGTAAACGTCCTGGATAGAAATAAGGACTTCGCGAACTGCCTGCAAGTACTCTGCTTCGCCCGGGTGCTTAGCCTCGAGGTCGTGCATAATTTTTTCAACATTCATAGTAAAAGGTTTTTTAGTTGTTTTATATAGATTATCGTTGTGTCATTTCAACAACGCAAATATAGCTTTTTTGATTGTTACTACCAAGTAAAAAACCGAGTTTTTCGCTTTTTTAATTTACTTTTAGATACTACCTAATATTGTGTGCGTAAACATAAAAACCTGTTGCATCCCTATACCTTATTATATGTGCTTTCTCCGATTCGGTTGCTGTGGCTGTTTAAGTGTTTGTCTCTACCTTTTATGGTGTGCGCTTGTCGTCAATATTCTTATTGAGTATTTTAAATAGGTTCATCCGGAATATGGAGTGATAGAAGTGTAAATTGCCGTTTATCGGGGAGAGGCTCTTGTACTTGAACTACTTTGCTTGTAGTTCCCATAGAATGCACAGACTACACAGAAGCCTACGGGCTTAAGGTTTTGGAATCCACAGAGCGTATAGACGCTGCGCGTCATACGACAGAAGGCACAGAATTGATTGCTTGTGTAGCGTCGCCGAGGTTAAGCATGGTTCGCTGCCTATGGTGGCGCAAGCAATCATTTCTGTGGATTCTTGCATCGCGAAGCGTAGGCCATTCTGTGGATTCGAAAAGCTTAAGCCCGTAGGATTCTGTGTGGTCTGTGCATTCTGTGGGAACTGCATACAAAAGAACTACAAGTAAAATTGTACGTCCATTATACGAACATCAAGACGCCAACTTCCACGATAAACTCCAGCTTGTATCACTCCAAATATCGGATGAACATTTGAATAGTATAGTATATGTCTTAATCTGTTAAATAAATATAAAACTCTTGTCCCTCTATACATCTCTATTCTTCATGTCATAAAAAATGAGTAATTTTGCAGACCGATTAATCGGGGATACACTTAGAGTCCCCTGCATGAGAGTGTTAATAGCGTGCGCTAAAGAATAGGCCAAGCGGCGTGGTTAGTGAATCGCTCGTGCAAAAAAAATGAATGTTTTTTAGTAGTAATATTTTAATTTAAACAATGAACACTTTAAGTTACAAGACTATTTCCGTAAACAAGGAAACAGCTAAGAAGGAGTGGGTGGTTATCGATGCCACAGACCAGGTAGTAGGTCGTCTCTGCTCTAAAGTAGCAAAATTAATCCGCGGAAAGTACAAGCCAAGCTTCACACCTAACGTAGACTGTGGAGACAACGTAATCATCATCAACGCAGCCAAGGCTGTTTTCTCTGGTAAGAAGGAAACAGACAAGGTTTACACACGCTATACTGGCTATCCTGGAGGTCAGCGTTTCAATACTCCTGCAGAGCTCCGCAAGCGTCCTGATGGCATGGATAAGATTATCCGTCACGCCGTTAAGGGTATGCTTCCTAAGGGTCCTCTCGGTCGTCGCCTCCTCGACAACCTCTACATCTATGATGGAACAGAGCACAAGCACGAGGCTCAGCAGCCAAAGGCTATTGATATTAACCAGTATAAATAAAGCATAGAAGATGGAAATGATTAATGCAATTGGTCGCCGTAAGAGTGCCGTAGCTCGTGTATATCTCACAGAGGGCACCGGTAAGATCACTATCAACAAAGTAGAACTCGCTAAGTACTTCCCATCAGCAATTCTGCAGTACGTGGTTAAGCAGCCGCTGCAGTTGCTCGGTGTAGAGGAAAAATACGATATTAAGTGCAACCTCGACGGTGGCGGCTTTACAGGTCAGAGCCAGGCTCTTCGCCTTGCTATTGCCCGCGCTCTCGTTAAGGTAGACGCTGAGGACAAGAAGACACTTAAGGTACAGGGCTTCCTCACTCGCGATGCTCGTGAGGTTGAGCGTAAGAAGCCAGGTCAGCCTAAGGCACGTCGTCGCTTCCAGTTCAGCAAGCGTTAATATTTGGACTCTGGCTGAGACACCTTATTATATATATAGCACACCGTGCACGATATGTGTGGCTTAGCTATCTCCAAAGTTTAGCATCCAAACTCGCGAGACCGAAAAGGAATGACGAGTTACGAATGACGAGTTACTAATTATAACTCCTAATTCTTAATTCTTAATTCCTAATTCAACACTCGTTACTCGTGGGCTGGTTCAATTCAACTCAAAGGAAAGTAAACAATTTAACAAAACAAAGAAATGTCAAGAACTAATTTTGACCAGTTGTTAGAGGCAGGCTGTCACTTTGGCCACCTCCGTCGTAAGTGGAATCCCGCAATGGCTCCTTATATCTTTATGGAGCGCAACGGCATTCATATCATTGATTTGCACAAGACTGTAGCTAAGGTTGACGAGGCTGCTGAGGCTTTGAAGCAGATCGCTAAGTCGGGCAAGAAGATTTTGTTCGTCGCTACTAAAAAACAGGCTAAGGACATCGTTGCCGAGAAGGCTGCGAGCGTAAACATGCCTTACGTTATCGAGCGTTGGCCGGGCGGTATGCTCACCAACTTCCCGACAATCCGCAAGGCTGTGAAGAAAATGGCGAACATCGACAAGCTCATGAACGACGGAACATTCTCTAAGCTCTCTAAGCGTGAGCTTCTGCAGGTGACACGTCAGCGTGCTAAGCTGGAGAAGAACCTCGGTTCTATTGCCGACTTGACTCGCCTTCCTAGCGCTTTGTTCGTTATCGATGTAATGAAGGAGAATATTGCAGTGAAAGAGGCTAACCGCCTTGGTATTCCTGTATTCGCTATGGTAGATACTAACTCTGACCCACGCGATATCGACTACATCATCCCTGCTAACGACGATGCTAAGGATTCTATCGACGTAGTTCTCTCTGCTTGCTGCGGTGCTATCGCAGAGGGTCTTGAGGAGCGCAAGGTAGAGAAGGCTGATGAGAAGGCTGCTGCTGAGCAGAAGGAGGGCAAGGCTCCCCGTAAGGCTCGCAAGGAAGAGGCCGCTGCCGAGTAATCAATAGACTATTATACAAAATCGGAAATTCTTTATCAGGAATGGAGAATTTCCGATTTTTGGGTTAATGGCATAAGCGTTTATTAAGAACATTATTAATTAATAACTAATAAATAAAAAACAATGGCTATTTCAATTGAAGATATCAAGAAGCTTCGCGCCATGACAGGTGCTGGTCTTGCTGACGTTAAGAAGGCTCTCACTGAGGCTGAAGGCGATTTCGATAAGGCAAAGGAGTTGCTCCGTGAGCGTGGACTCGCTATTGCTGCTAAGCGTTCTGACCGTGAGACTTCTAACGGTTGTGTTCTTGTTAAGAAGGAAGGCAATTTTGCTGCTATGATCGCTCTTAAGTGCGAGACCGACTTCGTTGCTAATGGTGCCGACTTCATCAAGTTGACACAGGATATCCTCGACGCTGCTATCGCGGCTAAGGCTCAGACTCTTGACGAGGTTAAGGCTCTTAAGCTTGGCGAGGCTGACGTTCAGGCTGCTGTTACACAGCGTTCGGGTATCACTGGCGAGAAGATGGAGCTTGATGGCTACAACGTTCTCGAGGGTGAGAACATCGAGGTTTACGACCACATGAAGAAGCATACTCTCTGTACTATGGTTCAGCTCAACCAGAACAACGAGGAGGCTGGTCATAAGATCGCTATGCAGGTTGCTGCTATGAAGCCTATCGCTCTCGACGAGGCTTCTGTACCTGAGGCTGTTAAGGAGGAAGAGCACAAGGTTGCTGTTCAGAAGACTAAGGAAGAGCAGATTGAGAAGGCTGTTGAGGTTGCCCTTAAGAAGGCTGGTCTCAATCCTAATCACTTCGACTCTGAGGACCACATCGAGTCTAACCAGGGCAAGGGATGGATCACAGCTGAGGACGTTGTTAAGTTCCGCGAGATCAAGGAGACCGTTTCTGCTGAGAAGGCTGCTAACCTCAACGAGAACATGATCCAGAACATTGCTAAGGGTCGTGTTGGTAAGTTCCTTAAGGAGAACTGCCTCGTTTGCCAGGAGTTCCAGTTTGGCGATGGCGACAAGCAGAGCGTTGCCGACTACCTCAAGAAGCAGGACAAGGATCTGAAGATTGTTGCTTACAAGCGCTTCACTCTTGCTGCTGAGTAATTAGAGCAATCAATTACGCATATTATTATATTGGGAGTTGCGAGGAGTGAAAGCTCTTTCGCAACTCCTTTTTTGTTTTTGCCACCATATATCATTGCATTATGAAGATATTTGCTGTAGGTATGAACTACCTCGAACACAATAAAGAGCTTCATGGCTCGTTATATAAACCAGAGAGTCCTGTGATTTTCACTAAGGCCGACACTGCCTTGCTTAAGGATCACAAGCCTTTCTTCATCCCCGATCACCTCGGACGTATCGACTATGAAACCGAGCTTGTTGTGCGCATCTGCCGATTAGGCAAGACTATTCCACAGCGTTTTGCTCATCGCTATTACGATGCTGTAACCGTAGGTATCGACTTCACTGCCCGCGAACTACAGTCTAAACTACGTGCCGAGGGCAAGCCTTGGGACTTATGCAAGGGCTTCGACGGTTCGGCTGCTTTGGGCGAGTGGGTGTCTATTGACAAGTTCCGCGATATACAAGCCATTCATTTCCATCTCGACATCAATGGCAATACCGTTCAGGAGGGATGCTCCTCAGATATGCTCTACAAGGTCGACGAGCTTATTGCTTACATCTCGCAGTACTTCACTCTTAAGACTGGCGATATTCTCTATACCGGAACTCCGGCTGGCGTAGGTCCCGTTAATATCGACGACCACTTCGAGGGATATCTTGAGGACCGCAAGGTGCTCGAGTTCAACTGCAAATAGCCACGCCACTGACTGTCACCCCTAAAACAAAATAGTAACAATCTAACTAATTATGAAAATAAACTTGCGAGCCATATATATAATAATGTGTCTGTGCATGACGTCCGTGTCGGCTATGGCGCAGAAGTTCTACAACCTTACTTCGCAGGAAGTGAAGGTCGACTCTGTTTTGCCTCTCTTTGCCCATGCCGAGAGCCTGCCTGCTGCCTACCGCGACTCCACATACACGTTCGAGATAGTATATCCCGAGTTTGTAGATATGCCTTCTGCCGATATTGTCGCCTATAGCCGTCTCGCTACAGCTTTGCCTCCTGCATTGCCGCAGGTACGCAGCTACGTGTCGTTCGACCGCAAGCTGCCTATGCTCCATGCCGAATTCTGCCCTGTCGTTATGCGTAATGGCAAATATCAGGTGCTCGCAAGTTTTATGCTTCGCCGTGTAGCCCAAGCCAAGGCTGCTTCTATTACGACGCGCCTTGCCCGGGTCAACTCGCCTATGCAGTCGTCTCAGTTGGCCGAAACAGTTGCTCCAGCCGATAGATACGCCAAGAAGAGCGTATTGCGCAGTGGCAAGTGGGCTAAGATTCGTGTACCTTCTTCTGGCATCTACCAGCTTACCGATGCCGTTGTGCGCAAGGCTGGATTCAGCAATCTTGCCAAGGTTAAGGTTTATGGATATGGTGGAAACCTGCAAAACGAGGTGCTCCATGCCGACGATCTTATCAGTTGCGACGACCTTCGCGAACTTCCCACATACAATACTGCCGACGGACGCCGACTATTCTACGGTCGTGGACCGGTGTCTTGGTCGGCCAGTACCAACAATCATGTGCGTATACGCAATCCATACTCCGATTACGGCTACTATTTTCTTACCGAAAGCGATGCCGATCCCACCTACTATGCAGACTCTATACAGTTTGTCGCCACTATTCCTCAAGCCGATTTGTGCCACGATCTCTACGAGGTCGACGATTATGCCTATGCACAGTTGGGTCGCAACTTATGTGGCTCCAAGCTACTTTATGCAGGCGATTCGCTTGTTGTCGAGTTCGACAGTTCTCTGCGTTTTTCTTCATCAAGCTCTGCTCTCACAGTAAGCATTGTGTCTGATGCGCCTACTCTTATGTCTGTCACTCACAACGGCTACACCTTTCCGACGTATGCCTCTATATACAGCTCGGCATCGGGATCTATCAAGGCACAGAGTCAAACCGTAACATTCTCACAGTTGCAAACGCGCAGCGCGTCTGGTCGCGAGCGCATTGTGTTGCGTGTCATGAGCGGATACACACGTCTCGATTATGTGTCGCTCTCTTGGGGTTCCCCGCAATCCGTTCCTTCTCTTTCAGCTACCGCCTTTCCCGCACCCGAGTATGTGTACAACATAACCAACCAGAACCATCATGCCGACCCGCAAGCCGACATGGTTATAATTATACCTACATCCCAAAAACTCCTTGCTCAGGCGCAGCGCATAAAGAAGATGCATGAGGAGCGAGACGGTATGAGTGTCAACATTGTGCCTGCAGACGAGCTGTACAACGAGTTTTCAAGTGGCACACCTGATGCCTCTGCCTATCGCCACTATCTCAAGATGCTGTACGACCGAGCCTCTTCGCAGGCCGAACAGCCTAAGTATCTCTTGCTGCTTGGTGGCAGTGTATGGGACAACCGATTCAAAACTTCGCTTTGCCGACAGTACAATGCCGACGATTATCTGCTTGCTTTTGAGAGCGAGGAATCGTTCGATCTTATCAATAGTTATGTTGACGATGGCTTCTACGGTATGTTGGACGATGGCGAGGGAGCCAATCCTCTCTACCGCGACAAGGTGGATGTTGCCGTTGGACGTATGCCGGTTGTCAATGCTTCTGATGCCAAGGCAATGGTTGACAAGTTGCTTTCGTATGTCGACAATGCCAATCGCGACGCTTGGCTTAATACGGTGTTCTTTATGGGCGACGACGGTGACCAGAACACGCATATGACCGATGCCAACACTGTTGCCGACCAGGTTATAAGCTCGTACCCAGGATATCTTGTAAAGAAGCTTATGTGGGATGCCTACAACATGGAGAGCACAGCTACGGGCAATTCGTATCCAGATGTCAGCACAGCTATAAAGAAGCAGCAAAGCCAGGGGGCTCTCATCATGAACTATGTGGGTCATGGCTCCGAGTGGCAGTTCTCCCACGAGAATGTATTGCGCATTGCCGACTTCCAAAACTTCACCAACACCAACCTTCCGCTTTGGATAACGATTGGTTGCGACTTTATGCCTTTCGACCGTCTTGCCGATAACATCGGCATGAAGGCTGTGCTCAACCCCAATGGAGGTGCCGTTGCGCTCATAGGTTCTACACGTACCGTCTACTCCAACTATAATGCTTATCTGAACAAGGCTCTTATGCGTTATCTGCTTTCTACCGACGACGACGGCAAGCCTATGGCTGTAGGCGAGGCGCTGCGACGTGCCAAGAATGCCGCCAATACCGAGAGATATGCCAACAACTCCTTGCAGTTCTCGCTGCTTGGCGACCCTGCCATGCGTCTTAATCTGCCTACCGCACAGATTGTTATCGATTCTATCTGTGGCGTTAATGTCAGTCAGACTGCCTCTATGCCTAAGATGAAGGCAGGGGCTCTTGTTAAGGTGGCAGGACATATCGAGGGTGCCGATGCGTTTAACGGCAATCTCTCTTTGTGCGTGCGCGATAGTCGCGAGACTATTGTCTGCCGTCTCAACCAGCCCCTAGATGCTTCTGAGGCCTTTACTTATACCGACCGCACCAAGACCATATACAATGGACGCAACCGCATTGTTGACGGACAGTTCAGTGTAGAATTTGCTGTGCCCAAGGACATCAACTATTCTGACGATACTGGTCTTATCACGGCATGGGCTGTATCCGACGACCACAGCATTATAGCCCAAGGTTATAGCGAGAGTTTCACGGTAGGCGAGAGCCAGCTTGCTGCCAACGACTCTATTGGCCCTTCGGTATATTGCTATCTCAATTCGCCCTCATTCCAGAATGGAGGCACCGTAAACAGTACGCCATATTTTGTTGCCGAGATAACCGACCGCGATGGCATCAACGCCTCAGGTGCGGGCATTGGCCACGACATGCAACTGTGTATTGACGGACGAGCCGATATGACCTATTCGCTCAACGACAACTTCCTCTTCGATTTCGGCTCCTACACCTCAGGCTCTACCTATTACAGTCTGCCACAACTCGACGAGGGATGGCATTCGCTAAGGTTCCGTGCGTGGGACATTCAGAACAACGCCACTGTATCCGAACTGCGCTTCTGTGTAGCCAAGAGTCTTAAGCCTACGTTCTCTATATCTTGCACCGATAATCCGGCTCGCGAGTCTACTACATTTATAATATCTCACGACCGACAGGGCTCCAACCTCGATGTCACTGTTGAGGTGTTCGACCTTAGTGGCCGACGCTTATGGTCGCATAACGAAAGTGGGGTGGGCAACGGTTCTGCTTACACCGTAACATGGAATCTTACTACCGATGGAGGTGCCAGCCTTGACAGTGGCATCTATCTCTATCGTGTAAAGCTTGGTGCCGACAATGCCGTAAAGACATCCAAGGCCAAGAAACTCATCATTACAGGCAATAAATAGCACATTGCTGCGTTTTTTATAATGATAATTTAAGTTTCGCAAGCGAAAGGAGTTAAGAAGTTAAGGAGTTATCGCGCCCTACGGTCGCTAAGGAGTTAAGCCATTAGTTTTTTTGCTTGATTTATAGCATTAAAAGCATTTGGCTTAACTTCTTAACTCCTTTAACTACTGAATTCTCTGAACTTGCGAAAGTTCAGAAGATAATATAATAATAAATGAAGAAGATATATCTTGCGGCTCTCACCCTTATGGGCATCTCGCCGCTCACAGCCACTGCTCAGGAGAAGGTGGATATGTTCAACCCTGAGAAGAACTCTGTAACATCGCAGTCTATAGCTCCCGATGCCCGTGCTGGTGGTATGGGTGATGTTGGTGCGGCTACCGATCCTGATGTGGCATCTCAATTCTGGAACCCTGCCAAGTATCCTTTTACAATATCGCGCGCTGGTGTGTCGCTCAACTATACACCATGGCTGCGCCAGCTTGTTAGCGATATCGACCTTGCCTACCTTGTGGGCTACTACCGCATTGGCGACTATTCGGCTGTGTCGGGTTCGTTGCGCTACTTCTCACTTGGTGAGGTGTTCTACGGCGATACAAACGATACTCAGATGACACTCAACCCGTATGAAATGTCGCTTGATGTGGCTTACTCCATCATGCTTAGCGAGAAATTCTCTATCGCAGCTGGTGTGCGCTGGATATACTCCGACCTTACTTACAACTATAGCGATACATCATCGCCGGGTAGTGCTTTTGCGGTGGACCTTGCTGCATATTATCAGAACTACGTAAATATCGGGCAACGCGAGTGTCAGCTTGGTATTGGTCTCGACATATCCAACGTAGGTTCGAAAATCAACTTTGGTGGCGACGAGAACTCAGAGTTCCTTCCTGCCAATCTACGTCTTGGTGCTTCGCTCATGGTTCCGGTTGACGAATACAACCGTTTCTCTATAGCTGTCGATGCCAATAAGCCTCTTGTGCCAACTATGCCGGTTAAGATGGATGGCGAGTCGGACGAGGATTTCATCACACGCAAGCAGAACGATTACTACGACGTATCGCCTATCAGCGGTATATTCAAGAGCTTCAGCGATGCTCCTGGCGGTTTCAAGGAAGAGATGCAAGAGATACGTTGGAGTGTTGGTGCCGAGTATGTATACAACGACAAGTTCTCTCTGCGTGCCGGTTATCATCATGAGTCTGAGAACAAGGGCAACCGCAAGTACTTCACAGTAGGTGCTGGTTTCAAGATGAATGTCTTCTCCCTCGATGCCGGATATGTTATAGCCACAGCCAAGTCTAACCCGCTCGACCAAACCCTTCGCTTCTCGCTGTCGTTCGATATGGATGGTTTGAAGGATTTGTTCAAAAGGAGATAAATGGAATTCAAAACTCAAAACTCATGATAATTCGTACTGGATTTGGATACGACGTCCATAAACTTGTAGAGGGCCGCGAACTGTGGCTCGGAGGCATACGTCTCGACTATCCTCTTGGTTTGCTTGGCCACAGCGATGCCGATGTGCTTATTCACGCCATTTGCGATGCATTGCTTGGAGCTGCCAATATGCGCGATATAGGCTATCATTTTCCCGATACTGCTGCCGAGACTCTCAACGTAGACAGCAAGATATTGCTGCGTAAGACCATCGATCTTATTGCGACCAAAGGCTATCGTCTTGGCAATATCGATGCCACTGTATGTGCCGAGCGTCCCAAGCTCAATCCGCATATCCCCGATATGCAGCGCTGTCTTGCCGAAGTTATGCAGACAGATGTAGATAATGTGTCTATTAAGGCTACCACAACCGAGAAGCTCGGCTTCACTGGACGTATGGAGGGAATATCGGCTTATGCCACTGTATTGATTGTGAAATAAAGAAAAAGCCCCACCCCCAACCCCTCCCCCTTAGGGAGGGGAGTTATATGTTCTCCTGTCTTTTCCCCAAAAACATGTTCTTCTGTTCTCCTGTCTTTAAAAAACCATGTTCTTCTGTTCTCATGTCTTTTAAAAACCCATGTTCTCCCGTTCTCCTGTCTTTAAAAAACCTGTTCTCATGTTCTTCTGTCTTTTAAAAAAAACATGTTCTCCCGTTCTTCTGTCTTTAAAAACCCATGTTCTCCCGTTCTCCTGTCTTTAAAAACCCATGTTCTCCCGTCTAAAAACAACTTTTTTCAAAAAAAGTTTCCAAAACATTTGGCAGTTTCAAATAAATCCACTACCTTTGCACTCGCTTTAAAGAACTAAGCAATGTCACTAAAGCAAACCGATAAGGTTTATCGGGCGTTTAGCTCAGCTGGTTTAGAGCATCTGCCTTACAAGCAGAGGGTCGGCGGTTCGAATCCGTCAACGCCCACAGGGGTGTTTCCTCGTGGCTTTCTCTTCGGAGAAGCTGCGGGGATTTTTTTGTTTATATACTTTTTATTTCCCTTCAATCCATCGCCATCTCATTTATTTTTTATAGATTTGCACTTTGAAAAGTGCACATTCTTATCAAATATGCACTTTCAAAGGTGCACATTCTCGTTAAATATGCACTTTCAAAAGTGCATATTGCACATATATCTCAATAATAACCTCTTTTTAAAGCATAAATATATGGATATAACACTTATCAACTTTATGAATGAGCAGCTTGACTTGGTGGACTTAGGTTTCAAGCGTTATATGTACGACAAACTGCCTTGGGAGTCAAGGCTTGTAGGTTTGACGGGACCTCGTGGAGTGGGCAAGTCAACCATTATAATGCAGCATATAAAGGAAATGGCAGCGGAAGACAGAAAGAAAACACTTTATGTTTCTGCTGATCATAGCTATTTCACGATACACACACTTACCGAATTGGCTTCTCAGTTTGTGCGTGAAGGAGGCGAGTGGTTGTATATTGACGAGGTCCATAAGTATAATGGGTGGTCTAAGGAATTGAAGCAGATATACGATTCGCATCCGGCACTACATACATTCTTTACAGGTTCGTCGGTTCTTGACATTCTTGAAGGTGAGGCCGACTTAAGTAGAAGGTCTCTGCTGTTTAATATGCAGGGGTTGTCGTTCCGTGAATATCTTGAATTGTTTCATGGCATAATTACTCCGGTGCGAAGCCTCGAAGATGTGTTAAGTGGCAATATACAGATAGATGGAGTGCAGCACCCCATTCCATTGTTCGGTCATTATCTGCGTGAGGGCTATTTTCCGTTCGCTAAAGAGGGATATGTATTACAACGTCTTCAGCAGGTGATACGGCTTACGATGGAGGTAGACATTCCGCAGTATGCTAATATGTCGCCTGCAACTGGCAAGAAGTTGCGTAGAATGTTGACTATCATTGCTGGTAATGTGCCGTATAAACCAGAGGCCACTGCTCTTGCCAATGAGATAAAGGTTAGTCGTAACGACATATCAACCTTCTTGCTTTATATGGAGAAAGCGGGAATGATAGGTCAGCTGCGTGACGAGACGGGGGGAATGCGTGGATTAGGTAAGGTGGAGAAGGTGTTTCTGGATAACACCAACTTTATTTATGCCTTGGCTAACGACAATGCCAATATAGGAAATATAAGAGAGACGTTCTTCTACAACCAGACACGTCTTAATCAAGATGTAACGTCGTCAAAGGTGTCCGACTTCTCTATTGGTAAGTTCACATTTGAGGTTGGAGGGGCAAAGAAGAGTCATAGACAGGTGAAGGACGTTGAAAACTCGTTTATTGTTAGAGATGATATTGAGTATGCTTCGGGTGATATTATTCCGCTTTGGGGCTTCGGATTGATGTATTAGATCCCTGCCATACCCACTAAATCGGCTGAACAATTATGTCAGAGTGGGTATGGCAAGGATGCCATACCCTCCTACAGATTGCCACTCATATATAAAGATAAATATGAACTCGTACTTATGCCTGTTCCAGAAGACGAAAATGATTTCCGTGCTTCTTCTATTTTCCTTTTTTAACTTTATTTAATCTCCACGTAACCCCTATGTAATATAAAAGTCCTACTTTTGCATTTGTAAAGACTTAATGTATGTCAACTAACGAAAGACTGCACTAACTGGATACTAATCAATCTTTAAATACTTATAATTATGACAAAACATTTACGATTTCTATTTGTTATGCTGCTGGCTATGATTTGGTCGGCTGGTTGGGCACAAACAACTGTTGACTTTTCTAATGGATTACCCACTGGTTGGAGTCAGAATAACAATGTAAACAAACAGACTTATACTAAAAAGAGCTGTATTCAACTTATAGATAATGGAAAAGTAACAAGTCCAGCTTTTGAAGAAGCTTATTCTTCAATGAAAATCTCTTTGGCCAGAAGTAGTAATGGTAAGAAATTTACTGTTTCTTATCAAATAGGTAGTGCTACTGAAGTTGTAATTAAGACTTTTACAGCATCAGAAGTTGTTAAGGCTTCTTGGAAGAACTATACATTGAATATTCCTGCTGCCGCACAGGTTGCTAATTGTAAGTTTATTTTTAGCACAGATGTAGCATCATATTATATTTCTTCTATAGAGTTTACTCCGGCAGGACCTACTAAGACCGCAACCAACGTTTCTTTCGGTGCTAATACTGGCAATACCTTCACTTTCACAGAAGGAGAATATACAGATGGTACATTCACTGCACCTACTGCCACAGAGACAAAAGGTATAGAAGGTACTATAGTGTATTCAAGCGATAACGAGTCTGCTGTAAAGGTTAATGCTTCAACTGGCGCATTGTCTTTCCCTGGATATGGTGAGGCTAATATTACTGCTACATTCACTCCGGCTGATGCTGAAACCTATGCTGTGTCTACAGACAGCTATAAGGTGATAAACAATCAGAAGGTGGATGAGAGTGTTATTGTATTCTCAGCAGAGGCTAAGTCGTTTGAATCAATTGTCGCTGATAAAGGTTACGATGTTAATAAGGGAAAAATCGATTTTATAGCAACAAACGGAAAGAAATATACATTTGATGTTCAAAGAGCATTGAAAAATAATGGTCAATTACAGTTGAATAAATCTACAGTAACTTCTCCTGCTTTCCCGGATTTTACGAATGGATATAAGGTTACTATTCAATATAACACAAAAAAAGCTAATATTACTTTAAGTTCTGGAGTTAAATCAGTAACAGGCACAAGCAATGACAAGACAATTTTGTTAGATGTACAAGATGGGTCTGCTTTTAAAATTAATGTAAATGACAAAGCTTTATACATCAGCAAGATAGAGATTGTGCCTAATAATGTAATACTCGACGAGACAGCTACCAACAACACCATTGAGGCAAAGAGTGGTGTGAATGTAACTCTCAAGCGTTCTATGGTTGTAAATGAGTGGAATACAATCTGCTTGCCGTTCGATGTTTCTGCAGAACAGGCTACGGCTGCGTTTGGTGATAATGTCAAGATAGCTGCACTTGATAGAAACAGTACTGGCACTACATTGTCATTCAATTCTGTTAAAGCAATAACGGCTTCTGTTCCTTACTTGATCAAGCCTTCTATTGCTTCTCCTGCTGACGGTTACAACTTCAAGGGGGTAACAATAAAGGATGATGGTAAGGGTAATGTGGTTACTCCTGAGCCAGTTATGACAGAAGGTCTATTTGGTTTGGTAGGTATCTATAATAAAGTAGATGTTAATGAAGCTATAAAGAACACTCTGTTTAGTGGTGATTGCTACGCTGCCTTCCTCGGTGCTGGTGACAAGATCTACAAGGCTGGTACAGGTATGACCAAGGGCTTCCGTGCTTACTTTGCTATTTTTAACGAAGCATCTGCTTCTGCTCTGCGTGTAGTAATTGACGGCACAGCTACTTCTATCAAGAACATTGACAGCGAGGTTGTAGAGAGCAATGCTCCAGTATACAACCTTCAGGGTCAGCGTGTAAACGGCAACAACCTTACACCTGGTATCTACGTTAAGGCTGGCAAGAAGTTCGTAGTAAAATAATACGCGAGATCTATTTACATAACAATTTAAAAAACATTTATAGCGATGAATAAGAAAATATATACAGCCCCTAATATCGATGTTGTTGAGTTGCAGGGCGACATTGTGCTCAATTCAGTAAGCAACACAGTTAACGATGAAGGTACAATAGATATCAATGGTAGCACTCTACAAGAAGGTACTCAAGACAATGCTCGCTCAGGTGCATACTTCGACGTATGGGAAGATGAATAATCGAATCATTTAGCCCAGGGCTTCTCGGCTCTGCCGCTTGCCTAAGCAAGAAATGCCTTGGGATACATGTAATATAAAGTAGCGTTACGCCCTGAATTCGGCTTAAGTCGGATTCAGGGCGTAATTGCTTAAAGTATATCAGCATACAAACTAATACAAATTACGGATATGGAAACAGCAACATTATACTATGAACCCAATGAAACAACGATTGCGGCAATAGAGGAGGCAAGGTCTGGAAAAGAACTTGAAACGCTTGACTTAGACAACTTTAAATCTTTCGTTGATTCTTTATGATTACGCTCTTCAAATAACTAATATAGTAGGAGGTACGGTCTCCGAACCGTACCACGCAAGCCATACCATCGCTCCATATTATGTAAGAATATTATTCATTATAGGAACACGAACTACCGTAAATTATCCACGAATTAACCCACGAATTGAACAATAGAAAATTCATGGATAATTCATGTTTTAATTCTTTCTTTTATATCTTTATCTTAATATAAATCTCCGTTCCGTGTCACCGAACGTCCGTTCCGTGTCACAGAATGCACATTCCGTGTCACCGAACGGCCATTCCGTGTCACGGAATAGAGATTTCAGTTATTCTCGCATATTAAAAGTAAAAGAGCTATTTAAAAGTAAAAAAGTAAAAGAGTAAAAGAGTAAAAAGGCTATTTAATAGTAAAAGAGTAAAAAGTTCAGATATTGTAGGAGGGTATGGCATCCCTGCCATACCCACTCAATCGGCTGTACACTCATATTGTCAGTGTGATTGCCACCACTCAATCGGCTTGTATACTCATGTCTGTGTGGGTATGGCAGGGATGCCATACCCTCCTACAGATACCCATTCTTCTGTTTTTAAAAAACCTGTTCTTCTGTTCTTCTGCCTTTTCAAAAACAACATGTTCTCATGTTCTTCTGTCTTTTCAAACAACAACATGTCCTCATGTTCTCTTGTCTTTCAAAAAAACATGTTCTTCTGTCTTCCAAAAAGAACCATATCCTCCATCCAATCCTGTCTTTATGTCGCCAAAAAAAACGGCTGAGAGCAACGCTCCCAGCCGTTAAGCCTTGAATTATGCTTATTATTCAGCAAGGCTGATAGCCTCCTGAGGACATACGCTTGCGCATGTACCGCACTCTGTGCAGAGATCAGGGTTGATAGAATACTTTTCGCCTTCTGAGATTGCCTCTACTGGGCACTCGCCAATACATGTACCGCATGCGATGCAGTCGTCACCAATTACGTAAGCCATAATTAAAATAAGTTTTATTTGTTATAAATGTTAATTCTTATGTCGTTAAGTAGCAACGGGGGTTGGTGCTCGCTACCTACTTTCGAACGATGCAAAGATAACAATTTTCTATGTAATACCTACAATTAGGTACTTATTTTTAACTTATTTATACAATAGCTGTCGCTGCTGGTCTTTTACAATAACAATTAAAACCCCGTATATATTTTCCGAGTCTTCGACTTGCTTTTCCTTCAGATAAAGCAGTGCACGATGTGCCGGAAAATAGATACGGCTATAAACATAAAAAACATGGTTCATCCGGAATTTGGAGTGATAGAATTGTAAATTGCAGTTTATCGGGGAGAAGCTCTTGTACTTGTATCTCCTTTGCTTGTAGTTCCCACAGAACGCACAGACCACACAGAAGCCTACGGGATTAAGGTTTTGGAATACACAGAGCGTATAGACGCTGC
>ERZ1026884.18-NODE-18-length-108416-cov-9.847288_pt1 | contig 108416 bp, 110 predicted proteins | sample MGYA00380172_ERZ1026884 | MGnify/ENA primary metagenome ERZ1026884 (study PRJEB33269, sample SAMEA4719808) | human gut metagenome | biome: human-associated habitat; feature: organic feature; material: feces | place: Cameroon | collected 2013-10 ... | reverse complement strand
GCAGGTCGATGTGCGACCATAGGGATGCGAACCGAACGCTCTCCCAGCTGAGCTATGGGCCCATATTGCCGCTTTTTGCAGGTTTTTTGCAACAAAAAGCAGATTTTCAAGTTTTTCGATTTTAGAAGATTCCGGAGGAAATTCTCTCCGAAATCATGGGCTGAAACTCGCAGGTCGATGTGCGACCATAGGGATGCGAACCGAACGCTCTCCCAGCTGAGCTACAAGCCCGAATATGAAGTTGTTTGTCTTGTTGACGAATTTGCGAGGTGGGTTTTGACCACCTTGCCAAAATTTTCGGCAACTTCGGTGGCGAAAATTTTGGCCGCGAGATTTTTGCGGGACAAGGTTGCAATATATGGGCTTTGCTCTCCCAGCTGAGCTATGGGCCCATGTGCCTGACGCGTGAGATACGCGCCCTAAATTGTGTTTGGGATGTGGCTCGCGTGACTACCGCGTGAGCTACGCCCCCGAAAAGTGTTGCGTAAAGTGTACCGTGTGGACTCCCAGCTGAGCTACAAGCCCGTATTCACTTGCGTACCCTGTTATTATACACATTTCCCGCGAAAAAGCAAGAGGAATTTCTGCGCCAGCCGCATCATTAGCTAATCAAAATGCAGATATCAATTTTATGTATTTTACTTATGTTTATTTTGTGATATACTATTTTTTGTTGCGCGTTTGCGCTGCCTTTGACGATTTCAACACAACACCTTAATTATATCAGGAGGGCTTCCGCTATGAGCAGAACTTTGGGTACCGTGGTCCGGGGCGTGCGCGCCCCCATCTTCCGCGAGGGCGACAGCGTGGTGGACATCACCGTCAGCACGGTTCTGAACGCACTCAGTGAAAACAACATCACCGCCCGTGACGGCGACGTGGTGGCCGTGACCGAGTCCGTGGTGGCCCGCTGCCAGGGCAACTACGCCACCTGTGAGCAGATCGCCGAGGACGTGCGCGCCAAGACCGGCGGCAAGACCGTGGGCGTGGCATTCCCCATCCTCAGCCGCAACCGCTTCTCCCTGCTGCTGCGTGGCATCGCCATGGGCGCGGAGAAGGTCGTGCTGCTGCTGAGCTATCCCTCCGATGAGGTGGGCAACCATCTGGTGAGCCTGGACCAGCTGGACGAGGCCGGCATCGACCCGTGGCACGATGTGCTGTCGCTGGAGCAGTTCCGCGCGGCCTTCGGTGAGGTGGTGCATCCCTTCACCGGCGTGGACTATGTGGCCTATTACAAGTCCATCATCGAAGAGGCCGGTGCCCAGGCGGAGATCGTGTTCGCCAACCGCGTCACCGCCATCCTGCCCTACACCGACACGGTGATCACCTGCGACATCCACAGCCGCCAGCGCAGCAAGCGTCTGCTGACCGCCGCCGGTGCCAAGGTGGTGCTGGGTCTGGACGACCTGCTGACCGCGCCCGTGGACGGCAGCGGCTACAACGCCCAGTACGGCCTGCTGGGCAGCAACAAGGCGGACGACGACCGCGTGAAGCTGTTTCCCCGCGACGCCAAGGCGGTGGCGGAGGCCATCGGCAAGGCGATGAGCGACGCCACCGGCAAGCGGGTGGAGGCCATGGTCTACGGCGACGGCGCGTTTAAGGATCCCGCCGGGAAGATCTGGGAGCTGGCTGACCCCGTGGTGGCTCCCGGCTATACGAGCGGTCTGGTTGGTACGCCCAACGAGCTGAAGCTGAAGTATCTGGCGGACAAGGAGTTCGCCGACCTCAGCGGCGAGGAGCTGAAGAACGCCATCTCCGAGAAGATCAAGGCCAAGGACGCCAAGAAGTCTCTGGTGGGCAACATGGTGTCCGAGGGCACCACGCCCCGGAACCTCACCGACCTGATCGGCTCCCTGTGCGACCTGACCAGCGGCTCCGGCGACAAGGGCACGCCCATCGTCTACATTCAGGGCTATTTCGACAACTACACCAACGAGTAAAACGCAGCAGTCCCCCGGCCTTGCCGGGGGACTGCTTTCACGTATACCGCCAGCCCCCGGCAGAGCCGGGGGCTGGCGTATCAGCTCAGTTGTACAATATCTCGTCCACGGCCACGGTGGAGCTATCATAGGTGCCGTCCACCTGGAACTCCAGCCCGTCGATGAACTTCTGCATCCGCAGCGCAAAGGCGGGCACGTTCAGCGGCACGGTGGTGGAGGTCTCACGGTCGATCACCACGCGGAGCTGTATATCCATGTCATAGCCCTTGGCATAGGAATAGAAGTCGTCACTCCGCGGATCCAGCGGCCGGGAGCTGTTGGCTGCGTCAGCCAGGGCCAGGGAGGCCAGGTCCTGCGCCTGCTGCCGGGTCAACTCGGCCACCTCGTCGGTGTCGTACCGGCGGACATAGCCGCTGATCACGGCGTTCACGCCGCCGTACCGCGCCAGCGAGTCGATGCCGATGAGGCTCTCCCGGCTGTCGGTGCGGTTCATCAGCTGGGTCAGCAGCCGGTGGACATCGGAGCCGTTGACGATCGATACCCTCCACTCACGACACAGACTCGTGCCGTTCCGCAGCTGGTAGTCCACACGCACATAGCGGGTGATCGGGCCGCCCTCCGTGTCCAGATAGGTTTGGTTCTCCAGCCTTTCGCCTGTCTCATCGTACTGCTCCAGAATGGCGCGGTGGAGGGAGATCACGCTCTCCACCGCTGCGGGATCATCGGCGGTGAAATCCGCATAGCTGGCGCTGAAGCGGACGGAGGTCACGTCCTCCGCGTCCGGGACGCGGTGCTGATAGCCGGTGATGTCCAGCTTCACGCACACCGTCACCGCCGCCAGCACCAGCACCATGGCCGCCGTCTCCAGCCACCAGCGCTTGTTGAAGATGCGGAACTTCTTTTGCAGCAGCATCTGGGCGGCGAAGAAGCAGATCACGCCCATGACCAGCTGGCAGATCAGCAGGCAGACGAAGCCGCCGTCGATAAAGGCGGTATAGCGCAGGAACAGACCCAGCCCCAGACCGCCGCACAGACCGATGGTCCACCGGGCGATGGGGCGCAGCCACCGGAAGGACATAGCGTCGCCGGCCGTCTCGCTGGGGCGCTTTTTATACAGCCACCACACCAGCGCCAGCAGTGCGATGCCCACCGCGGCGTAGATAATACAGGTGGAGAAGGCGGAGGCCGGCAGCTGGACGCGTTGATAGCTTTGGGTGCCGATGGGCTCGCGGAACTGCACGTCGATGGGCTGGGCGCCGCCGTTGGCCACGGCATCCCAGATCCGACCCACCGGCGTCAGCCAGGTGATGAACTCCGGAATGTCGCTGTTGCTGTAGCCGAAGTAAAACATCTGCGTCATCGTGCTTATCACCGCGTACAGAAGGAGGGCGATGACGTTCATCGCGCCGTAGAGCACCGGCACCGCCAGCAGCCATCCCGTGACCATGGCGCACAGGGAGCCGAGCGCGAAGAAGAACAGCGCCATCAGCTCCGTCAGCAGCAGCCACGTGCCCAGCGCCGCCCAGTCCACGTAGGAGAAGCCGGCGCTGCACAGAGCGGTCAGCAGGAAGATCAGCACGTTCCCCGCCGTCAGCGCTCCCAGCGCAGAGAGGACGTGGGAGAAAAATGCCTGTGTCCGTGTCACCGGCAGGGCGTGCATCAGCCCCACGGTGCGGCCGGACATCAGGTACGACCACACCGCCATGGCCGCAAAGCAGCCGAACAGCAGGGACATGACCACGGAGGCGGGGATGGACTGGATGATGACGTTGTGCTGCCGCAGCTGCAGCACGGTCATGATGCCCTCCGCCACGCCGTCGCACTCCCGGCTCGCCGACAGTATCTGCATGGGAAGGATCACCACCCACACGGCCACATACAAAAACAGCAGCGGCCAGTAGCGCTTTATATCGCTGCGGAGCAGCGCGGCGTTACAGAAGGATGTCTTTCGCGGCATAATCCACACCTCCCAGCTCGTAAATGAATATCTCCTCCAGCGTCAACGGGATGGATTCCAGCAGCACCGGCTCGGTGATCTGCATCCGGCGCATGATCTCCTGACTGCTGCCCCGGACGATATAGGTGTACACCCGTCCCACGTGGCTGCGGTGCAGGATGTTCAGCTCCGCCGGCAGCGGCGGCTCGGTAACGCCCTGATAGGCCACCTGCAGCTTTACCGTGTTGTCCTGCAGATCGCTGAGACTGCGCTCCAGCAGCACCTTGCCATGGTTCAGGATGCCCACGTGGTCGCACACGTCCTCCAGCTCCCGCAGGTTATGGCTGGACACCAGCACCGTCGTGCCGCGCTCCGCCACGTCGCCCAGAAGCAGCGACCACACCTGCCGCCGCATCACCGGGTCGAGGCCGTCCACCGGCTCGTCCAGGATCAGGTACTCCGGCATGCAGCACACCGTCAGCCAGAAGGCCGCTTGCTTCTGCATACCCTTGGACATGCGGCGCAGCATCAGCTTTTCATCCAGCGGGAAGACCTGCTTCAGCTTCTCGTACCGCTCCCAGCTGAAATCGGGGTAGATACCGGCGAGGAATTTCGCCATCTCCCGGATGCCCGACTGCGGAAAGTAGTACCAGTCGTCGCCGATAACGGCCATACGACTCTTCACGGCGGTGTTCTCATATACCGGCTGACCGTCCACCAGCACGTCGCCGCTGTCCTGCCGGTAGATGCCCGCCAAATGGCGGATGATGGTGGATTTCCCCGCGCCGTTGGGCCCTACCAGACCGTACACCGCGCCGTGGGGCACCGTCATGGTCAGGCCGTCCAGCGCCCGGAAGCCGTCAAAGCTCTTGACGACGTTTTTTACCTCGATCATACCTCATCTCCTCCTTCCCATAGTGCCAGCAACTGCTCACGTGTGCAGCCGAGGCTTTTCAGCTCCTCCACCAGCGGCCGCAGCTGCTGCGTCAGCTCCGCTATGCGCCGGGCATGCTCGCCGTCTCCGGCGGAGACGAAGCTGCCCCGGCCGGTGACGGAGTAGATATACCCCTCGGTCTCCAGCTCCGCGTAAGCCCGCTGGATGGTGTTGGGGTTGATGGCCAGCTGCGTAGCCAGAGAGCGCACGGAGGGCAGCTTTTCGTCCGGCTCCAGCAGCCCTGTCAGCATCATGCGCCGCAGGCTGTCCTTCACCTGCTGGTACAGGGGACGGCTGTCCCGGTAATCCAGCACGATCATATCGCACACGCTCCTTTCCGTATCAAGTGTACTATGCGTGTTAGTACAGTTAGCATATCACGATGTTCTCCCTCCTGTCAAGGGAAAATTTTTCTTTTCATCCCCGGGGTTTCGTAGTATAATGGCTCCAAATTCCTTTCCCGAAGGGGGCATTTCTATGCGTATCACGGTAAAAGTCGGCACCTCTACTCTGGCCCACGCCACAGGACGGCTGAACATCCAGCGGATGGAGGGCCTGTGCAAGGTCCTGAGCGACCTGAAAAACGCCGGGCACGAGATCATTCTCGTCTCCTCCGGCGCCATCGGCATGGGCGTGGGCAAGCTGAACCTGCCGGGACGGCCTAAGGATATGCCCACGAAGCAGGCGGCCGCCGCCGTGGGCCAGTGCGAGCTGATGTACACCTATGACAAGCTGTTCAACGAGTACAACCACACAGTGGCACAGGTGCTGCTCACCGGCGAGGATGTAAAGAACGAGCAGCGCAGCCGTAATATGCGGAACACCATTTTTCGCCTGTTGGAGCTGGGCGCGCTGCCTGTCATCAACGAAAACGACACCGTAGCCACCGACGAGGTGGGCGTGGAGAACACCATCGGCGAGAACGACACGCTTTCCGCCATCGTGGCGGCGGCGGTACACGCCGACCTGCTGATATTGCTCAGCGATATCGACGGCCTATATGACGGCGATCCCCACAGGGATCCCACCGCGAAGCTTATCCCCGTGGTGCCGTCCATCGACGCGCACATTCTCGCTCTGGGCGGCGGCAGCGGCAGCAGCCTGGGCACAGGCGGCATGGCCACCAAGCTGAAGGCGGCGCAGATCGTCACCGAGGTCGGCTGCCAGATGGTCATCGCCAATGGCAGCAAGCCCGCCCTGCTGTACGACATCGTGGGCGGAAAGCCTGTGGGCACCCGATTTCTGGCAAAGGAGAAGTGAGCCATGACCACTATCGATATTCTGAAAAAGACCCGCGCCGCCCGGGGCGGACTGGCCGTCCTGGACGAGGCAGGCAAAAACGCCCTGCTGCTGTCCATGGCCGACAGTCTTCTGTCCCATGAGGGCGCTATTCTGGCGGAAAATGAAGCCGACATGAGCGATGCCCGGGGGCATATCTCCGATGTGATGCTGGACCGGCTGCGGCTGGACCATGACCGACTGGCGGGCATGGCTGACGGCGTGCGGGCCATTGCCGCCCTGCCGGACCACACCGGCCGTGTGCTGTCCGAGGTACGCCGCCCCAACGGTCTGGTCATCCAGAAGGTACAGGTCCCTCTGGGGCTGGTGTCCATTATCTATGAGAGCCGCCCCAACGTTACCTCAGACGCGGCGGCCCTGGCGCTGAAATCCGGCAATGTCTGCGTACTCCGCAGCGGCAGGGAGGCCTACCGTACCGCCCGCGCCATCGTGCAGGCGCTGAAGGCCGGCATCGCCGCCGAGGGCGGCGACCCGGACATCCTGAACATCGTGGACGACACCACCCACCAGTCCGCCGCGGACATCATGACCGCCAAGGGTCTGGTGGACCTGCTGATCCCCCGGGGCGGCGCGGGACTGATCCGGGCCTGCGTAGCCGGCGCCACCGTGCCCTGCATTGAGACGGGTACCGGTATCTGCCATGTGTATGTAGACGAGAGCGCCGATCTGAGCAAGGCCCTGAACATTGTGGAGAACGCCAAAGCCAGCCGCCCCTCCGTGTGCAATGCCGAAGAGGTACTGCTGGTACATAGCGCCGCGACGCAGGCTTTCCTGCCCCGGCTGAAAAAGCGTTTGGTGGATGACCGAGCCGCCGCAGGCAAGGTCCCTGTGGAGCTGCGGCTGGACGAGCGCGCCGCGGCGATCATCCCCGGAACGCCCGCCGGCGAACGGGACTTCGACACCGAGTTTTTGAACTATATCCTGGCCGTAAAGATCGTGGACAGCGTGGACGAGGCCATCGCTCACATTGCCGCCCACTCCACCGGCCACAGCGAAGCCATCGTCACCGAAGACAGCGCCCACGCCGATGCCTTTGTCAACGGGGTGGACAGCGCCGCCGTGTATGTCAATGCCTCCACCCGCTTTACCGACGGCGGCGAGTTCGGGCTGGGCTGCGAGATGGGCATCTCCACCCAGAAGCTCCACGCCCGGGGACCCATGGGGCTGGACGAGCTGACCACGTATAAATACGTCATCCGCGGCAACGGACAGATCAGATAAAGCAAAAAGAGACGGCATCCGCCGTCTCTTTTCATATTTCCGCGATCTCTGCACCCAACGCCGCGGCGTCCGCCCGGTCGTGGGTGACGCACAGCACCGCCGCGCCGTTCCGGTGCCGCAGAAGATACTGCGCCGTCCGGTCCCGGGCCGCACCGTCCAGGCCCTTGAAGGGCTCATCCAGCAGCAGCAGCTCCGGCACATAACACACCGCCCGGGCAATGGACACCCGCCGCCGCTGTCCGCCGGACAGTTCCGCCGCCCGCTGGTGCAGGCAATCCGCCAGTCCCAGCTCCAGCAGGTGCGCCTCGATATCCGGCCGGGACATGATCCGGCCCGTGACCAGACGCACGTTCTCCACGGCGTCCAGCTGCGGGCACAGACGGTCCTCCTGAAACACGAAGCCCAATCGCTCCGGCACGCCGGTGACGGTGCCGCTGTCCGGCATCTCCAACCCGGCGATACAGCGCAGGAGCGTGGTCTTCCCGCGGCCGGAGGGGGCCATCAGACACACCACCGCCCCGTCCGGGACGGTCAGGCTCACGTCCTCCAGCACGACCTTGTCGCCGAAGCGCTTGTACAGATGTGCCGCGTTCATGTGCCGCACCCCCTTTCCAGCCGACGGAAGCCCCGCCGCAGCAAGGCCAGCACCAATCTCTCAAACAGGGCGCTCAGCGCCACGATCACTGCGGTCCAGGCCAGCAGGTCGGCGGTCTGGAGGTAGATCTTCGCGTCGTACAGTCTCTCGCCCAGGGAGCCGGCCACCACACCGATGACCTCGGCCGCTACACCGGCCTTCCAGCTCATGCCCAGGGCCGCGGCGCAGCCCGCCAGCAGGAACGGCTCCACCGCCGGCAGCAGGATGCTGTGCAGCTGCCGCCGCCAGGGCACCCGGAAGGCCCGGGCCATTTCCAGAAGCTGGCCATCCGCACTGCGGAGGCCCGCCAGCACGTTGGTGTACAGAATGGGGAAGACCATCAGGAATGAGATGAACAGCGGCAGCGCCGATGTCCGCATCCAGATCAGTGCCAGGATGATGAACGACGCCACCGGCACCGCCTTGATGGCCAGCACATAGGGCCGCAGCAGCACCTCCACCACCGGCCAGCGTCCCGCCGCCAGCGCCAGCACAAAGGCCAGCACCAGTGCCAGGGCAAAGCCGCTGGCGATACGGCAAAAGCTGAACGCCACCGCCCGCCGGAAGGCCGCTGTCACCGCCAGGGCGCAAAGCCGCCCCAGCACCGTTACCGGTCCCGGCAGCAGCAGTGCCGAGCCCACGGCCCAGGAGGCCGCCTGCCAGACCGACAGGGCCAGCACCACCGCGCCGGCACGCTGCCAGGTCTTTATTTTTTTGTCCGCAGGTGTACTCATGCGCCCATCCAGTAGAAGCCGTCACCGGGCATGGCGCCGCCCACGGCCTCCGTCTTCAGGTCATACAGTGTTTGCAGATAGCCGCCCACGGCGACCTTCATATCCACGCCGGTAATACATACCAAGTTACACTGGGGCAACGCCTTCTCCGCCACGGCGGCCTTGACGATGCCATATTTCTCCACCAGCACAGCGGCCTCGGCCGGGTGCTCATTGGCGTAGTCCGTGCTGGCGGCGTAGTCCTCCAAAAAGGCCGCCAGCGCCGCCGGGTGTTCATCGGCAAATGCCTTACGGGCCACCAGTACCGAGGTAACGAGGCGGCTGGCGTTGTCCAGCGCATCCCATTCGGCGCTCATATCCAGCGCCACGCGCAGGCCCTCCACCTGGCTCTGCGCCACGGTGACAAAGGGCTGGGGCAGCATGGCCACGGCGTTGTCCTGTTCCGCCATCAGGGCCACGATCTCCGTGGGCTCGCTCTTCCACTCCACCTGTACGTCCTCACCCAGAGTCAGCCCGTGCTGCGAGAGCAGATAGGTCAACGCATACTCCGGGGTAGCGCCCTTGCCGGTGGCGTAGATGGTCTTTCCGTTCAGCGAGGCAATGTCCGTTACCGTCTCGCCGCCCTTTTCCACCATGTACAGCACACCCAGTGTGCCGGCGGCCAGCAGCACCACGCCGCCCTCCGTCTGGTTGTACAGAATGGCCGCCACGTTGGCCGGCACCGCCAGCACATCCAGCTCGCCCTGCACCAGCTGGGGCGTCAGCTCATTGGCGCTGGCCGCGATGGTGTACGTATACGCGTTCTGGCCCACGCCATTATCCGCGTCATCAAACAGCTTTACCATGCCCATGGAGGTAGGGCCCTTCAGCCCGCCCAACCGCACAGTGACCGGCTGGGCGGCGGATTTGTCGCCATCCTCAATGGGCATAGGCGTTTTCGGCGTTACGCAGGCGCACAGCGTCAATGCCAGCGCCAGCGCCAGCAGCAGGGATATCATTTTTTTCATGTTGTTTTCTCCTTTCCGTGATACGGTCTCTTATACAAAGCTGTCGTGCAGCATGCCTATCTGTCTTCTATCGGTGTGATCACGTTGGAGTACAGCGTTTTGGCGCTGACGCCCTCCAGCCGCCCGATCTTCCCGCTGAGGGCGGAGATCGCGTCCTGCGGCGCATCCAGCACCACGGAGATGATATTCACGCCCCGGGCACGGTAGGGCACGCCCATTCGCCCGATGATATATGCGCCGTACTGATGCAGCAGCGCGTTCAGCTCCGTCACCGCGTCCTCATTTTCCACAATGACCGCAACGACCGCCACGCGTGTTTCCATAGCAAAACCTCCTGTCCGTATCGTCCGCGGCCAAACAAAAAAGCCGCGCCGCCACCGCGACACGACCACAGCGCCCGCTTCGCGGGCGCAGAACCTATGGCGCATCTTCCGTCTCAAGCGTACTTTCGACGTCAGCAGCGTGTTTATTGTACGGCAAACGCCTGCTCTTGTCAAGGCGTTCCCGCCGGCGGACTGTTTCAGACAGCCGCCGGTATATAATAAATATAGGAGAGAAGGGCGGGACCGTGGGGTAAGAACGGCCCCGCCCGGGGGAAGCGGTTTAATGCTTTTCGCTGGCGCGGCGGGCGGGCTTCTCCGCACAGCGGATGCCGGGCAGCAGCGTCAGCAGCTGGGCGGCAAGGCCAAACACGGCGGCGGGCAGCAGCCAGCTCAGGCCCAGATCATACAGCGGCAGGGCCTCCACCAGCGGCAGCTTCACACCGCAGGTGTGCAGGGTGCACAGCACGCTGGTCAGCAGTGCGCCCAGCGCGGCGCCCCGGCTGACAAAGTCGTGGACCTTGGGTATGATGAGGGAGACGCAAATAAGCACCAGCGTGGGGGGATATACTATATCCAGCACCGGCGCGGCCACGGCCACGATACGGTCCAGGCCCAGGTTGGACACCACGGCGCTGAACACGCAGATGACCGTCACGAACACCTTGTAGCTGATCTTCCCGCGACACAGCTCCGTGAAATACGCCGCGGCGGAGCTGGTCAGGGCGATGGCCGTGGTGACGCAGGCCAGGCCCACCACCACGCCGAAGATCACCATGCCGGTCTTGCCCATCAACGCCTCTACGATGGCCATGATGAGGGCCGCGCGGCCGATGGAGGACGTGTACTGTGCGGACACGGTGGCGCCCAGATAGGCCAGACCCATATACACCGCCAGCAGCAGCACGCCCGCCAGCAGCGCGGCGCCGCCCACCACGCGAAGCTGGCTCCGGCCCCGCTGATAGCCCTTGGCGGTGACGCTTTGCAGCACGATGATGCCGAAGGGCAGGGCCGCCAGCGCGTCCATGGTCTGGTAGCCGGCCTTGATGCCGGTGACGGCCACGTTGTCGATCTGCGCCAGGGGCGCGATGTCGCCCAGCGGCGTGATCACACCCTTGATAATAATGGCGAACAGGCCCACCAGCAGCAGCGGCGTGAGCACCTTGCCTACAATGTCCACCACGGCGGACTCCTTGATGCACAGAGCCAGGATCACCGCGAAGAACACCACGGAGAACACCACCGGCGATACGCCGGACAGGTTGGGCGCGATGGCCATCTCATAGGTGCTGGCGCTGGTGCGGGGGATGGCCACCATGGGGCCGATACACAGAATGATGGCGCACATGAGGATCTCGGCGGGGACTTTGCCCGCCCGTTCCAGTACCTTCTCGCTGCTGCCCACGCGGAGCAGGGCGAACATACCCATCATCGCCAGACCGATATCCGCAATGAAATAGGTGGAAAAGCCCGCCAGCCACTGGCTGCCGGCCTCCATGCCCAAAAAGGGCGGGAAGATCACGTTGCCCGCGCCGAAAAACATGGAAAACAGCGCAAAGCCCACGACAACGATATCTGCCGCGGTGTTTTTCCTCTGTCCGATCATTCTGATTTCTCCATTTCTCTTCTCTTGTTCCCACGCCGCCGACTGCGGCGCGCCGGCGCGGTTTCGCGCTTTAAAGCGCGTTGCATCCTGTGCATATAGCGTAGCATGCTTTTCATCATTACGGAAATGACGCTTATCGAACGGCGCATGAAAAATTTTGATGGCGTATAAAAACGTTTACCGCATTTCCCAAATCGTTGGTGGAAAGTTTACGTTTATGCCATTGAACGGCGACAGCTCTTGTGATATAGTTAAAAATAATCGTTGCAATTTTGTCCAATTTGTACAGAAAGCGAGGCCCCTATGGATGACAAACGGCTGCGGGCGCTGCTGACGGCAGTGCAGTGCGGCAGCTTTGGAAAGGCGACGGCGCAGCTGGGCTACACCCAGTCCGCCATGACGCACATGGTGAACAAACTGGAGGCCGAGCTGGGCTGTACCCTGCTCACCCGCAGCAGCCACGGCGTCCGGCTCTCGGAGGAGGGTGAGCACCTGCTGCCCTATATACAGGACTATCTGCGCGCCAGTGAGACCCTGCGGCGGGAGGCGGCGGCCCAGGGCGAGGCCCACAACCGCGTGCTGCGGATCGGCTGCTTCGCCAGCATCGCCCGGGCACGGCTGCCGGCGCTGCTGCAGAAGTTCCGCAAACTGCACCCGGAGATCAAGATCGACGTGCTGGTGGGCGGCTATGAGCTGGCCGCGGCGCTGGAGGAGGAACGGGTGCAGCTGGCCCTGGTGGAGGAGACCTGCGGCAAGGGCTTCTATTGGACGCCGCTGACGGACGCGCCGCTGGTGGCGGTGGTGCCGCCGGACTTCCCCTGGACGGAGGACGTCATCCCCCTGGAGCGCCTGCTGCAGGAGACATTTCTCTCCTGCCCGGAGCAGTATGTGGCGCGGCTGCTGCCGCCGGAGGCACCACGGCTGGAGGTCACGGCGTCGGACGACGCGGCCATACTGTCCATGGTGGCGGCGGGGCTGGGCGTGTCGGTGCTGTCCGCCTTCTCTCTGGCGGGCTATGAGGGCCAGGTGCGGGTGCTCCCGCTGGCGGAGCCGCTGTCACGCCGGCTGGGCGCGGCGGTAAAAACACCGCCGCCGGCCAACAGCGCCGTCCGGTATTTTCTCTCCTTCCTGAAGCGGCAGTACCCCGCCGAGCCGGCGGATAACGAATAAAAGGAGGTCCCGGCCCATGTGCACTGCGGCCACATACAAGACAAAATGCTTCTATTTCGGGCGCAATCTGGACTATGAGCGCGGCTTCGGCGAGCAGGTGGTCATCACACCCCGGCACTTTCCCCTGCCCATGCGGCACCTGCCGGACCTGACGCGGCACTACGCCATGATCGGCATGGCCTCCGTACAGGACGGCTACCCCCTGTACTATGACGCGGTGAACGAGAAGGGCCTGTGCATGGCGGGGCTGAACTTCGTCCGCAGCGCCGTATACGGCCCCTGCGCGCCGGGAAAGGCCAACGTGGCCCAGTTCGAGCTGATCCCCTGGCTGCTGGGCCGCTGCGCCACGGCGGCGGAGGCCCGGGACCTGCTGGCGGAGAGCCGCATCACCGACGACGCCTTTCTGCCGGGGCTGCCCCCGGCCCGGCTGCACTGGCTGCTGGCGGACCGGGAGCAGTGCTTCGCGGTGGAGCAGACGGCGGAGGGCCTGCGGATCTATGAGGACCCGGCGGGCGTGCTGACCAACGAGCCGCCCTTCCCCATGCAGCTGTTCCGGCTGAACGACTACGCCCAGCTGTCCCCGCAGCCGCCGGAAAACCGCTTCTCCCCCGCCCTGCCGCTGGAGACATACAGCCGGGGCATGGGCGCCATGGGGCTGCCCGGCGACCTGTCCTCCCCCTCCCGGTTCGTGCGGACGGCCTTTACCCGGCTGAACAGCCGCTCCGGCGACGGCGAGGCCGAGAGCGTCAGCCAACTCCTGCACATTCTGGGCGCGGCGGCACAGCAGCGGGGCTGCTGCGTGCTGGAGGACGGCGCGTGCGAGCTGACGCTGTATACCAGCTGCTGCAATGCCGACACCGGGGTGTATTACTACACCACCTACGACGCCGCCCAGCTGTGCGCCGTGGATATGCACCGCGCCGACCTGGACGGCACGGCGCTCGCCTGCCAGCCGCTGGACACGGCGTGGCGGGTACACTATCAGAATTAACGCAGAAAAGTACGGGACGGGGCCTGACGGCCCCGTCCCGTTTATTTCAGCAGGGCGGTAAAGGTGATGGTATCGCCCTCCGTGCGGGCGGAGATGGCACCGCGATGGCCCTCGGCAATGCTCCGGGCGATGGAGAGCCCGATGCCGAAGCCGCCGGCGGTGGAGGACCTGCCGCCGTTTCAGTACTGTATGTACAACAAAAATCAGATGATCTACGCCTCCTCCCACCGGTTTTTTCAGCATTACAGCATTATTCCCGACACGCTGATCCACTGCGGCGATCCGGTCATCAACCACACGCTGGTCGCCTCTCTGGAAAACTGCGCCTCTTTCGTCCCCAGCTACTTCATTGGCCGGATACCGTCGGATACTCTGCGAAAGCTTATTTTCTACGCCATAGACGTCCCCGAGCTCAGCTGGGAGCTGCGGGTGCTGTACCGTCGGGACAGCGCTCTGGGCATCTTCGCCCGGGAGATGATACGACTGGTCAGAGAGACGCCCTGGCGTCCCTTGCTGTAAACCGACCACGTCAACAAAAGATACCCGGCGCGCCGAAGGCGTGCCGGGTATCTGCGTCTCATTGCATTTGCAGCCAGCCGATCAAGGCCAGGTGCGCCGGGTAGTACAGGTAAAACAGCCACTTCATCACCGTGTTCACCCGCGGCGATGGCCCACGCTGCCCGTTATACAGCGCCAGCACGGGAACGGCCAGCACCACCGCCAGCTGCACCAGGCCGTAGACCCAGTCCAGCGCCAGGGCGTACACCACCGCGTAAAGCGCCACATAGAACATCATCCACAGCGTCTGCGTCTTCAGCTTTCCCCGATTGGTACCGAAGGCCATGATGCACAGGGCGGCGATACAGCTCCAGTCCGCCGGGAAGCTGACCAGGCAGATCACCAGGATCAGCGCCACCTGCACCGCCGGGCGGAGCCGCCGGTCATGGACCACCCGCAGCATCACCAGCCCCCATGCCAGCGACCACATGACGCTGGTCTGGTTCAGCACACTGCCGGAGGAAAACGGGATAAACGACCGCCAGCCGGCAAAATCCGCCGACGCGAACACATAGGCGAAGTGGGATATGACCGCGAACAGGAACATCCGCGCCGTGTATTTCCGGATATCCCGGGTGTGGTGATAGCCCTCCGCCACAAAGTAGCACATGATGGGGCAGGTCAGCCGACCGATGATATGCATCGCCAGTGGCAGCACCGCCCGGGGATAGCCGGGAAACAGCCACCAGGCCACATGGTCGACGGTCATGGCCGCGATGGCGACGAGCTTGATCGCGTTGGAATCCAGCGTTTTTTTCATAGACGTTTTCCCTCCCGCACAGCGCACTGCCGCCATTGTAGCAGATAGGCAGGAGATGCGCAACGCCTATTCGTGCGGCCGCGGCGTTATGCGCCGGCCTTCTCCTTGCGGATGGCCTCGGCGATACGCTCCAGGCCGGTCTGTACTGTGGCACGGGGCATGGCCAAATTCAGGCGGATATGCCCCCTGGCGTTGCCCACGAACAGGCCGTCGCCGCCCTCCAGCAGCACACCGGCCTTGTTGGCAAAGAAGTCCGGCAGGTCCTCCACCTCCGGCAGCACCTCCCGCAGGTCCACCCAGGCAAAGTAGGTGGACTCAGGAATGGTGAACTTCGCGCCGGGAATATTCTCCTTCAGGAACTGATCCACCAGGGCCAGGTTGCCGTCCACATAGGCCTTCAGCTGCTCCAGCCAGGGGCCGCCGTGCTCATAGGCCGCCTTGTGGGCCGCGATGGACAGCGGGTTCACCGCGCCGATGTTCTTGTCCCGATCCTGGAAGCGGGCACGCTCCTCCGCGTCGCGGATGATGATATTGGAGTGCATCAGGCCCGCCAGATTAAAGGTCTTGCTGGCAGACATACAGGTGATGAGCCGGTCATAGTCCGGCATGATCTTTCCCAAGGGCGTATGGCGCAAGCCGGCGCGGATCAGGTCGCAGTGGATCTCGTCGGACACCACCCACAGCTGGTGCTTTTCGATGATGGCCGCCATGTGGCGCAGTTCCTCCTCGGTCCAGATGCGGCCGGTGGGGTTGTGGGGATTGCAGAGCATCAGCAGCTTCACGTCCGGATCGGCGGCCTTCGCCTCAAGGTCCTCCCAGTCCACGGAGAAGCGGCCGCCCTCCTCCCGCAGGGGCGAGGTCACCAGCTCAACGCCGTTGTATTCACAGGCGTGGAGGAAGAATCCGTAGGCAGGCGTCATGGTCAGGACCTTGCCGTTCAGCGGCTTGACCAGGTCCTCCGTCAGCTGGTACAGCGCCGGGATGACGCCGGGAGAGAACGTCAGCTGCTCCTTGGGGAAGGACCAGCCGTAACGACTCTCGCACCAGGCGCGCAGCGCCTCATAATAACCCTTATCGTACACCAGGGTATAGCCCAAAATGCGCCGATCTACCCGGTCGGTGATGGCCTGCAGGATCTCCGGCGCCACAGCGAACTCCATGTCCGCCACCCACATCCGGATGAATTCCTCGTCCTTGTAGGGGAACACCCTCTCCGGCCCGCAGTGGAAAATGTAGGGCCGCCAGCCCTCTACATTCTCGGAATTGGTGTTGCGCCGATCAATGATCTCGTCGAAGTTGTAGGTCATGGTGTATCGCTCCTTTCCTGTTATGGTTTTATAATACCAGCCGCCGCGCGCCCCGTCAAAGCCCGCCGCTTACTTTTCAGGAACGAATTTTGCGAAAAACTTTCCTCACAATTATATTTTCCCTTGCGCGGACCGGAAAAAGCGTCTATACTGAAAAACAGAGGGTCAAAGCACCAAAATTTGATTTTGAGGAAAGTGCCATGACATTGACAGAAGAGATCGGCGCGAAGATCAAATACTACCGCAAAAAGCGCGGAATGAAGATCGTGGAGCTGGCGGCGCTGCTCCACAAAACCGGGGCCACCGTATCCAAGTACGAAAGCGGGCAGATCGCCATGGACGTGGTGACGCTGTACGAGGTAGCGGCCGCCCTGGGTGTGCCGCCGGAAAAGCTGCTGTACTGTGCCCCGCTGCCCGTGGAAGATCTGATGGCCGACAGCGTGCCCGCCTTCTTCCGCGGCGTTGACCGGCTGTATATGTACTATTTCGACGGCCGGAACAACAGTCTGGTCCGCAGCGTCATCGATATCCGGGCCAAGACCGGCGCCAACGCCTATGACGTGGCGCTGTACATGAACTTTCAGGACTATCAGCAGTACCGGAACTGTGAAAACACCTATCTGGGTACGCTGAGCCACTACGATGCCCTCAGCAACATCGTCACCCACAATCAGGACACGGAGATGGACGTCTATCTCCTCTGTCTGCCCGCCTCCTATCTGAACGCCGGAACAAAGTGGGGGCTGGGCTTCGGCATCTCCTGCCGGCCCATTATGCCTACCTCCGCCAAGGTGTTTTTGTCCAAAACCATCCAACCGGAGACACCGGAGTTTCTGCAGGACCTGCGCATCTCCCGGGAGGATATTCAGCTGCTGAAGCGCTACAATATGCTGTCCGTGATGTGAACGGCCCCAAACGGATATCCTGAAAGCAGACTTGCTGGCTTATGCGGTGTTCCGCCTTACGATTGAATTCTTTTGATGCAGTGCCTACGACATAGGATAAATAAATCCGATTTTTCATCCTCCAAATATATACGATAACCGTGAAGGCCCCCGGGTAATTCCCAGGGGCCTTACTTCGCATTTTGGTGGGATTTCGCCATGGCAACGCCTATTCGCATCTGCTCGTGCTGCAAAGGCCAATCACAGGCCGATCAATGGTGCTGACGATGGCGCCGACAGTAGCATTTGCGGCGGATACCACAAGCGATCCAGCAGCACAAAGCAATCCGGTAGCACAGATTAAAGGCGCACAGAAGAGCAGCGTCTATTTCGGCAATTACAAGCAGAGCAGTGACGGAAACGGCGACTACCTGACCGAGCCGATCAAGTGGCGTGTGCTGCAAAACGCAGATGGCAAGCTGTTCTTGTTGGCGGATAAGATTCTGGATGTTTATTATTATCACCACAATGGCAGCACCAGTGGAGGAACACGGCAAGCATCCCCACAGTCCGTACCTATTCGTGTCGCCCAAGACCGGCACCATGTTCGATCCGGACTCCTTCCGGCACACCCATGAGAAGATCCTGAAGGCCATCGGCGCGGAGCACATCAGGTTTCACGACCTCAGACACACCTTCGCCACGCTGTCCCTCAAGTACGGCGTGGACGTCAAGACGCTGTCCGGTGCGCTGGGCCACTACGACGCGGGCTTTACCCTCAGCACCTACACCCACGCCACGGAGGGAATGAAACGCTCCGCCGCCGACACCATCGGCAGCGTCATCAGCCAGACCATGTAGCCCACAAAAAACAGCCGGAGAGGGACGGATGATGCCATCCGCCCCTCTCCGGTGCTTTCCTGACCGCTCGGCTTTTGGGTCACGGTTTGGGTCAGCCCTGCGACGGCGCAGAAATGACCACGCTGTAATCAAAGAACAGGCGCGGCAGCCTGTCGACTTTCTTCAAAACCGTCAGCTCCTGTGGCCGCGCACCCATTGAAGAAGCGAGTCGTAGTCCATTGTGCCGGAGGCAACGGATAATCCGGCCTCCACAACTTCCTCATTGGTACACTCCATGTGTATCCCGTTCACTTCCAGAAACGTCAGCATAACGTACATACCGATGCGCTTGTTGCCGTCCACAAAAGCGTGGTTGGAGATGAGCGTATAGCCGAGCCGTGCGCCCTTTTCCTCCTTGGTAGGATAGAACTCCTGCCCGTCAAAGCCGGCAAAGGCGTTCTCCAATGCGGAATCCAACAGGGCTTCATCCCGGACACCGATACTGCCGCCTGTTTCCTGGGCGATGAGCTTGTGGAGCAGCAGCACCTTATCTTTCGAAAACTTGATCATTTCGCCAGCTCCATAAATGCGGGCTTATACTTTTTCAGGATGCGCGCCGCCACAACGTCGATTTTTTCATCATCGGTCATATCGATCATAGGGGACACATCCAGATCCACCAGCATATACTTGGGCTTATTGTTCTTGAAAATCACCGCCTGCCCGTTCTTCTCGGCAATGCGCGTTACCCGCGAGAAGTTCTGATTCGCTTCGCTGACCGAAACGATCGTCTTTGTATCAATGGTCATGGTGAACACCTCCTATGCTTATTATACCCGTATATAGGTAAAAATCAACCTATAATTTACGCATCATTTGGCGCTCGTAACCACCGCAGAATGCAGGCTATTCCTTTGCCGTGCCTTGTTTTTCCAGTGCGTCCATGATCTTGTGATACACCACTTGGTTGGGGTAATAGCGGTAGTCGGCAAAGACGGAGATGCCGCCGTGCGGGAGAGCGTGACGCTGACGCGGGACGGTGTGATGGACGAGCTTGCGGCGGACTTCGCCGGTGATATGTTGGACGATGCCGCCCTATTTGCCAAGTTCTCCAAGGAAAACCGAACGGCGGCGCAGAAACTACTGGACAGCCTGAAGGAGTTTCTCAACAAGGTCAGGGGTCTGTTTACTGGCAAATACCGCGACATGGCGGCGCAGGAGGCATACGGCAAGGACTTTGCCGAGCTGGAGGACATTTCCAAGCAGTGGCAGGCGGCTTTTGACGCGGCGGAGCGGCAGGCGGAGAAAGCAAAAACCGCCGCCGGCGAGGGCGACGGTGCGCGGTATAGCCTGAAAAAGAGCGGTATAGACAAGTATTACGCGCGCCAAATCGACCAGTGGGACGGGAAAGACCACGGTGGAGCATTCCGTGTAGGCGCGGTGTCTGATGCGCTCTTAAAAGTTGGAGTACCGGATGTGGATATTTGGTTTGACCAAAGTAAAGCGGCAAAACAGCTTGAGGGGAAAAGCAAAATTACAAAAGACGTACTGAAGCAAATTCCCGAAGTGCTGGAAAGCCCCGTCGCCATTTCTGAATCGTATGACAACACGGTTATGGTGTTTGGTCAACTGTTTGATGGCGGCGGAAACCCTATTGTCGTCGCGATTCGTATTTCCTCTACAAACCGACGCAATCACATTTCGATCGTGAACAAAAGTCGAAGTGTAGGGACAAGAAGCCACAATTTAGATGCGCTTCTGGCTGACGACAAACTGCTATATTTGGGAGAAAACAAAAAAGAGACCAAAAAATGGTTCAATGCCTTAGGGCGTTCTACGCCGTTCGGGGGAACCAAGTTTGGTCTTATCCGTAGTATATCCAATCCCGTCGAAAATGTCAAGCCGAAGTTCTCGCTGAAAGCTTATTCGGAGGCGGAGAAAAAAGGCCATGTAAAATCTGCAAAGGAGTTTTTCGGAGAGACGAACAACTGGAACGAAACCGGATACATTACCACGGACGGCACGAAGCTGGACTTCTCCGGCCGACATGAGGGCGCACCCGGCGGGCAAACTGGGCGAAGGGGCGACGGCCGTGTCCGGCGCGGAGCTGTGTGAGCGGCAATTTCAATCCACGCCCCCCGCGAGGGGGCGACTGGAGAAGATCCTCCTGCGGCTGAAGAAGACGGCGATTTCAATCCACGCCCCCCGCGAGGGGGGGCGACTGCCGAGCGAGTACCCAGGCTCCGGTGCCAACGATATTTCAATCCACGCCCCCGCGAGGGGGGGCGACGACAAGCTGACAGGAGGGCTCTATCATGGCTAAGATTTCAATCCACGCCCCCGCGAGGGGGGGCGACGGCGCGAGCCTATGAAAAAGCGCTGGAGGGCGTTATTTCAATCCACGCCCCCGCGAGGGGGGGCGACCGGCGCGGACGGTGATTTCGGCGCGGCCACGGAATTTCAATCCACGCCCCCGCGAGGGGGGGCGACGGCCGTTGGTGCTGCGGGAGATAAGCATTGACGAATTTCAATCCACGCCCCCGCGAGGGGGGCGACCAATCCCGGCCCGGGCGTCATCGGCGGCATCCCAATTTCAATCCACGCCCCCGCGAGGGGGGGCGACGGGCGTATTGCCCACCAGCATTCTGCTAAGCATATTTCAATCCACGCCCCCGCAAGGGGGGGCGACCCTCCCAGTGGAGATCCGCCGGGGTGAGGTCCAATTTCAATCCACGCCCCCGCGAGGGGGGGCGACAGGTATGACCGGGCAGCCTCGCTAACGGCGTGGTATTTCAATCCACGCCCCCGCGAGGGGGGGCGACTCATGCAGGAGGCGGAGGCCGCGAAGCAGCGGGGCATTTCAATCCACGCCCCCGCGAGGGGGGGGCGACCGTCGTTCGCGGCGCCCGACGTGTTCACACCGCAATTTCAATCCACGCCCCCGCGAGGGGGGGCGACCGCTGACTTCGCGCTGGATGAGCGTAGAGGTGATGATTTCAATCCACGCCCCCGCGAGGGGGGGCGACAGCAAAGATGCACAGTTTTACCTGCGGATCTTTGACAAACAAGTAGAACTTTTGCGTTTTTGGGGAAAAATGCGGGGTGGTTGCCTGAGAAACCCGGAGAAAGACCGGCGTTTTCTCGGGAAAAGCCTTGCGAACCTCCCGGAAATCTCTGGTCACTTGGACTTCGCGGGGGCGTGAAGGCGCGTCCCGGATACCCGTGCGCCGTACCACTGCCGCGCCGGGCGGCGTGTGTCAGAGGATCAGGGGATCCTCCGGCAGATAGGTGCTCTTCGTACCGAAATGCTCCACTTTTTTCTCATATTGCTTCCCCAGATAGTAAAAGCGCAGACTGTCTTTCTCAGAATCCATGATGGAGAGGAGCTGCGCCTGCAGGCGGCGGCACTGCCCTGCGTCCAGCAGGCACTCAAACACGGAATTTTGCACCCGCTGTCCGTAGTCCACGCACTTTTTAGCGATCTGCCGCAGGCGCTTGCGCCCGGCGGCGTCCTCGGTGTTTACATCGTATGTGATCAGCACCAGCATAGCATCACTTCCATAAAAACGGCGGATAGCCGTCCAAGTCGGCGCGGAGGCAGCGAGCCAGCAGTAGCGCCTGCGCATAGGGGATCATACCCCAACTCAGCTTTTCCCCCAGATAGGGGTGGGTCAGCGTGTCCTGCTTCCGCTCCTGCCAGGTCTTCAGGAATTTCCGGCGGCCGTCATCGGACAGCAGCACCGCGCCACTGTCCTGCATCTGAAAGTCCTCCGGGCGCAGCATTCGATTGTTCACGAGGGTCAGCACGAAGCGGTCTGCCATGCAGGGTCGCAGCTCCTCCATCAGATCCAGCGCCAACGACTGCCGTCCTGGCCGGTCGCGGTGGAGGAAGCCTACATAGCTGTCCAATCCGACGCTTTCCAAGGCGCTGGCACAGTCGTGTGCCAGCAGACTGTAGGCGAAGGACAGCATGGCGTTTACCCGATCCAGCGGCGGCCGACGGCTTCGTCCGTGGAAGAAGAATGCCTCCTTCCGGCTCAGGAGCATATGATCGAGGACGTCGAAATACGCGGTGGCAGCAGCGCCCTCTATTCCCCGCAGGGAGTCCAAGTCAGCGGCAGCCAGCACCTGTGGTAGCATGGCCCGGAGGTTGGCAGCGGCTTTTTCCAATCCGCAGTCCGCCACGCGGGGCGCGTGATCCCGCAGGGTACGCTGGATGCTGGCGGCACCGTTGCTCAGCTTGCCGAAGATCATGGTGCGGGCTATCTCACAGCTGCGAGCGGGGTCGTCAGCGATACGGTACTGCTCACGACGGAGCAGTACGTTGCCGCTGCTCTCGCCGCAGGTGCGGGCAAGGAAACGTCCGTGCGGGGAGCAGAAGGCCAGACCGATCCCGGCCTCCGCACATTTGCCCATCAGCGCAGGGGAGGCACCGGCGTAGGAGAAGCTGACGATGGCTTGCAGCGTGTGCAGCGGGTAGCGGGCGACGACGGTCTTGTCTCGGTTTGCCAGCACATTTTCCCCCTCCAGCGAGAGGTAAATGTCCTCGGAGGTGACAAATAGCGTGTTGAGAAGCTGCTTCATGGTGATTCCTCCATGGCCGCCCGGAGATACGCGGAGACGGCTCTGCTTTTCATCAGCTTGGGCAGGCACAGCTCTTTCAAGGAGCAGGCATTGCAGGATTTGGTGGGCTTGACCTTGGGGGTATAGCCCCGACGGTACAGCTCGTGCATTTCCGCCAGCAGCTCCCGCACCCCTGCGCGCAGCTCCGGGGTGAAGGAAACCCTCTCTCGCCGGCGGATCTCCCCGTAATAGAGTGCGCCCTCAGGGATGTCGCAGCAGAGCATGGACTCCAGGCACATGGCCTGCGCGCATAGCTGCAGGGTGTCGCCAGTGTCCTCGCGGGGGCGGCCCCGCTTGTACTCCACCGGGTACGGCTGCCACAGTGCCTCTTTCCCGGAGAGGGGGATCCCGACGGAGCCCCGGTGGTATTCCAGTACGTCGCACTGTCCGGATACACCCAGCTCCGCGGAATAGACGCTGACGCCACGCGTAATAAAGCGGTCGCCCCGCCGCTCCTGAAGGTCCGTGTCGTGGGCGTTTTCGTGGAGGATCGCGCCGTCAATGGTGCGGTAGTTTTCCGCCCACTGGTGCTCGATGTGGATCAGCGCCCACTGCCGCCTGCAAAACCGAAAATGCTGTAAGCCGGAGAGCTGTAGGAAGTCCTCCTCATTATATGCCATCGATCACCTCCGGCTCCAGACCCGGCAGCGTCTCCAGCGAAATCACATAGTCGTCTGCGGAGGTGGGGATGGTACCCGCGTCCCGCAGCGCGACCTTGACGGAACGGTGGACCCTTGCGGAGGAGTACTGCCCATCCTTGCAGCTGTGCCGCCACCAGAACAGCTTCACCACCTCCATGGAGCCGTCGGGCCGTGCGGAGGAGGCATCGTTCACAAAGAGGGTGCGCAGACATTCCTTGACCGTGTCGGCGTCATCCTCGGAGAAGCCAGTCTTTTCCGCCAGTTGGACATTGATGGAGCCCTTGATCTCGTACAGGCCGAAGCGGACAAAGTGCTTCATGCCCATGGTGTCGGAGGCGCGGTTCTCACCCTTTTCCTTCTTCTCACCATTCACGCTCTTGGTGATCTGGAGGGACTCGATCTCCACGGGGGACAGGCTGGACGCCTGATGGATAGAGACGGGGCCGCGCACACCGCAGGAGAAGCCCTTGGCATCCTTGAAGGCAAAGACTTGCCCGAAGGTACGCACGTCCAGCCACGTTTCGCAGGCGTGCCGGGCATATTCCTCCCGATCCTTGATGCCCTTCATAGCGGCGGAGGCCCGCTCGCTGAGGCTGCCGCAGCCGTCGCTGCACCGATCCTCCGACTGAACGAAGATGGGCTTGCCCAGATCCTGCATCCGGTTGCGGATCTTGCGCTTGATGCACACGTCGGAGATTTCACCAAAGCCGTTCAGGTCGGTGCGGGGGCGATTGCCGTTCAGAGGGTCGCCGTTGCTGTTGGCGCGGGTCACGGAGACCAGTGCCACAAAATCGATCTTGTTTTGCAAGCTGCTCATTTATTCTTCCTCCTGACTGTTTTCGGTCTTGCCGGATGTGTACAGCGCACTGCGCTGCAGATAGTACCCAAAGAGATAGGTGTCCTTCAGGGCCTCCTCCTGTTCCGCCTGCGGGAAGGAGGAAATTTCTTGGATGATCTGCTCGATCGTGCGCTCAAAGGTCACTCTGGTGCCGGGCTTGAGTTTGGGGTAGTACGCCTTTTTCAACTGCTCCCAGATGATCCGGCTGGCGTAGAGCGGACGCTTTGCGAACACGGACTGCATCCGGATCGCGTTGGGCTCTCGCTGCTCATTGGGCTCATAGGTGTCTCGCTCGATTTTTTCAAACACGGCCAGAAGCCGTCCATACTGATAGCTGACATCCTTCTTCTGCGGTTCCAGTGCCATACCCCATTCCTCCTTGTACCAATCATATTTGTATTTCCGAAGCACCGCGCAGGCGGTGAACAATACCGTTTCCCGCAGGGCGGCGTCCATAATCTGCAGGTTGGACGCCTTGGCCGCCGCAGCGCGGGCGATATCCGCTGGCATTTTGCCCCGGTCCACCCGGCAGGAGAGCAGCCGCTGTACCTGCTGGCGCATGACGCGCTCGTCCGTTTCCAGCTTTGTCTGCTTGTCGGAGACGCGCACCGTGCCGAAGGCGCAGTCCGCGATCTGCGAAAGCGAGGGCGACTGTATGCCGAAGGAGGAATGCTCCCAGCAGCAAAGCGCATCCCAGTTGTGCAGGCGCTCCAGAAAATCAGAGACCGGAAGCTCGCTGTAATAGGTGAGGGAAAGACGTCCGGATGTGGCGGCGGCAAAGGCGGCCACTACGGCGCCGGCGTCCCGCGGGATCGTCTCCTGCCAGCCCCGGAGAGTTTCTGACAACGCCTTTCGATAGTCGGAGTATTTTATCTGCTTGGCGGCACCCCGCCGCAGGAAGGCGGCCTGCGGTTTGGGGATCTCAATGCCCTGCGGATTCCAGCACAGGAAGGTGCGCCCGCCGATGAAGACGCCTTGGGTCGCCGCCAACCAGTGCAGCGCACTGTGAATCTTCTGCGACGCCTCGTAGCTCATGGTCGCGGCCTGTGAATCGTCTGTGAAGCGGCCTCGATAGGTGAAGCCGCTGGTGTCGTTGGCGGAGATCAGCTTGGCATTGGCATACAGGTTGATGATTTTTTTTGGATGCTGGCGGGTCGGTGGGGCAAGCACTCCGGAGACCATGCAAAACGCGGGCTTCTCAGATCTTGTGGATGCATAGTAGTCTATGAAGGCTTGGAAGAGGCTCTGATCCTGCCAGCAGGCAGGCGTTTCATTTTCCACACCTGTCTCTACGCGCCAGCGGACCACCTGTTTTTCCTTGGTGGGTAGCCCCTTTTCATTCAGGGAGATCACACCCCGCTGCGCCAGGTCTTCAACGATTGTCCCCCTCTCCACATAGTGGGCGATGGCGGAGAGCTTGGGGTGGCCATAGGGGGAATCCTTCCAGCGGTGCAGTTGTGTCAGGTAGCTTTCGTATTTTGCGGGATACAGCGCAGAGAGAAATCGTATCTGATCGCACAGGGGGTGCGCGCAGGTGGTGTCGCCCGTTCTTCCCGAGGAGCTCTCCGTCACAGGGATGATCGTGGCGGCCTGCTCCGTCTCGACGGAGCGGGCGTCCAGCAGATGACCGTCCGCGTCCAGAGTGAGCTCCAGCTCTGCGTTTACGATTTGGTGCGAAACAGGAACCAGTGGCTCCTTCGCCTTGCCGTAGATACCGGCGTATTGCGACTCCATGGCACAGTAGGTGTCATAGACTTGCTGCATCAGTCCCATTTACTCCACCTCCCCAAATTCCCGCAGACCGATAAAATTGCCCTCGTCGGCGGAAAAGATCTTCATAGGCATCTCCCGCAGAGGCTTCTGCCCCGGACAATCCTCCGGCGGGAGAAAGTGAATGACACCGTTTTTCATGACCGGGTACCAAAACCGGGCAGTCATCCGTCCGCGGGTCTCCTCCGAGTAGGCCTCGTCCGGGTAGGTGATGCCGTGGTACATCAGCCCGAAGCCCAGCTCCGGCAGATCGTCGTAGGCGCCTGCGCCGTTTCCGAATACGCAGGGCTCTACATAGCCCTGACATTCCCGGGTACCCAGAAAAATATCACGCCGCCCGCCCTTTTCGATCATTCGGCGGGCAATGCAGTGATGTTTGTTCTCATTTCGGTCGCCGCACAGCTCTGGGCGGTTGTCGTTCCAGTCGAAGCAGGCCCGTACCTGATACCGGCAGCTTTTCAGATAGGTGTAATACGCCAGATCGTTGCCGCCGCTGTATTTGATGGGGCGGATGCCTTTCACCTCGGTCTGGATCGGGTTCATGACCCGCACGTCCAGGATTCGCCAGATGAAGGTGGGCTTCCAGTATACAGAGGATAAAATGCCCTTCAGTGCTTCATAGGTGGGTACCTGATAGCTGCACTTTTCACCGCCCAGACGCATGAGAGGGTCGGAGAAGAGGGCGTAATCACCGTATACCTCAAATTCTACGATGTTGGGATGTTCTGTTTTCAATCGCTACACCTCCTGAAAATCACGGGTACCGGCCTCCAGGGAAAAACCGGTATGTTCGTTATAAAAGCCATCGGACAACAGCAGTATGCCGCCGTCGAACAGTGAGGTCACGGCGCCGAGGCTCTCAAGCCGCTCCAGCTGATAGCGGTAGACGCTGACGCAGTAGCCCTTTGCCTCGTCAATGCAGCCGCGAATGACCGCCCAATCCTTCTGCCCGCAGACCTGAGCGGCGTTTCGCAGCGTGTTTTGCAGCTCGCGCCCTCTTCCGTAGGGTACGAGCAGGGTGCTCGTGTCCTCGTCGAATACCTGAAAAAGGGTGCCTGCCAGACGGAACGCCTGCCGCAGAAGGTAGCGCTCCGCCTGCGCGCAGTTGGCGTCTGCATACCGGGGGTTGTCCGCCAGCAGATGATAGAGGGAGCCGTGCGCCTGGGTTTGGTCGTCCTGGAAGCCGGGCTCCATCTCTGCGTATAGCCGGCGATAGTAGAACCGGATGGCCTCCTCGGAGGACAGATTGTGCCGGAAAGCCTCCGGCGTTTTGGAAAAGGCGGTCAGCAGCGCGGTGGTGGCGTTCTGTCCGCGCACGATGTCGTCCAGACCACGCAGCCGCTCGTCGGTACACCGGATGAGGCGGACGGGGGCGGGTTCCTTTTGCTCGGCGTGCCGGTTGCACCGCCCTGCCGTCTGCACGACACTGTCCATTCCGGCGGAGAAGCGGATCACCCGCTGGAAGGAGATGTCCACACCGGCCTCGATCACCTGCGTGGAGACGCAGACGACCCTTTGCCTGTCGGCGGAGGGCTTGTCCAGCGCGGACTGCAAGGCTTGCAGAGTCTCCCTGCGGTGCTGCACGCACATGGCGGCGGACAGATGGAAGCACCGGCAATTCTCGGCTTGCAGCGACTCGAACAGGAACGCCGCCTCCTTTTTTGTGTTGCACACCACCAGCAGACTGTCGCACGACGACAGTGCCTCCGCAACGATCTGCGGGAACTCCTCCAGCTTGGCACATCCGGCGTTTTGGATGTCGGTGCGCTTAAAGACGTCCCACAGTGCCTTTTGCTGCGGAACCAGATCGACGGGCTGGCGGTGCAGGGGATGGTCGGCTGCCTCCAGACAGGGCTGGGTGGCGGAGCACAGAACAATGGTGGCGCCGCAGACCTCGGACAGGAAGTTGACCGCCAAATTGAACAGCGTCAGCATTTTGCCGGGAACGGTCTGCACCTCGTCGATCACAATGACGCTGCCGCACAGCGCGTGAAATCTGCGGATGGCGCTGGTTCTCCCACTGAAGCAGGTATTCAGCAGCTGCACCAGCGTGGTGATAATGATCGGCGCCGACCAGGAGGCGGTGAGCATCTCCAGCTCCTGCAAGCGCTCCGGCGTCTCCTTCGGCTCGGCAAGGTTGGAGTGATGCTCCAGTATCAAAGCGTCGTCCTCTATGTAATCGCGGATGACCTGGGCATTTTGATCCAGAATCGACAGCAGCGGTGCGGTGAAGATAATTCGAGAGCAGTTCCACTTTGCCGCGTGGGTCAATGCGAAGCGGAGACTGGCCAGCGTTTTTCCGCCGCCGGTGGGAACATTCAGGCGGTAGACACCTCCGGGCCGGGCGGCACCGGCGGCACAGGTGTCGGAGATGGTGTGGCGCGCCAGATCAATGGGCGTTTTTCGCGGGAATGCCGCCAGCTTCTTCTCCATAAACGCCAGCCGTTCTGCCCAGATTGGCCGCATATCCTCTGGGAACACGGGCAGTTCTATCCCATCCATAAAAGCGGCGGTGTCCGTGCGATCCCCCTCGATCACGGCGGACAGGAGCATCCGAGCCAGAAGACCGATATAAAATGCGGTCTCCCGATCCGCCTCATTGTCATCCGCTTGGGTGGACAGAGCCGCCAGCCGATCCAGCATGGGGGCCATCTCCCGGACGGCGTCGCGGAACAGATGCTCCAGCTCCTCCTCGTCAGCAACCTCCGCCAAAAAGCCCTGTCGGGATTCATCGTAAAAGATCCCCTCCTTGGTCTGGCGATGAAAAAAGCCACTATGCTGCTGGGGGTCGATACAGTCAAACAGGCCGTGATGTGAGCCAACGGCAAAGGCCAGCAGCTCTGCGGTCACGTCGAAATAGGAGAACGTACCGCAGCCGCCGTGCCAACGATCCAGCAGAAGGCGCACGCCGGCGAAGGTATGGTTGACACTGCCACGGACGGCGTTCCCGCCGCTGACAGCCTCCGAAAGGTATTGCGCATACTCCTGTTTGTTTTTTCCGGCGTCGTGGAGCAGACCGACCAGATAGGCGCTTTTTTCCAGACCCAGTGGCCGCAGTGCGGTTGCGGCCAGCGCCGCCGTGTTCCGGCAATGCTCCTGGACGGTTTGCCGCTCTCCGGTTTCGCGGATATGGGCAGGATACATGGCGATCACATCCTGTCATATATTTTTTAACGCGCATATGTTGATGCTTTAACCATACCACACTCGCTGAGGCTTGTAAAGACTTCAGTAATAAGGATAAATAACAAAAAACATTGACTTTTTTTGTATGCTATGCCATACTGTGCGGGTCGGGTATTCCCGTGGATTGAAAGAGTAAAAAGGAGAAGCTGCGCAAGGCCTGGCAGGGGAACATCCCCTGCCGCGCCCTGCGCAGCTTTTCGCCCAACGCGGCTATGTAGCTGCTATACACCAGATACGCCGCCTCCATGGTGTATCGTCTTTGCTTGTGGGCTCTTAGACTTTTATTATGACTCGCCATATTAAGAAAACGAGTTTTGCCATTTCCTAAATGTGCGCTCATTGCTTACTTTTTGCAACACAAGAAGAGGTGTGACTATCGGTCACACCTCTTCTTCCTTTAACCACTCGATAAACTCGACTCGCGGCAGTTTTCCGGTTTCGCTGGCCTCTTTCTTCGGTCTGCCCTCTACTTGTCTACGACTCCTTCAACCACTGCTGGAACTGTTCCGCAGTGATAATTCCCTCGTCGCATTTCTTTTTCTGCTCTCTGGCCTGCTCGCTCCATGCATAAAACTCACTGTCGCTGATGCGCCCTGCCTTGATCCACGCAAAGCGCCGTTTATACTCCCGACGGTAGATCTTGAACACCGGGTCGTCCGCCTGCTTCAGCGTCCACTGCTGGAATGCGCCCATCGCACGGCAACTGGACTGACCGTCGAGTGGTGTGCGGTCGCAGTACTCCGCGCTGACGCGGCCTGTCTGGGCGAAGTACCGTCCGCAGTTTTTGCAGCGACGCACGGTGATGCTGCGCTCCACGCAGGTCTGCAAAGAAAAACTGATCATATCCGCCACGGTGTTCGCGTACAGCACCGGCGCACAAGTGTCGCCATCCACAGGCTCAAGGCGCGTGGTCAGCAGGCGGAACGGAAACAGCTCCGGGTCACTGGGCTGGTTGGGCTGGTCGAAATGATAGTACCGCAAGACTTGCCGGCTGGGCTCGCGCCCGGCCTTGTCTATATCCAGTACCAACTCAAAGAACCGCTGGATTTGCTTTTGGTACAGCGGCAGCTCCTCCGGCAGTGACCGCAGCTCATCCAATGCGCCCGATACCGCAGCCTCAGTGTTCCCGAAGCCTACGGAACGGAAGTAAAACCACTTGGCATACAGCACGCGAAAGAAACTGTGCATCTCTGCCAGCGCTCCCAGCCTGACCATGGCGTTGGTCACGCGCTCACGGTCGAGGCTCTCCAAGTCATCGGAGATGCACCGCAGCGCGACGGCAACCTTCCCGATGTCCAGTTCGGTGAAGGACAGCAGCGACTCTAAAAAAGGAAATGCCTTTCGCTGCGACGGTGCTCCCTGCGTGCCGAAAGCATCGCTCTCGATGACCTCATGCCTTCCGGGGAAATACATTTTACAGTACCACATAACACCCTCCAGTTATGGACTAATTGTAAATAATGCTCGACAGCGTTGACAGATCATGCCGCCTCTGTTATGATAGACTCAAGCTAAATGTCTAACCGATATTGCAATTAGTCTACACCACTCGCGCAGTCATGTCAACAGGAATCGGAGGTATGTATTGAACTTTCAAAACAACAAACTGAAAAACTTCACACCGCTGCCCAATGAGATCTTCTCTCTGCACTTAAGCACCGGCGAGCTGGCCACCTATATAGCTTCGTCATGCTGAGCTCGGGCGGTAAAACGGTAAAGCTATCCACGCCGGGGATGAGCGCCAGCACCCGCCCGTTGTCCCATTTTATATGGAACTGCTCGGCGTCGTCGATATAGTCCAGTTTCCCCGTCGTTCCAGCTTCCACCGGTGCATACGGATCCTGCATGGAGTCCAGCCGGATGCGTGTACCCACAGGGTACTGCTTCCGCAGAAACGCCAGCATCTCCCGATTTACGTTCATACTAAATTCCTCCCATCGTCTGTGTGTAGTCTTCCAGCTCACAGGGGTTTTCCTCACCAAGAAAGTCAAACAGGATGTCATCTGCTGCCTTGCGGATAGCGGGATCGTCTGTCAGGACTTCATAGCGAAACCCTGTGGTGTCCCGATAGGGCAGCTCCTCCCGGATACAGTCCAAAAAGTTGTCGGCATCGTCGTAGAAGATATCGTTGTCCCCTACGAAGGTCACCTTGCCGAAAATGCTTATAGTTATCTCACCTCCGCTCTCTCGCAGTACACCACAAACCGCTGCCGCCCACCGCTGGCGTAAGGATGGCAGGTCAACAGCGTCAGCAGGTCGCGGTTTGATTGAATTTTGATTCTTTCGATTTGATGCGGCTGGATGATCCGAATGTCGGCCACGGTATAGGTCAGCGTTTCCCACAGGTTTGTCAGCGTAACGGTATCGCTCACCGCCAAACGGTCGATGTGCCGGAAGTAATCCGCACCGCGCCAGCCCCGGTGGCCCGCAATGACCTGGATCGCACCCTTGTCTGCGGCGTTGCGGTACCTCTCCTTGCCTGTCGGACGGAAAGGCGCTAAAATATGACGATGACACCGTTTATCCTCGGGCGTTTTGCGCTGCCACATTCACCGTTGAAAAAACTGTAACCTGTCCACAGCTTTTTGCAACTTACTGGGTGAGAGCTCTTAAAGGAGGTCGTCATGGAAGACGAAAGAATCATTGATCTATACTGGCAGCGAAGTCAGGAGGCCATCTCCCGTACCGATGAAAAGTACGGCAGGCTTTGCACGAAAATTTCTCTCAATATCCTATCCAACGCGCAGGACGCGGAAGAATGCGTGTCTGATACATACATGGCCCTATGGAACAGCATTCCCCCACAGCGGCCAACGTGTTTTCAGGCTTTTGCGGCAGCCATTGTCAGAAATCTCAGCCTGATGAAGTTGCGGGAGCAGTACGCCCGGAAACGCGGCGGCGGTGAGTTTGATCTTGTATTGGACGAGCTGAAGGACACCATCGCTTCCGGTGATTCCGTGGAAGCGGAATGCGAGAGGAAGGAGTTTGCCGCGGCGGTCAATCAATTTCTTTGCACACTCTCAGCAGACGACCGAAATATCTTTGTGTGTCGCTACTGGTTCTTTGCTTCCATAGCGGACATTGCCTTGAGGTTCAAGTGTTCACAAAGCAAAGTAAAAACCTCACTTTTCCGAACCAGGCAGAAATTACGGCTATATTTATCTAAGGAGGGATTGCTATGACATCGTTTGACTTTCTGTCCGGGTTCAACAATATTGATCCGAAGTTTATACTGGATGCCATCGACCTGATGCAGACGGTTGAGGCATCTGATGCCGAAAAGGAGATTATGAACATGGAAAACTATACGATTCACAAAAAGAGAACTGTCAGAAGATCGGTACTGGTGGCGGCTGTCATAGCGCTTTTGTGCGCCATGTGCGCAGGGGCCTACGCGGTGAATCTGTTTGGTATCAGAGACGCTGTGATGGGCAGCCAGATCGTTTCCGACAACTATGTGAACGGTGAATATGCAGGCAAAAAGCTGGCTGACGGAATGACCATCAGCATGCAGGGCTGCATCGGCTCCCCCGAATACGAGGCCTCCCGCGAGTTCAACGCCTTCCTCAGCGCCTACGAAGCAAACGGCTATAACGGAGATGCGCTGCACCAGCCTCTGGGCGACTGGGGCGAAGCCCATCGAAGGGTCTACAACGGTCTTTACACCGAAACACTGGTCAACAAGTTCCTTGAGATCAGCGAGAAATACGATCTCAAGCCGTGGGACGCTCTATACGAAGGCTCCGGATATACGAGCTTTTGCGAGATCATCGGCAGCGATGGCTTTTTGACGCTGGAAAGCCCGTCACGGCAGGGCGTCCCCGATTATCGGGTATGGAACGACGGCTCCTTCTCCTTCGGGGATGATTGGCGTACGGGCGGCGAGGAGGAACGCTTCTGCACCATCGCCATAAACCGTCGGGTGAAGGGGAGCATGAGCATCGACTGCCTTTCTCTGGATGATGCCCATGAATACCATGAATGGTCGTATACCACCGCGCGTGGCGAGACAGTGTCTGTTTACTCCGGCAACCATCAGTTTATTGTCCTTTACAACGGCGAGAACGCATTTATCAGCCTGGTTTCTCAGCCGGGTGACTCTCTCGGCGATGACGAGATCAAAGCGTATGTGGAAAGCGTTGATCTCTCTGCGCTGGATAAAATCGGTCATATCAACCTGCCGGCATAAGCCCGCCCCGATTGCGGCAAACTGCTGGACAACCACCAAGGGAGGGACGGAAGTCCCTCCCTTGGTGGTTACTGGTCTTAGGTGGATCACAGCTTGGTTTTTGGATGTCGGTCAGGCTGCCGGTATTCTTGCCGGTGGAGGGACACGCAAAGCATCCACACAGTCCCTACCTGTTTGTGTCGCCCAAGACCGGCACCATGTTCGATCCGGACTCCTTCCGGCACACCCATGAGAAGATCCTGAAGGCCATCGGCAGCGTCATCAGCCAGACCATGTAGCCCACAAAAAACAGACAGAGAGGGACGGATGATGCCATCCGCCCCTCTCCGGCGCTTTCCTGACCTCTCGGCTTTTGGGTCACGGTTTGGGTCATGCGAAAAACGCCAAAATGCCGCGTCATTATTTGAGGGCATAAATGCAAAAAAGTCCCTGATTTCTTGCGAAATCAGGAACTTTTTGGTGGAGACTGCTGGACTCGAACCAGTGACCTCCTGCGTGTGAAGATACGATGAGCGCCAGAAAGCGTTGTGCCGCAACGCTTTCCGGCGCTTTTGCGTACTTTCGGCTCGGTGGGCGATCCACTGTGCCCGCCTGTATCCACCTGCTTTTTTCCGCGTTTGGGTCACGGTTTGGGTCATGCCCTGTGACGACGCAAATATGACCACGCTGTAATCAAAGAGTAGGCTCTGCTGCTGGTTACAGAACCTTCCATTCAAATTGGATCACTTGATATGGTTCACCACATCCGCCCACTGCTTTGTGCGCGTATACAGCGACTCAAGGATCGCATATTCTCTGGTGGTATGGTTCTACTCGCCCTGAATTCCACAGCTGCACAGGGAGGGTACGCCTGCGATCACCGCATAGGCTGCGTCGGAAGAGCCTCCGATGTGCTTCAGGGGGAAGACGTCAAAGCCATCCTCAAGACAAATGTCATGACCCATACGGTACAGCGCCATGACGCCCTCCGTGCATTCAAAGGGCAGCATCTCTATCTGATATTCCATGGTGGTGGTCGTATGTATATGATCTGGACACACCTCCGCTTCTACAATCGCCACATTGCAAATACGATGTGGTATTTGCAATTCCACTTCGTATGCGCTAAACTGTTTGTGTCATTCATTCTTGAGTGACCTCCCTTTGTTTTGTAGTTTGCAGTTGCCAGACCGCATCTCTACTATAACAGAGGGAGTTTTATTTTTCCTCATCGGCAGCAGCCTCTTTTGAACCACTCGCCCAGCGAGTGGTTTTCAGGATACAAAGAAACGGCGTGACCGAAGTCACGCCGCCCCTTGAAAACACAAGGTTTCCACCATTTTTTGCTTTTACTGTTTTACTACCACCCGGATATGGGCAGCGTTACTTTTTATCTGTGCTCCGTCCGTCAGGAGTTGTTCTCCAGCAGGAGCAGCATGGAGTTGTACCGCTGGAAGGCCTTCCACTCATCCCTGGAAATCTTGAAGTCCGTCTGCCGCAGCTGCTCCTGGGGGACCATGGAGTTGGCGATGAGGACCTTTGCGATCATAGGGCCGAAGGGCTGAGGCGACAGCCCCATAAATGCGCCCCAGAAGCGGTTCTTGTCGGAGAAGGAGTGTACTGCCATAAGCGACAGCTTTTCGATGTGAATAGCCTGGTTTTCAAAAATGAAAAACGAGGTCAGGTCGTATGGGTACATATAGCCGGAATAGAAATAGCGGCAGTTCAGGTAGTTCTGCGGGTCCGGCGTATCCATGTACAGCGATGCGTTTATGCGGTTGTCCCCGTCATGGCGGGAGGTCAGGCAGATGACCGATGACACCAGGCGCGCACTGCGCCCGTCGAAGTAGTACATATAGAATGTGGAGGCAAGGCAGAACGGATTGTGCGGGCCGATAGGCGCTGAGGTGAGCCGTGAGGTGTTTGGCATCTCCACGATCTGCGCCACGTCCACGCCCAAGGCGTCCGCTACTTCCTTCAGGCTCTCAATATCGATAATGATCTGGCCGCTTTCGTACTTGGAGATTGTGCTCTTGTGCTTATTGACGAGCTCGGCCAGCTCTGCCAAGGTCAGACCCTTGAGCCGGCGGAGAAAGGCTATCCGCGCGCCGATCTGCTGTGCATAGGTCATGATCGTTACCCCCTGTTCGTGAAGGTTGCGTAAAAATCAACAAATACATTTTTCGGTATGAAAGGCAGTTTTAAACTTGTATTGCCACCAATATACGACACAGAAAGTTGCTTGTCAATAGACAAAGCGTTTCTTAAATAGATTAACAGGAAATGGCCGCAAATTGACAGACAGACAAAAACAGGTAATACTATCCTCAGATGCGGCGACACCGCCGCAGAATGAACTGCTGATATAAGGAGGGCAGATTATGCGTGAGCTCACACCTGCACTGGGACCGTATTCGCATTTCAAGTGCTACGACTCCCTTGTGTTCGCAAGCGGACAGATCCCCATTGACGCGGACGGAAAGGTATACAGCGATGCCCCTATCGACGTGCAGACCCGTCTGGCACTGGAAAATCTCTCCGCCGTATTTAAAGCGGCGGGAGCATCCCTGGAGAAGGCGTTGAAGGTGAACATTTACCTCCGCTGTCTGGATGATTTTGCGGCCATGAACGAGGTGTACAAAAGCTTCTTTCCTCAGGGCGTCTACCCCGCACGCTGCTGCGTGGAGGTGTCGCGGCTGGCTGACGGCATCGCCATCGAGATCGACGGCATCGCCCATATGTAAAAAGGATATTGCTCGAAGGAAAAGAGTCAATATACATTTGAAAGGAGAGAACCACTGATGAAAAGAATGTTATCCCTTATCCTTGCGCTGTGCATGATCACCGCTCTGCTGGTCGGCTGCGGCACGAAGGACACCCCCGCAAACAATGACACCGATACCTCCGATACCAAGGCGGTGACCATCTCCGTGGGTACGTATTCCGCTGCCAACTCCGTCGATGGCGTGGCGATGGAGTACTTCAAGGAGTATGTGGAGGAAAAGAGCAGCGGCCGCATCAAGGTCGACGTGTATCACAACAACCAGCTGGGTGACACCAATGGCCAGATCGAAAACGTCATTATGGGCACCCAGGACATCTTCCTCACCGGTATCGATCCCCTGATGCAGTGGGCGCCCGCCGTGAAGTACTGCTCCGTATACTTTCTGTTCGAGAGCGACCAGCACCTGCTGAACTTCCTGAACTCCGACATTATGCAGGCCGGCTACAATACCCTGCTGGAGAACAACATCATGATCCTGGACGACAAGTGGAGCTTCAAGCAGGGTCCCTACCGCGTGATGTGCTCCACCGTCCCCTTCAATTCCTTTGACGACATCAAGGGCATGAAGGTGCGCTGCCCCGAAGTGGAGACCTTCCAGAAGACCTGGCAGGCCTTCGGCGCCGCCACCGTCACCGTGTCCATGAGCGAACTGTACATGGCCGTGCAGCAGGGCATGGTACAGGGCTTCGAGATGCCCGCCAGCACCATCAAGGCCAACGCCTACTATGAGGTCGCCAAGTACCTGACCAAGACGGATTCCTTCCCCCAGCGCTACGCGCTGATCATGAACTCCGACAAGTTCAACTCCCTGTCCGAGGATCTCCAGCAGATCCTGCGTGATGGTGCCTATGCCGCCGGCGCGTTGTACTCCGAGACCGTGGAGAACGACTGGCAGTCCGACCTGGATTATATGATCAAAGAGGGCGGTGTGACCTGGGTCGACGACATGGATCTCACCCCCTTCCGTGAGGCGATGACCAAGATCTACGCCGAGTGGGAGGACAGCGGTTACTTCGAGAAGGGCATCGTGGAGAAAATCAAGGCGATGGCATAAACCGGCACGCGCGGCCATAGACCCTTTCGGATGCATGGCCGCGCGTCCCTATCAAGATGCAGGAGAAAACAATGACTATTCTGAAAAAAATTACCGATGGACTCAGCCGTCTTGAGGGCATTTTGGCCGGATCACTGCTGGCGATCATTGTGTTCATCAATTTTGTGGAGATCGTTCAGCGCAATCTGCTCAAGCTGTCCTTCCCCTGGGTGCAGGAGCTGTCGCTGATCCTCATAAGCTGGGTCGTGTTCTTCGGTGCGGCGTACATCTACAAGAAGGAGACCCTGCTACGGGTGGACTTTCTGTACCTGAAGGCAAAGGGCGCGGTGCGTCTGTGCTGGGAGATGCTGTGGCACATTCTTGAGTGCGCGGTGCTGGTGATCCTGACCATCTATGGTTGCCGGTACGCCCAATCCCAGAGCACCGGCGTGACGTACAGTCTGGGCATCAACCGGGCGGCGTACTCTATCCCCATGATCTACTGCGCAGCATCCATGCTCATCGGCATGATCGAAAAAATCTACGACTCTGTGGTGAACTACAGACAGGGAAAGAAGGAGGCGGCATAACATGGCAACACAGGCACTGATCATCATAGGCGTATTTGTCGTATGCCTCTTCCTGGGCTTCCCCATCTTCTTCTCGGTATGCATCCCCTCCATCCTGGCTCTGCTGATGAACGACCTGCAGCTGGTCATGGTCCCCAAGACCATCATCGGCGGCGTCCAAAGCTTCACGCTGCTGGCGGTGCCCTTTTTCATTTTGGCTGGCAACCTGATGAACTCCGGCGGCATTACAAAGCGTATATTTGACATCTGCCTTGCCCTGATGGGCTGGATACGCGGCGGCCTGGCCTACGTGAACGTGCTGGCCAGTATGGTGTTCGCAGGCATCTCCGGCTCCGCCGCGGCGGACGCCGCCGGCTTGGGTAAGATCGAGATGCAGGCCATGAAGGACGACGGTTTTGACGAGAGCTTCGCCGCCGCCATCACCGCAGCCTCCAGCGTTATCGGCCCCATCATCCCGCCCAGCATCATCATGATACTCTACGCTACCGAGGCAAACGTCAACGTCAGCGATATGTTCAAGGCAGGTATCATTCCCGGCATCCTGGTGGGTCTGATGCTGATGGCCGCGTGCAAGTTCATGTTCATGCGCGGCGAGAAAGCGCCTCCCGCCACCAAGTTTTCCTGGAAGCGTCTAGGTGTCAGCCTGAAGGACGGCGTGCTGGCCATCATCGCTCCGGCCATCATCCTGATGGGTATGTTCTCCGGCAGCTTCTCCCCTACCGAGGCCGGTATCGTGGCCGTGGTGTACTCCACCGTGGTGGGCATGATCTACAAAGAGCTGAAGCTCAAGGACATCCCCCGCATCATCAAGGAGAGCGCCATCGCCGCGGCACAGGTCATGTTCATGACCTCCGCCGCCTCCCTACTCAGCTGGACGCTGACCTTTACCAAGATCCCCCTGACCATCTCCAAGGGTATTCTCAGCTTCACCGACAGCCGCGCCCTCTTCATGCTGATCGTGGTGGTGTTCCTGCTGATCCTGGGCTGCTTCATTGAGTCCATGGCGGGCCTGCTGATCGTGATGCCCGTGATGATTCCCATTGCTACGGTACTGGGCATCGACCTCGTGCACTTCGGCATCGTGTGCTGTCTATCCATGATGATCGGTGCTGTGACGCCACCCATGGGCGCGTGCGTGTTCATCGTGTGCAGCATTTCGGAGACACGGTTCGATCTGGTGTGCAAAAAGCTATGGCCGTTCCTGATCTCTTTGGTGGTTGCGTTGCTGCTGGTGGCCTATGTAGAGCCTATCTCCACACTGCTGCCGCACCTCCTGACCAAAGGCTGAATCTATTGACCGATAATCGATTTCTAAGCAGGGAGCATTTATGAAAGTATATATTAACGCGAAAATCATTACCATGGACGGCGAGAAGGTCATTCCCAACGGTGCCCTACTGGTGGACGGCAGCAAGATCACTGCCGTGCTGACTATGGACGAGTATAGCGCCTGCTCCGGCGAGTTCGCCGGTGCCGAGGCCGTTGACTGCGCAGGGAAGGTGATCATGCCCGGCCTCATCAACGCCCACACCCACATCACCCTCTGGCGCAGCTTCGGCGACATTACCCTTGCGCGCGACGTGGCCACGGAGACCATGCTGGCCGTGCGCAATTCCCTGAACTGTCTGCGCAAGGGCGTGACCACCGTGCGGGACATGGGGCACAAGGACCATGTCCACAACGAGATGAAGCTCTGTGCCGAGCGCGGTGTCATCCTTGCTCCGCGCTTCCGCTGCGCCAACGCTATCATCGAGATGTCCAACGGCCACGCCAGCCACTTCTGCACCACAGTGTCCACCCCGCAGGAGATGGTGTCGGAGATCCGCCGTCAGGTCAACGCCGGCACGGATTTCATCAAGATCGTCGCCAGCCATGACGACCTCTATCATCTAGACAAGCTCAGCTACCCCTGGTTCTCCCAGAAGGACCTGGATCTGCTGGTGGTGGCCAGTCACGAGCTGGACGCCAAGGTATCCGCCCACGCCAACGGCGTCGAGACCATCCAGCGCTGCCTCAACGCCGGGATGGACTGCATCGAGCATGGCATCGGCATGACCGCAGAGCAGGCCGCACAGATGCGTGAACAGGGTACGTGGCTGGTGCCGACGCTGACGGGCTACATGGAAAACGGCCTGCCCAACTGGCGGCGCGGTGACAAGTGGGTCGCCCGGTATCACCAGTTCTGGGAGCTGCACGAAAAGACATTCCCCGAGGCGGTCAAGGCCAAGGTGAAAATCGCCGCCGGCACGGACACCCTGGGCGACCTGAACGAAGAGATCGCCCTGATGCACCGCTTCGGCATGACCACCCACGAGGCGCTGAAGACCGCCACCATCAACGCCGCGCGCCTGATGGAGCTGGATACGCAGATCGGCTCTCTCGAACCGGGCAAGCTGGCCGACTTCATCGTGCTGCGCAGCGACCCCTTGGCGGACTTGTCCGCTCTCTACGATATCGACGCCATCTCCCTGGATGGACGCTTTATCCCCACCTCTGCCATCGACGCTGTGGTGCCGCCGTGCGATATGTGGGCCAAAAACTGGTAAATGAATAAGGGTGACAAATAGTGACAAACGAACAAAACAACCTTGTTTCTCTGTTGAAAAGAGAGGTTTTGCCCGCACTCGGCTGCACCGGGCCCACCGCCTATGCGCTTGTGACAGCCTGCTGCCGCCCCTATATGACGGCCCCGCCCCAGCGGCTGACCATGGAGCTTAGCCCAGAGCTTTTCAAGACGGGCTTCGGCGTGGCCACTCCCGGTTCACCTGAACCCGGCATCGCCATCGCGGCGGCCAATGGTCTGTTCGGCGGTGACTGGACTTTGGGCATGGAGGTGCTGAACACCGCAACCCCCGCCACGAATGTCCAGGCCTCTGATTTCATCGCCGCGCGGAACCTCAGCATCCTGTGCGACTGGTCACAGCGCGGGATATACGCGCGCGCCGTCGTTACCACGGAAAACGAGACCATCGTGTCCGTGCTGGAGGGCGCCTACGACCACATTCTCTCCATCACGGTGAACGGCCACACCGTTTACAGCAGCGACGCTCTCGGTGAGACCGAAAGCGAAAAAGCGGAGCTGGACCTGGGCATGCTGCTGTCCTTCGTCAAGACCGTCGATATTGACGCGATACGATTTCTGCAGGACGGCATAGACATGAACTACGCCCTGGCCATAGAGGGCATAAAGACCCCCTTCGGCCACGAGGTCGGTCGTGCACTCTTTCGCAAGGCATGCACCGGCTTTGAAGAGAGCTTCTACGCCGACCCAGCATCGCACATCCCCGCCAGCGCCTGCGAATGGGGCAAGATCCTCGTCACCGCCGCAGCGGACGCCCGCATGGGCGGCTGCAACATGCCGGCCATGTGTACCATGGGTGACGGCAACCAGGGCATCACCGCCATCAACCCGGTGATCGCCGCGGCTCAGGTATGGGGTATCGATGAGGCCCACACGCTCCGCGCCGTAGCCCTATCCCACCTGGTCAGCATCTACATCAAGTCCAACATCGGCAAGACGACACCGTTCTGCATGTGCGGCATCGGCTCCGCCTCTGGCGTGGCCGCGGCCATAAGCTATCTGCGGGGTGCCACCAACACTCAGGTCGAGGCGGCCATCATCAATCTGCTCTCCCCCATGATGGGCATCCTCTGCGATGGTGCAAAGCCCGGCTGCGCCTTCAAAATGTGCATCGCCACTGAGATGGCCTTTACCGCCGCGGAGACCTCCCTCGGCAAGGTGTCCCTGGGCTTCTACGATGGCATGGCCGACTCCACGCTGGCAAAGACCCTGGAGCACATCAAGGAGGTCGTGAAGAACTCCTCCCCCGCCCTGTCCGAGAGCCTCGTGAATGTTATCATCAAGAAAACCGAAGCGCTCGGCACACTGCCCGTGCATTGATTTCCTCCTTACCCCCTGTGCGCACCCCCTTCGATGTGCTGTCGGAGGGGGTGCCCCTTTGGATACTACCATAAACAAAGACCGTGCCGAAGAAATGAGCCAATGGCGAGGGCAGCATCCGCAAGCGCAAAGATGGCCGTTAGGAGGGCCGCTACACCGCGGGCTTCACTCTCAGCACCTACACCCACGCCACGGAGGGGATGAAGCGCTCCGCCGCCGACACCATCGGCAGAGTCATCAGCCAGACCATGTAGCCCACAAAAATAGTCGGAGAGGGACGGATGATGCCATCCGCCCCTCTCCGGCGCTTTTGCGTGCTTTCGGCTCGGCGGGCGATCCACTGTGTCCGCCTGTATCCACCTGCTTTTTTCCGCGTTTGGGTCACGGTTTGGGTCAAGCCCCGCGACGGCGCAGAAATGACCACGCTGTAATTAAAGAATAGGCGTGCCGCCTATCGACTTCCTTCAAAACCGTCAGCTCCGGTGGTCGCGCACCCATTGGAGAAGCGCGTCATAGTCCATTGTGCCGGAGGCAACGGATAATCCGACCTCCACAACTTCCTCATTGGTACACTCCATGTGTATCCCGTTCACTTCCAGAAACGTCAGCATAACGTACATACCGATGCGCTTGTTGCCGTCCACAAAAGCGTGGTTGGAGATGAGCGTATAGCCGAGCCGTGCGCCCTTTTCCTCCTTGGTAGGATAGAACTCCTGCCCGTCAAAGCCGGCAAAGGCGTTCTCCAATGCGGAATCCAACAGGGCTTCATCCCGGACACCGATACTGCCGCCTGTTTCCTGGGCGATGAGCTTGTGGAGCAGCAGCACCTTATCTTTCGAAAACTTGATCATTTCGCCAGCTCCATAAATGCGGGCTTATACTTTTTCAGGATGCGCGCCGCCACAACGTCGATTTTTTCATCATCGGTCATATCGATCATAGGGGACACATCCAGATCCACCAGCATATACTTGGGCTTATTGTTCTTGAAAATCACCGCCTGCCCGTTCTTCTCGGCAATGCGCGTTACCCGCGAGAAGTTCTGATTCGCTTCGCTGACCGAAACGATCGTCTTTGTATCAATGGTCATGGTGAACACCTCCTATGCTTATTATACCCGCATGTAGGTAAAAATCAACCTATAATTTACGCGTTATTTGGCGTTCGTAACCACCCGCAGAATGCAGGTGATTCGGTTGCGACGGCGCAGAAATGATCACGCTGTAACCAAGAAACAGGCGCGGCAGCCGTGCGCTCACAGCATCTTGAGCCGCGCCATAAATTCCGCCGTGAGCGCCTCCTCTACATCCTCGTCACGCTGCATACGCCGGGTGTCGTAGTCTTTCCAGAGCAGCAGCACCTGCCGCACTGCCTGCTTATCACGCCGGAGCGTGCGGGGGTCCAGTCCCTCATACGCTGCGTGATAGTCGGGGTAGTGCAGGGCGTAGCGGCGGTATTCATCTATGGTGTTGTCAAACGCCTCAAGGCTACCGTCAGGCGCAAGCACCGACGCCGCCATGCACGCCAGCCGCGCCAAACGCCGCAGGTGGTCATCCTCCCAATCAAATCGCATCTCCGGCGCGAAGTCTTCTACCGGCGGGTCGGAAATAAAACGGCGGCGGTTATTCCCGTCCGTGTTGTTTCCTCGCAGCTTCATTCGCGGTATGGCTCCACACTTCTCCAACTCCTTAGCATAGCGGCGGTAGCTGGAGGGCGAATGCTGTCCGCAGTTTTCAAGCCCATAGCTTTCAAAGCAGCCAAGCTCCACCTCGCCGCAGCGGGTCAGCCAGAGACAGAAGAACAGCAGCTCTGCCGTCAGCTTATCCGAGTGCTGGCGGTTTTTTCGGCGCGGAATGTCCATTAAACATCCTCCTCTCAAAAATATTTTACAAAAAATTTTTCGCAAGTCAAGATTTCGGACAGCAGTATGCAACGATTTCGAAAACCAGCGTGCTATGATGCAGTCCCGTGAGATGCTTGAGATGCCCTCTCATCCATCCCGCCACCCCGTTGCACCCTTACACAACACGGACAAAGGAGGACGCGCTATGAGTCATGACACCGTTATTCTGAAGATTATTGGAGGAACGCTCCACGAGATGCTTGGAGGCGGCAATCTGGTTATCCCTCGCGGCATGGAGCGCATCAGCGACAGCGGTTATCTGAGCCTCGAAATGATGCCGCCGTGCATCGACAGCATCACCGTGGAGGACGGCAATTCCAGCTTTTACGCAAAGAATAACTGCCTCATTCGCAAGGAGGACGGTGAGCTGGTGCTGGGCTGCCGGAACAGCGTCATCCCCGATGACGGATCTGTCCGCTCCATCGGCGCGTTTGCTTTCAATGGCCTGCCGCTGCAGGAGCTGACCATTCCTGCTTCCGTGGAGTGCATTGGCTGCTGCGCTTTCACGGAGCAGGAGGTGCGCCGTCTGATGCTGCCGGAGGGCCTGCGGTGCGTGGAGCCGCTGGCATTCATGACAGCGATGGACGATGACGCGGAGATGGAACTGTACATCCCTTCCACGCTGGAGGAGATCGGCTACGGTGCCTTTCGAGGCTGCCCACTGAAGCGCATTACCGTGGCACCGGATAATCCCCGGTTCAGCGACGAGGGCGGCTGCCTGACGGATCGGCGCACCCGCACGCTGCTGGCCGTTTCTGCCGGCGGCGTGATCCCCGCCGATACGCTGGTAATCGAACGCTCGGCGTTGGACGGCTTTGGCGGCAGCCCCTATGTGACCATCCCGTCCGGCGTGCAGAGGATCGAACACTTTTCCTTCGAAGGCAGCACAAGAATGCCCACAGCGGCGGAATTTCCCCGCCGTACCCGCAGTGAAGGCGAAGACGCAAGGAAACCATCGGTGTTTCGCGTGGTACGCGGCAGCTATGCCCACCACTTTGCCGTGCAGAACCAGATTCCCTACGAGTTTATATAAGGAGTTACTACTATGAGTGCATTTGACAAGATCATCGGCTATGACAAGATCAAGACGGAACTGATGCAGATCAGTGACATGATCCACCGTCCGGATGCCTATGCAGCCTTGGGTGCGAGGATGCCTAAAGGCTTGCTTCTGGATGGTGAGCCCGGCCTCGGCAAAACGCTGATGGCTATGGCACTGATGGAGGACAGCGGTCTGCCCTGCTTTACCGTGCGCCGCTGCCGCTCGGAGGAGGGGTTTCTGAAGACACTGGAAGAAACCTTCGGCAAGGCAGCCGACGCCGCGCCGTCCATGATCCTTTTGGATGATATGGACAAGTTCTCCAGCGACGAGTTCAGTACCGCCGAATTCACCGCGGTACAGGGCTGCATGGATAAGGTGTGGGACAAGCCGGTTTTCGTGATTGCCACCGTCAATGATGCGGACACCTTGCCCGATTCTTTACTGCGCTGCGGACGTTTTGACCGCCAGATCATCGTACACCGACCCGACACCGAGGATGCAGAGGAGATCATTCGCCATTATCTGGAGAGGCAGGTAGCTGCGCCGGATATTGCTATATCGGATCTCGCCATGCTGCTGGTCCACAGCTCCTGTGCCGAGCTGGAGAGTGCGCTGAATGAGGCTGCGGTCTACGCTGCCTACGATCGGAGCAGCACCATCTCGGCGGCACATTTTATCAGGGCTGTGCTGACCACTGTCCACCATGTATCGCCCGACATCTCCGATGCAGACAAGGAAGATCAGGAGGCGTCTGCGTGGCACGAGGCGGGACATATCGCCGTGATGGAGCTGCTGGCACCGGGTTCCGTGGCATTTGCAACGCTTTGCAGCAAACGCCCCCGTGATTGCAGCGGGTTTATCCTCCGCAATTCGCGCTTGGACATGGAGACGAATGTTATGACGCTTTTGGCGGGCAAATCCGCCTGTGAGCTGCATTATGGCAAGGTGGCTATTGGATGCGGTGATGACCTCAGTAAAGCCGCCGCCCAGATCCGCCGCTGGGTGGAGACCTTGGGCAGCAACGGTATACTGGGTGTGAACGTCTCCGGGCGTTATGATGGCAGCGACATCGGTAAGATGGAACGTGAAACCATCCTCCGTGCGGAGCTGGAGCGTTATCTGTTCAAAACCAAGGAGCTTTTAGCCGCCAATCGCGATTTGGTGCAGGAGCTTGCAGATGCGCTGTTGAAGAAGCAGACGCTTCTCCACTCCGACATTCAGTCCATCTGCGGCAGGTACCGAGCCGTACCTGCCGCCTGAGAGGAGGTGCGGCATGACTTACGTTGTCAGCGACATCCACGGCTGCGATAAAAAGTACTTCCGGCTGTTGGAAATGCTGCATTTCAGTGACAATGATACGCTGTACATTCTGGGTGACGTGACGGATCGCGGCAGCGGCGGTCTGCGCGTCCTGCTGGATACGGCGTCGCGGCAGAATGTGATTCTCCTGCGGGGCAATCACGAGCAGGCGGCGCTGGAGTTCCTGCCCCGCGACCCGGACAACGAGGCAACGCCCGCAAGGCTCTTTGCACGATGGTATGAGTGGATGGAGGACGGCGGCGATAGGACATACCACGCCTTCTGGAACCGGTCTGAGGCGGTGCGCGCCCGGGTGCTGCGTATCCTCGGCAGTCTGCCGGTCTATGCGGAGGTACAGGCGGGAGGACGCAGCTTCTTTCTGGCGCATACCGTGCCGGGGAAACGCAAAATGCGCCATCCGGAGAGCTGCCGCATCTGCGATTTTCTCACGGGGGAGCCGGAGTATGAGCTGTGCTATGACCCCGACCGCATCATCGTCACCGGCCATACCGTTACCAGCTTTATCGACGCGGCATCGAGGGGGCGTATCTGGCGGGGCAACGGGCACATTGCCATCGACTGCGGCGCCGTCTACAACGGCGTGCTGGGCTGCCTGTGTCTGGATACGCTGGAGGAATTTTATGTGGAGTGAGGTGTGACATGGGATACTATGCAAACGCCGCCTTGGAGCGGTCATATCAGGAGCGGTCATGCTGCGGCTATCCAAGCCGAGAGGAAACGCTAACGTACTATCTGGAGGACTTGCAGGCGATGCGCTCCCCGCAAAGTGACGCCGCCAGGTACACGGGCGTCAAGGGGCGGTATCGCTATTATGAGGTGCCGTGGGCGGCGGCACCCTGTGAGCGGAACATCTGTGCCGCCATTGCGGAGGTGGAGGCTTTGCTGCACTGTGAGGTGTACAGGTATGGCAGCGCAATTGGGATCGTGCCGTATTTCCTGCGGGCAGGGCACGCCATAACCGCAGTACCCGAGAGAATCAGTCATGAATGATCGGAAAGGATGGATGACCATGAAGTATACCTCTGCACAGGCCAATAAGCGGCTGAAGAAGCTGACCGATGAATATGTGTCCCTGCGGGAGAAGGAGAGCCGCAGCAGGGAGTTTCGCGCCGCTGCCGGCGAGAATGTGGAATCCGTGCGCCCTGCCTATGATTACGCGGACACCCAGCGCCGTCTGGCGGAGCTGGAGCGGTGCATCCGCCGCATCAAGCACGCCATCAACCTGTTCAACGCAACCCATACCGTACCCGGCTTTGACATGACCATTGACGAGATGCTGGTGTACATTCCCCAGCTTACCCGCCGCAAGAATAAGCTGGCGGCGATGAAGAACCGCCTGCCCATGGAGCGTGCGGAGGAGCAGTACGGTCGCCGCGCGGACCTGATCGACTACTCCTACGCCAATTACGACATCGCGGCGGTAGAGGCCGACTATGAACAGGCGGCGGACGAGCTGGCCCGCGCCCAGATGGCGCTGGACGCCGCCAACCAGCAGGACACCTTCGAGCTGCCCGTGTAAGTCCGTTCCGTTGTTTTGACCGCAGTATTTTTTTTTAAACTTCCGACAGGGGTCTCCCATCGTGTGCAGTGTGGTGAGCGGAGGCCGGTTATTCCCTTTGTTATCCGTTATGAGCCCATGGTATAAGGTTGGAAGAAAATGTATTCGCTGCGGACAAAACAAGAAAACTTTCCCCGGAGGCCGAAGTTCGGTTTCAGGCCTCCGCTATTTCGAAACGAAAGGAATGCAGATTATGAAGCGCAGTTTTCTGATAGGGAGTATGATCCTTGTTCTTGCGTTTTCACTATGCGCCTGCGGCGGAGACAAGGCGGCGGGCATCCCCAGCAGGGAGACGAGGCGATTGACGGGCACCTACAACTGGCAGGACGTAGAGTGCATCCTGTTTGACAAGGACAACACGTTTGAAATATACCTCTCCACCGGAGGCGAAGAGTATCGCCTTGCCGCCAGCGGAAGCTATACGGTATCTGCGGAAACTCTCTGTATGCAATTTGACGGGGATTCGTGGCTATCCGGCACAGCGCAGGAATATACCTATTCGCTGGAGGATGGCAAGCTGCTGCTCAAGGAGGTGGGGCAAAGCACCAGTGATATTTTTGAAAAGGTATCCGAGAAGTGCGTTCCGCCCACGGCCTCCGGCAGTGATACGGACACAGAGGAGCTATCTCCGCTGCGCGATAACATCATGGTGCAGACCGGCACGAGTGAGTCGGTCTATGGCGGCTATATAAGCTTTCCTGCCGCGTATACCTCCCCGAAAAACGTTACGCAGGAGATCGCGGAGGACGTATATACCGCCTTTGAACGCTTCTTAAAGGACAATGTTCTCCCGCCGGATGATGCTTGGCGCACAGCAGCGGAAACCGAATGGTATGTCGTGCCGCAGGATTTCGGCGTATATCGGGCGAATCTTGATATTTGGATGCCCAGCGAGGAATATGGTACGATGCACTACGAGCTTTCCGGATTGGTCACGTTCTTTAACACACAGGGGAATTATTCTGTCAGCGACTTTCGCATAGAGGTGGATTGCTAAAGGAATGGAGGGCGATAAGTTTTACCGCGGTGTGTTCTGGGTGATCGACGGTGCCCTGCTGGCGCACCCGTTTATAGAGGGGGTATACGCCGGGGGCGCCGCCCGATCCGGCGTCACATACAACCACAAAAAGCTGTGGGAGCAGCTTCACGGTTCCCGCGGCAAGCCGTACAATTACTATCCCCGCGGCAGAGTGGACGCGGACAACAGGGGTCAGCCGGTGATCTACATGAGCCCCCACGTATCGCCAGCCATGCTGCCGGAAATACAGGCGGCCTTTGCCATCACGACAGAACCGCTGCTCCGATACGACAACAGCCGCCATTACAGGTGCCATCTGGATGACGGCTGGGGCGGTGAAGGGTAGGGGGTATGTTGTTTTACCGGGAAGTATATGATATAATGAGCAAAAGTGTCGGAAGAAACTCTGGCGCAATCGGCGAAATGCCTAAAATTTAAAGAAAGAAGGGCTTATGAAAATGGATATTCAGAGGGCAGCAGAACTGCTGGCGGCGCACAGCGCGAAAGAATTTGGTAATGCACTGAAAGATCGTGACGATCCGTTCAAGGATTTTTATAAATCCCTGCCCATTTGCATTTTGGATGCCGTGTTTTCCATCGGCGTCCGGTACACTTCGGTCGTGAACATTGTCAACAGCTATATCGGGACGTTTGACCTTACCATATCCAGAACGCAGGCGGACGCGACGGAGCATACAATCCGCGATTTCCTTGCGAATGTTGCGAAGTATGATACGATCGAGGACTTTTCCAAGAATGTGCTTCACAACATGCAGCGGACTTCCAGCCGCAGCGGGATTTTGAAGGCGGAAGCGTGCCGGGAGATTGCGCTGGTCTGCCAGAAGCACGGCATCAATACGCTGCGCGACTTCAATGACTATACGGATAAGGCCGCCCTTGACAAAGACATCAAGTCGGTGCGTGGCCAAAGCAGCGGCATCATGTTGAAGTACCTCTATATGCTGGCCGGTGATGAAAACCGCGTCAAACCGGACAGACACATTGTGCGATTCATCAAGGAGACGTGTGCCCTGCAGAAGCTGACGGACGATGATGTACAGGCAATTATGGTGCGTGCGGTCGAAATGCTGAAGCCCGAATACCCGAATATCACAGTTCGATTTCTCGACAGTCTGATCTGGGAAGCTCAGCGGCAGTAACGACCATGTTTCCCCGAAATACGGAAGGCCCTTGCTTCGCTGGCGGAAGCGTGGGACGCTGTGAACCAGAAGTAGCACTGCCCGCGCGAATATGCAACAACAAGAAGAGGTGTGACCATCGGTCACACCTCTTCTTTCTTTAACCACTCGATAAACTCGACTCGCGGCAGCTTGCCAGTCTCCATAATGGACAGCGTATGGCTGTCCACCTCGGCAAGCTCCGGCTTATATTTGCGGAGCCATAACATTTTCGGGCACTGCCACAGCGCGCAGTATTTGGACTTGGAAAGGTTGACCATGCCGATTCCCCTCTCTGCACAATTTGTCTGGTAACCCTGTCTTGAGTATATCATTCACAAAACAGGAAAACAAATTTTACGGCTGCATCAAGCAATATGCTGGTATATCTGAAAAATTACAGAAACGTCGATTCTACCGCTTTTGAGATGTTGCACCTGCTGTCCTGCTGAAGTTCCACGGGACATCCCGCCGCACATTGGCGCAGAAATGACCACGCTGTAATTAAAGAATAGGCGTCAGACCTTCGGGAGGTCATCGCAGGGCAGCAGCTTTTGCTTTGCTTCGCGGAACCAGCGGTTTCCTGGCTCGATCTGCAGCACATACTGAATCCTACCCAATAGCTGCTGCCGGCAGCGCTCCGTATCAGGAACGCCGTCTGTGCGAAGCACTGCGCGGCCGCCCCGCAGGATGCTGTTCGCCAGACCAAAGCGCAGGGCGTAATAGATCTCCTGCCGAAGTAAGCGCTTATAGCCGGCCGGCACGGATACCTTTTCGTTGACAGTCAGCCCGGTCACGCTCTGCCGTCCGGCATTGGTGATAAAATGGGTCTTGGTTTCATTTAGATCAAAGCCCATCTCCGCCAGCATATTTTTCGCCTTCGAATAGACGGCGAACAGCGGATGATCGGCAGAAAAGGTCAGGTCATCGCAGTACCGCGTGTATGCGATGCCACGCCGCTGGCACCAGCGTGCCATGTTCGTATCAAAATTCCGCATGACCAGATTGGAAAGCGCAGGAGAGGTGGGCACGCCCTGCGGCAAGACACCGTCCTTGCAGCACAAAGCGGTCAGCAGAAAGCCCACCTGCCGGGAGAAGTACCGGGTGTGAAAGGCGGCAGAGTGGACCTGTTCAAAGCGGATACTGCCGAAAAAGTCGGAGATATCCAGCTTCAGGAGATACCGTTTGCCCACGTGGGGCGCGGCGTTGCCGCTGAGAGTGCCGCCCTTTCGATAAGCGGTGGCCTGCGGCGCGACAGGCAGATAGGCGAGGAGATCCCGGCAGATCTTCCGCTGCCAGCGACGCAGCGTGTCGTCCGGCACGGACAGCGTGCGCACAGCTCCGTTACGCTTGAAGATGGTGACGGGGTGGTACGCTGCCGCCGTGTGCCGCGCATAGTAAAGGAGCTTCTGCCTGCTGGTAGAGAGAAACGCCGCCAGCTGCCGCCCTCCTCAAAGTACGAAACTCTAAGCTGTACACTACTGCATGGGGCTGATCTTCGGTTATGCTTATATGGTAAAGCGCTTTGACGGGAAAGTCAAGTGGATGACTGCGTCTCCGGCCCGTACCGGGTCAGCGCGTCCATGATCTTGTGATACACCACTTGGTTAGGGTAATAGCGGTAGTCGGCAAAGACGGAGATGCCGGTGCCGTTGAAATACTCTAAAATCGCGGCGGCGCAGGCGGCGCTGCGGCTCTGCCCGTACTCGCACTGGCAAAGGATATCCAGCCCGTCCGCCCTTGCCTGACAGATAAACGCCGCCAGTGCGTCCGCCTCCGGCATATAGCTGTCGTAGTCCAGCCCCACATCCGGCAGAGCTGTCAGATCCAGATCGTGAACGACCACGGTGAACACCTGCGCCGCTTTGCCGGTGTAGTCCAGCGGGGGCGTCGGGGCAGGCTTGCCGACGGAGGGTGGGTCGCAGAAGGAGATCACCGCCGTGCGGGAGAGCGTGTCGGTACGCAGCAGTTCCTCGGCGGCTTTGCGGGAACAGATGGTCACATTCATAGATATACCTCCAGTTTTGTATAGTTCGCGGTATGCTCGCAGGGACATACCGTTGCAGGGAGACTCCTCATCCTCCGTCTGCAGCTCGATGTCATACTCCCAGCCGCAATGCTCACAGATCCAGTACATATCCAGCATGGGATAGCCGCAGACGGGGCAGGTGACGATGCGGAACATACCGGAGCGGTATTCCGGCGTGTTCTTCAAATCCTGTTCATTATGCATGAGGTCCCTCCCAACTGATGCAGTTCAGACAGCCGCCCTGTTGGGCGATCTCCCGGATGTTGACGGGCACGATCTCTTTGCTGAAAAGCTGCCGTGCGGAAGTCTCAGCCTCGGCATCCTGCTCGATGCCAAACACCGGCAGGAAAACCACCCGTTCCGTCTCCAAATAGTTCAGGTAGCAGCCAACGGCGCTGACCCCACCGGTCGGGACAAAGGGAAAATCCACCGCGTCCAGGCCGCAGTCCTGCACCGCTCGCTTCACCTGCTGCTCAAAGCCGCAGGATGACAGCGGGCGATTGCACAGCACGGTGCGATCGTCGAGAAATCGCGCCATGCCGTCGGCGTGGCCGGTCATGTCGCTTTTCAGAGAGGGAATGATCAAAACCTCCGCCTCCAGCAGTTCCGAAAGCTCATGCACCAGCGCGGCAGGCGGATACTCCGGGTTTTCGGAAAAGACGCGGTCGCTGACCAGGACGCGCGCCCCGGACGGCGAGAACACCACATTCCCGCCGTCGAGGTTGATATTGCTGTATGTAACCGGCAGGCCAAGCTGCGGAGCAAGATCCTTACGAAAATCGGTCCTCAGATCAGGATCGTTTTTCAGATAGGACGGCTCATAGCGGAAGGATACCAGCTTTCCAGAGCTTGTCCGCACCGGCATGAAGTCTCGCACCCAAACGTCCCGTGTGCCATCCAGCAGCGCATAGGGGACATCGTGCGCCGCCAGCGCCGTGAACAGCGTCTCTGCGTCGGTTGGATAAAGCACAGGGAGGAGTGCAGAGAAATAGATCATTCAAACAGACCTTTCCAATACTCGCCGACTAATTTACGGCTGACAGCTGCTTTTTGCTCCTCTGTGTTGATTTGGTCGTCCGAATAAACGGCGTCGATATATGCCTTTAATAGTTCCGTTTTTTGCGGCAAGGATTTCTTCTCCCCGGAATCTGTCACAAAACGCTGGTTGATATCCCTCGCAATAGCCAGATCTGCATCCTTGTACGCACTGGACATGATGCCGATGCGTTTCGTGCAAACCATTACCTCTGCGGGATTTTGCTCCTTTACAAGAACGTTCTTGGCGGTTCCCCGCAATTCATGTGGGATCATACTGCTCAGTTGTGCCTGCGATTTGAAGATACCATTGACCAGTGTGTATTTCAACAGATAGGAAAGATAGTAATTGCCGCACGACAGGCAAATATCTACACCGCTGCGCTGGTCATCCGTTTTGTGGTGAAAATAGAGAGCACCGTACTGATTCTTCTGACATTCGTTACCGTGAACAGCTTCGTCAACAAATCCGGTGTTCGTATCAGAATAGTATGCTTCGACCCATAGCGGCTTGATTGTGATATCACCGATTTTGATTACATACTCCGTCAGCAGTTTTTTACCAATTTCCTGCAGGAAATTCACTTGTGCATCCTTGTCGTGTGTACTTGTCAACTGGTTAATCAAGTTTTCCATCGTTCATTCTCCTTCTCATCATATTCTTTTGCGTGCCATTGCCTGTACATCCATTATAAGAGCCGTTGCCGAAAAACGCAAGTTCACCAATTTCTTGGAACTTTTTTCACCAATTCAGCCGCTGGTTGCGCCAGCGGATGCGCTCCGCCGCGTAGCGGCGATACCATCTTGCAGCCTCCTTGTAATGCTTGTCCGCCTCGTAGATCTCCGCAAGCCGCGACATGGCGGCATCGCTGCCAGCCTCGGCGGCCCGGTGATACCAGCGGATGCCCTCTGCCCGGTCACACGCCACATCCTGCCCGTAATAGTATCGATGTCCCAGATGCAGCATCCCGATGGCATCGCCGCCCACCGCCGCCTCGTAGTCAGCCATAAAGCTATCCTCCCGCTCCTGTGCGTCCAGCAGCGCGTCCACCGCCGCCGCGTAGGACTCGCACTCGAAGTACAGCCGAAGCCGGGCATTCTCCGCCTCACCCACAGGGTCAAAAGCGCTCATTACATCGGAAGTCACGTTGTTCTCCGCCCGCTTATACCAGCGGATAGCCTGCGGGTAGTTGCGCTTTGTACCGCAGCCGTGCTCACAGCACCATCCGGCGGCGAACTGCGCCTCGGTAAAGTTGTGGGCTCCTGAGCGCTTGAATAGATCGAATGCCTTTGCCATAGCGTCGGGCGTGCCGCTGCGGATATGTGCCAACGCCTGCGCGAACTGTGCGTCCGCCTCCCGTCGCCGTCCGGCGATCTCCCACATCTCCGCGTACGCACGGAGGGCGGGTGAAAAAGTAACATCCATGGTCATTTCCTCCTGCAATGTGATTTGCGGTCAGTGTAGCACCTTTTTTAATAAGACCTAAATATTTATATTATTTTCGGCGGTTTGGGGGTAGAAATCGGCCTCCACCGCCCATTTTTTCGTGTGCAGGCAGCAAAAACCGCCGCATTTCATGGGTATAACGCTGCAAATATGTCGATTGCGGATGTGCCGGATTGTGCATCTATACGAAATTTTGCGGAAAACCGCCTTTTGGCCTATATATGCTTATATAAATTAGGTCTTAATTATATGGGTGCTATACTGGCGGTAAAATTCGAAAAGGAGATTTTACCATGAACGCATTTGACAAGGTCATCGGATACAAGGCCACCAAGCGCGAGCTGCTGCAGCTGTGCGATATGCTCCGTAACCGGGAGATCTATGAGGAGATGGGCGCCCGCCTGCCCCATGGACTGCTGCTGTATGGCGACCCGGGCTTGGGCAAGACGCTTTTGGCGAGGTGCTTTGTGGAGGAGAGCGGGCTGCACACCATCACGGTACGCCGCGACAAGGGCGGCGACGCCTTTATCGATGGAATTACACAGGCCTTTGCCAGCGCGAAGACAAAAGCACCGTCCATTGTCCTTTTGGACGACATGGATAAGTTTGCCAACGAGGATGATACCCACTGCGACGCGCCGGAATATGCCGCCGTGCAAGCAGGTATCGACGATGTGAAGGACACCGGTGTGTTTGTGATCGCCACGGCAAACGATATCCGCAAGCTGCCGAGCTCCCTGCGCCGTTCCGGACGGTTTGACCGAAAAATCGGACTTCAAGCGCCCACGGCGTCCGACGCGGAGGAGATCATCACCCACTATCTTAAATCGAAAAAGGTTTCGGACAGTGTCAACATGGAAGACCTGACGAGGATGATGCGCTATAATTCCTGCGCCGAGCTGGAGACTATTTTGAATGAAGCGGCGGTTCGTGCGGCCTTTGCCCGCAAGACCGGCATCGACATGGAGGACATGGTGAGTGTGGTGCTGAAGCAGCAATATGGCGCACAAGAGGATATGCCTCGCGTTTCGGATGAAGTTATCGAAAAGGTGGCGCTTCACGAGGCGGGGCATCTGGTGGTATGCGAAGCGCTGTGCCCCGGCAGCGTCGGCTTTGCCTCCCTGCTTCCTTCCGACGAAAACCGGTGCGGCGGCTTTATCCACTGCTGCAAAGGTGTCTCCGATTCACAAAGCGCCATCATCGCCCTGGGCGGCAAGGCCGCCGTGGAGATGCGGTATGCGGGGCAGGTCGCGGAGGGATGCAGCGACGATATCGCCCGTGCGGTCAACTGTATCCGCGAGGCGGCAGCCAAGGAGGGTGCGCTGGGATTCTCCCTGCTGAATGTCGAAAGCGATTCCTCCAGCAATATGTCCGAAAGCCTGAATGCCCGCAGCGAGGCGGCGGTACAGGCGGAGCTGGAGCGGTACTACGGCAAGGCAAGGGCGCTCCTTGCTCAAAACGAGGCGTTTCTGAAAGAGATCACAGAGGCGCTGGTCATGAAGAAGACCCTGCTCTATTCCGATATTCAGGCTATCCGCGGCACCGCTGTAAAGAGAAACCCTGCGGTGACCTGCGAGGCGGCTTCAAGGTATGACGCGGCGGAGATTGAGAATTCCCCGCCGGAGGATCCGGAGGAGGCGATGCGCCAGAAGATCATGCGCAAGCTGGAGGAGGCGGAGCGACGGCGCTGCTCCTGATGCTTCAGGGGCGCGCCGTGGAGGACAAGTCCGTCGCGCATTAGCGCATAACATGACTAAATATTTCTTTGTCGACAAAACTACGGAGGGTGCGGTTCTGCTGAACCGCACCCTCCTTGTATTTACGACTCCTTCAGCCACCGTCCAAATTCCTCTGCGGTGATGCTACCTTCGTCACATCTCTTTTTCTGCTCTCTGGCCTGCTCGCTCCACGCGTAAAACTCGCTATCGCTGATACGCTCGGCCTTGATCCACGCGAAGCGTCGCTTGTACTCCCTGCGGTAGACCTTGAACACCGGGTCGTCCGCCTGCTTCAGCGTCCACTGCTGGAATGCACCCATCGCACGGCAGCTGGACTGACCGTCGAGTGGTGTGCGGTCGCAGTACTCCGCGCTGACGCGGCCTGTCTGGGCGAAGTACCGCCCGCAGTTTTTACAGCGACGCACGGTAATATTGCGCTCCACGCAAGTCTGCAAAGAAAAACTGATCATATCCGCCACGGTGTTCGCGTACAGCACCGGCTCACAAGCGTCACCATCCACCGGCTCAAAGCGCGTGGTCAGCAGGCGGAATGGAAACAACTCCGGGGCGCTGGGCTGGTCAGGCTGGTCAAAGTGATAATACCGCATGACCTGCCGACTGGGCTCACGCCCGGCCTTGTCTATATCCAGTATCAGCTCGAAGAAACGCTGGATTTGCTTTTGGTACAGCGGCAGATTCTCCGGCAGCGTCCGCAACTCATCCAATGCATCCGATACCACAGCCTCAGTGTTCCCGAAGCCTACGGAATGAAGGTAGAACCACTTGGTATACAGCACGCGAAAGAAGCTGTGCGTGTCCGCCAGTGCTCCCAGCCTGACCATGGCGTTGGTCATACGCTCGCGGTCGAGGCTCTCCAAGTCATCGGAGATACACCGCAGCGCGACGGCAACCTTCCCGATGTCCAGTTCGGTGAAGGACAGCAGCGACTCTAAAAAAGGAAATGCCTTTCGCTGCGACGGTGCTCCCTGCGTGCCGAAAGCATCGCTCTCGATGACCTCATGCCTTCCGGGGAAATACATTTTACAGTACCACATAACACCCTCCAGTTATGGACTAATTGTAAATAATGCTCGACAGCGTTGACAGATCATGCCGCCTCTGTTATGATAGACTCAAGCTAAATGTCTAATCGATATTGTAATTAGTCTACACCATTCGCGCAGCCATGTCAACAAAAATCGGAGGTGTCTATTGAACTTACAAAACAACAAAACGAAAAACTTCACACCGCTGCCCAATGAGATCTTCTCTCTGCATTTAAGTACCGGCGAGCTGGCGACCTACGCTGTACTGATGCGGCTGGAAGACCCGCGCACCTACGAGTGCTGGCCCAGCTACGAAACCATCGGTAAAGCCATCGGCAAAAGCAAGAGCTCCGTCAAACGCTATGTGGCGGGGCTGGTAGAAAAGGGTCTCATCACCGTAGAGCCGACATCGGTCATCATGCGGAACGGGCTGAAGAAAAACGGCAACCTGCGTTATCACATTCGCCCCATCCGCGAAGCGGTGGAGTGGTACACGCAGCATCAGCTGTACCTCGCCGAAGCCGCCGCCGAGCGACATCGGGTACAGCGGAAACTGTCGGCGCAAGCCGAAGAACCGCCGTGTTCGCCTCTGTGAGCCGCTGTGTGGCCTCGCAGGGTAGGACGAGTGTCACAGGACGCTGGGAGTTGGGGAAAGCGGAGCATCGCGCCTTCGGCGCGATGGCAAGTTTCGCGTTTGTGGTACGGTTTTCGGCCCCTGGCCGAAACCGCTCCCCAAACGCTGCATGCGGGCTAAGCCCACACCCCTTTTCATGGAGGAGCAACGTATGAAGAAAGAAGAATTTATCCGCATCCGCGTGGCGGGGTGGCAGAAGAAATACATCTCGCTCCAGGCGGAGAAGGCGCACAAGTCTCTCAGTCAGTATGTGCGGGACGCGGCCATGGACAAGGATGTGACGGTCATCGACGGCGTGGATGACCTCATCTGCGAGCTGCGTCGGCAGGGCAATAACCTGAATCAGCTGGTCGTCATGGCGCGGCAGGGTCATGTCGAGCTGGTCAACATGGAGCCGTTCATGGAGGTGTATGAAAACACATGGCAAACGTTAAATTTATTGCTGTCTCGCGTGGGCTGAGGGGCATCGTCGACTATGTCACCAACCGGGAAAAGACGGTGGAGCAGCTTATCAGCGGCGTCAACTGTGTAGCGCGGACGGCGGTGCCGGAATTCGAGGCGGTGAAAAAGCAGTTCCGCAAAACGGAGGGACGCGGCTACTACCATATCGTGCAGGCGTTCGCACCGGATGATCTGCTGGACTTTGCAACGGCGCACGAGCTGGGCATGAAACTGGCGGAGCATTTTGAGGGCTACCAGTGCATCGTGGTCACCCACATGAACACAGCCCACATCCATAATCATATCATCATGAACTCCGTCAATTTCGAGACGGGCATGAAATTCCATCAGTCCGCAAGGGAGATGCAGCAGGTCAAGGACTACTGCAGCCACCTCTGTTGGGAGTACGGCTTGTCCGTCACGGAGTCCAAGGCTGACCCGTTCCGCATCCCGACGTGGAAGAGGCGGTTGACGGATCATATCAAAGAGGCTATGGAGCAGAGCCGCACGCAGCAGGAGTTCGTTGCGTATATGAATGCATATGGCTACGATGTGAAATGGGAGCCGCATCAGAAATACATCACCTACACCACGCCGGAGAACATCCGCTGCCGGGACAGCAAGCTGTTCGACCAGACGCTGAAGCGCGAGAATATGGAGCTGTACTTCCGGCTGGGCGGCGCGGATTATCTGCAAGCCTGCCGGGAAATTGCCTATGACCATCGTGAGCCGACACCTACGCTGGAGGATGCCGTCTGCGGCATGGCGGGTACAGTGGCCGCCATCTGCGCCCTCTGCGAGGACGAGGACAGCGAGGTCAGCGACCTTGCCCGTGAGCTGTATTACAGCAGCCTCTTGCTGCAGGAGCTGGTGGGGTGGTATCACTCCCGCCGTCAGGAACAGGAAAATTACGAGGAAGAATATGAGCAGTATCACGGTTTCGACATGACCATGATGTAAGGAGGAGCGAATGAACGAGTGTACCTATAAAAGTTTTGACGAGCTACCCCTGATGCTGAACGTCGTGCAGGTAGCGGCGGTGCTGGGCATCTCCCGCGCCGGAGCGTATGAATTGGTTCACAGCGAGGGTTTCCCTACGCTGAAGATCGGCAGCCGCATCGTGGTGCCGAAGGACAAGCTGCGGGAGTGGATCGACGCCAACACAGCGCAAAAATGACCACGCTGTAACCAAAGAATACCCCCGCTGTGCAATTGATAACTTTCTCTTAACTCTGCCCATTTCCGATAGCTATTAAGGTCGGCTTGTGGTATGTGTATTGGCTACCAAAGAAAAGGAGTTGATACCATGCCGAAAAAACGTGCAAACGGTGAAGGTAGCATCCGCAAGCGTAAGGATGGCCGCTGGGAGGGACGCTACACCGCAGGCAATGATCCCGCCACCGGCAAGCCCATCCACAAAAGCGTCCTCGCTAAAACCCAATCCGAAGCCAAGGAAAAGCTCAAGCAGGCCATCGCGGAGGCTGAAAAGCTGGACATGAGCCGTGCAAAATCCTACACGCTGGGCGCCTGGATCAAGCTGTGGTACGAGGTCTACGCCGAGCCGCGCCTGCGGGAGAAAACCAAGGACTACTACCTCAACTACATCGACAACCACATCATCCCCGAACTGGGCAACACACCGCTGGAAAAGCTGACCACCATCCAGATCCAAAAATTCTACAACGACCTGCAAAAATCCGGCCGCATCCAACGATATACCCACATCAAACTGAAAGACAAGGGCCTCAGCACCCGCGTGGTACGGGGCATCCACACGCTGCTGAACAACTGCTTGGAGAAGGCGGTAGCGGAGCGGCTGCTCCTCGCCAATCCCGCCAAGGGCTGCCGTCTGCCGAAGCTGGAGAAGCGGGAGATGAAGATACTGCCGGAGGACAAGATCGGCCCGTATCTGGCCGAAGCAGAACGGCGCGGGCTGCTGGCGGCTTTCTATCTGGAGCTGACCACCGGTCTGCGCCGGGGCGAGCTCCTCGCCCTGCTGTGGACGGACTTGGACGTGGAGAATATGACCATCTCTGTCAGCAAGCAGGTAAACCGTATCAACGGTAAACTGGTGGTCAGCCAGCCCAAGACGCCTAACTCCGTTCGCAAGCTGGCTATCCCGCAGAGGGCGGTGGAGCTGCTGGCAGAGGAGCACGCAAAGCACCCACACAGTCCCTACCTGTTTGTGTCGCCCAAGACCGGCACCATGTTCGACCCGGACTCCTTCCGCCACACCCATGAGAAGATCCTGAAGGCCATCGGCGCGGAGCACATCAGGTTTCACGACCTCAGACACACCTTCGCCACGCTGTCCCTCAAGTACGGCGTGGACGTCAAGACGCTGTCCGGTGCGCTGGGCCACTACGACGCGGGCTTTACCCTCAGCACCTACACCCACGCCACGGAGGGAATGAAACGCTCCGCCGCCGACACCATCGGCAGCGTCATCAGCCAGACCATGTAGCCCACAAAAAACAGCCAGAGAGGGACGGATGATGCCATCCGCCCCTCTCCGGTGCTTTCCTGATCTCTCGGCTTTTGGGTCAGCGTTTGGGTCACGCAAAAAAAGCAAGTGCAATACACAATTATATAACCCCATAAACAAAAAAAGTTCCTGATTTCTTACGAAATCAGGAACTTTTTGGTGGAGACTGCTGGACTCGAACCAGTGACCTCCTGCGTGTGAAGATACGATGAGGGCCGGAAAGCGTTGATATCCAACGCTTTCCGGCCCTTTTGCGTACTTTCGTCTCAGTGGAACATCCATTGTGTCCGCCCGATACTGCCCGGTCGTTTCCTCGTTTGGGTCACGGTTTGGGTCAGGCTGCATGGCGGCTCAAAATGACCACGCTGTAATCAAAGAATAGCCGTTTCCGACATTGACGTTTTGAAACGCTATTTCTTCTCGTCCAGCAGCATCACGCCCTGGGGAGGATTGTGGTCAATGGCACCAACGATGCGGTGGGGCACATACGGTGCCTCCAGATAGGATAGGCAATGTCCTCGTCTGTAAGCTTTACCGTCAGCGCAGCGGCGGCGTCATCCAGATATCTTGCTTTGGTTGTGCCCACGATGGGGGACGCCACACCCTTGGCCCAATGCCACGCCAGCGCGATTTCCTGCATCTTCACGCCGTACTTTTCGGCAAGCTCCGCGACACGGGTGACGATCTGCATATCCTGCTCCTCAGTGCGGTCGTACTTGCCCATGGCAACACGGTCAGTCCTGCTGCGGAGCGTGTCCGTGTTCCAAGTGGGGCGTGTCAGGTGTCCCGCTGCCAGAGGGCTGTACGGCATGAGCGATACCCCCATCTGCCTGCAAATGGGAATGAGCTCCCGCTCGTCCTCACGGTAGAGCAGATTGTAGTGATTCTCCATGGCTTCAAACCGTGCCCAGCCATGGTCACGGGCGCAAAGCTGCATATTGTAGAACTGGTAACCATACATGGCAGATGCGCCCAGCGCCCGGACTTTACCCGCCTTGACCAGATCATTCAGTGCCTCCATGGTCACCTCAATGGGCGTTTCATAGTCAAAGCGGTGGATGATATAGAGGTCGAGATAGTCCGTCCCCAGCCGCTTCAGGCTGCCGTTGATCTCCCGATGGATAGCTTCGCGGGAGAGCCGTCCGGGATTGAAATAGACCTTGGACGCGATGACCACCTTATCCCGGCTGACATTCTTTTTGAGCGCCTTGCCCAAGTATTCCTCGCTGGTTCCGCCGGAATAGCCGTTGGCAGTGTCGAAAAAGCTGATGCCGAGATCAAGGGCGTGCTTCACTACCTCCCCGGTGGCCGCTTCGTCCAGCGTCCAGTCGTGCATGGTTCCCGCCTTACCGAAGCTCATGCAGCCCACGCAGACCTTGGAAATTTCAATATCGGTTTGTCCTAATTTTGTGTATTCCATGATGCTCTCTTACTTTCCACTGAATACCGGGAAAAAGCTGAATTCGCCGTAGTCCTTGATGGGCGCGGCCTGCTTCAGCAGCTCCATATCATCCGGCGTGATGGCAAAATCCACCGCCGCATTGGCTTTCATGTGCTCCGGATCAGCCGTTTTGGGCAGAGCCACCGCGCCCAGCTCCAGTACATAGCGGATGCACAGCTGCGCGGCAGATACGCCATATCTGGCAGCCATCTCCGCGATCATCGGATTTTTCAGGGCCTCGCCGTGGGCGATGGGGGAGTAGGCTTCTACCTGCATATTCTGCGTCCTGCAGGTGTCCAGCAGCCCCAGATCCGTATTGCTGATATGCAGCAGGATCTGATCGACCATGGGTTTCACACGGCAATCCGACAGGATGTTGTCCAGATCCGGCTTGCGGAAGTTGGACACACCGATGGCCCGGAGTTTTCCGGCAGTGTAGGCGTCCTCTAATGCTCGCCATGCCGCACGGTTGCCCTCCGCGTAGTCACCGCCCCGGAAATCCGCCCACGGCTAGGGACTGTGAATGATCATCATATCCAGATAGTCGAGGCCCATCTTTTCCAGCGTCTCATCAATGGAACGGTCGGCGGAATCATAGTCCTTATGCTCGGCTGCCTCCTTACTGGTGACAAAGATCTGCTCACGGGGCAGACCGCAGGTGCGGACGCCCTCTCCGACCCCGGCTTCATTTTCATACGCCTGCGCGGTATCAATATGACGGTAGCCCAAGGAAACGGCAGTCCGAACTGCTTCCGCCGCCTGCGCGTCAGGAATGAACCATGTGCCGAGTCCCAGCTTGGGGATCTTCACGCCATTGGACAACGTATAGGTTTCCTGTAAAATCATACGGTACACACTCCTTTCGCTTTGCATTGTATAACGCTTTCCCTGATATGTCGAATACCTTTTTTGAGAAAACAGAAATGCTCAAATTGTATTTTTAGCACAGTCAAGAAACCACGTCAGCGTCTTACAGAATGGACATGAACCACTCCACGGTCTTGGGATCGTAGTGGGAGAAGAACAGGCTCTCGCCGCCATCAAGGGCTTCGATCGCCGCCATATCCTCTGCCGTCAGCGTGAAGTCAAACAGGTCGAAGTTCTGCTGCATCCGGTCTTTGTGGGTGGACTTGGGGATGATGACCACGCCGCTCTGCAGCAGGAAGCGCAGGGCGGTCTGTGCGGCGGTTTTGCCGTACTTCTTGCCGGTCTCCGTCAGCACGGGGTTGGTGAACATATCCTTGCGGCCCTCCGCGAACGGGCCCCAGGATTCGATCTGACAGCCGTATTTCTTGAGATATTCCTTTGCCACCTTCTGCTGCTGGAACACATGGGTCTCGATCTGGTTCACGGCGGGCTTGATCTCCGCGAAATGCTGAATGTCCAGATAACGGTCGGGGCCGAAGTTGGAAACGCCGATGGCGCGGAGCTTGCCAGCCTTGTACAGTTCTTCCATGGCGCGATAGGTGCCGTAGTAATCACCGAAGGGCTGGTGGATCAGCAGCAGGTCAAGGTAATCCGTGCGCAGCTTCCGCATGGATTCCTCGATGGAGGCCTTGGCCTTCTCATAGCTCGCGTTGGTGATCCAGACCTTGGTGGTCAGGAAAAATTCCTCGCGGGGCAGACCGGACTCCGCCAGCGCTTCGCCAACGCCCTCCTCATTGTAGTAGGCCTGCGCCGTGTCAATGCTGCGGTAGCCCACGTCGATGGCGTCCAGCACGCAACGTTTGGTGTCCTCCGCCGGGGTCTGATACACGCCGTAGCCCAGCTTGGGCATTTTGATACCGTTGTTCAAAGTTACATATTCCATAATTGTGCCTCCCATTTTCTGAAAAGTTGGTTTCCTTCTGATGAATACTTTACAACAGTTTTCCCGTGTTGTACACTATTGATATCGGAAAGCACTTTGCATAATATGAAACGCAGAAGGTGACATTATGATCGACCTGTATGAATTGCGCCAGCTGGTGGCATTTGCCGATCTCGGCACACTCAGCCGCGTGGCGGAGGAATTTCACATCTCTACGCCGTCCGTGACCCGCTCCATGCAGCATCTGGAGGACGCCTTTGGCGTACCGCTGTTTACCCGCGGCAAAAACAAAATCGAACTGAACGACACAGGCTATGTGGCAGTGGAGTGCGCCCGCAAGCTTCTGCGGGAAGCGGAGCAGGCCGTAAAGCAGGTACGGGATTTTGACCAGCGGCAGCGGACGGTGGTTGTGCGCTCCTGCGCGCCCGCCCCTCTGTGGGAGCTGTTGCCGAAATTGAATGCCCAAAAGCCCGGTATGATGGTGTCCTCCGCGATCTGTCAGAACGATGAGGTGCTCTCCGCGTGGCAGGACGGCTCCTGCGATGTTGCTATTCTGCCCTTTCCGATCGACGGCGCAAAGCCGTTTATGCCGGAAAACCTCTTCGTCTGCGTCCCAACGGGGCATGAACTGGCAAAGCACAGATCCCTGACATTTTCGGACATCAACGGCTTCAATTTTTTGCTGCGCACAGAGCTGGGCTTCTGGGATACTCTCTGCCGGGAGAAAATGCCCGCCTCCAAATTCCTGGTACAGACGGACAATGCGGTGTTTGACGAACTGGTTCGCGCCTCCTCGCTGCCGTGCTTTACCACAGATTACGGACAGGTTCAGAGCGGCTATCCGGAGCGGGTCAATATTCCGCTGACAGATGATGAGGCCCATGTTATATTCTATCTCGCAAAGGAAGACGAGGTGTGACCGTCGGTCACACCTCGTCTTCCTTTAACCATTCAATAAACTCAACGCGCGGCAGTTTGCCGGTCTCGCAGGCTTCCTTCTTCTCTCTGGCCTGTTCGCTCCATGCGTAGAATTGCTCCTTCGTGGTGCGGCCTGTACGAATACGGGCAAATCGCTTCTTGTACTCGCGGCGATACTCCCGAAACAGCTCGTCCTCGTTATGCTTGATCGTCCACACCCGCACTGCGCCGGTCTCCTTGCAGGTACGTCCGCCATTGAACGACCGGTCGCAATACTCCGCGCCGCCATGACCCGACACCACAAAGTACCGTCCGCAGTTCTTGCACTTCCGCAGCTTCACACCGCGGCGCACACACTCCTTTAGATGGTAGTCAATGAGATCGTACATCGTATCAGGGTACAGCACCTCCGCGAATGTGTCACCGTCGTACATCTCATAATATAATTTTTGCGGCTGGAACTTGTAGACCATGATGCAGTACTCCGGATTGTCTGCATAATACACTGTCATCCGCTGTTCCGGTGTCTGCTTGTCCAAATCCGTATTCAGCACATGGTCAAAAAGATCCAAAGCCTGCCGCTGGAGCCGTGCCAATTTCTTCGGCATCGCCTCTAACTGCCGCATCCATTGCTCGACGCTTTCACACGGGCGACGGTGCTGCCAGCTCCATAGCAGCATACCGAAATAAGCGTTATTCCCCGTAAAATAAGCAAGTATGGCTTCGACACTTTCACATTCTCGCTGTGCTATCACAGAAAGCTTCTGGAAGTCTGCTTCCACCTTCTTCATGTCCCAATAGAGAAAGTCCAGCAGGCTCTCCGGAAAAGCGACACTTCTTTCTTGTCCATCCCAGTATCGTTCCCTGCCGTTTGAGATGCAGGTCTTAAATTTCTCTCGCATAATACGCCCTCGTTTTAGACACATGATATTTATATGATTGATGTGACTTGACAAAAATAGTAAAATCTGTTACCCTCTATTTGTGGGACATATGAATCAGATTTGTAATATAAGTCTACATCATTCGCGCGATCATGTCAACAAGAACTGGAGGTGTTTATTGAACTTACAGAACAGCAAACTGAAAAACTTCACGCCGCTGCCCAACGAAATTTTCTCTCTGCATCTGACAACTGGTGAGTTGGCAGTCTACGCTCTATTGCTGCGACTGGAAAATCGTGAGACACATGAGTGCTGGCCCAGTTACGAAACGATTGGAAAAGCCATCGGCAAAAGTAAAAGCTCCGTCAAACGCTATGTGGCCGGACTGGTAGAAAAGGGCCTCATCACCGTAGAGCCAACATCGGTCATCATGCAGAATGGGCTGAAGAAAAACGGCAACCTGCGTTACCACATTCGTCCTATCCGAGAAGCAATAGAGTGGTACACCCAGCATCAGATGTACCTCGCCGAAGCCGCTGCAGAGCGGCAACAGGTACAACAGCAGATGGCAAGGCAGGCTGAAGAACCCCCGTGTTCGCCCCTGTGAGCCGCTGTGTGGTCTTCTTTGAGGTGGGGCAGCGTCCCTGCCCCGGAGAGGGATTTTGGGCCGCTTTCGGGCGGATTTTCGGGGACGTCCTCGGCTCTGCGGAGGACGAAAGGAGAAGCAGGATAAAAGGCTGGCGTCGTTACCGCCGCTCTGCCCGGACACATCTGCCCGCGGTGCGGACAGTTTACGGAGGTTTTCAGCGGAGTCGGAAATGGCGCCTGTTGGACAAGGTTTTACCAAGGCTGGCGTCACAGTCCCCGCAACAGTAGGTTTTCCGGGACTTTCGGCGTGCCTTATGACGATTTGGAGGAAATATGAGTGAAAACAAAGATAGATTGAATTTCCGGATGAAGCCGGAAACGGCGGAAAAGCTGGAGCACTGGTACAAGGCTGACCACTGCCGCAGCAGGAATGAGTTCGTGGAAAAGGCCGTGAACTTCTACGCGGACGCGCTGGCGGCGGAGAACAGCACCACGCTTCCGCTGGCGATACAAACCGCCATTGACGGGCGGCTGAAGCTACTGGAAGATCGCATGGCGTCCATCCTCTACAAGCAAACGGTCGAGATGGACATGGCCATCTCCATCCTGCTGCAAAGCGTCAACGTGGACGAGTCGGTGCTCCGTCAGGAGCGGGCCAAGAGCGTCGCGGCGGTCAAGCACACCAACGGTCGCCTGCGAATGGAGCAAAAGCTTCGTGAACTGGAGAACGAAGAATGGCAAGGCTGATCGTCAAGAGCCCCTACATCAAGTGTGGCGGCGGTCAGAATGCCAGCGGTTATCTGCAATACATTGCCACCCGTGAGCGTGTGGAGATCGTGCCGGATGACCGTCCGCCCACACGGAAGCAGGAGCAATTTATCCAAAAGCTGGTGAAGGATTTCCCCGATGCAAAAGAATTGCTGGAGTACGACGACTACAAAAATGTACCCACAAAGGCAAACGCCTCGTCCTTCATCACGCTGGCCTTGGAGCAGAACTGGAACCGTGTGCAGTCCACCGAGGTCTACGCAAAGTACATCGCTACCCGTCCCAGAGCCGAGCGACTTGGCAGTCACGGTCTGTTCGGTGACGCAGATCATGCATCGCTGGACACAGCCATGGGCGAGTTGCGGCACTACACCGGCAACGTGTGGACACACATCATTTCTCTGAAACGTGAAGATGCCGAGCGGCTGGGCTACGACAACGCGGCGGCGTGGCGAACACTTCTGCGCACTCATAGAAATGATATCGCCGCCGCTATGAACATCAAGCCGGAGGATTTCCGATGGTACGCTGCTTTCCATGACGAAGGTAATCATCCCCACGTCCACATGATGGCGTGGTCAGCGAAGCCGGGGCAAGCGTATCTGGACAGAAACGGTATCACGGAAATCAAGTCCGTGTTGACGAACCAAATCTTCCAGCAGGAGTTGCTGCATCTCTACGAGGAGAAAAGCGTATCCCGTGACGAGTTAGTGCGTCAGACCCGGCAGGCCATGCTGGAGCTGGCGCAGCGTATGCGTGACGGTTTCTGCATCTGTCCGACTGCTGAGCAAAAGCTCTGGAGGCTGTCACAAAAGCTGGATAACGTGCAGGGGAAGAAGGTCTACGGCTACCTGCCGAAGCCACTGAAGCAGTTGACGGATGAGACGGTGGACGCCATGGAAAAGCTGCCCACGGTCAACGAATGCTACCAAAAGTGGTGGGAGCTGCAATGTCAGTTCAACGATTACTACTCGGAACAGCAACGGCAGCGTCCCCCGTTGTCACAGCAGAAAGAGTTCCGCCAGATCAAGAACGCGGTCATTCAGGAGGCGGAGCATATCCGCCAAGCCCGAATGTCCTTCGAGGATACAGCCTTAGCGCAGGAAGATGAACAGATAGATGACCGCAGTATGTCCTATGACTGCTGGGAACTGCGGAAAAACATTGCTGACGAAAGCACACCGCTGGAGGAACGGGACAACGCCGCTGCGGAGCTGGAGCAGATCGCTCACCACGGTGACCCTCACGCACAATATATCATGGGCCTACTGTTCCGTGATGGTGGCCTGCTGGTGCCGGATGCAGAGCAGGCAAAACGCTGGTTGGAGGTGTCGGCACAAGAATTGCCTGACGCGCAGTATGCCTTGGGGAAACTGTACCTCTCGGATGATCCTAATATCCACGATCCCGCGAAAGGTCTCTACTGGCTGCAACAATCAGCGGACAGTGGTCACGAGTACGCTGCCTACCGCTTGGGCAAGGAGTATCTGACCGGAGAGAATATCTCCAAAGATCCCGCACAAGCGGCGACGTACTTGCGGCAGGCAGCGGAACAAGCCAATCCCTACGCACAGTATCTGTTGGGAAAGCTCTACCTCATGGGGGATGGTGTCCCCAAAGATAAGGAATCCGCCCAATACTGGTTTTCTGTGGCGGAGCGGAACGGCCACGCCTACGCCGGATATTTTCTCGACCGCATGGAACGGCAGGAGGATTTGCCGCCCCCCAGCATTCTGCTATCCGCCACACGGCTGCTGCACCATATGGGCAACATTTTCCGAGATAACGCGCCGCATCCCACAGCGCTCACAGGCATCCGGATCGACCACAAGCGCCTGCAGCGCCTGCGGGAAAAGAAGATGGCCATGGGCCACAAATGGAACGACCACGAGGATGAGCAGAACCAAGGCATGGGCGGTATGAACTTGTAAGCGGCGCAAAACGATTCAAAGGAGAACTGAATGAACGAGTGTATCTATAAGAGTTTCGACGAGTTGCCCCTGATGCTGAACGTCGTACAGGTGGCGGCGGTGCTAGGCATCTCCCGCGCCGGAGCGTATGAGTTAGTTCACAGTGAGGGCTTTCCTGCGTTGAAGATTGGAAATCGCATCGTGGTGCCAAAGGATAAGCTGCAGGAGTGGATCGACGCCAACACAGCGCAAAAATGACCACGCTGTAATCAAAGAGTAAAGAATTTTGATGACGGCAACCGTCTATCGGCAAAACGAACTTTCCACAGATTATATTTGTTGAAGATACATTCTTGTTGCGGTTCGTCAGGGTGTGATATAATAAATTATTACAAAAATTTCACATTTGCAGCAACATGCGGCTAAGGCCCGCTGAACCATATGATATAATATTATGTTTCTGCAAAACTTAGGTTTCCGCACAAGAGGAGATAGAATCGCATATGGACATCAATGATCTGAAATTGTTTGCCCGGGCCGCCGAGCTGGGCAACATCACCCACGCCGCGGCGGAGCTGGGCTACACGCAGTCCGCCGCCAGTCATGCCCTGCGGCGATTGGAGCAAAATCTGGGAACACAGCTTCTGCAGCGTCTGCACATGGGCGTCTGCCTAACAGAAAACGGAAAAGAGCTGCTGCCCTATGTGTCCACCATGCTGGCCGCGCAGGAGCAGCTGCTGCAAAAGGCGGCAGACCTCAGCGGCAGTGTGTCCGGCGTGGTATCGGTGGGCTGCATCAGCAGTGTCGCCATCCGCTGGCTTCCGGCGCTGATCGAGCGCATGGCCGTGTGTTATCCCTCCGTGCAGATCCGGTTTCAGGACGGCGACTATGAGGCCGTGGAGGAGTGGATCCTGAAAAAGAAGGTGGAGGTGGGCTTCCTCTCCGCGTCCACCCTCCAGCCCTTCCGTCTGACGCCGCTGGTGGAGGACGATATGCTGCTGGTGCTGCCCTGCGGCCATCCGTTGTGCGCGTTGGAGGAGGTGCCGCCGGCGCGTCTGCGGGAGGAGCGGGTCATCGTCCCTGCCGAGGGCATCGACTACGATGTGGGAAACATTCTCCGCCGTGCCGGATGTACCGTAACAGACAGTGTCAGCGTCAACAGCGACTACTCGGCCCTGACGCTGGTGGGACAGGAGCGGGGCGTGACCATCCTGCCCCGTATGCTGCTGGGAGACTATGACGACCAGCGCATCCAACTGCGCTATCTGGAGAGCCATCCCACCCGCACCATCTGCCTGGCGACACTGCCGCAACGGCGGCTGTCCCCCGCGGCGGAGCTGTTCTGCCGGTACGCTACCGATATGTTCCATACCTCCATATAGCAAAGAAAACGCAGGCATCGCCCGCGTTTCCTTTTTTGCATCGCCATGAACGAGATTCATGGCGGCTGGGAAAAATGTCCATTTTACAAGTTTCCGCGCACCTGATAGGATGTCCTTTGGACGGAAAAGAGCGTCCTATCGGGAGGCAGAAAACAGATGGACAAACTGCAGCACACATTCCTGCGCTATGCGCAGATCACATTAGGATGCGCCCTGTACGCGCTGGGCTTTTGCTGGTTTTACGCACCCAACCAGCTCTGTATGGGCGGCTTCACCGGTCTTGCGCAGGTCATCAGCCTGTTCCTGCCCCAGATACCGATCGGTATTCAGGTATTGCTGATGAATCTGCCGCTGTTTTTCCTGATCTGGAAGAACGTGGGCCGCGATTGGTTCACCGCTTCGCTATATGCCATGGTGGCCAGTTCACTGTTCATCGACCTGCTGGACAAAATGGTGACGTTCCAGCCCATTGAGCCGGTGCTGGCCTGCGTGTACGGCGCGGTGCTGGTGGGGGCGGGCTGCGGCCTGATGCTGCGGCAGAATGCCACCGTAGGCGGCACCAATCTGGCGGCGCGGCTGCTGCGCCTGCGGCTGGAGCGGGTCTCCATCGGTACGCTGTGCAGCCTGCTGGACGGCTTGATCGTGGTGCTGCATGTGATCGCCTTCCGCAACCTGAGCCATTGCCTGTACGCGGTGGCGTCGCTGTATCTCATCTCCCTCATCATGGATCGGGTGGTGTACGGCGGCAAGCAGTCCAAGGTAGCCTGCATCATCTCCGACCGGCATGAGGAGCTGACCGCCGCGCTGCTGGAGATGCACCGGGGCATCACGCTGCTGGACGGCGAGGGAGGCTTTACCCATCAGGCTCATAAGGTGATCCTGTGCGCCTTTGCCAAAAACCAGATCATCGACCTGAAAAAGCGGGTGCAGCAGGTAGACCCTGACGCATTTATCATCGTCTACGACGCCAACGAGGTGCTGGGCAAGGGCTTCGGCGCTTACCAGCCTGGAAGTGTGTGAGCGGGGGGCCCTTTCTTAAACATCAGCGCTTGCGAAGGAGCGGTGCGCCCATGTGGGTGCACCGCTCCTTTTGCCTTCATTCCTGTATATAAATCTCAGGGTTCGGATAGTTGACGATAAGCATTTTTGTTATTTTGTTTGTTTCATTGTACCAGGTATGTGTAATGTCAGATGAAAAGTGAGCTGTATCTCCGGGATAAAGTTGAAAAGCCTGACCGTCCAGTATAAGGGTGAGAATACCCGCCAATACATAAATAAACTCTTCGCCCGTGTGCGGAGCAGCTTTAGCGGCTTCGACCTGTTGGCTTGGAAGGAGCGTGATCTCACGGGCAAGGAGTTCCTTCCCCTTTCCACAGGCAGAAAGGCTTGTCTGGATCTCGTGCTGATTCTGTATCTGCGAGTTGCCGCGTTCGTAGCTGCGCAGGACGTATTGCTCTGTTGTGGATGCCTGAGGCACGGCGTTGGACAGGACAGAATAGACATCTGCATCCAACGCACGGGCTACCGTGACAAGTGAATCGATGGCTATGGTGCAGTTTCCGCGTTCAAATTGGGACAAAAAACTGGTCGAAAGACCGACCTGCTCGCTCAATTCCTTGAGCGTCATCTTTTTACGCAGCCGCAGTTTCTTGATTTGCTGGCCAATAGAATTTTGCATGAGATCACCTCTTTAAACATCATAATATACACCGGAAGAATTGTCAATTCCGTGTTATCGTGTTATATAAATGTAAAACTGAAAGGTTGTTTTTGGAAGAAGTCAAAGCCCCCTATAAGATCTTACGGTATCAGGTTATGTATATCTCAACCGCCCACGGTAATGACTTTCCCGCTGCGGATATGAGTGTGCTCTCCGCCGGTAAAAGCAGTTCTGCCGTTTACCAATACGCAGGAGATACCGTCGGGGCGTTGCGCAGACTCCACAAAATCCTCGTTGGGGCACAACTTCTTCGGATCGAATAGCACGAGATCTGCAGCTTTTCCTTCCGCGATAGTACCTCTGTCCCGAAGGTTCAGGATCTGCGCAGGGACAGAGGTAAGATGTCGGATAAGCTCCTCAGCAGGCTGGCGTCCGCTGGCCAGATATTTGATGAAGCAGCAATATGTCCCTGTGGAGCGTCTGTTTTGAGGTCTGTCATCATTAAAGGTTCCCAGTAGCGTGTAGTTGACTGCCGACGTATCTGTTCCAACAGCCATGTCCGGAGCGGCAAGAAACACATCCGTATCAACACCGGCAGGTACGCCTGCCCACATATTGTAGCATGCGTAGGGGTCGCAGGACAGGATGTCCAGCAGTACCTCTACATAGTTCTTTCCGCTCTCGCGGCATAGTGTGCTTATTGTTTTCCCCTCGTATCCGCCTCTGGCGCAGCGGGTAATGACAGCGCCTTCACCCCAGCGGGGCATCGCAACGGGATTAAGGTATGTCATCACGCTGGAAGACGGATGCCGACCTGCGCAGATGTCGTCAATGAGCAGCCACTTGTAGTTCCCGGTGTTCAATGCCTGAGAAAACTGCTTCATACCGCCGGCTTGAAGAACATACGGGAGAAAACGCTGCGCAATATTTGGATAGAAAAAGTCGCCACCGGTGTAAGATGGAAGCACATCATACGTCACATGAGCACCGTCGGCACGATAAGCGTCAATAATCTCCAGCACGCGCAGAACGGAACGCCGCTCCAGCTCGCGGTCATAAGGCTTAATGCTGAAGGATGCGGACAAATGGCTCAGGTGCAGGTGCACTCCTGTGCGTTTGGCCAGCTCTAGCATTTCCACGATCCCGTCTACGGGAGAATGCTCCGCAGTCACCCCCCGGCGTGTGGGGCGTATCTGGTAATGTGTGGTAAGGATTTTCCTGTTTCGGGCAACACAGGAGGCGATGGCCTCAAGCTCTTCGTCGCTGGCATAGCTGCCAGGATCATAGTCTAGGCCAAAGGATATACCGGCCGCACCCTGCTGCATACATGCATCGCAGAGCTGTACCATCCGGCTGATCTCATCCGGCGTCGCAGTACGGTGGATATCTCCGCCCATGACCTGCGCACGGATGGCACCGTGCCCGACCATGGAGATCAGATTTGTGGCGATGCCGGATCGCTGCAGATGGGCGGTGTACTCAGCAAAGCTGTGCCAATCTAAATCGCTGCCGAACGCTTCCTTGTAATGCGGACGCAGCAGCTCCGGTGGCGTCATCTGCATGAAACCAGGATTGACTCCACCGATAGGCTCCGGAAGCACGCCGGCCATCGCCTTTTCTTCTATGCAAAAGGGAATGTACAAATTTTGGCAGGGGCTGGGACTCATGCCACAATTGCCTCCGACCATTGTGGTGATTCCCTGCCCGATGGCGCTCTCTGCGTCAGGATAGACGGGCAGCGTGTAATCCGAGTGAGAGTGCATATCGATAAAGCCGGGAGACACATATTGTCCGGCGGCGTCGATCACCTGCGTAGCCTCAACGGTATGTGAACCGATATAGGCAATCTTGCCATTCTCGATCCCCAGATCTGCACGGTATGGCACCGCTCCGGTTCCATCGATGATCAGGCCGTTTCGAATCAGAATATCCATTTTGCGCTCCTTCTCTCTTCAATCAGACGTTACGGAAAAGCCCACGGTAAGAGGGTCACCCTCCTCCAAAATCAGCTTTCCGCGCCCTGTAACATAGGCCATGGCGGATATGGTGGGAATGACACCGCCGACAGCCGGCTGGATGCTCGCAGTGAACGGAATGCCGCTGATACCATGGTTGACCAGAACTGTATCCAGCGTCAGCAGCCCCTTTTCATAGAGAATCGCTGTCAGTGCAGAAGTGCCTGTGCCGGTAGGCGATCGGTCAAACAGCCCTTCGTCGCCATACACGGTAAAGCAATGCGACTCCAGTGTGTTTCCCTGCCTTACGGGTGTGTTTGTTAGGATCAGGCAAAAGCCATTGCGCTGCAGCGTCTTTTGGGCATCCTGCGGATGCTGTACGTCCAACTGCTCCATAACAGCACGGCGGCAGCGAACGGCAGCGTCCAGCATCTGCGTAAAATTCTTGCGTTCAAGCGTAAGATGCAGGTCTGCCGCCTGCACAAACACCATAAAAGCGGCACCGTAGCCGATATCTACCGGCACCGTGCCGTAACCGGGCACCTGCACGGGAATATCTAGACCGCAGGAAAAGGACAGATCGTTGGTAAAGCTGATACGCCGAATATCTCCCCCGCTGACGAAAAGCGAAGACCGCACGGTGGCCGACGGTGCATCAATCATCAGAAAGTTTTCGCCATCGTGCAGCCGGAGCAAGCCCAGTTCGGCTGCGGCGCGGGTCAGGCATATAATGCCGTGGCCGCACATTGTCGTCATTCCTTCTGTTGTCATGAAAAGGATGCCGATGTCGCTGCCTTCCCGCACGGGCGGCATCAGCAAGCCACCATACATATTATCATGCCCCCGCGGTTCCCGAAGAACCAGACGGCGCAGATCGCCGAGATGTTCGGAGGCATACCGCCGTTTCTCCTCCATGGTTTTTCCGGGGATAGCAGGGGTCGGATCGATGATCAGGCGAAAAGGCTCTCCTGCGGTATGGAGATCCATGTAGGTGTACTCTTGGACCGGTTTCATCACATTGCCATGCCTTTCGTTAGATTTGTTATAAAAGAGGTTCGGAACGCCGCATCGCGCCGCACAGCGTCTGCCGATGTCATTACTAATAGTCTACATTCAAAAAATCTTCGTGTCAATATTTTCTGTAAAAAAACGCAAGGAAAAGATGGCGCAGGCGCAGCGACGCCGGAAATCTCCAATAATCAGACGCTCATACCGCATTATTTCGCAGAGCCACGGCGGCGTCCTTGTATTCTGAGAAAATTTTTATATAAAAAACTTGACATATAATTTTTTTATATATATAATTTACAAAAAGAGATGAGAGGAGCTGTTAGCATGCTGATCATAAACGGGGAGTTGGTTGAGGCAATCGCCTCGCCACTCAAAATGGTAGCGGCAGTGGAGGATGCCTTTGCCTTGTTCGGGCGAGGCGATTATGACATGCCGAACCGTTTTTCCTGTGAAAACGGAGGTATCACCTCCTTGTATATGCCCTGCTTTACCAAAGAGACATTCGGAACCAAAATGCTGACGCTGGTGCCGGAGAACAGAGAGTGCGGACTGCCGTCTATCGACGGCGTGATGCTGCTGAACGACCACGTGACCGGCGCCGCCAAGGCGCTGATCGATGCCAAGACCCTGACCGCGTGGCGCACAGGCGCTACCGGCGCTATGGCGGCAAAGCATCTCTCGCGTGAGGACGCGAAAACACTGGGGATCGTGGGCTGCGGTATGCAGGGTCTGTATCAGGCGGTGTGCATCTGTGCGGTACGCGGGATCAGGGAAGTTTTTCTCTATGACAAATTCGGTGTCCGGGACAGCTTTCTGCGCAAGCTGCAGGTCAGGCTCGGATCACAGATCACAGTCAACGTCTGTGCTGATACCGAGGAGTTGGTGGAAGGCTCCGATATCATCGTAACGACCACCTTCTCCACAAGTCCTGTGCTGCCGGAGCGTCCCGAGCTGCTTAAGGGTCGCTGCTATATCGCGGTGGGCTCCTATAAGCCGGAAATGCGGGAGCTCCCCGACTCTCTGCTTACCATAGCGGACAGAGTGTATGCAGATCTGCCCTATGCCTGCGAGGAAAGCGGAGACTTGATCGATCCGCTGCGAGCCGGTACACTGCAGCGGGAAAGCGTTGGCCTGATCCATACAGTCATCAACAAGCAGCTGACACAGAAGGACGGCGAAACGGTCGTGTTCAAGACGGTCGGAATGGCACTGGTCGATCTGCTGGCGGCAGAAGCGATCTATTCCTCGGCGCAGGAGCAGGGAAACGCAGTCAGCGCGGCACTCTGATCCGAACCGGACGGCTTTGTTCAAACGCCGGTTATTGAAAACCCGACAAAAATATAATACGATGGAGGAATCCCGATGGAAAACACGAGTGTATCCCCTGTGGCCGTCAAGCTGCCTTGGCGGGTGAGACTGTGCTTTGGCGCAGGCGCTATCAGCAAAAACCTGATAAATGTCGTTATGGCTGCATATATGCTGTACTTTTATGTGGATGTCATAGGGCTAGACTCTATGGTAGCCTCCGGCATTATCCTTGCCGCCAAAATCTGGGACATTGTAAATGATCCAATGATGGGTGTGCTGGTGGACAGAACGAGGGGAAAAAAGGAGGGAAAGTGCCGCTATTGGCTTAAGCACTTCTCAGTTCCCGGCGGCATATGTCTGGCGCTGTGTATGTTTGTCCCCGAGCTGACCACCACCGGCAAAATCATATGGGTGGCCGTGACCTATGTTCTGCAGGGCATGGTCGCCACCATTCTGCTGATCCCCATGAACACCATGATCGGCCGTCTTTCCAACGATCCGGCTACCCGGGCCACGCTCTCGCAAATGCAGGGTCTTTTTGGCTTGCTGGCCACATTCATTGTCACTGGCTACACCATGCAAATGACCGCCAGCTTTGGTGCCGGCGATATGCGCGTGGGATTTGCGATTGTCGGCATCATCTATGGTGCGGTTTACGCGCTCGGAAATCTAGTGGTTTTTTGGGGAACAAAGGGCTATGACGGCGCCGAAGCAGATGCACCGGCCGAAACCGATACAGCTCCGGAGGCCGAAAAGAAGGTAACACTGCGGGAAAGCCTGAAGGCTCTGTTCTCCAACAAGGTATGGCTTGCCATTGTTGTCTCCGCGCTCCTTGCATATCTCACCACCGGTATTTCTTCGGCAAATCTTCCGTTTTATTTCCAGTACAATTTTCCGGGGCAGGATCTCTACAGCGTATACTCCACCTGCAATGTCATCGGAGCCGTCACTCCTTTTATCATCCTTCCGATCCTAGTCAAGCGGCTCGGCAATGCCAGAACAGCCACCCTTGGCTTCGCAAGTGCGTTCGTTGGCTACATGTTCCGTTTTATCATGGCCGACAAGACAATGGTCATTATGATCATCGGCTGGCTGCTGCAGGGCGTGGGCGAGGGTCTGTTCTCCTGCGTACTGGTGCTGAGCATCTTTGATGCCCGCGTATATGGCCTGTGGAAAACCGGCGTTGATAACGAGGCTGTTTTGATGTCCGGCTTTTCTTCAGCCTATAAGATCGGTCTGGCACTGGGCACTCCGGTCGTGGGCATCCTGCTGAAGCTGGTTCCTTATGTACCGGGTGCGGCCGAGCAGGCAGACAGCGTCTTGTGGCAGTTGAGGTTCCAGTCCAGCGCATTGTGCGGACTCATGTATGTTATTCCCTGTATTCTCTTCGCCTTTGTGGTACGAAAGAACGAGAAAAAGATCCCTGAGATGCGTGCCGAGATCGAGGCTCGGAAAAAGAACGAAGGCAGCGGCAGCTGACCCCTTAGAGCAAGACGGGGCGGCAGGCCGCCGCCCCGTTCCGGAATGAGGTATGACTTATGAAAGTGCATGAGCGTTTACTGCAATATGTGACCCTCGATACCGGCAGCGATGAGACATCGCCGCTGACGCCCTCCTCACCCGCTCAGTCAGTGCTGGCAGCGAAATTGGCGGAGGAAATGCGTAAGTTGGGCGTATCGGACGTGTATGTGGACGGCCACGCCTATGTATACGGCAAGATCCCTCCGTCAGAAGGACTTGCGGATCGCTGTCAGGTAGGCTTTATTGCCCATTTGGACACAAATGCGGATTCCTGTCAGGGCGGCGCCAAGCCGCAGGTTATCCGAAATTACAACGGCAGGAGCATTGCTTTGGGCGGCAGCGGACTGCATCTCAGTCCGGAACAGTTTCCTCATCTGATGGATCAGAAGGGGAAAACAATCATCACAACGGATGGAACTACGGTATTGGGCGCAGATGACAAGGCCGGCATCGCGGAGATCATGACCATGTGCGAGCGGATTCTCTCAGAGAACATACCGCACGGTGGGATTTCTGTGTGCTTTACGCCGGACGAGGAGATCGGCCACGGTGCCGCGCTGTTGGATCTGAATCGCTTTGGATCGGAATTCGCTTATACCGTGGACGGGTCTTCGCCTGACGAGATAGAATACGAGACGTTCAATGCAGCCAGCGCAAAATGGAGCATTCACGGCGTATCCGTACACCCCGGTGCTGCAAAGGATGTCATGGTCAACGCTGCGCTTGTGGCCATGGAGATCAACAGTATGCTGCCGCAGGGAGAGACGCCGCGGGATACTTCGGGGCGTGAGGGATTCTATCACCTGCTTCGGATGGAGGGGGCGGTTTCGTCTGCCGAGCTGGATTACATCATTCGGGATCACGATGCCGCACACTTTGAAGCACGGAAACGGAAAATGGTAGAGATTGAAGCATTCATCAACGCAAAATACGGCGCAGAGACGGCGACGCTGACACTGCGAGATCAATACCGCAATATGGCCGAGATCATCAAGCAGCACCCGCAGGTACTGGATTGCGCCAAAGCCGCCATTCGTGATGCGGGCCTTACCCCTGTTTCCACCCCGGTCCGTGGCGGCACAGACGGGGCGCAGCTTTCTTTTCGAGGGCTTCCGTGCCCCAATTTGGGTACGGGCGGTCACGCATTTCATGGGCCGTATGAATATGCAGTAGCAGAAGAACTCGAACAGGTGGTCGAAATACTGCTCTCTGTCGTGAGAGAATTTGCGCATCTCGGCAGCAGATCTGCCTGCCAGTCTTAGCGCGAAAACGGAAAAGGAGTCGAAATATGGATGCTTTGAAAATATCGCAGCAGGAATATACGATGCGCCGCTCTGCCATAGCTCAAAAGCTCTCCCCCGGCGAAATGGCTGTCGTTTTCTCCGGCGATGAGATCCCCATGTGGAACGAGATTAATTATCCTTTTGAAGTAGACCGCAATTTCTATTATCTGACAGGCGTGGATGTTCCCGGCTGCATTCTGAGCCTCTACAACTACCGGGGCAGCATAATGGAAACACTATATGTGCCCCGTGAAAGCGATTATGACGCGGCCTATTTCGGCGTACGAACAGACGAATTTTACCGAGAACGTTCCGGCATCGCCAGGATATCCCGTATGGAAAATTTTCAGTCGTCTTTCCTGATGATGAGCTTCGTGATGCTGGGCGTCACCGCTGTATACACATTGTCCGGAAACCGCGCCTTAACGCCCTACTCGTCTGAAAACCGCCTGCTCAATGATTTGCGTCAGGCCTATCCCTATATACCGATCGGGAGCTTCGCTGAAGATCTGTTCCGCATGCGAGTCGTCAAAAGCGAGGCGGAAATCGCTCTTTTGAAAAAGGCCATTGACGTGACAAACCGCGGCCTTCACAGGATCATGAGAACAGTCCGGCCAGGAATGTACGAATACGAGGTACAGGCGCTGTTCAATTTTGAAGCGACCTCCGCAGGCTGCATTCACGCAGACACCATCACGGCGATCCAGGGCGGGCAGAACGCCAACAAACTGCACTATATGGCGAACCGGGATATACTGAATGACGGTGATCTGCTGTTGATGGATTTGTCCGCATGCTATGACTATTACTGCTCCGATATTAGCCGTACCATCCCGGTCAACGGTCGATTTACAGAGACCCAAAGGCACTGGTACAATGTTGTGCTGAGGTGCGTTGATGCGGTAATCGCCGGCATCAAGCCCGGTCAGTCCCGTCAGGGGCTTAATGCGGAGGCCTGTGATCTGCTAGCCAGAGAACTGCGCGGCGCCGGTCTGATTGCAGAGGATCGGCCCATCAATGTAACAACCGCACGCAACTGGGGCGCCTGCAACAACGCTGACCATCCAATCGGGTTGCTCTGTCACGACGTGGGAGACTCCGACATTCTGCTTCCGGGCATGGTCTATACGGTGGAGCCAGGTGTATATCTAAAGGATCTTGGCTTTGGCATTCGCATTGAAGATGATATTCTGATTACGGAAAACGGTGCCGTCAACCTTTCCGCAGGGATTCCACGCACTGCGGAGGAGATTGAGGCGGCGATGGCGGCACACTGAGTTAGGCGAATTGGTGACATAGATAGTCCACCACAACAGTCATAAGCAAAATGCTCTGTGCGCCGCAGGCAGCAAAAAGCCGTCTGTCAAAGAACCCCTGCTTTCACGCGGCGAAAGCGGGGGTTCTCTTGCAATTTTGGGAAAAATAAGCAAGTATCATCTGGAAAATGGAGTCCCTCCAACTCCATTGTGCCAGCTTTTCAGATTCATGGCAGCATATTTAAGCCTGACCCATCGCGTAATTGCAGCCAAGCCCCGGTGGTGTGTATAACGCATAGCGTGTTTCTCCTTTGCGTCCGCAAAAACCCGCTCAACGGTTTCTTTGCGCTGCGCATAAAGCTCTTTCGCACGTTCCGTTTTCCGCATCTGTTCCACCAAATCCAGATACTCCTGCCAGATATGTGCGGTGTATACTTTTGCCCCTTTTCATTCGCACCGCATTTTGCTTTGCAAGGGCAATTTCTGCACTGCGTCGGTGTACTTCGGTACGTTCGTTTGCCCTCCCGGTCGGTAGTGGTATGTCTTAATATCCCTCCGCAAGAACAGGTATAGGTGTCGTTGGCAGGATCATATGTGTATTCCCTCGGCTTGTAGCGGTCTTTGCTTCCGGTGTATCTTGTGTAGGGGAGAATCGGAATCTTTCCATCGTCCAAGGTCTTCTTTGCAATCTACGGGGTCTTGTATCCGGCATCCATTGTTACAAACTGCACATCGAATTTGCCTGCTACATCGTCATATAGCTTGTCCCACGCTACGCTGCCATGGATGTTCCCTGCGGTCACTTCTACTCCCAGAACAAAACCTCTTTTGTCACAAGCTGTATGTGCTTCGTAAGCAAACTGCCGCTCATGCTCTCCTTTTACGAACATTCCACAGTTTTATATGAGAAATAGGGAAAAGTGTTGAGAATATTGGGCGAAGAATGCTAACTAGGCACTCCTTCACCCTTAGCATCCCTTTTTCAATATTTGCAACAAAGTATAGCAGCGGAATGCAAATTGGGCGGCCTAAACTATGAAAAATAAAAGTAAAATCAGCGTAGATAAAATTTTCAAAATCCGCTCCTTCACGGCTCAAAAATGACCACGCTGTAACCAAAGAATGCCCCGGCTGCGGAATTGATAACTTTCTCTTAACTCTGCCCATCTCCGATAGCTATTAAGGTCGGCTTGTGGTATGTGTATTGGCTACCAGGAAAAGGAGTTGATACCATGCCGAAGAAACGAGCCAACGGCGAGGGCAGCATCCGCAAGCGGAAGGATGGCCGCTGGGAGGGCCGCTACACCGCAGGCTGCGATCCCACCACCGGCAAGCCCATCCACAAGAGCGTCCTCGCCAAAACGCAGGCAGAAGCCAAAGAAAAGCTCAAGCAGGCTATTGCGGAAGCTGAAAAGCTGGACATGAGCCGCGCAAAATCCTACACGCTGGGCGCGTGGATCAAGCTGTGGTACGAGGTCTACGCCGAGCCGCGCTTGCGGGAGAAAACCAAGGACTACTACCTCAACTACATCGACAACCACATTGTTCCGGAGTTGGGCAACACGCCGCTGGAGAAGCTGACCACGATTCAGATCCAAAAGTTCTACAACGACCTGCAAAAATCCGGCCGCATCCAGCGTTATACCCACATTAAGCTGAAGGACAAGGGCTTGAGCACCCGCGTGGTACGGGGCATCCACACGCTGCTGAACAACTGCCTGGAGCAGGCGGTGGCGGAGCGGCTGCTCCTCGCCAACCCCGCCAAGGGCTGCCGCCTGCCGAAGCTGGAGAAGCGGGAGATGAAGATACTGCCGGAGGATAAGATCGGCCCGTATCTGGCCGAAGCAGAACGGCGCGGGCTGCTGGCGGCCTTCTATCTGGAGCTGACCACCGGCCTGCGGCGAGGCGAGCTCCTCGCCCTGCTGTGGACGGACTTGGACGTGGAGAATATGACCATCTCTGTCAGCAAGCAGGTAAACCGCATCAACGGTGAACTGGTGGTCAGCCAGCCCAAGACGCCTAACTCCGTTCGCACGCTGGCCATCCCGCAGCGGGCGGTGGAGCTGCTGGTAGAGGAACACGCAAAGCACCCACACAGTCCCTACCTGTTCGTGTCGCCCAAGACCGGCACCATGTTCGACCCGGATTCCTTCCGGCACACCCATGAGAAGATCCTGAAGGTCATCGGCGCGGAGCACATCAGGTTTCACGACCTCAGACACACCTTCGCCACGCTGTCCCTCAAGTACGGCGTGGACGTCAAGACGCTGTCCGGTGCGCTGGGCCACTACGACGCGGGCTTTACCCTCAGCACCTACACCCACGCCACGGAGGGAATGAAACGCTCCGCCGCCGACACCATCGGCAGCGTCATCAGCCAGACCATGTAGCCCACAAAAAACAGCCGGAGAGGGACGGATGATGCCATCCGCCCCTCTCCGGTGCTTTCCTGACCTTTCGGCTTTTGGGTCACGGTTTGGGTCATGCGAAAAACGCCAAAATGCAGCGTCACTATTTGAGGATATAAACAGAAAAAGTTCCTGATTTCTGACGAAATCAGGAACTTTTTGGTGGAGACTGCTGGACTCGAACCAGTGACCTCCTGCGTGTGAAGCAGGCGCTCTAACCAGCTGAGCTAAGCCTCCGAATTGTCGGCGACCCTCGGGGTGCCGACATGGTGACCCGTACGGGAATCGAACCCATGTTACAGCCGTGAAAGGGCCGTGTCTTAACCTCTTGACCAACGGGCCGTCTTTCGAGGGGTATACCGGAGAGATGCTGGCGCATCTCTCCGGTGTGGTAGCGGCGACTGGATTTGAACCGGTGACACTGCGGGTATGAACCGCATGCTCTAGCCAACTGAGCTACGCCGCCATGTCATCCTCGACAGGCACGAGTTACTATACCATATTTCAGCTCCCTTTGTCAACAGCTTTTTTGCAAAACCGGGAGAAAATACGGGGGACGCGGCTGGCGCCGTGTCCCCCGTGCGTCAATTTATTAATACATCCCCATGCCGCCCATGTCGGGTGCGGGGGCTGCCGGTGCGGGGGGCTGGGGCTTGTCGGCCACCAGGGATTCGGTGGTCAGCACCATGCCGGACACACTGGCGGCATTCTCCAGGGCGCTGCGGGTGACCTTGGCGGGATCCACGATGCCGCTGGCAATCATATCGCAGTACTCCTCCTTATAAGCGTCGAAGCCGTAGCCGTTCTTGCCGGCGGAGCGCACCTTCTCCAGCACCACGGAGCCGTCGATGCCGGCATTGGCCGCGATCTGGCGGATGGGGGCCTCCAGGGCCTTGGCCACCAGGGACACGCCCACACGCTCGTCGCCCTCGGTGCTGTTCAGCAGCGCGGTAACAGCGGGGATCACGTTCACATAGATGGTGCCGCCGCCGGCCACAATACCCTCTTCCACAGCGGCCTTGGTGGCGTTCAGGGCGTCCTCGATACGCAGCTTCTTCTCCTTCATCTCGGTCTCGGTGGCCGCGCCGACCTTGATGACCGCCACGCCGCCGGCCAGCTTGGCCAGACGCTCCTGCAGCTTCTCCTTGTCGTACTCGCTGGTGGTCACACCAATCTGCGCGCGAATCTGGGCCACGCGGTCCTTGATGGCCTGCTGGTCGCCCATACCGTCCACGATGATGGTGTTCTCCTTGGTCACCTTGATCTGGCGGGCACGGCCCAGCATATCAATGGTGGCATCCTTCAGCGTCAGGCCCAGCTCCTCGCTGATGACCTGGCCGCCGGTCAGGATGGCGATATCCTGCAGCATCTCCTTGCGGCGGTCGCCAAAGCCGGGGGCCTTGACGCACACCACGTTCAGCACGCCCTTCAGGCGGTTCACCAGCAGGGTGGACAGGGCCTCACCCTCCACGTCCTCGGCGATGATAAACAGCTTCTTGCCGCTCTGCAGCATCTGCTCCAGCAGGGGCAGGATGTCGGAGATCACGGAGATCTTCTTATCGGTGATGAGGATGTAGGGATCGTCCACGACGGCCTCCATCTTCTCCATATCGGTGGCCATATAGGGGGTGATGTAGCCGCGGTCGAACATCATGCCCTCCACGACCTCGCTGTACGTCTCAGCGGTCTTGGACTCCTCGATGGTGATCACACCGTCGGCGCTGACCTTCTCCATAGCCTCGGCGATCAGCTTGCCGATGGTCTCGTCGCCGGAGGACACGGTGCCCACGCGGGCGATATCAGCGGTGCCGTTGACCTTCTGGCTCTGCTCCTTGATGGCGCCCACAGCGGCCTCCACGGCCTTGGCCATGCCCTTCTTCATCACGATGGGGTTGGCGCCGGCGGCCAGGTTACGCAGGCCCTCGCGGATCATGGCCTGTGCCAGCAATGTAGCGGTCGTCGTGCCGTCGCCGGCCACGTCATTGGTCTTGGTGGACACCTCGCGCACCAGCTGGGCGCCCATGTTCTCGAACGGATCGTCCAGCTCGATCTCCTTGGCGATGGAAACGCCATCGTTGGTGATGAGGGGTGTGCCGAACTTCTTATCCAACACCACGTTGCGGCCCTTGGGGCCCAGGGTGACCTTTACGGTATCCGCCAGCTGGTTGACACCGGCTTCCAGCGCCTTGCGGGCTTCGTCGCCGCGCTTGATGATCTTTGCCATATCTAATGCCTCCAAAATTGAGAATGATTTACAAGAGAACACGCAAACTTAAAGCATTTGCCGCGGCGTGTACGCGGCAAAGCACATCACTCCACGATAGCCAGGATGTCGCTCTGCTTGACGATGATATACTCCACGTCCTCCAGCGTCACCTTGGTGCCGGCATACTTGTCGGTGATGACCTTGTCGCCGGCCTTCACGGACATGACCACGGTCTTCCCGTCCACGGTGCCGCCGGGGCCCACGGAAATGACCTCAGCCACAGAGGGCTTCTCCTTGGCGGAGCCGGTCAGGATAATGCCGCCCTTGGTGGTCTCCTCCGGCTCGGTCATCTTCAGCACCACACGGTCAGCAAGCGGTGTCAGCTTCATAGTTGGTTCCTCCTTGTATTTCTATTTTTGATAAAACAGTTTCAGCGTTAGCACTCAAAACTCCTGAGTGCTAACGCTGATTATCATACCACACTATGCGGGATTTGCAAGGGGGAAACGGAGAAATTTTGAAAAATTCACAAAATGTTCAAGCGCTGTCCTCAGCCGCGGGCCGTCCGGTTGCAGGAGCAGCCCTCCGGACCGAAGAAGTTCAGCTTTTTGTCGTGCAGCTTAATGGTCACATCGCTGTTGACCACGCTCTCGCCGTCCAGGCAGGTGACGATATCCGGCTTCTCCGAGTGGATATGTACCACCTTGGGACAGGAGCAGTGCGCGTATTCCGGAAACTTGGCGTACTCGCCCCTGGAGTACGGCCCCACAAATTTCAGGAACGTGCGGCGGTTGACCTCTCTGACCACCAGGGTGTTCAGCACGCCGTCATCCATCCGGGCCTCGGCCACAGGCATAAAGCCGCCGCCGTAGTACCGGCCGTTGCACACAGATACCAGCGACCAGTCGCCCTCCGTGGTCACATCGTCCAGGGTGATGGTCCAGTGGGTGCCGATGCCCTTGAACAGGAAATTCACCGCCAGAGAGTAGATATAGCTGCCCTTGCCGTCCAGCAGCGGGCTCTCGCTGTATTTATGTACGTCCCGGGCCACCCGCGCGTCGATGCCGGAGCAGGCGATGGTCAGCGCCACGCGGCCGTTGACGTCGATGGCGTCCATAGGAAACTGCGGGCCGTCCCACAGGTTTTCGGCGTCCCGGAACTTCTCCATATCATCGCCGAAGTTCTTGAGGAAATCGTTGCCGGTGCCCACGGGGATCACGGTCATGGCGGCGTTGTCATAGCCGATAATGCCGTTGGCCACCTCGTTGACAGTCCCATCGCCGCCGCAGGCGTAGAACCGCAGTGCCTCGCCCGTCTCGCAGAGCTTTTTCGCCAGCTCCGTGGCGTGGCCCTGCTTTTTCGTCAGGATGCACTGCACGTCCAGCCCGTGCTTCTGCCGCAGCGACTCCGCCATGTCGTAGATCTTCTGCCGGCTGTCGGTCTTGCCCGCCGTGGGATTGATGATAAAAATATGCTTCATCGAGGCTCTCCTCCTCATCAACATATTAGAATTTCGTTGAATTTATTTCGAAAGCATACGGGTAATTGTATCATGTTTCTGCAAAAGAAAGTGAACAAATTGAAAATAAAGTCATATGCCGGGGATTTATTAAGGCAGGGCGGAAAAGATGGCCCCCCTAACGGCTCAGATTTTTCGCTGAGGCGCGGCGCGGCAGCGTAGGCGTACTTTGTGTACGGCAAGCCGCCGCAGCAAAGCATCAGCGGAAAAGATGGCCGTCAGACATTGCCGTACATAAACACATCACACTTGATCATGCCGTTATAGAGCTTGCGCTTTTTGTCCGCCGGCTTGCCGAAGCAGCGCTCGAACTCCGTATGGCTGCTGAGCACCAGTGTGCGCCAGCCTGCGGGCAGCGTGCGCCACGCCTTGCCGAAGGCGCGGTACAGCGCCTCAGCCTCCTGTCTCTCCAGCAGGCGCTCGCCATAGGGCGGGTTGGTCACCAGCTGGCCATAGGTGCTGTCCCGGTGGAATTGGGCCGCGTCGGCCACCTCAAAGCGGACGCAGTCGTCCACGCCGGCCTTGCGGGCGTTGTCCCGGGCAATGTCCACGGCGCGGGGGTCAATGTCGCCGCCCCAGATGTCGTACTGCCCATGAAATTCCCTGTCCTGGGCCTCATCTGCCGCGTCCATCCACGCTTCGGCTGGCAGAAATGCCCACTTCTGGGCGTCAAAGCGCCGGTCCAGACCGGGGGCGCGGTTTTTGGCGATGAGCGCCGCCTCGATGGGGATGGTACCGCTGCCGCAGAAGGGGTCGCAGAACGGGTCGCGGCCCCGGTAGCGGCTGAGGGTCACCAGTGCCGCCGCCAGCGTCTCCCGCAGGGGCGCCTCCACGCCTACGGCGCGGTAGCCCCGCTTGTACAGCCCCTCGCCGCTGGCATCCAGACCGATGGACACCTGATCCTTGAACACAGAAAAGCGTATCTGGTATTTTGTCCCCGTCTCCGGAAACTGATCCATGCCGTAGTGGGCCTTCAGACGCTCCACCACGGCCTTTTTGATGATGCTCTGACAGGCGGGCACGGAGTGCAGCTGGGAGGAGATGGAGTAGCCCTTTACCGGGAAGGCCGCCTCCCGGGGCAGAAACTCCTCCCAGGGGATGGCGCGCACGCCCTGGAACAGCTCCTCGAAGCTCCGCGCCGGGAACTGCCCCAGCAGGGCGATGACCCGGGCGCCGCAGCGCAGATTGATATTCAGCCGGGCGCAGTCCGCCCAGCTGCCCTGACAGAGCACACGGCCGTTTTCCGCACGCACATCGGCCAGGCCAAGGCGCTTGATCTCGTCGGCCACCAGCTTTTCCAGCCCCAGCAGGCAGGGGATCTCGTAAGTTATCATGGGATACACCTCGGTTTCTTGACTACCAAAGAGTATACCGAAAAATACCATAGCGCGCAACCTAAATTTCCGGTGGCTTTTCGGGGCCACTTACGCTATAATGGGGAATGTAAACCTGAGGTTGCACCATGCGCGGCACATCGGCAGGCAATTTTACGGAAATGCAACCTGAACGTGATAGACTTTTCCGTCGGTGTCCCGTATACTGACGGCACTGAAAGCAAAGGAGGGCACATATGGCATTTGGTGATCGGCTGGCAGCGGTACGGCGCGGCAACGGACTGACACAGGAGCAATTCGCCGAGCAGTTGCAGGTCTCCCGCCAGGCGGTGAGCAAATGGGAAAGCGGACGGGGCTACCCGGAGATGGAGAAGATCCTTTATATCTGCAACCGCTATCAGGTATCCATCGCCGACCTGTTCGCCGAGGAGGCCCCGGTACCCGCCGCGGCGGTGGAGGCACGCCCCGCGCCGGAGCAGGAGGCCGCCCCCCTGCCCCGCGCCACGCTGGGCAGCGCCGTGGGTGCCTTCCTGACCAACCTGTCCCCCAAAAACAAATGGCTGGCTGGAGCTGTGCTGGTAGGCATCGGCGCGCTGGCCGGGATCATCGGACTCATTTTGAGAGGAGGCGACGCAGACATGGCGACAACGATATGGATCGCCGCCATCATTATTTTCGGCGTGGCGGAGGCCGCCACCGCCGGGTTGACATCCATCTGGTTCGTGCTTGGCGGCGTGGCCGGATTGATCGCCGCGGTATGCGGCGGGCCTGTGTGGCTGCAGGTGGGGCTGTTCTTCGCGGTGTCCATCGCGGCGCTGGCCTTCACCCGGCCGCTGGTGGTCAAGCTGATGAAAAAGGATATCAAGCCCACCAATGCCGACCGGGTACTGAACAATGTGGGCCGCGTGACAGAGCGCATCGACAACGCGCTGCCCTCCGGCGCCGTCTATATAGACGGTAAGACCTGGACGGCGCGCAGCGCCGACGGGGAGGTCATAGAGCCGGACGCCGCCGTGCGTATCCTGCGGATGGAGGGCGTGAAGCTCATCGTACAGAAGGAGCCTTGATATGCCGTATGTTCTGGGCGGATTGGCCGCCATACTGCTGGGCGTGGTCGCCCGCATCATTCACCTCATCCATAAGCATACTACGACTATGAAACAAACAGGAGAATAAGGAGGAACTACTATGCCGACACCGGGAACCATCGCCATCATCATTCTGGTCATTCTCATTCTGGCCGTCATCGTCAGCTGCATCCAGATCGTCCAGCAGTCCAAGGCCTATGTCATCGAGCGCCTGGGCGCGTTCCACAGCGTTTGGGGCGTGGGTATGCACTTCAAGCTGCCGTTCATCGAGCGCGTGGTGAAGAAGGTCAGCCTGAAGGAGCAGGTGGCGGACTTCGATCCCCAGCCGGTCATCACCAAGGACAACGTGACCATGCAGATCGACACCGTCATCTATTTCCAGATCACGGACCCCAAGCTGTACACCTACGGCGTGGAGTACCCCATGAGTGCCATCGAAAACCTGACGGCCACCACCCTACGCAACATCATCGGCGAGCTGGAGCTGGACCAGTCCCTGACCAGCCGCGACACCATCAACGCCAAGATGCGCTCCATTCTGGACGAGGCCACCGACCCCTGGGGCATCAAGGTCAACCGCGTGGAGCTGAAGAACATCCTGCCGCCCCGGGAGATCCAGAACGCCATGGAAAAGCAGATGAAGGCCGAGCGCGAGCGCCGGGAGTCCATCCTGCAGGCCGAGGGTGAAAAGGCCAGCAAGGTGCTGATCGCCGAGGGCGAGAAGCAGTCCACCCTGCTGCGGGCTGACGCCGCCAAACAGGCCAAGATCATGGCCGCCGAGGCCGAGGCGGAGTCCATCCTGAAGGTGCAGCAGGCCATGGCCGACTCCATGCGGATGCTGAACGAGAACGCCCCCAACGACCAAGTCATCAAGCTGAAGGCGCTGGAGGCGCTGGAGAAGGTGGCTGACGGCAAGGCCACGAAGCTCATTATCCCCAGTGAAATACAGGGTCTGGCGGGTCTGGCCACCAGCGCGAAAATGCTGGTGGAGAACGACGCGCCCGCCGCGGAGTAAAGCTATGGCGAAGAAGGAACAGCGCTTTATCAAGGTCATGGAGGAGAGCGCCTTTATCAGCAGCAACGAGGTGCTGGTGGACACGCAGACCGGCGTGCAGTATCTCTACCACGCTGTGGGCAACTCCGGCGGGCTGACGCTGCTGGTGGACGCCGAGGGCAAGCCCCTGCTGTACCGCAAGACACCGGACGCACCGGAATTCTGAGCAAAAAAGGAAGCACCCCGCGGGGTGCTTCCTTTTTTGCTTCGCTTTATGACTCCTCCTGGGCGGGCTTGAACACCAGAGCGGCCATATCGGAGAGCGCATCCTCCGACGCGCCGGTGTCGGCCGTTAGGCTGTACGCCAGGCCGGGAGCGAGGTCACGCCAGATGATGCAGCCGGCGCCGCCCGCGTCCCATCGGAGGACGGTGGGGCACCAGCGGAGCCTGCCCTCCGCCGTCAGACTGCCGCCGGTGAAGCCGGAGATATCCGGTGTCGTTTCCGAGACGTCCGAAGTGGGCGCCATGCGGTAGTGCCAGGTGACGCCGTCCAGCGTAAAGGCGACCTCCGTGACCGTCGCGCCGTCCAGATCAAAGAGATCGTAGCCCAGCACGTCCGCGCCCTCCGGGGCGGTGGGGACGGTGTAATACTGGGCGTCCATCAGGGTAAAGGCGGTGACCAGCGGCGCGCCGCCGTCCCAGGCGACACAGTACCACTGGATACCGGCGGATGTGTCGTACCAGCCCACGGCGCCGTCATCGTAGACCAGCAGCGTCAGGCCGTTCACCTGATAGGTGTCTGTCGGGAGGGTACCGTCCGGGGCAGGCAGGGGCTGGCTGGCATATGCCGCGCTGTAGTCGTAGTCATAGCCGTCCAGCAGCACGGTACAGGACACGCCGGTGACGGCGCCCTCGCCGTCCTGACGCCACTGGTAGTCAGAGGTCAGGGACGCGCCCTCCGGCAGGGCCAGAGAGGCGGAGAGAGGCTCGGCGTCCAGCGCAGGCGGCATGGCGACGGAAAAGCTCTTGTCCATGGCGCCGAAGTCGGCGTCTGCGCCGGCGGTATTGTCACCGATACCGGCGGACCAGGGCTGCCACAGGGCCAGGGCCAAGGCCGCGGCGCAGAAGCACGCGGCCAGCGCACCCCAACGGTGCGCCGCACCGCCGCGGGGCAGGGGACGCTGGGCCTCCTCCAGCAGATCGTCGTCGATGGCGTCCATCCAGCGCTTCATTCTGTTGTCGTTCACAGCATCCCCTCCTTTTCCAGCACGGTACGCAGACGCTGACGGGTGCGGAAGAGGGAGGATTTGACCTTCTCCTCGCCCGCGCCGCAGCTGTCGGCGATCTCGCGGATGCTCTCGCCATACCAGTAACGGCGGACGAAATACGTCCGGCTCTGCCGGGTCAGCTTGCGCAGGAAGCCGTTGAGTACACGGCGGAACTCCTGCTGCTCCAGGGCGCGGACCGCGCCGTCCTCGGCGGGCAGGCAGCCCTCCAGCTCCTCGAAGGCCACAGTCAGGTCGCTGCGGCGCTGGGCGGCACGGTTATAGTCGCACTTGTCCAGGGCCAGGCGGCGGGTGACGGTGGTGATGTACGCCGCCAGCGAACGGGGGCGCTCCGGTGGGATAGCATTCCACAAACGGAGCCACACGTCGCTGACGCACTCCTCCGCGTCGCGGGCGTCCGGCAGGATGTGTCGGGCGGCGGCAAGGCAGCGTTTTTCGTATTTCTCCTGTACGGCGGTGATGGCCGCCGGGTCACGGCGGAAAAAATGATCTATGATCTGAGCGTCCTCCATCGGGCACTCCCCTTTCTGTGTGTATCGGTCAGACCATCATAGCACACAGAAAGGGGAAACGCCATAGGAAATCAGAATTTTGCCAGGAATGCGTCGGGTACGGTGCAGCCGTCGGGCAGCACCTCCAGCACCACATAGTTGCCGTTGACGGTAACAGTGGCGTTGTTCTTCCACATGCCGGCCTCCTCGGGATAGGTGGTGTCGTCGGCCATGGCGTCCACGCGGGCCTGGAAGCTCTGGCGAACGATCTCGGCGTCGGCGGCGCTCTCCGCCTCCACCATGGACACCTCGCAGGAGGTGGCGGTGGGCGAGATGAAGAACACGGACTGCTTCAGCTTGGCGTTCTCCAGACCGGGGTAGTAGCTGTTCAGGATCTCCACAGCCGTCTCCTCCAGCAGCACGGGCGCGTTGTCGCCCAGCTCCTCCTGCACCTGCTTGATGGCGGCATCGTACGCCGCCCGCAGGTCAACGGTCTGACCGTCGGTCTGCGTCTGGTCATCCTTCGTCTCGCCGCCGATGTTGTCCTCCTTCTGGCCGCAGGCCACCAAAGCCAGCGCCATGACCAGCGCCAGCAGCAATGCAAATGTCTTTTTCATCATGTAAGCACTCCTTTCGGGCGCGGGGCAGGACCCCGCGCACTTTACCGTTTCCGGAAGGACGGAAACGTCCTCCGGCGGACAGCGAAACGCCGCCCTCTGCCAATACTGACGGCGGAGAACAGCGTTTGGTTTCGCTTTTTCGTTTATCGCTCATGGGGCTTGGGGGCGTTCCAGCCCTCGGGGAAATTTTGCAGCACCCAGTGCCGGGTGTGGTCGATGAACGCCTGCGTGGAGTGGGAGAGGGCGTTCTTGTCCTTGACACAGATGCCGATGTCCCGGTGGAACACCTTGGGCAGGGTGCTGGCAGCCAGCGGATAGGCGCACTTGTAAAGCATCAGCTCCTCCATGACGCTGATGCCCAGGCCGCCGGAGACCATGGCCAGAATCGTCTGGTCCTGCTGAACGGTATATTGGATCCGGGGCTGGACCTTGTAATGATCGAAAATGGCCTGGATCTCATAGTCGTCGCCCTCATCCAACAGGATAAGGGGGTACTGCTCCAGGGCCTCCGGCGGGAAAGGCTGGCGGCCCGCCAGCGGGTGGTCGCAGGGCAGGATGACCTTCCACTGGTCCCGCTGGAGCAGCCAGTAGTCCAGGTATTTCTCCGCCGGGGTGGGCAGGGAGATAAAGCCGCAGTCCGCCTGACCGTGGAGGACCCAGTCGGATATCTCGTTGTTGAAGTTGGAGGGCAGAAGCTCGAACTCGATGCGGGGGTACTTTTCCTGAAAGGTCTTGAGCATACCGGGCAGCCACTTTTCCGATACACTGGTGAAGGTTGCCACGCGGATAAGACCGGTATCCAGCCCCCGCAGGTCCTCGGCGTGCTGCTCCAGACGGTGGGACAGGGCGCACATCTCCTGAAAATAGGGTGCCAGGGCGCGGCCATCCGCCGTGGGGGTGACACCGCCGTGGCTGCGGACCAGCAGCGTGACACCCAGCTCCTCCTCCAGCGAGCCGATGGCGTGGCTGACGCCGGACTGGGTGAAATTCAGGGCGCGGGCGGCAGCGGTAAAGCTGCCCAGCTCCACGGTCTTGAGGTATATCTGGTATTTGGTGACGGACATGGGGACACCTCCTGTTCAGGGCCAGTATAGCATATCTCGCCATGTGCTGCAAAGTATTTTTCATGGTTTTGATGATAATCATGCGTTTTACAAATTGCTTGTCCTGTGCTATGCTAAAGATACGTTAAGAAGCCCAAACGAAAGGAGGCGCTGAGCATGGTGCTGAACCTCATTCTGGCCGGCCTGGTGGCGGTCCTGGTGGTTACGGGTATCGTGTCCAAGGCAACGGACAAGTAACCCAACACCCCTTGTTTTCTATCCTTAATTTTTCTCCCTATTCCCCTTCAAATTGGTGAATGCCGGCGCGCCCTCCCAACGTGCCGGTGAAAGGACGCCGCCCCCTTCGGGCGGCGCCCTTTTTGCCCCAGACGCAGCACGGGAGGTGATTGCTTTTCCTTGCTATTTCATGCGGCGTATGGTATGATACCGGCGTTAAAGAGAAAGAGGTATTGCCTATGGACCAGAAAAAACTGCATATTCTGTCGCTGCTGGCGGCGCTGACCGCGGCCACCATCTTCGGCATGAGCTTTATGTTCTCAAAAATGGCGCTGGCCACAGCGGCACCCACAGTGCTGCTGGCCTTCCGGTTCACGGTGGCAGTGGCGGCCATGTCGCTGGTCATCGCGCTGAACGCTCTGGTGGGCAAGGTACGCGGAAAGCCGCTGTTCGCCTTCTCTCTGAAGGGAAAGCCGGTGGGAAAGCTGCTGCTGCTGGGCATCGTGCAGCCGGTGGCGTACTTCATCTTCGAAAACTACGGCATTCTGTACACCTCCGCCGCTGTGGCGGGGACCATCATCGCGGCGGTGCCGGTGTGCTGCATCCTGATGGACGTGCTGGTGCTTCACGAACGCGTCACCCGGCGGCAGGTGCTGTGCGCCCTGGGCGCGATCGGCGGTGTGGCGCTGATCTCCGTGGGCGGGGCGGTGATGATCTCGGCGCTGGGCCTGCTGTTCCTGCTGCTGACCATGCTCAGCGACACGGTGTACTATGGGCTGAGCCACGATGCCGCCAAGCGCTTCACCCCCTTTGAGATGACCTATGTGATGTTCGTGGTGGGCATGGCGGTGTTTATTCCGGTGGCGCTGATACAGGCCGGCGGGATAAGCAGCGAGCTGATCACCGCGCCGGCGCAAAGCGGCAGCTTCTGGCTGGCGGTGCTGTATCTGGGCATACTGTCCTCCGGCGTGGCCTACGGACTGCTGAACTTCGCCAACAGTCACCTGACGGTCTCAGAGAGTTCCCTGTTCTCCAACGTGACCACGGTGGTATCGGTGCTGGCGGGCGTGCTTTTTCTGAAGGAGGACTTCAGCCTGTGGCAGGCGGCAGGCGTGATCATTATTCTGGTGTGCGTGTTCGTGGCCAACGTGTCCGGCAGCGAAAAGAAATAAAAAGATCTCCCCCGGCCGGGGGAGATCTTTTTATCTGCGGATGATGGTCCCAGCCTTCACGCCGGTCATTTCTCCGTTCTTCACGGCCAGCCGGCCGGCCACCAGCACGGCGTCCATACCCAGGGCCGTTTGGCAGGGGTCCTGATAGGTACCGCGCTCGGTGAGGGCGGCGGGGTCGAACACACACAAGTCCGCGTCCGCACCCACGGCGATAACGCCCTTACCCGCAAGGCGAAGGGCCTGTGCCGGGGCCTGAGTCAGCTTGTGAACGCCCTGCTCCAGCGTCAGCACACCCTGTTCCCGGACGAAGTGCTGCAGCAGACGGGTACAGCTGCCGTAGACCCGTGGATGGGGCATCCCCTCGGTGGGGTAGGTGGCGTCAGAGATCAGGCAGCTGAGGGGACTGCGGAGGATAGCGGCGATGTCTTCCTCCGCGGCCATGAAGTCGATCATAGTCACCTGGCAGTGCTCGCGGATCAGCAGGTCGCAGCAGGCGTCCAGCGGGGATTTGTGCTCCATGGCGGCCTCCTGGGCAATGCTTTTGCCCAGCAGCGGCGCGTCCTCCGGGCAGTGAAGACTGCTGAGGAAGATGCCGTCCCAGCCGGCCAGCTTGGCGATGTCGTCAAACCCGCCGCCGTCTTCAATACGGTGAGCCAGCGTCTCGCGTTCGTGAGGGTCGGCCAGGCGTCGAACAACGGCGTCCATGCCACCCTCCAGAAACTCCGGCGGCAGGATGTGCAGCAGCTGGGTGGAGCCGGCGGTGTAGGGGTACACGTCGCAGCCCACATCCAGCCCCTCCTCCTTCGCCCGGTGCAGCAGCTCCAGGGCCCGGGGTATTTTTTTGCCCCAGTTGTCCCGGCCCATGGCTTTCAGGTGGCTGATATGCAGAGGGACCCGCAGTTCCCGGGCCACCAGCAGCATCTCCTCGATGGAATCGCAGACGCCCGCACCCTCCTGCCTCATATGAACGGTGAGAGGAATGTCCTGCCCGGCGATGGGCGAAAGCGCGCGGATCAGCTCCGCCGTGGTATAGAAGCACTCCGGGGCATAACCCAGGCCCAGAGAGACGCCCAGCGCGCCGTCGGCCAGAGCCTGCTCCAGAGCGAGGTGCAGGGCGCGGTAGTGGCGGTCCTCCAGGTGCTCCAGCTCGTAGCCGGCCGCGTCCGCCCGAAGGACGCCGGCACCGGCCAGCATACCCACATGGACGGGGATATTCGGCACAGAGGCGAAATAGCCGGAGAGGGTTTCCGTCACCAGCTCCGGCGGCAGGGCCCCGGTAATGGGCCGCAGGTAGTCCCGGATGGCGTCGCCATGGGCGGGGCCGAAGGGGGCGGCGCTGAGGCCGCAGTTGCCGTTGACGATGGTGGTAAGGCCCTGACACAGCTCCGCCGCGCCGAAGCCCGGGCGGAACAGCGCCGCGTCGGCGTGGCGGTGAATATCAATAAAGCCGGGGGTAACGGTCCTGCCGGCGGCGTCGATAACATGAGCGGCGGACGCTGCGGACAGATCGCCGATGGCGGCGATCCTGCCGCCGGAAACGGCCACATCGGCCGCAAATGCGGGGCGGCCCGTGCCGTCAATGACGGTGCCGCCCCGGATAAGGGTATCAAACATGGTCTGTGCCTCTCTCCTGCTTCCCTGCCGTCAGGGGCAGGGAGATACTGAAGGTGGTCACGCCGCCGCTGCTGTCACAGCGGAGGACGCCCCGGTGGGCGTCCACGATGGCTTTGGCAATGGGCAGGCCCAGGCCGAAGCTGTCGCCGTCGGTGCGGGCGTCGTCGGCGCGGTAAAAACGGTCGAAGATACGGGGGAGCTTGTCCGAAGGAATATCCGGCCCCTGATCGGTCACGGACACCACAGCGCGGCTGCCCTGCCGGACGGCGGTCAGGCGGATGGGCGTACCGGGTGCGGCGTATTTGACGGCGTTATCCAGCAGCACCGCCAGGGCCTGGCCCAGCTTGGCGCCGTCGCCCCGGACAGGAAGAGACGGCGCAATATCGTAATCCAGCACATGGCCGGCCTCAAAGGCCACCGGCTCAAACCGCAGGGCGGCAGTCACCGCCGCCTCCGACAGGTCGGTGACGGTGTCCGGCGGGCTGCCGGCGTTCTTCTGGGCGCGGAAGAGGGTGAGCATATCCTCCACCAGGGCCTTCATGCGGCGGCCCTCCGCCCGGATATTGTCCACGTAGACCGCCTGCTCCGGCGAAGCGCTCTGCTCCAGCAGCTCGGCGGAGGAGAGGATGACCGTCAGGGGGGTCTTCAGCTCGTGGCTGGCATCGGAGAGGAACTGCTCCTGCTGGGCCCAGGCGGCACCTACAGGCTTGGTAACCACACCGGAGAGCAGATAGCTGCACAGAAACAGCACCACCAGTGCGCCGCAGCCCACCAGAGAGCAGGCCTTCAGCAGTGTGTGCAGGGAGGTGTATTCCAGGTAGGTGTCGGTAAAGGCGATAGCGGTAGTGGTGTAGCCCCGCTGGCGCAGATAGCGCAGATGAAATTCGTCCAACGTGCCGGCGTCCTCGTCCGCCGCCAGGGCGGCAGTGACGATCTCCGCCATGCGGGTCTCGTCGCTGAGGTCATAGTAGCTGTTGCCGGCCACGCGGACGGTGCCGCTGCCGTAGACCTCGGCCACAAAGCAGGGGATGCTGTCCATGCCGGGCTGGCTGCGGCCATAGTCGCCCTGCTCCAGCGCCTGGTACAGCTGCTGCTGCACATTCTTGTGATAGTTGCCCCGGGAGATGAAGTACACCGCCGCGAACACCGCCAGCAGCACCAGCGAGATCAGCAGCATATTGGTGGCCACCACCTTCCAGCGAAGGTGCCGGATCATGCCTCCACCTCCAGACAATAACCCACCATACGGAGGGTCTTGATCTTCACAGTGGATTGCAGATGGGTGAGCTTGCGGCGAAGGAAGGAGATATAGACCTCCACGTTGTTGTCCTCGGCGGCGGAGTCGTAGCCCCAGACCTTCAGGATCAGCTGCTCCTTGGAGACGATCTGACTGCCGTTCCGCATCAGCAGCTCCATCAGGTCGTACTCCCGGCGGCTGAGGCGGACGCTTCGCGGGCCGCATTCCAGCAGGAATGTGCCCATGTGCAGCGTCAGGTCGCCGAAGGCCGTCACCTCCGGGTCGGCAGCGGCGTCCTCACCGCCACGGCGCAGCAGGGACCGGATACAGGCAAGCAGCTCCTCCGGCTCGAATGGTTTGGTCAAGTAGTAGTCCGCACCGGCGTCCAGGCCGCGGACGCGGTCATTCAGCTCACTGCGGGCGGTGAGCATCAGCACCGGCAGGCGGCTGCCGCCGCCGCGCAGCTGGCGCAGCAGGGTAAAGCCATCCATGCCGGGAAGCATGGCGTCCAGCACCAGCAGGTCGTAGATATCGCTGCGGGCGTTGTCCAGGCCGGAGATGCCGTCATAACACACGTCGGCGGTGTAGCCCTGGCGGCGCAGCAGGTCCTGCAGGGTGCCCGCCAGGCGCTTTTCATCCTCCACGATCAGTATACGCATAGCCGCGCCTCCCTTTTCATGGCTTACAGCCCTGTCTCGGACAGGGTCAGGATCTGGGTCAGGGACGACTCCTCCATCCGATAGATGGTGGTGTCGCCGTCCAGGGCCACATAGCGGCCGCCGTCGCCGGTGGACAGGCCGACGGCAAGGATCAGCGTCCGCTCGGCGCTGTTGTCAGCCAGGTAGTTCACCGTCAGCGTGACCTCCGGCGTGTCCAGGCCGCAGACGGCGGCCGCACCCTCCGCCGGGTCGTAATCCACGCAGGCGGTGAGCGTCAGGGCAGCGATCTCATCAGCCAGGGCGGCGGTCTTTTCCGTGACGTCCCGGTTGGCGCTGCGGCGGGTACCGTCCTCGGCGGTGTAGAAGGAGACGGCAGCGGTGCCGTCGGCGCGCAGCAGACTTACGCTGACCAGCCTGTCCGGCTCGATGACCGGCAGAACGGGCAGGACCGCCATGGCGTAGATGCTGCGGCTGAGCAGCATCTTATTTTCGTCAGAGGTATAGCGCACCGTGCCGGCAGGGGTGAGCACATACCAGCGGCCATCCGTGGCCTGGTCGCCGAGATAGTAGGCGACGTCCACGCCGTCGGAGGTGACGGTGATGTACTTCTTGGGAGCCTCCAGGCCATAGACGGCCAGCTCCTGCACATCGGCCACCGCTTCGCCGCTGTCCAGGGCGGCGGGCAGGGCCAGCAGGTCCTCCAGCGCCGTCTGATCCAAGGGGAAGGCGGGGTCGTCAAACCAGGTCCAGGCGCCGGTTTCGTCCTTTTCAAAACGGAGGGTCACATCGCCGTCGCACAGGGCCAGGGCGGTGACGCCTTCTACGGGCGGGGCGGTCTGGGTGGAGGCGTCCACCATCTCTTTATTCTCTGTATTGCCGCAGGCGGACAGCAGCAGCGTCGACCCCAGCAAAAACGCCGTCAGGCGCAGAATTCGCTTCATCATGGCTTCGGTTTTCTCCTTTACTTTCGTTTACTTTCCGTTGCTCTTGCTGTATACATTCGCGTTCGCTATATGTTACGTTTGCTTTCAGTATAGCAACTTTTCAGGAAAAAGAAAAGTACATTCCGTGAATTCTCCCGTTCCCGGCGGCGCGGACAGGCGAAGCACAAAAAAAGACCGGCCCGGGCCGGTCTTTTTTTGTCGTTACCCACAGAGATGCGGCAGGTGTGCTGTAATGGCCGAGACGGCAGTTCCGCGCCGGTCTTTTTCTTTGCGTTACTTGCAGAGATAGCTGAACCAGCCCTCGCTGCTGCGCTGCTCGAACACATCCCAGCCGTCGACCTTCAGCTTTTCCAGCACCTCCGCCGCCCGGTCGTCGATGATGCCGGAGCAGAGGAACAGGCCGCCGGGCTTCAGGAAGGGACGGACGTGGGGGCTGAGGCCCATAATGACATCCGCCACGATGTTGGCCACCACGATATCATAGCCGGCGCCCATCTCCTGCCGCAGGGCGGCGTCGGTGAGCACATCGCCCCAGCGGACGGTGTAGCGGTCCTTCCCGATGCCGTTCAGGGCGGCGTTCTCATAGGCCACGTCCACGCACTTCTCATCGATGTCGCAGGCGAAGGCGCTCTCCGCGCCCAGGCGCAGGGCGGCGATGGACAGGATGCCGCTGCCGCAGCCCAAGTCCAGGACACGCTCACCGCCGTGAATGTGGGTGTCCAGCGCCTGCAGGCACAGGCGGGTGGTGGCGTGGCTGCCGGTGCCGAAGGTCAGGCCGGGGTTCAGCACCAGCTTCACCCGCGTGGGGTCGGCGGCCTCCTCCCACTCCGGCACCACCAGCAGGCGGCTGCCGATCTCCATGGGCTTGTAAAACTGCTTCCAGTTGTTCTCCCAGTCCTCGTCGGCCACGTCGGCCATGGTCAGCAGCAGGGGCGCGTACTCCGGGTGCTCCTTTTTCAGCGCCGACATGGCCATACGCACGGCGGCCACGGTGCCGTAGGCGTCCTCGTTCCGTTCCAGATAGAACGTCACGCGGCTGACGCCCTTCTTCTGCGCCAGCAGGTCGTCATCCACATAATCCCAGTATTGGCGGTTGTTCTCCAGAAAGCTCTGAAAGTCCGCCTCGTCATCGATCATCACGCCGGTAACGCCCTGCTGCTCCAGCATGTCCGTCACCGCGTCCAAGCCCGCGTGGCTCGTGTCGATCTTGAGTTCCAGCCAGTCCATAGGATGACCTCCCGCAAAGTTGAAATGCACCGTACACCGCCAGCGGCAATGGATCTTGCGCCAAGATGAGGCGCTCCATCGATGTCGGATTTTGCGTCCTGCCGATGGCAAACCTCTAACGGCAATGGATCTTGTGCCAAGACGAGGCGCGGCGGCGCAGGCGTACTTTGTGTACGGCAAGCCGCCGCAACGAAGTATTGGCGCAAGAGACGCGCCGTTATCTCTTGGTGCCTACGAAGAATATGCCCATGGTATTCGGCCCCGTGTGGCTGCCGATCACAGGCCCGATGTAGTTGATATAGACCTCCTTGACGCCGTAGCGGGCCTTCATCTCCTCGGCCACGGCGCGGGCCTCCACCTCGCAGTCGGCGTGGCAGATGAACATGACCTGCTCGCTGGGCTCGATGCCCAGCTCGGCGATCTTGTCGATGAGGGCCTTCAGGCTGGCCTTGCGGCCGCGGACCTTGCTGACGGGGACCAGCTTGCCCTCGTCGGAGGTGTGCATGACGGGCTTGATGGAGAGCATGGAGCCGAAGAACGCGGCGCCGGCGCTGAGACGGCCGCCCATCTTCAGGTAGTTCAGGTCGTCCACGGTGAACCAGTGGTCGATGTGGAGCTTGTTGTCCTCCACCCACTGCACCAGCTCCTGAGCGGAGAGGCCCTCGCGCTTCTTCTGAACGGTCAGATAGAGCAGCAGGCCCTGGCCCAGAGAGGCGGAGAGGGAGTCCACCACATAGATGTTGGCATCGGGGAACTCCTCCTTCATGTCCTGGGCGGCGATGCACGCACTTTGGTAGGTGGTGGAGAGGGCGCTGGAGAAGTTGATGCTGACGATGTCCTTGCCGGCAGCCAGAATGGGGCGCATGGCCTCCTGAAACTGGCCTACGTTGGCGGCGGAGGTGGTGGCCAGCACGCCGCCGCGGATCTTGCCGTAGAAATCCTCGAAGCTGATGGCGCTGCCGTCCAGCAGGTTGGGGTAATCGTGCCCATCGATGTGGACGGTCAGGGGCACCACGGTCAGCTCCAGCTCCTTGGCCATGTGGTCGGTCAGGTCGCAGCAGCTGTCGGTCATAATGACATATTCGCGCATGGGATAAACCTCCTTGGGAGTGATATTCCCCGCTATCATAGCATGAAAACCGCCGCAGGGAAAGAGCCAAATTGTAAATAATACGGAATATTACCATCGATTGACAAGAGCAAACACGCCTGACAGCGTGTCTTTCCGGCGCTTTTTGTCCTTTTCGTCTTGGCGGGCGCCAGCCCGCCTGCATCTCAAAAGCCAAAAATCACTCGAAAATACATCGCTGGCAGGTGCATAGCAGTTTTGTCGGAGCAGAAATGTGTCCAGACAAGAAAAGGCCCGCAGGTAATACTTGCCGTATTGCCAAGGGGTTTGACGCAGTATGGGCGCATTTCTGCCCGTCAAAACCGTGTCTGCCCTTGTCAATCGATGGTAGCAGAAATACAGGTGTCTATCGCCTATTTCCCCACGCAGAAGCGGGAGAAGATGGTGTCTACCAGATCGTCGCGGACCTGTTTGCCGTTCAGCTCACCCAACGCGGCCAGTGCCGCCTCGCAGTCGGTGAGCACCACGTCGGGGGTCATACCGATACGGAGGGCGCCGCGGGCCTCGGCCACGGCGGAGAGGGCTCGGTTGGCGGCGTCGGCCTGACGGGCGTTGGTCAGCAGCGCGCCGCCGGTGCTCTCGCCCGACGGGAACTGCGCCGCGATGGCGTCGGTCAGCGTGTCCAGTCCCGCGCCGGTGACGGCGGAGACGGACAGCACGTTGTCGAAGCGGTCCGCCAGGGCGCCGACGTCCAGCGCCCGGGGCAGGTCGGATTTATTGACGGCCACGATCAGGTGGGGGACGGTGTTGGCCAGGGCGATGGCGGCCTCGTCCTCCGCCGTCAGCTCCCGGGAGCCGTCCAGCACCAGCAGGGCCAGAGATGCCTGCTTCGCAGCGGCGCGGCTGCGCTCCACACCCATGGTCTCCACGGCGTCGCCGCCGTCGCGGATGCCCGCCGTGTCGATGAGCCGCAGGAGCACGCCGCCCACGGTGACCTTTTCCTCCACCGTGTCGCGGGTGGTGCCGGCGATGTCGGTGACGATAGCCCGGTCATAGCCCAGGAGGGCGTTCAGCAGAGAGGATTTGCCGGCGTTAGGCTTGCCCAGCAGCACCGTGGGCACGCCCAGCTTCAGCAAACGGCCGCGGGAAAACCCGGCCACCAGCGCTTCCAGATCGTTCTGGGCCCGGCGCAGGGTGTCCAGCATCTGCTCGCGTTGGAGATCCTCGATGTCCTCGTCCGGATAGTCCACCACGGCGTAGAACCGGGCGGCCATGTCCATGAGGCCGTCGTAGATACGCGCCACGGTGCGGCTCAGCGCGCCGTCCAGCTGGCAGACGGCGTTGTGGGCCTGCTGGGCCGTCTCGGCGTCGATCAGGTCCGCCACGGACTCCGCCTGGAGCAGGTCCAGCTGCCCGTTGAGAAAGGCCCGCTTGGTAAACTCGCCGGGACCGGCCTGACGGCAGCCGGAGGCGAACAGGGCGCGGAGGCCCGTGTCCAGCACGATGGGGCTGCCGTGGCAGTGGAGCTCGGCGCAGTCCTCTCCGGTATAGCTGTGGGGCGCGGGGAAATGGACGCACAGCACGCTGTCGATGACCTGCCCCGTCTCGTCCAGCAGCTCACCCAGCACCATGGCGCGGGGGCGCTGCTGCGCGGCGGGCCTGCCGTTTTTGGCGCGGAACACCGCGTCCAGCGCGGCACAGGTATCCGGGCCGGACAGGCGCAGGATACCGATGGCGCTGGGCTGTCCGGGCGTGGCGATGGCGGCGATGGTGTCGGACATAGGCGGGACCTCCTTGCAGGGTGTTTTTCTCAGTATACCACAGGCGGCGGGAAAAATAAATATCCCCCGGCGGACCGGGGGATATAAAAACGATGCTTTACTTGATGGGCTCGCCGGCGGCTTCCTTGGCGGCGATCTCCTTCATGGCGTCCTTGTGGCTCAGGTTCACGCGGCCCTTCTCGTCGATCTCGGTGACCTTGACCCACATCATGTCGCCGATCTTGCAGGCGTCCTCCACCTTCTCGATGCGCTTGTCGGCCAGCTTGGAGATATGGACCAGACCGTCCTTGCCGGGGGCCAGCTCCACGAAGGCGCCGAAGGTCATCAGGCGCACGACGCGGCCGTAGTACAGCTGGCCCACCTCGGGCACGAAGACGATGTCGTCGATGCACTTCTTGGCCTTCTCGCAGCTCTCTGCGTCGGGGGAGGCGATGTGGATGGTGCCGTCATCGTCGATGTCGATCTTGGCGCCGGACTCGGCCACGATCTTCTGGATGACGGAGCCGCCCTTGCCGATGACGTCGCGGATCTTATCCGGGTCGATGTGCATGGTGACCATCTTGGGGGCGTACTTGCTGACCTCGGGCCGGGGCTGGGCGATGCAGGGCAGCATGACCTGGTCCAGGATCTGGCAGCGGGCGTCATAGGTGATGTCCAGCGCGTTCTTGATGATCTCCATGGTCAGACCGTCGTTCTTCAGGTCCATCTGGATGGCGGTGATGCCCTTCTTGGTGCCGGCCACCTTGAAGTCCATCTCGCCGTGGAAGTCCTCCACGCCCTGGATGTCGATGAAGGTGGTGAAGGAGCCGTCGTCATCCTGGATCAGGCCGCAGGAGATGCCGGCCACAGGGGCCTTGATGGGCACGCCGGCGTCCATGAGGGCCAGGGTGCTGCCGCAGATGGAGCCCTGGGACGTGGAGCCGTTGGAGGACACGACCTCGCTGACCACGCGGATGGCGTAGGGGAACTCTTCCACGGGAGGAATGACGGGCAGCAGGGCGCGCTCAGCCAGCGCGCCGTGGCCGATCTCGCGGCGGCCGGGGCTGCGGGCCGGCTTGGCCTCGCCCACGGAGTAGCCGGGGAAGTTGTAGTGGTGCATATAGCGCTTCTCGGTCTCCTCCCAGATGGTGTCCAGCTTCTGGTTGGCGGAGAGGGTGTCCAGCGTGGCCACGGACAGGACCTGGGTCTGGCCGCGGGTGAACAGGCCGGAGCCGTGGACCCGGGGCAGCACGCCCACCTCGGCGTCCAGAGGACGGATCTCGTTCTTCTGGCGGCCATCCACGCGGTGACCCTCCAGCAGCCACTTCTTGACGATCATCTTCTGGAACTTGTAGGTGATCTCCTCCAGGTACTGGTCCATGTTGGGGTACTCTTCCAGGTACTTCTCATGCCACTTCTCGATCATGGCGTTCCAGCGCTGCTCGCGGACGTTCTTGTCGTCGGTGTCCATGGCGGCCTTGGCCTCGTCCATGAAGTCGGCGGTGATCTTGTTGAACAGCTCGTAGTTGAAGTCGGCGTGGGGATAGTCGAACTTGGGCTTGCCGATCTCCTGCACCATCTGATTGATGAGGGCGATCTGCTTCTGGTTCTCCTCGTGGGCCTGCTTGATGGCCTCGAACATGACATCGTTGGGGACCTCGTTGGCGCCGGCCTCGATCATGACGACCTTCTTGCCGGTGGAGACGACGGTCACGTCCAGGTCGCTGACCTTGCGCTGCTCGGCGTCGGGGTTGAAGACCAGCTTGCCGTCCACCAGGCCCACCTTCAGGGCGGCCACGGGGCCGTTCCAGGGAATGTCGGAGATGGCCAGGGCGGCGGAGGTGCCGATCAGCGCGGCGATCTCGGGGGAGCAGTCGTGATCCACGGCCATGACGGTGCACATGACGGACACGTCGTTGCGGAAGTCATAGGGGAACAGGGGGCGGATGGGACGGTCGATGACGCGGGAGGTCAGGATGCCCTTCTCGCCGGGACGGCCCTCGCGGCGGTTGAAGCTGCCGGGAATGCGGCCCACGGCGTACAGCTTTTCCTCGAAGTCCACGCTGAGGGGGAAGAAGTCGATGCCGTCCCGGGGACGGGGGGCGGCGGTGACGCAGCAGAGGACGCGGGTGTCGCCATAGCCCACCATGACGGCGGCGTTGGCAAGCTCGGCCAGCTTGCCGACCTCCAGCGTCAGGGGACGGCCGGCCAGGTCCATGGTGTATTTGTGATAGTGGGGGAACTGGCGCTTGGTGATGATCGTTGACATATCGTTTCTCCTTTTTTGTGAAATGGCATTCTGCCCGCGACCTATCGCCGTTAGCACTTGAAAACGCTCCGAAACCCTGAATTTCGGCGCATTTTCAACTGCTAATGGTCAATTTGTACACGGCGCAGAATGTGAAAGAAGGGTGATGCGCAAGCGCACATCACCCTGTTTCAACTTACTTACGCAGACCCAGCTTGGCGATCAGGGCACGATAACGCTCGATGTCCTTCTTGGCCAGGTAGTCCAGCAGACGACGGCGCTTACCGATCATCATCTGCATACCGCGGCGGCTGTGGAAGTCATGGGGATGGACCTTCAGGTGCGCGGTCAGCTGGTTGATACGCTCGGTGAGAATGGCCACCTGGACCTCGGGGGAGCCGGTGTCGGTCTCGTGGGTGCGATTGGCCTCGATGATAGAGGTCTTCTGGTCTTTCAGCATCATAGTCGTGTTTCCACCTTTCTTGAAATACGCCCGCAGCCTGGGCCGTGGGAGAGATGGAACGCTCCGCAGGGCTAAGGCAGGGGTCGGACGCGCTTAGCGCGTACTTTGAGATGATACCACAGAAAATCACCGTTGTAAAGTGGTTTTTGCGGCATTTCCGGGGATTTTTACGCCGTTACCTGAATGGCGGCCACGGGACAGCTGTCCGCCGCCTCCTGCACGCCGATCTTCTGCGCGTCCGGGATAGGGTCCACCGTCACCCGGGCGGGCTCGCCGCTGTTCAGCTCGAACACCTCCGGGCACAGCCCCGCGCACAGTCCGCACTGGATGCACGCCTTTTCCAACACCATTGCCTGCATGGAACACACCTCCTTTTGATTGATGGAAGTATTTTCCCCGGTTTGCGGCGGGGTTATTCAGCTCTCCGCGATGTGCCGGGCGAAGGCCGCCGCCTGCGCCTCGATGCCCGGCAGCCTCACAAGGCTGCCGCGCTCATTGGCCGTTTCCAGCAGGGAGAAGCGGGGCGGAAGGTAGAAGGACTTGTTCATATTCAGGGCAGAGATCAGCTGGCGGGCCAGCAGGTCGCCGCCGGAGTAGCCGGAGACGATCAGGCCGAAGATCCGCTTGTCGTACATACGGGTCTGGCGGAACAGGGCCGTGAGCCGGTTGACGCAGGCGGTCAGATTGGCAGCCAGGGCGTCGTTGTAGTTGGCGCAGAGCATGACCAGGGCGTCGCATCTCCGCACGGCGGGATAGACCTCGTCCACCATGGGGCCGCCGTAGAAGCAGCCGCCCTGCTCGCCGAAGTGGAGACAGGCGGTATAGCTGCACCCGTTGCAGTCGGCCATGGTGCCGTTGCGGAGGCAGATCTCCTGCACGCCGAGGTCCGACGGAAGACCGGCCTTCACCAGCTCCCACAGGGCCAGGGTGTTGGACGTGGCGCGCTGGGAGGCGTGGAGAGCCAGCACATGGCGGATGGGGGCGGGCTTTTCCCAGCCGTCCAGGCGGGAGAGCAGCTCCGCCACGGCGGCATGGAAGGCCGTGACCTCGTCGGTACCGCCGATCTGGGCCTGGGTGCGGAAATTCCGCAGGGAACCGGTGGCCTCCACCAGCGGGCGGCCGAGGAAGCCGCAGCCCGCCTGGTTGGCGGCGAAGACCATGTCCCGGGCCACATCCTTGGTGTAGAACTCGCCCACGCCGGTGACGATGCACGCGCCGATACTGTCGGAGAGCAGGTCTGTGCTGCGGCGCAGGCGGGAGAGCATACGGTAATAGGCCATATTGCAGCCGCCCTCGTCCAGCGCCACAGCGAACAGCAAACGGCGGCCGGCCAGGTCCTCCAGCCCGTCATCGGGGTCGCGGAGCTCGCTGCCCGGGGGCAGCAGGGGCACCAGCAGGTCCCGCAGGGCGGGGCTGCGGTCGTTTTCGGGGAGCAGAACGGTGAGCATGGCGGATACCTCCGTTATTCTATGGCGTTCAGCTTTGCCCGCGTCTCGTCCAGACGCTTTTGCAGGGCAGGCGGCAGGGTCAGCGCCTCCGTCTCGATGCCGGCGGGGGTCAGACGATTGCGGCATCCCATGAACACCTGGCCGTCGTAGACGGAGGAATAATGCCACTGCCCCCGCAGCAGGGCCAGCAGGCTCAGCGCGCCGGAGGACAGGGCCGGGGCCACATAGGGCTTGTAGCCCAGCTTACGCATCTCCAGATTGGCGTGGGCCACCTTCTCCGTCAGCTCACGGGAGAGGGCGTCGTCGTAGTGCGCCACGGAGTTGGCCAGCACCAGGTCCTCGCCGTGGGGGCCGAAGGCGCGGCCCTCGGTAAGGTAGGACGCGAAGCGAGGGTCCCTCCGGGCGTAGTACAGGGCGCGGGCGTGCATAACGCCCAGGCCGAAGCCCCGGACCTGGGCCGGGGACAGGCCGCTTTCACGCAGGACGGCGCGGCAGAGGGGGTCCACCGGGTCGCTGACCACGCAGAACAGGCCCCTGTACCGCCTGTCCCGGGCCATGCGGGCGTAGATGGACACCAGCTCCCGGTTCAGGCCGTACTGGGCCATGCGGACATCCCCCGCCGTAACGGAGGTATCCGGGATCATCCGGGAGGCGCAGAACAGGAACACGTCGCCGTCGAACAGCTGCTCCGGCGCGATGATGTCCACCGGGGGCAGCGCCGCACCGTCCGGGGACTGTATCTGGTTCAGCTCGAACTCCCAGCGCTCGGAGACGCCGGGGCGCACGTCGCAGATGCCGATGGAGCCTATCACGTCGCCGCCCATGAGCCGCAGGCCCGTCAGCAGCGTGCTGCCCACATCGCCCAGGGCCAGCAGGGTGACGCGGCACTTAGACGGGATGCGCGGCAGGTTGGTATCGTTGAGATCGATCATAGTAGCTTCTCCTGTTTCTATCTTTTTGCCTCCGGCGGGGTGCTGACGCGCAAATTTCACGCCAAGGCAGGCCCCCTGAGGAGCAGAGAATGTGCCGGATCTTGCGTCCTGCCGATGACGAGGCGGCGCCGCATAGCCTTGATAAAGGTTCAGATTTTGTGTCAAGACGAGGCGCGGAGGCGCAGGCCCCCC
>ERZ1026884.11-NODE-11-length-112490-cov-272.394379_pt1 | contig 112490 bp, 179 predicted proteins | sample MGYA00380172_ERZ1026884 | MGnify/ENA primary metagenome ERZ1026884 (study PRJEB33269, sample SAMEA4719808) | human gut metagenome | biome: human-associated habitat; feature: organic feature; material: feces | place: Cameroon | collected 2013-10 ... | reverse complement strand
AAGCCACTAAAAAGAAATATTTTAGATTGCTTAACCGATACTAATGTTAATATTAATGTTAATGAGTTATGTGGTGCTCTTGATAATGTTACTATCTTTAGAGAAATTAGAATATTAAATGGAGTATTATATAGGTTATATGGTAATAATAATGTGGTATACAAGATTAGAAATGGCAAGTCATACGTCACAAATCTACCACCAAAAACACAAGCATACATCAAAAAATTAGAAGATATTAGTCAAATTATTAAGACACACTTAGTTGATAGAATTTCAACAAATGTAAAAGGTAAATATGTATACATACCAAACAATATTACATACGCAGCTCCTACGAGCGAAAAACAATTTAATGGTAATATTCCTGCTGGTTCGTATATTGAAGTTCCTAGACTTGATGATTTGGTGTATGGTGTTCACTGGACAAACTTACCAGGCGATGGTAGATGTCAGTCTCGAGGCTTCTATGGTGAAATAAAACCTAATGGAGAAGAAAGAGTAGACCTTGATTTAAAACAAATGAATAAAAATGAAGTATTTGGCTGGGACGCTTCTTATAGAAGTTCCGCATCAGATATTTTGTTTAGTGGCGATATTACAGATGCTCCAGCACCAAACGGAGCCACTGAATTGTTCTATGTAGGACGCAATTATGGTCACGGTGCATTCTTAATTACATTGAATATGTTTACTAGCAATACTAAAGACGTGCCATTTGAGTTTGTTTTAGCAAAGGCTCCTGCAAATTCATCTGCTATCCGTAAAAATTATGCAATTAATCCTAATGATATAATTGAAAAGATTGATATGGAAATAAAAAACACAGAAAGACAAAAAGTTCTTGGTTTAATTACCATAGGAGATACTGTAAAATTCTATTTCAATGACTTTAGTGCTGGTGGTGATGTTAGAACTCCTAGAGGATGTAGCACATCTACTAGAAACAGTATTACAATGGGTTCATTTGATTATCTACGCACATACAATATGCTACAATTAAAATTAAATGACTTATTAAAAGATGCTGGTGCAATAGTTATAGACAAGCCACAATATAGCATTATGCAAAGAACTGTAATGCCTGATGGTACTTCACAAGACAGCATTCAAACAATGGATGCCGACATTGATTTATCATTAAGTAATATAACAAAAGACAGCCTTATACATTTATTAAGTGGGAATTAATTCCCCTTCCTTGCACCATTAGCTCATTTGGTTAGAGCGTTCGTCTGATACGCGAGAGGTACTAAGTTCGACTCTTAGATGGTGCACCAAAAAATGTTTTCATTTCATTTTTTACCCCTTTACACTTATGGCGTCATAAGAAACTTTGGGTGAAGTACAAACCTTTAAAGCCTTATGTATAAGTCCTATCCCAAGAAACTTTAGAAGCCTTGGGAGAATATTTATTGCCTGATAGCCAAGCTGGTAAGGCACAAGACTTTGACTCTTGGATTTCGCTAGTTCGAGTCTAGCTCAGGCAACCAAAAGAATATGGAGGTATATTATGAGTAATTCAAAACCCGTCGTCTTCTTAGATTTTGATGGAGTTGTAGAAACTATATATTGGGAGAAAGATAAAGATGGTTCTTGGTCTTTCAATATACATAAAGTTGGTCGTACATCTCTTAACAATAAACAAGCAATTGGATGGCTTAATGAATTATATAATAAAATACCTTATGATATAGTTATTTCTAGTTCTTGGCGTATTGGTATGACATTAACGCAATTACAAGACCTCATTACTAAATCTGGGTTTAATCCTAGTATTAAAGTAATAGGTATGACGCCAATATTATATCAAGCACGAGGACTAGAAATACAAAAATGGATTGATGACAACAATTTTAAAAACAAATTTATAATCATTGACGACGACTCTGATATGTGCCATTTATTGCCCGTGTTGGTTAGATGTGATTGTCAATTAGGGTTTACTATATATGATTATCAAAAAGCATTAAGATTGTTAGGAGGCGACAATAATGATTAGTTATGTGTTCGTTGATATGGATAACACAATAGCAGAGAATATCACCTGTAAAGACATAGAATTTTGTGATGGGATGTATATTAATAAACGTCCAATTCAAATCGTTATTGACGCACTAAACACTTTATATCCTAAAGCCAAATTCATTATAATATCTCAAGTGCAAGGAGGAGCCTTTGGAATAAAAGAGAAGATAGAATGGTTAAATAAATACTTTCCTAACACTTCTCAATCATTTTTCTTACATCCTGGAGAACGTAAGAGCGATTATATTGAATGGTTCCTAAAAATAAATGGAATAATGAACACTCAAGTATTATTAGTGGACGATAAAAAAGACATATTGTCATCTATGTCATCATTAGGAATTAGTGTTAAATATCCTCAACAAATTATTTGTGACTATGAGGAGTTAAAAAGAGCTTCTTAGAGCCGTTTTGGAACGTCTAATAGTTTATTATGGGTTAGGCAAAGTCCGACTGAGTAAGGCAGGTTTTCAGTTGGTTTCGGGGGAAAAAGAATTATCTTTTGCGTGGTTGCTGATGTAAAGAGCAGTCGACGGCATTTATGTCGGCGACCTAGTTTTCTCTATTTCTACTCGAGTAGGAAGACGAATTTGAGAGGTTATAGTCGGTCGCTAGTACCTGTTTAAATACTTAAACTAGCAGCACTACAGTGGGTTAGTTATTACCCTCCAACCTCTATATATCGCGGAGTAGAGCAGTCTGGTAGCTCACTAGGCTCATAACCTAGATGTCACGGGTTCAAATCCCGTCTCCGCAACCATTAATGCACCTATAGCCAAGCTTGGTTAAGGCAAGGGACTGCAACTCCCTGAGCATAAGTTCAAATCTTATTAGGTGCTCCAATATGTCGATGAGTATAATAGTCCTAGGCAACTAAGCGAGTGAAATTCTCGCCCATCGGCTCCATATGCAGGGATAGCTCAATGGTTAGAGCACACTCCTTATAAGGGTGGGGTTATAGGTTCAAGTCCTATTCCCTGTACCAATTTTAAAAAAAATAAAAAAGGCATTGACAAACAATGCTTTTTATGTTAAAATATTTAAAATGCGAATTGAAGGTAGGGTACTCTTTTGTTGACAAATTCGCAAAAATGTGATATAATATATATTTTAAGACTTTTTAATAGTCTTTTTTTATTGTATATTGTAATAAGGAAGAGGAATACTGCATCATAAATTCAAAATATAAATTCGCAATACTAGTCTTTTAAATACAAATAATATTCACCTTACTATAAAAGAAACATTTATACATATTGATAATAAGGATTTAAGAATATTAAATAAATGAAAAAATATTTTATAGAAATTATGAAATTTCCTCTTTCAAATTACATACCCAGTATAACATAGTATTTTTACCTTGTCAATACTTTTTTGCAAAAAAAAATAATTATTTTTAAACACCTCTTTTAAGGCTATTTTTAGCCCCGTAGGGAGGTGTTTTAGATTTGTGGTATAATTGTTCTAAAAATACACTTACAAGCGTCATTATTGACGTATGATATGGTATACGACGCATTACACATATTATTTCGCATTGTTCGTAAAAGTGCAATTAGAGATGTTATTTTGTTATGATATTTTAACTATATATTCATAATTTAATAACGTTACCACCACATAGCACCAAATGACATCTTGAATAGGTCAAATATTTCATTCTTCATTGCTTCTAAATGCTCAATGTCAGACCACATCATTTCATAGTAGTCATTGTTTATTATATAGTCTGTTAACTCTATAATTCTATCTATAACTTGTAATTGAGTATATATCTTATCTTTATATTCAAATTTGTAATATTCTAGGTCTACCATTTTTATAGCTTGTTCTCTATACTTCTTAAATCTGGAGTTTAACCATAAAATAAATTCGTAATTCAAATTCCAAGTCTCATCATCAGACCAACCTCTAGTTCTTCTTTGAAACCAATATTTTATATTTCTTATTATAATATGTAAAGACATCTCTATCTCCTCCTTTAATCTGGTAAGCCTTTAACTTTTAAGTATACGTCTAAAATGTCTGGATTATTTAATAGCATTTTATTTCGATTTACTTTACCTAAAAACATATTAATTATTTCTTTCTGTCTTTTGTTTTCTCTTAATAGGTCATCATAAGTGGGAACTTTATTTAACCTATCGTATGCAGCCATTAAGTCGTCTACATTTACACTACCATATGTACTCACTGCGTTGTGTGTTTCTGCCTTTGTTAGTTCTAACATCGCCTTTAAAAGGTCTTCCTTGCTCATTCTTCATCCTCCTTATTATTAGTATAATTATATCATATTTGTTGTATGAAGTCAATGTAAAAGCGTAAAAAAAAGAGGATTTGTCATCCTCTATTTACTTAGAACTTTTACTAGTTCATCTTTTTTCATATTATAATAGCCTTTAATGCCTTTTTCTTTAGCAATCTTTTTAAGGGTTAATATGTTTTCAGACGAATAATCAGTAGTTGGTTCTGTCTTAGTTTCTTTTACTTCTACTTCGGCTTTTTCTATTTTCTTTATGAACTCATCAAAAGCGATTTCTAATTTCTTATCTAGTCTCTTATTACGTAATTCAGTACGAATACTGTCTACAATAACGGCAACTACAAAGATAATCATTAGAGATAAAAGTATAATAACTAAGATACTTTTTATTGTCTCCATTATTTTTCCTCCTTCTTGTAATTAATTAGATTATATCAAAAACAAGCGAGATTGTCAATACAGAATTACTTTCCTGTACTACCTAAGCCACCAGAACGTTCTGTTTCGATTTCTTCTTCGTCGTCTACAACCAAGTATTTAGTGAAAATACCTTGAGCAATTTTATCTCCAGCCTCTATTTCATAAGCGGTATCTGTTGGGTTATACAATTTAATAAATATGTGTCCTTCGTTATCAGGATTACCATAATAGTCGGCGTCTACTATACCAACAGTATTGGCTAGGCGGATACCTGTCTTAAATCCTATACTACTTCTAGGATAAATTGATAGTATTTCGTCGTCCTCCATCATAACTTTGATACCAGTAGGGATTTTAACCATTCCGTGAGCAGGGACTGTCACATCAATAGGGCTATAAATGTCGTACCCAGCAGACTTTTTTGTACTACGTTTTGGTAAAATACCGTCATATATTGTAGCCCAAACGGTTCCTATAGTTTTATTCCATTCTTTATCACCAACTCTTTCAAATTTACGCATCCTTTTCTCCTCCTTTTTTAGTATCTTCTTCTTTTAATAAATCATTTTTTACCCAAGACAATGTTCTCATAGAATATTTACATTCTTCCGTTATTCTTTTTATACTATCAAGGTTTTCTTGTGTCGTTCTAATTAAATCGATTGCAGGGATTGTATCAATACTATTCAGTAATTCTTTAATACTTTTAACCATATTATCAAATTCTGTATAGTCTTTATTGATTTCTCCTTTATCATCTTTATAGACGGTAACTAATGACGCCATAATATCAGTTAGTATTAAGGCACATAGTTGATTGTCTGTTCCCTTCATAATATTTTCAAATTTTTCATATTCTTCTGTGATTTTTTCTTTCATAATTCTCTTCCTTTCTTACTTTATCTTCTCCATATAGTGCATTAAAATGTGCATTTACTGGAGTAAATATGCCTTATTTTCACCTCTAAATATCATTATACGGTATTTTCTGGTGAAAATCGAGCATTACCAGCCTTTAAACTGGCTTGTATATCTATAATTCTTTGGTTCGCAGAACCTCTAAATTTAAGACCTCTAATTTTCTTATCTAATTCAAAATGACCATCCACCAATACATTGCATTGTCTTAGCAATTCTAGTTTAGTAGGGTCTTTAACTATCTCTTCATAAGTATAGCCACTATATACCCACACATTAAGCTCTGGTTTAATCTTTTTGTATTCTAATATCAATTCTGTTAATTGTTTCGCTTGTATGAATGGTTCTCCACCACTTAATGTTAAGTTACAATGAGTATTTAGTTCTTTAATAATATCTTGTATAGTATAATCTTTGCCATTGTTGATATTCCACGTTTCAGGATTATGACAACCATAGCAATGATGAGGGCATCCTGCTGTAAATATTACATCACGAATGCCTACACCATCAACGACGCTGTTATGAGCAATACCCATAATTTTAATATTTGTCATTCTCATCACCAAAAGTCTTTTTAGTGTGTTTATATCTATATTTTACTTCTGCTTGTTTACCTTTATTAAAATGAGATACATCTGTAGTTAAATAACCTGTAACACGAGCCAAATGTTCAATATCTGTGCTATGACAAATTGGACATTCATCAGCAATATCATCACTATAACCACAACCTAAACAAGTGTCAATAGGGAAGTTGATTGCAAAATAAGGCACATCATTATCCATTGCGTAGTTAATAATTTGTTCTACGGCTTCAGGATTGTCCATAATCTTGCTTTCAAATTCAGTATAAGTAATACAACCACTAGTTCCGTATTTACATAAAGGAGCCTCTACGTCAATTTTCTTAAAGACATCAACTTCTTCCCATACAGGAACGTGAATACTATTAGTAAAGAACTCTTTATCTGTAATATTAGGAATTTCTCCAAATTCATCACGTGTTCTTTTGCATATAGTATAGCAACAACTTTCGGCTGGAGTGTAATAAACACCAAAGTTTAAATCATTTCTTTCAGATGCTTCTTTACAAAAGTCGCTAATGTGTTGTACTAGCTTTGTTACAAATTGATGTACCTCTGGGTCTAAATGGTTCTTGCCGAACAACGCTTGACACATTTCTGCGATACCAAGTACACCAACTGCTTGAGAGCCGTGTCTCATAGCACTAGCAATGTTTTCGCCATCAAAACCTCTGATAGTTTCATTTTTGTACATAAATGGAGCAGCCTTTGGGCTTTGATTACAAATGTGATTATAACGTGATACTAGAGCCTTTTCCACAATAGCCAATACTTCATCTAGTTCTTTCCAAAAGCCATTTATATCGGCTGTTCTACGTGTTCCTAAGGCAATTCCGTGTTTTAAACCAATCTTTGGTAAATTGATAGTGACAGGGCTTACATTACCACGTCCAACCTTTGAATAACCAAAACCGTGTCTGTCGTATGACATAGCAGTTCTACAACCCATTGTGCAGTTGTAAGTATCAGGATTTTCTGGGTCTTCAACATTGCCACTAAAGTCACAGTTTACAAAATTAGGATAAATTCTCTTACATAATGATTTTATTGCTAATTGTTTCAAATCATAATTAGGGTCTCCTGGATTTGCATTAATACCCTTTTTATGTTGAAATATAGCAATAGGGAATATACTGGTTCTATGAAATTTGCCAATACCATCTAAACTAGCCATTAATAACCATCTACTAACCATTCTACCTTCTTCACTAGTATCTCTACCAAAGTTGATAGATGTAAATGGTAATTGACTGCCTGCTCTACTTTCTAAAGTATTTAAGTTATGATATAAACCTTGAGCAGCTTGCATACCTTCTCTTTCTAACATATCAATAGCATAATTGTACGCCTTTGAATATTTTTCTTGTAATTCTTTATTTCCAACACACCATTCTTCTTCTGGTGGTATGTAACAATTTAATGGCTCTTCATAAACATATTTCAAACCATCTTTAAAATGTTTTTTAAAAGACATTGCAACAAATGGTGCCAAATCAAAATCAATGTGAGCACTTGCTACGCCACCAAATTGAACTTGACTTTGACATTGAAATATTACTGCTACTTGTTGCATTGCTGTACTAATACTTCTAGGTGGTCTTACGTCGCCATTTCTAGTTGTAAAGCCATCTTTAAATAACTTTGCAAAGTCTATAAACAAACAATTGTGCATTCCTGTTGCATAGTTGTCCATATCGTGAATATAAATACGGTTATTTTGAAATGCTTCCCATACATCTGGCTCAATAAATTCATCTCTAGCAACTTCTTTTAATAAGACACCAGCAGCCTCAAACTTTCTGCCACCAAATGAATATTCATCTACATTAGCATTGGAATTTTGCACATTTGAACAATTTAAGATTTCCATTACTTTCTTTTTTGTATCATTTTTCATAAATATTCCCTCCTTCTTTATTGTTGTAGTGAAGAGATTATATGTTATTTATAACCTCTTCATTTTCTAATACTAACACATTAATCTTTTTAGAGAGATTAGTTGTTGCATCTATTGCAATAACTCGTCCATCCTTTCTTTTTAATATGTCAAAACTTCCTTTTGGGTTTCTATTTGGTGAATAGCCATACATTTTTCTTAAAGTGGCTGTCCCAAAATGACCAATTACGACAGTTTTATCTGTATTATTTATCTCTTTTTCAAAAAAACTTCCGTCATCCCACATTAAGGCGTCCCAATCTGTGAAATGGTACCTTTCACAATGTGGCTTATGCCAATCTTTTGCGTTTGTGTCTATTGCTCCGTGAGTAAAGATATAGTTCTCTGTCTCTAAATAATATGGTCTTGTGTTTAACCATTCTAATAACCCTGGGAACTCTCCGTTTATTTCTTGTCTAGCTCCACTAACCCAGTCTGCAAAGTCGCCATAAGTTGGTTGGTTTATTTCTCTTAATACACAATACATTTCAAATGGTGCTGTTTCGTGTAAAAAGTCAGCCATAGTTTCGTTTGTCCCATTATTATAATAGTTAAATGGCGATAAAATTGTGCCATCTAAATATCCTGTAAAGAACCCAGTATGGTTTCCTTTTAGTACAATCGCACTGCCTTTATCAGATAATCTTTTTAAATATTCATATACTGCCAAAGCACTTCCTCCACGGTCAAAAGCATCTCCGACACTGACCAATAAATGCTCTGGATTATCTTCATCAAAACCAGCCTCTTTTAATCCTTTAATTAATATTTCATATTCGCCGTGAATGTCCGATACTGCAAATATTTTTTTCTTCATAGTCAATTCCTCCTTACTTACTAAAACTTTCTACGTCTCACATAGTCATCCTTTATTAATAACCTGCCCTTTTTACCTCTATCTGACGAATGTTCTCTTTCAAAGCACTCTAATATATCTCTTATTCTTCTCAAATTCTCTATATCAAGGCAACCTTTGATATTTTGGTCTATCATCTCACTGGTAATAGCCATAAACATATCTAAGTCTTTTGCTTCAATCAAATGTAAGTAATCGTGCGACGTATTTTGATTAAGAATAGAGCCATTCCATTTTAAATAGCCTTCTCCAAGACCTAAAGCCTTACAGTTTCTTCTAGGGACTATCAAATGATGAAAACTTAAATCTTGTTTGTTTTTAATTTCATAGCCCATAAAATCATAACCCAACTTCATTAATCTGTACTCTTTAATCATTTCTCTAGTAATTTCTCTCATAAAAGAACCTCCTATTTATAGTAATCTAAGAAATTCTCCTTGTGTTCCACTGATAATTCTTTTATAACTTTGTCTGTGGCATCATCGCAATCATTTGAAACCATCATATCACATAATTCTTTAAAAGCGTTTTGTCGTGCTTCTATTACGCCACTAACAATACCAAACCTAACAAGTTTATAGATGGCTGTTTCTAACTTATCACATATTTCTGAATTAAAGTTATCCTTGCCATATTGTTCTACAATATCATCTTTTATTGCATTAGTTTTAGTATCATATAGTTCAGCCAATTTTCTAGCCTCTTCTAATTCTATTTTGCCTTTTTTAATATCTATCATATAATTTCTAAGTTCACCATTGTGATATATGATAGCATCTCCAAACTTTTTACCTTTCTCAAACAGATTTTCTATCAAGTGTGTTAATCTGATTATACTAGCCAATTGTTTAGGGTCATAACCAAATTTCTTGATTTTTTCTATTGTCGCTGGATATTCGTGTTCTAAAGCACAAACTTTTTCTTTGCTCATACCACTGATACAACGTGCTAATTGTGGTAGGTTCATTTGAGTTATATCATCTCGCATAGCAATAATCTCATTAACATACGATTTATATTTAGGGTTAATCAATTTATATTTAGTAAATAGTATTTCTATATAAGATTGGTTTTGTTTCTTCCACATCTCCATCATTACTCTTACATCTTTTACATCAATTTGTTCTCCTTCAAAATCGTATTTGGTTGATACCATAGCAGAACCTTTTATCAGATTGTCTAGTTTTGGAATTACCAAACACTTAGTATCTACATCAGACATATAATCATTTTCATAAATGTCCAAATTATAGTTCTGACTACCTTGTAAAAACACCCCTACTATCTCATAGCCTAAAGACTCAATGTACTTATAATGTGCCTTTAAACGACTTTTTATATGTTCTTTCTTTTCTTTATCAGTCATAATATTGCTCCTTATTTACTTTTATTCCCCTTTTTTAAAGATAATACTCTATCACGATGCTCGTTATATGCGTCATATCTAGCCATAATATCAGTTTGTTGTTCTGGCGTTAAGTTTTTAGAAAAGTTTTCATAAAATCTACAATCACTGAATGGTTCTACACACGCTCCACAACGAATACATTGAGGAACACACACCCAGAATACATCTTCGTCGTATTCCCTTATTGCCTCTAATACAGACTCCCAATATTTTTTAGTGGTAGGGTCTGCACAAGTACATAATCTTTTTGCACTAATGTTAATAAGTGCTTGAATGTTAGCATCCATTTCCATTGGTACTGGGTTCATTTGGCTTCTTTCTTCTCTGTTAACACCAGTACGGTCTGTTCTTTCAGTTCCTACAAACTTTTCACATCCTTCGTGGTGTCTAGCAAAATGAGTACTAATAGCATATGGAATAGCATCCCATTTCCAACTTACTTCGCTTCTTCTAATTGGAGAATGTTCACAAATTAAAAGTTTTCTTCTCCATTCTTTGCCAGGCATTTGCTTTGCCTGTTTACTAATTGTTGTCATACAAGCAGATTTGATACGAAGCCAATCTACATTAAAATATGTTATTTTTACTGAAGTATTATATTTTTCCATTGTTTATTCCTCCTTATATAATAGATATGCTGTAACTAAATAGTACATATCATCATTTTTTAAATACGTCTGAAAACGAGTATGAATTTCAAAACATCGTGGTTCATAATATACTGCGTCAGCAAAATCATCATAACATTTAATTGGTATACACAACCACTTACCATCTTTAGATTGTGTACCCTTTAAACATTCCTCGCCGTCTAAAGACCTATTTTCAATATAGACATAAAATTCATCTTCACTATCTATAAACCCCTGCTCTTTTAATCTTTTTATTAATTCCTTGTATTCCCTCATTATCTTTTACCTCTTTTTAATTTGAGATAGCATTTTCCACAAACGCCTTCGTATCTTGCTGAAGTTGCTCCATCTATTACAACTTGTTGCCCATCAAATACCAGTATATCGTCTTGTATTCGCAGATTTTGAGTTGCCTTAGCTCCACATTTACAAATAGTTTTTAACTCTTCTATATCATCTGCTATTTGCAATAACCTTGTGGAACCAGGAAAGCCTTGCATTCTAAAGTCTGCTCGTAACCCATAGCATAAAACAGGAACGTCGTATTCTTTTGTAATGTCATACAATTCATCAACTTGTTTAGGTGTTAAGAATTGAGCTTCATCAACAATTATAGCATCAGGTTTTATAGGTTGCATCTTTTGTAATATTTCATCGTCTGCCCCTAATAGAATATCTACGTCTCTGTCCAACCCAATTCTACTAACAACCTTATTATCTCCTTTGGTGTCTATTTGTGGTTTGATTAATACTATGTGCATTCCTTTTTGTTCGTAGTTATATGCAACTTGTAACAATGCAGAAGTCTTACCACTTCCCATTGCTCCATATCTGAAATAAAGTTTAGACATAATTACCTCCTAATATAATTTTCCAAATCTGACTTTTCAACCCACATTGCCCTCATAACTCCTAATAAAGCGTTACAATCGTCCAAGGCTCTATGTGAATTTTGTACATCTTTGACATCATATCTCACAATCATATCACAAAGTTTATTACCTCTATATAAACCAGTTCTATCTCTGGCAACTTCTAACATATCTAATACTGGGTTTGTGATTTTATAACCTGGCGACATTTCTTCCATAAATGCCCTTACAAACTTCATATCAAATGGTGAATTGTACGCCACAATTAATGTGTCGCTATAATCACCAAAAATGCCTTTTAGGAGTTCAAATAGCTCTTCCTTGGTAACTCCATCACCTTGACACATTTCAGCTGTTATATGGTGAATATCACTATTTAAAATAGGGTATTTGTTTTTGACTAATACATCTATATCTTCTCGAGATGCAAATCGTTCTTCTCCTTCTTCTTTAGTAAGTAATATTCCTCCAAGTTCTAGTATCTCACCAAATGGTTGAGGATTTAAACCACTTGTTTCTGTATCGAATATAAACATCCTTTTATAATCTTTAAACATCTGTTTTGTCTTCCTTTCTTTCTTCAATTCCAATCTGAATAGCCAAATTTGAGATTTGTATTCTTCTCACTTGTTTCTCTAACCAATCCCCGTCTAATCTTTCTTCATTATTGAAGGCACTAAAAACGATTGATGGACACGTCGTACCTTTAGCCCATTCAGCGAACTTCTTTCTGTCTTCCCAATTACGAGCATCCATATATCTTAAATCACTCTTAACTGCTTCAAGCCAAACACAAAAAGCCCTTCTTACATCATCAAATTGAGGTTTGTACTCTGGAAATGATGATAAGACATCATCGTCTTTTTGGTCTAATATCATTAATAATATTTTGCGTGGGGAGAAAATACCATTACCCTTTTGAAAGAATAATTCCATATACTGAGTTGACTTCATCTTAACTCTAGTTTTCAAACTCTTATCTGAAATTACATATCCCTCAAAATGTTCGTGCTCCTTAGTAAAACTATTTACCTCTTTTTGTAATTCTTTCATTACTTTTTTAGGGTTCTTATTTACTTTTACAATTTTACATTTAGGGCGTTTACATTTCTCTACACCAGCACAGTCGTCATCAAAATATGGCATTTCTAATAAAGTATAATTATCACGACGTCCTAAATAATAAATGTCCTCTTTTTCATATGGGACAATTACCTTATTCTCTAACCCAATAAGTTCAAACATATAAGTATATCTTTTGTCTAATCTGTCGTAATCAATTTTGTCTTTTGACGCATACATAAATAATTGCTTGTAATTAGTAATATCATTCATTTCAAATTGCACAGCTGCTTTTTCAGCGTCTGTTGTACCACTAGTGGAAATATGCCATTCGTTATTATCCCACCATAACTTAATTAGACTACCATCTATTTTTTCTTCCACGTACCATTCGTCACGATGTGCTAACTTATACAAAGCATCCTGTGCGTTAGGGTCTCCAACACAAAAGAATTTAGTGAATGGAACGCATACAGGCACATATTTATGCCCTTCTTTTTTTATTATGAAGCCTCTTGCTTCTCTAACCATCGGTTCTTTAAAATCAGAGAATAATTGATTGTATTTAATTAAAGTATAGCCATCAAAATCTCTAAACATTAAATTGTATGGAGGGGCTGATAAAACAGCCCTCCAATTATGGTTAGAATTAATAAATCTTAATATCTTTAATTTTAACCTATTTTTCATTTCTTTACTCCTTTTTTACATTTCTAAATTATCAATTAATTCGTAGTCATTTAACCACCATTCTTTTTCACTAGTCTGCTCCCAACCATTTTCGGTTTTGCGTTGCTTGTACTTCTCGAAGAACCTGCCACACTTGATTAGTTGTCCTCTCTTGAATGGCTCTTCTTTGAATAGTGCTTTGTTTATTTTACAAATGACTTCTTTGCCAGAACCTAATGAATATAGTGTTACTCTAGGACTGTACTTAGTATAGACATCGGTCACTAGACAATAACGTTTATCGACATCATAAATCATACTAATATATCCTACAACATCAGCCTCAAACAATACTTGTTCTGTAATAGGCACTATTTCATCAGGTATTCTCTTCTCGACATTAGCCAGTATCTTCATATAGTCTATATTTACATACTGCTTTTCTGTTTCTTTTTCATAACAATCTATAATATCTTCTGTTGTCAATCCTTGGTCTGCTAATTTTTCTTTTACTAATGTTTTTCTTCCATACAACGCCTTGAAGTATTTATAAGTATCAAGTAGTTTTTTGTTTTTGCCAAACTCATCAAAATATTGTAATTGTATCAATATTTCCATTTGTCTGGAGTTAATTTGTCTATCTTCTTCAATTTGTTGTAACAAACTAATAAAATTGTCATAATGATTGTGACGCAATGAATAAAGGTATTCTGCCGCACCATCATTCAAATATTTTATACTAGCAACACCTTTATAGATGTGATGATTTTCTTCGTCATACATATATTTGTTAGTTGAGTGTCTAAAGCGAGGTGGTAATATTTGATAACCATATAGTTTTGCCATTTCAAAGCCACCAACAATATCATCTTCATTTTGTGCGTTGTTTAGATATGCCATTATAAAATATGGAGTATGATAATATCTTAAATATGCACATAGATAACCAACCATACAATATGCTATTGAGTGATTATAACCAAACATATACGAACTAGAGTCAATTAATATTTGGATGTACTCCTGTAACTCATTTACAGCCTCTTCACGAGGTTTTCCTGACTTCTCGACATATCCGTCTTGAATTGATGGTAACGCTTGTTCTAGCCTATCCATTTGCTTTCTAGCGATGGCTCTACGAACATTATCTGCAGCACTTCCACTTAAACCACATATTTGTTGTAAAAACTTTAAGACGTCTTCCTGATATACCAGATAACCATAGTTATCTTTTAACATATCATCTATCATTGGTGATATATTATGGTGTATGTCCTTTTTCATCAATGAGTCACGATATGAAGCTCCACCTGGTCTTAATGCTGCCGTTACTAACGACATATCAAATATACTTTTTGGTTTAAATTCACATAACATTTGAAATGCGTATGCTCCTTCAAATTGGAATATACCTTGAGGACATCTCAACATATCATCCCAAACTTTTTGGTCGTCCCAATCTATTTCATTGGATTTTGGATAAGGGATGTTAGCATACTCACAGGCATCCTTTATAATTCCAACGTTCTTTAGCCCTAAAATATCATACTTAACTAATGATATTTCGTGCACATCTTCCATATCGATTTGAAGTATCTTTTTATCATCTTTATATAATGTACCATAATTATCCTCTAGCGTAATTGGACTAACAACCATACCACAAGGGTGCATAGATTGAGATATATTAGTATTTAATAAGCCATCAAAATAGTAAAATAATTCACTATATTTTTCTTTTGCTTGCTCTGGATTTGACTCGTATTCCTTTTTAATCTTTTTTAAGTTTTCTAAAGAATATATATCTTTGCCTGTTTTTCTATGTAAAGCTCTACCGATTTCATCGATACAACCTTTATCTGAAACAGTACCAATCGCTAATATATAGGCTGTATATTGTTCACCAAATTCTTCAATCATATGATTATATACCATATCACGGTCATTAGGTGCAAAATCAACATCAATATCTCCTATTTCTTTTCTATCTTCATTGGCGAAACGAGAGAATACTGTCTTCCATCTAATTGGATTAATATCAATAATACCTAAAACATATGCTACACACGAACCTCCACAAGAACCACGTGCAAAGCCTGTTGGTATGTTGTGATTATGACACCAATTAACCAAGTCTGACATAAATAACATAAAACCACACATATTAATCTTTTCAAATACAGCAAGTTCAGTTTTAATATTATCTATGAATAATTGCATTTGCTCTTGAGGAATAGCCCCATTGGCAACTTTTTCTTTAAGCATCTCCCACAATCTGCTTTTTATAGTTGCAATATCATCATCATAGACTTTAGGATATTTGAACTCCTTGTCTAATACAATTTCTTCACAAGAGTCTGCCATAACGTTTGTATTTTCAATAGCCTGTAGATAAATATTTCTTGGCAATGCGTCTTGTTCTTCAAACATATGTACCAATTCGTCATAAGACTTATATGTCAAATCAAATTGGTCTTCATTTGCAAATTCAATACCTTTAGCTAGTTGTAATATCGAACGACATTCTGCTTTATATTGATTAAGACTGTGAGTGTCTGTACCAGCAATTAACGGCTTATTATACTTTTTAGCCCACTCAAATAGCCTCTTGTTGTATATTTTTTGTTCTTTACTGTTAATGTGTGGTTGAATTTCATAATAATCATATTTCAATAATACATCATTGAAACTACTTTTCAAATAATCTAATCTCTGCTTTTCCTCATCTGTAATATCATCTTTCATTGTTAAATTAGTTATTTCATCTTCTAATCGTGCTAATGGCGATGCTAAACAAGCTGATATTTTAATCACATTATCACTTATATTCAAGAACTCATCGAATGATATTCTAGGTTTAAAATAAAAGTGACTACTGGTATTGGACGTGCTAACCAATTGATTTAGCTCTCTTAATCCATCCATATTTTTTGCAATCAAAATTGTATGATAATTATCACGAACCTTTGGTTCCAATTGTGCTGTTAAATATACCTCACATCCGTGAAGATATTTTATTCCAGCCTTATCACACGCCATCTTTTTAGCGACCCAGTGCATAATGTTTCCGTGCTCAGTGAAACATATTGCCTTTTGCCCTAAACTAGAAGCCATTATAACGTAATCTTCAAATTTCGTTGTACTATCTAAAAGACTAAAGTCACTATGTAGATGATATACGACGTAATTAGATTTTTCTTCATTCATCTTTATGCCTCCCTCTATCTTCATATAAATGATAACATAGACGAAGAAAAAAGTCAAGAAAAATTCCTGACTTTTTAATCTTTTGTATATTTAACTAAGATAATCTTTTCCCAAGCAGTTCCCCATCCAGTATCGTGATAAAAATATAAGTTAGTATTATCACACATTACATATAGCCTATCACTAAAGTTTCCATAATAACCTAAAACAGGCAAAGGGCATCTAACCATAGTTGCACCAACAGATTTAAGATAGGAATTACCCATATCTATCCAAATGTCTGTCATACCAGTAATACCGTGTGCAATAACAGTCGTCGTTTCTGACCCAGATAATGTAGTAGTAAATACTAATTTCTTTGCATATACCCTTTTACCATTTTTATATTCATTAGTTGCTATTTCAGTATTATCTTTATAATTCATATGTATTACATCATTTAATAATGATTGCAGGTATGCTTTTAGCGTCACTCTGTTATGAGAAACACCAGAACTGTCAATGAATGTATTATCTTTTAATTTAATTGATTTGCTCATAAGTATCGCTACTTATAGTTTGCTATTAACCAACTTTCCACATTTTGAATTTAGCCCCTGCTAGTATATCTTTCCAATCAGCCGATATAAAAGTTAATGACGCAATATTTATATCGCCATTATATCTTCCTCCACCGACACTTGAACCGTTAATGCTATTAGATTGACTAAATATATTAAATCTCCCGTACGATGTATCAATGGTTCCAGTAAAGACACTCCAATAATCGTTAGAAGAATTTGCCAATCCTAATCCTATTCTGCTAGCACTAGTCTGTTGTTCTTTATAAATTTCACTTGATTGGATAGTTATAAAAGAATAACTACAATTATTACTATCCCATAAACCATTAGGTACTAAAAACACATTTCTCTCAGCACCGATAAATACAATACCTAATTCAAAACGATATACAGCATTTGGCTCTAACGCCACAGGAATACTCATATAACTTTTATTTTCAGGTAAAGTATAATCGCAAACAACATTATTTAAAATATCATTTAATGGCTTTTTATTATGTGATACAGTAGAACTATCCCAAAATGTATCATTGTTTAATTTTATGCTTTTACTCATATATATTTATGCTAATTATTTATACCAATACTACGGTTAAAAAACAACTTAAAATTCTATAATCTCCCGCTAAAGACCCAGTCAATCTAGCATCAATCACGTCACCCTTTTTTACTGGAATTAATATTGGAGGCACTGATTGTGTTACCCAATATTGTGTTGATGTTTTATAACCATATGCTGATACTATAGAACCACTATTCTTAAATATTTCTGTAGCAAAATCACCTTGAAACGAAGTATCTCCATATGAAGCCATACACGACACTAATGCAAAACTAACGTCATCAGAGTCGATAATTATAGCATTATCTTGAAACTTCATTTTGTTACCTTTTTTGTTAAGAATGTAGAACCCAGTTACCTTATCAGCTTTCCATTGTTCGTGAGTTTGACGATGGTCTGTGCATTTAATAGTCATACATTGATAAGCTATTGCCGAATTATCGATATAAATGTCATCAGTAATTTTAATTGATTTAGACAATTAAATCACCTCTAGCATTTAACCTCCTTTGCAGAAGGTTTATTTGTTGAGCAAGAGCGACAACTATAGGTTGTAGCTGCCCCCCCCTCAACTAAGTTTTTTATAGGAGAATGGACACTAGAATTAAATCCTAGATGCCCCCCCCCTAGCGAACATTTTTAACATAATAATTTCCTCCTTTTACCATTCATCTACAACTGTATAATTAAGTTGTGAGACATTGCCAAGTTTTAAATCGGCAATCTTTTTATCGACACTAAAATTTGTGCCGTGTTTAACTGAAACCCAAGCATTACTTGTTTTTCCGTTTTTCGTACATAATTCAACAGAGTCACCTACAACAAGATTTTCTCCCGTTTTATTAAGTACATTAGAAATTACTTTTTCTGTATCTGGAGGTAAGTATACATTTACACTACCATCACTATTGACTTTCTTTACAATAGCAGACACATATTTAGTTATACCTTTTTTGGTCATCCTTGTTTCCACGATGTCCTCAATGACACCTTTAAATTCTTTAGTGTCCATATTATCTCTCCTATTATTTTTCAATTTTTACAGTATTAGCTTGAAATCTCTTTAACATATCTTCAAAAGTTTCTTCTGTGCTACTATTAGCTTGTTCTCTTTCAAGATTACGAGCTTTTTTAGCATCTCTACATTCTTTACAACGAATTGGAGCGGCAAACCCCTTTTCTTCATAAAATCTTTGTTCTCCTACTGTAAAATCAAATTCTTTCTTACAATCTTTACATACTAATTTAATATTTTCCATTACTTATTTTTCCTTCCTTTTTTAACCTTTTCTTCCTCTTTGGGAGGATTGACCATTTTAACTTGCTCATTTACGCTATCATAAACGTACTGCCTTAAATCTTCTATTCTTAAAGCCTTTTCTGCTAACGCATTTAAAATTATATCAGCTTCTTCTATAGTCGTAAATATAGAAACTCTAAAATCTTTTGATATATTATTTTCCATAATACACCTACTTTATCAATAAATTCTTATTTTCAACTATTTCAAATCCAGGGATTACTAAAGAATAACTGCCATCTGCTTGTTTTGAAGCCAACACATCATCTTTAAGATTTTTCTTAGAGATTTTAGGCTCTTCATATGTGAAGTATCTTTGTTTGTATTCGTCTTTAGAATTAATATACTTTCTTAATTCAGAGTCGTCAATTACATTACCAGCCGAACTTTTTCTATATGATAATTTCTTATCTCCAACCTCTAATTTTTCCTTTTTGTTAGCCTTCATTAAACTATCAATATAGTTCTTTAATTTATCAGCCTTATTTTCAAAAGATTTTGCTCTATCAGACACTTCTTTACTACGAGCCTTAAGAGCATCAGCCTTCGACTCATACATTTGATATATACCAGCCAATGACTCTAATTTATTATCTAGTGCTTCATTTAAAGCGTCTAGGTCGTCAGTTGTAAAGAACACCTCTCCAGTTTCTTCATCAAAAGTAAAACCATTCTCTACTATCTGAGCAATTTGTTGAGATATTCCCCAACCACTTAATTCATTAATATCCATATATTTAAGCCTCCCTTGTTTTCAATATATATTTTTTAAAAGATGTCTTTTCACCATAACGATTAATACGAGTTTGCCACTCTTCGTCAAATGAATAACCATCAATATGTTTTAAATTATATATGATAGCACTAAGCCTAGTAATACCATATTCACTGAAACTTTCCCAAGATGTAATATGACCATAGTCTTTTAGATGTCTTAAAATCCTATCTTTTTGTGTCATTCCCATCTTTAAGCCTCCTTAGGTTTGTGATAAGTCCCTTTAGCACTGTCCCATAATACTTTAGGATAATACTTTCTATCAAAACAAGCGAGCTTGCTCTCTGATTGTCTTATCTTCCAATCTATACCTTCTTCTTTAGCCTTTTCAACTGCTTCAGCAAGAAGTTTTCTTTTCATTATGCGTCTATACGCAATAGTATTTTCAAACATATTATTCTCCTTTTTTACATCTATCTTGACAAATTAGCAAAAAAGTTATATAATCTTTGACTGTACCCTTTAAAAAGGGCACTCGCTGTCTAAAGATTTATCAACTTTGCATTCTAATAACATAGTTTTTGCTTCTTTGTATAAGTCTTTAGTTTTATAAATCTCATAAGTATCATTATTTTCATTCATCCATATTAAGAAGTGCTCATTATGTAACTTTAAACCAGTTTTCTTTTCCAGGATGTATTGATAACCATTTAATTGAAGACTATAATGAATATAATTACAATCATCTAAATGTGATAAACATCCTGTCATCTTCTGCCCCTTATATGGTTTGAACTTAATTTCTTTATTTGATTTATAATCGAGTATTACTAGAGATTTTAGTTTCCTAGAATAACATAGGAAATCTATACTTCCACATATCTCTAGTTCTTCGTCACCGACTACTAACTCTAAACCAATAGGTATAATTCTGTCTTTATATCTATTGTAGAAATCGGTGGCGATTTTTGTTAGTCTTGGCCATAATGACTCCAAAATATCAAAACCAAACTGTTCTATAACTTTATCTTTAGGATAAGTATATTCCCTGTTAGACCACATATATTCATTAAATGCGTGAATATGAGTTCCTTTTACTTTTGCTAAGTCATTCTCTAACTTCCACATATCTAATACGTCCTGTACGGGCATATGCAATTTCTTAGCTGTAAATGGAGCAATCTTCTCTGCATCAAATGGCTGAGAGTGAGAATGGATAAGTGCCGTCATTGATGTCTGTGCTTGGCGTCTATCACCATTCTCGTCGAGCCACCAATATATATGGGGTTCCTCTTCAAAATGAAATTTATCAAACACTTGAAGTTTGTCTTTGAAATTTTGCACCAAAGCCTCTTCTTCTTTATTCTTCGTAAATATCATCAAAGTGGTGAAACCTCCTCTGCTACAACATTATGTGGATTTGGGTCATCCGTTCTTATTGGGCTAGTATCTTTATTCCAACCATACCTAAACCACAATTCGTTTTTAGGGTCTTTATAAAAGCGATAACTAGGATAATCGAAGTATAATTTTACCAAAGGTAATATACCAGTTATACGATTTTTTAATACCTCAACACACGAGTCTTCAGGTATTGGTTCTTTGCCCTTTATATATTGATTTCTAGTGTTTGTTTCGCCCTCTTTTTCTTTAGCGGTATATCTATGGACACTAAATACCATATGTGCTAGATTTACAATATTACCACTACCAGCAATATCTTCTTTAGTAACCCTTATTTCTCCTGTTTTACGAGGATGTGCTACTAAGAATACTAGAACATTATATTTCTTAGCAAAAAAGATTAGTTTGTTAACAAATTCTTTTTCTGCTTGAAGACGACCTTCTTCATTACACTCTAAGTCAATCATCATTAGGTTGTCAATTAGAAATACTTTTGTTCCACACTTACGAGCTAACTCCTCCATTTTATTAAGGAGTGCTGTTGCGGTAGTGTTATAATCGTCGTCATAAACTAATACTTTACCAGCATACCAATTCTGCATTAATTTTCGCTGTTCTGGATTAAACACACGAACGTGCCCGTCTTTCATTGTGATATACTCTCTGCCTATCATATTAGTTTCAACCCAATTTCTCAAAATAGGTGCTGGTAATTCGCCACTAAATACAAATACATCATAACCTTGTTGAACGGCTTGACAAATCGCTACCTGATTTACAAATACTGACTTACCTTCACCACTTTTACCAGTAATAATATTTAAAGTGCCAAAAGTTAGTTTGTATATTTGGTCGTCTAATTCTTTAATACCTGTATAAAGCCCCTCGGCGTGTTCTATATCAAAGTCTTCTGCTTTTGACAAATCTGATACGTTCTCAACTGGTATCTCTAAAGGCTTGTTAATGTATTGTAATACTCTTTCTTTGCCTTTAAAGAATAATACTTCATTAGCATCCTTAAGAACTGCACCATTTGTCGCTACATCTTCAGGACTTATTTCAATATAGTACGTTCTCCAAGTTCCTAAACGATAAATAACATCGTTTCTTGCTTTTACACCTGGTTCATCACTATCAAACCATAATATAATTTTATCAAACTGTTCCAACCAATCCCAGTTATATGCCACCCACTGTGTGTTACTACAACCATTTGGAATAGATACAACGTTGTTATAACCAGACTCGATGACAGATAAAGTGTCAAGTTCGCCTTCTGTTATAACTAATGGTTTGGAAGGGTCTACTCTGTTCATATTAAATAGTAGGGGTGAAAATGACGCACCCACTTGAGACCAACATTTTGAATGGTCTGTAGCCTTATTAAATTTGTGACCAACGTGATACTTCATAGTCATAAGTACATCGTTGCTATCATAATATGGGAAAGCGATGCTATCTTTTTCTCCACATTGAATATCACAATAATCAGCCGTCGCCTTACTAATCTTTCTTACACTTAGGTATTCAAGTATTCGCGTTCTATCATAGGTCTCTCTTTTGGGATATTGGTAAGAGGGGGACGTTTGAGCCCCTCTTTGATTAAAGTTATATTCCATATCTACTTGTTTAAACAACTTTTCAACTGCCTCTAAGTAAGTCATACCCTGCTCTAAATACAAATCTATGATGCCATAGTTACGACCACAAGAGAAACAATGAAAACAGTTTGTCTTTTCGTTCCAAATAAACGATGGAGTTTTATCCCTATGCCAAGGACAAGAGCAACTTTTTTCTCTCTCATTATAAGTGTCAGCCAAGCCAAAGTGTTGTACTATTTCTTGGATAGCCTGACCATCATATTTGGCTTTCGCCTCATCAATTTTTTCTATTGGAATTAACATACTCTTGCCACCTTTCTAAAATTATTGTTAATTATTTAGTTTAATCTTAGAATGGGCACACATCTGCTGCTGTTGGAGCAGGTGTTACTGGAGCAACTGGTTGCACAGGTGCAACTGATGCTGTATTTACTACAGGTGCTACTTGAGGTTGTGGTGCTGGTGTTTCAGCAACTTGAGGTGCTTTGTCTAAATTTCTAGTAGAACCTTGTTCTTGATTTTCTGGATTGTATTTTTCAAATGCAAATACAGTAATCTTTTCATTTTTTGGATAGGCAACACAATTATTATTAGAGTCCCAATATGGTTCCAAGCTCATATCTGCATCTAAATTAGTAATAGTGTCTCCAATTTGAATGTCTTTTAATTGATTGTAAGCGTGGCCTACAAATCTAACAAAAGAACGATAGTCTGCAATATAACCGTGTTTAGCAACACCATTTGCTACTTGAATTTGGTCATAAGAACTATCCTCTTTTACCTTACGGCTAGTAGAAAATTTCACTTCTGCCATTCCGTCTTTATCATTAATTTCCCAAACTTTACATCTGTCTGTAATTTTTGTTCTCATTATTTACTTCCTCCTCTACTTACTTTTAATGAGTTTAATGCGGCTAAAGATTGTTTTAATAAAACTTCATCTGTACAATTTTTAGGATTAGCCTCTCCTAAAGTATCGATAGTTGCTTTTGTAACATCTGGGTCTTTACTTCCACCAAGTTCTGTTGCTAAATTGATAATATCTTGTTGAGCTTTAGAGATGTTAAATGGGGCTTCTACACCAGAATTTGCCCAATCATATAATGCCTCTCCATCTTTTTCTGTTAATACATCAAATTTATTATTAAATAAACCAGTATTGTCCTTCATACAAGTTGCAACGTGTGTATCTTGTGCAATGTTAAAAGTAACCATATATTCATATTCTGTGTCCTTTTCTTGTTGAATACCAACACCAATCTTTTTAGGAGTACTTTTACCTTTATCGTTTACCTCCATAACATATTCGTCTTTGCCACGACCAGTAGCGATAATATGTACCTTAGCCTCTACAATAAAGTCAACCAATTTTCTATGTCTAGGTTTTTGCCTTCCCCAATTATTAAAACTGTTACCTTGCATATTATTAACTTGTTCATTAAGATAATTCCATTCGTGTGATAGACTATCAATAATAATTACAGAAGCTCCTTCGTTCATACAATATTTGATTGCCTCCATATAATTTTCTGGAGAACGAGGTTCTGGCAAATCAATAATTTGATAATCAAATTCGTTAGCATACATTTCGCCACGGTCTCCTTCAGTATTAATTAAGTAAATACTTCCGCCTGTTTTGCCTACAATACCTGTTGCCAAACGTAATGCACTTTTTGTTTTACCACTTCCACTACTTCCAGAACACAAAATTTTCAATGCTAATTGTCTTTTTTGTGCTTTTCTTGACTGAAATTTCATATTTTCTTCTCCTCCTCATAAATTTTTAAAATTATATCCTCCAACGCATCTTTCTGCTTATAGGAAAGCCTATATAATTTTATATTATTTTGCTTACAATAATTATCTTTATTTCTATCCCTTTGTTGTAAACAAGCATTTTCACCTGCTCTTTTTACTAAGTCAGCTTCATAACGAAAACCGCTAGTATGTTGTTCTCCATCATATTCTAATAAAAATAATAAATTATGTGAACCATCAAAGATAGCAAAATCAAACCTTAATGGTCTATTTGTCAAAGAACTGCGACAATCATCAATAACATATTCCTTTATATACTCTATGTGATGATTTTGTAATAATGAGACTATCTGCTTTTCTGCTTTAGAATTAATAATACAACCACACGATTTTGTATTACCAGTCTTCAAGTGATTAGCTTTAACAACAACCTCATTACCACATTCACATCTGCAAAGCCACCAAGAGCCTCTTTTACCAACTCGATACGATGGTTTAACAACTTGTTTTATTACTGTTAACATACCATACACATCTCCAGTAATATCTTTGGTGTTCTTTTTCTTTGACTGGATAGAACTTAAGCAGCCACAAGATTTAGCACATCGCTTTCTAGTTAAACTTGATGTTGGGACATAAATTGTCTTACCACAATCACACAAACACTCCCAAATAAAACTACCGTTCTTACTTTTTTGCCCTGTATTTGTAATAACTGTAAGTAGACCTATTTTGTGTCCTGTTAAGTCTTTGTACTTACCCAATTTCTTTCCTCCTTTTCTCTTTAGAATTGGCTCATCTTCTTCTACCCTGTGCTCAATTCTAATTACATTATACTACTCTTCATCATAATTGTCAATAACTTTTCGTAATATTTTAATAAATTTCTTTACTTCACGCATTGTATTCTGTTTACCCAATGATACTCTTATAGTTCTTTTCGCTTCTTCTTCTTCGTAACCTGAAGCCATAAGAGCTCTTGATGGTTCATCTGTACCCGAATTACAAGCACTTCCTGCTGAAATAGCAATACCTTCTCTATCAAATATCTGCACAGCAGTTTGGGCGTCTAAATGATTAAAAGTAATGTTTATAATGCCATTATGCCCTTCCACTCTAACATAACGAAAGCCTGCCCAATTCCAAAATATAGGAACTCCACCAACATTAGTGTTTATTTTTGCGGGATAATTAGCGTGTATCATTATGTAGTCCTGCATTTCTCTAATATGTTGACGATTTTTGGGCAATTCCTTGATAGCTATCCTTAATGCCTCTGCCATACCAACAATGCCAGCCACATTCTCTGTGCCACCACGTAAACCATTCTCTTGATGCCCATATATAAGCGGCACAAAATCTTTTTGATATTGCTTTCTTATAAACAATACTCCAACACCTTTTGGTGCTCCAAACTTATGTCCACTAAATGATGCTGTAGCACACTTCCCTAATCCTAGTAAATCATTATATAGCGTTATTGAAGGATGACCATTTTTTATATATGAACCTACACTATAACTAGCAGCACCTTTCTCGTAGGAAGCATCAATCTTGTAATCATATAAATTGACATCTAACTTACCAATCGCCTGTGTTAAATCTACGTGGCATTGACCAAAATTGTTTGCTAAATAACTCGTTTCTCCAGTCTCACTAGCCAATAGTGGATAAGAGAGTAAACCATCTTTGTTATCATTATTTGCTAATGTCATCGAGTCGTGTGAATTATCAGTGCAATGATACTTAAAGTTCTTTGACACCCACGAATTACTTTCACTAGCACCGCTTGTAAAGAATATTTCTTCTGGACTACAATTTAATATCCCAGCAATAGTTTTACGAGCCTTCTCAATAGCCATACGTGCCTCTCTGCCTTCTTTATGAACACTGCTAGGGTTTCCATACACTTTAGTCAAATATGGCTTCATAGCCTTTAAAACACGCTTATCAAGAGGTGTTGATGCAGCATTGTCTAAATATATCCTTCTCACTTTATCACCTCCTTCTATGTTAATTAAATACTAACATAAAATACTTAATATGTCAAGAATAAAAAAGGTAAAAAAAAGAGTAGGGTTTATCCCTACTCTTTTAGTCTTTAATAACTAGTACTTGTCCTGGTTTAATAACATTAGGATTATTACCAATTACAAACTTATTTCTAGCGTAAACTTGTTGCCAAGTCATACCATATTTAGCAGCAATGCCACTAAGAGTATCTCCTTTTTTAACTGTATATGTGATACCGCCAGAATAAGCAGTGATAGCTCCTTCATCCATCCAACCTAAGTCTCCAGTTGTATTATATGGATGTTTAGAACCAGCAGCATATCTAGTAATGTAAGTAGTTTTATTATTTACATAACCAGCAGCACTATCAGCATTAGAACTAGTATATAATGAACCATTAATAACTACTTTAGTACCAATAGCGAACTTTTGACCAGTTGATGGTTTTGGTTCTTCATATTTAGTAATAGAAGACTCATCCATCCATCCTAAATCACCAGTTGTGTTGTATGGATGTGCTGCACCAGATACTTTTCTAGTAATATTAGTAATTTTATTGCTAACACTACCTGAAGCAGATGAAGCATTAGAACTTCTATATAAAGCACCGTTAATAACTACTTTATCCCCAATATTAAATTTGCTTGATGGAGTAGGTGTTGGTGTTGGTTCGTCTTTAACGGCTGGGTTATAAATAAATCCTCTAAATGTATAACCACTACCTAAACCCCAACGTCCATTTGTATTATATCTATGTGAGTTCCAGAATGCACTTCCACCATATCCACTTTCAGAAGTAAATACGTGATTGTTGTCATATACTATTTCACATATAGCAACGTGACCAGCACCATCGCTTCCAGATAAAGTAGCACCCTTTTGCCAACACATAATAGCACCTGGTTTTGGTGTCATACCAACTTCAAGACCAGCTTGTTTTGCTCTTTCAATGAAATTTTCAGCGTTACAACATAATGTTTTGTATTTCATTCCACTATTACCTGTAATTTCGTTGTAAATTTCATTAAATCTTGAACAAGCCCATCCAACACAATTTGCAAGAACATTCAATCCTGCCTTTGTTGGACTACCATTGATACACCAAGACCATCCACCAGCATTACCATTGTTATATAACTTGTTTCCACTTGCAGGAAGACTATATCTTACTGTGAATTGACCCATATTATTCACCCTCCTCTGCATTAATATTTTCTACTATTGTGTCCTCTGTACAAAGCACATCTAATCCGTCCTCATTGAAAACTGTTTGAACTTCTACTTCTTCAACATTTTCAACTACTTCTTCAATATTTTCTTTCTTTGACATTTGACATTCCTCCTTATTTTTCGTCATCTTTATTAGTTTCTGTTAAAGAATTAACAGGAACGCTTACAACTAATAAATCCTTAATTTTCATTAAGACTTTACCAGCATAAACCAAATTTGCAGCCTTAATCAAAATAGTAGCACCTGTTAAAGTTGTTACCATTTGACCATTAACTTCAGCAACTTCCATTGGATAAATTAATGTAGAACTATATGTTAAAGCCAACCCAATTAAAAAGAAGGCAGCTTTACTAATACCTCCCACTAACTTTTCCTTATTGTATTCTTGTTTAAAGTCTGCTAATTTTTTGCCCATAATAATATTGGCAATCATTAAACAAACTAAAGACAACACAACTGTAATACATTCTGGCATACTAATTACCTCCTTCACTAAATAACCTTAAACTTTTCTTTTTTTACTTCTACGAACGAACCACCATCTTGACTGACATACATCTTGTATTTATCAAATACTCCACCATTTACTGAAGCATAAATAAATTTGTCAGAAATAATAGTTAAAGTATTACTGTATACTTGTGCACTACTACCTCCGCCTCCATTAAAATGTTTGGTGCCCGCCCAGTCTTTTGAATAAGAATAAATACCTACTTGAGCAACATCACCTGGTTCAAATCCATAACTTTCAAAAGAATTAAATGTATATGAAATACCAGTATTTTCTGTATCTATCATTGTAACTTCAGTACCATTCTTATATAACCTTATTCTATAACCAGCAATCGCAGTAGAACCAGCAGAAGCTGCCGTCCAAGAAGCCGTCAATTTTGCTCGTGGAATTGGCTCCGTTTGGTCATAACTCAATACTGGTTTACCTGGTGCACCAGGATTGGTATAAGAAGTTGTAAAACTAGCCACATTAGTATAACTTCTACCAGCGTCATTGGCATCATTTCCTCTAACATAATAAGTTCTATTTGGGTCAAGACCACTAAGTGTTCCTGAACGAGCACTTATAGTGGCAACAGCACTACCAAAATTAGAAGCACTAACATCTATATAAGGACTATATGGTGCTTGATAGTTGTTATTAGTCACTGTAAATGAAGCATATACAGATTTATCTCCAACATTACTAACACTAATATTACTTAACGAAGGTTTCCCTACTGTAGGTAGACCGCTCAATGTTAATGTAACATACCCAGCAGGAGAACTAGGGTTCCAATAATTACCATTTACACCAATAGAAACGGTTGTACTGCTACTACCAGTCCCTAAAGATATTGTCTTACCCTTCCATTCAGTATAATATTTAGTTCCTTGTGAAGATTGCGACGTCCCTTTAACATTATTCTGAGAACCTTCAATCCATAAAGCCCAAGTATTAGATGACCAAGTTGAAGTGCTTTGGTATATATAAGCCTGATATTCAAAATAAACACTTGTACCATTTCTTGAAACATTCCTTACATTACCACCAACCGTTGCGGAAACATTGACATAATTTCCAGCACTTACTTCATTAAAATATGCCATCCACATCAACTCCTTTCTTAACTTGCAGTATTAATCCAAATTATCGTTTTACCAGTTTGTGCTGTTGGTTGTGTCCCACCAACTTTAATAATTGTATTTCCGTCACTCATTACACCATAAGCATTAACAGCGTCTTTCACTCTTGCTGGTGTCATAACCATATTTGTAGCCGTACCAGCCGTAGCATCAGATGTAGTAGCTGCCGCCAATGACAAGGTGCCACTCGTAAGATTTAAACCATTACCAGTTGTGACTTTAATGTGACCATAGTTGGTATTAGTTGCTACACCATAATCAGTCGTTGTAGAAGCGTGATTTTTTGGTGCCTTATTTGTGTAAAGGTCTGTAAAATTTTGATTTAAAATGTCTCTAAAGACTTTACCAGACACACCATTATTTAATGTTTGTTGAGCCATAAATATCCCTCCTTTTAAACATCAACACTATCTTCAAATACATCTAATTCTTTTAATAAGTCGTAACAATCTGACATAGAATAATCTTTATCCTCAAAATCGAAGTTATATTGCTTTTCACCCACAGAATAGTTTTTAGTATTCAATTCATTTAATTCATTTACTAAAACAGCCATCTCTTTGTTTTGTTTCAATATTTCCTCTTCGTTATTTCTATAATCTTCATTAAGAATATTTATTTCAGATTGTCTATTATTAATATCTTCTTGTATTTTTCTTATTTCCTTTTCTTTGTCACGATAGGTGCTGTCTGCATATTCTTTAACACCAACAGAAATATTTTTACTATCGATATTAAATGATATATTAGAAATTCTAAAATATTTTGACACAACACCATTATCTTCGACGATTTCTTTATATAAAGCCATTTTATCCCTTCTTTCTAAGCAACACGTTTCCACATCCATACATCTATAGTAGCTATATTGTGTGTATGTCCTTGAGTACCCCCAGTACTGCTAGTAGTAAAGTTGCCGTGCCCCATCCACGGTGCTACTATACCGTCTTCATCATTATTGACTTTCATAGCTCCGCATTTTACGTTGTTCACCCCAATCCACCAAGTATAACCTAAGCCATCTGTGTCATCCCAGACTATCGAGTTATTAGAATGGTGATGACTAGGAATTTGGTCGATTGTTAATGAAGTACTCTGCGTCCCCCATCCAATATACGAAGTCTTACCTAGCACACTAGAGTCTGTAGCATATAAATAACCACCCGAAAGTTTTTCCCAAGTCCCACCAAAATAATTTGAAGGATTTGTACTATTGACTGATAGATATATTGAACCTACAGGGTATAAATTGTATACGTCTGTAGGTGTAATCGAAACGTTGTTCTTATGTTGATAAATTTTTCCATATGATTTTGCCATAAAATCGGTTTTGTGACATTATCCAGTTCTCTTCCATATATATACCGTAAGATAAGGAGGCATATTATTATGGGCTTGATTACCACCTGTGTTCATCATACTTGCGTCCTTACCATAACCTTGCCATTGAATACCACCAGCATCATAGGACGCATTAGTAACGCTATATGGCCAATAAGCATCCCAAGCCAAAATTCTTTGAGCGAAAGTGTGATTATGGGCTGGTATCTCATCCACTGTTAAAATGTGGCTAGCTTCTCCTCCAAGAGTACCATTACTATAAGTGTCTCCGCAAGCAAGTAAAAATCTATCTTTTATTTGCTCCCAACTACCACCAAAATAAACACTAGGATTGGTAGAATTTACACTAATATAAATCGACCCTACTGGATAAATAATATCACTTAATAACCTGCCCCCCCCCTCACAAAAGATACTCTTGTCAGAAATTAAGACAGGCACTTGTTTATTATAAGTTTTCCCATAATTAATCATAATCAATTTACGTTATTTGTATTTATTATTAACTCACTCTATACCAACAATACACAGTAAAATAGGGTGGCAGGTTTTGTGTGTGAGTATGACCTTTTCCACCACCAGCATTACGAGTATATATGGAACCGCTCTGACCACCCTCAGAGTTACCTCCTTCGGGGCCAGCAGCTCTACTCCATAAATAACCAACAGCCCACTGATTAGCACCAGTCATAGCATATATATAATGGTTATGTGATGGTATTTGGTCTAACGTCAATGTTGTGCTACCTGTAGTAGTGCTTCCACCCAACGTTTTACTTGTTGTTGTACAATATAAAAACCTCCCCGTAATCTGTTCCCATTTTCCACCAAACAATTTACCAGGGTCAGTCGAGTTAACACTCATATAAATACTTCCGACAGGGTATAGAACCCTATCTAACGTGCCCCCCCCCTCGTAAAGTATATTGTTACAAGTTATGAGAGCTTGTTGATTTTTATTATAAGTATTTCCTTTATTCATAAATACGACTTTAAACTATTTCGTTCTTACCCAAATATAAACAACCATATAAGGTTGTAAGTTATTATGCGATTGAGAACCACCAGTATTAGTAATTTTAAATGTTTTTGCTGAAAACAAATCACCATTATTATAAGGTATACCATACCAATTATTTGTTCCTTTATCATATAATAATGAAATCGGGTCATATTCATCAGTTTTAAAACCGTGAGTATGGCTTGGTATTTCTGGTATCGTTAATTTATGTGCCTTTTCTCCTCCAGTTTTCTTAATAACATTAAAATCACTATCGTTAGTGTCAATACATACCATTGTTCTACCTGGGCATAATAACTCCCAAGTTCCTCCATACCAATATGAAGGGTTTTGACTATCAACTCTTATAACGACCGAACCTATCGGGTAAATTATATTATTTAAAGTCTTGCCCCCCCTCATAGTAAATATTCTTTGAGTTTAGGAGAGCATCCACATTTTTATTTTTTATATCGCCAATATTTTTCATAATATTCGCTACGTCTAACTAATTCTTTTCCAAATATATACCGCATAATACGGAGGAATATTGCTTACCTTATTTGTATATGAGCCTACACTGTATCTAGTGGCATCTTTCTCGTAGTATGATGTAGTAAAGCCTTTATTTATAGCATTACTTTCTGGAATACCCATATCTTTAGCACCATAAGCCCAAGAAGCTGTTCGGTAATTATATAACATTATAGCATCCTTATCGTCACCAACTAAACCACCATAATATGGTCTATAACCAACCCTATAGAAATGGTCGTGAGTTTCAGAACCTCCATTAGTACCAGCCACATACTTATCCCCATCAGCACCTACTAAAAAGGTGCTTTTAATCTGTTCCCACGTACCTCCGAAATATTCAGAAGGGTTGGTGCTGTATATAGATAAGTATATCGAGCCTATTGGATATATATTATCAAGAATTATATTCAGACTACGCTGCCCCCCCCCTCATACTGATGTAAGATTGATTGAGAAAGAAGTTGCGTATTGTTATTTTTATGTTTAATTGTTCCGTAATCCATAATATTACGTTATAGTTTAATCTTTGCTTTAATTTGTACGTTTCCACATATAGACTGTAATGTATGGTTGCAAATTATTATGTGGTTGATTTCCACCAGCAGAGCTTGTGTCAACTTGGTATGGACTGCCACCATTAGGTTCTTTACCAGTAACCCCAAAATAACTCGTGCCATCTGTTCCTCTAAAAAAATGATGATTGTGACTTGGTATTTCATCAATTACTAATGTATGTGTTTTTTCTCCACCAGTCTTTTGTACTGTATTAAATTCAGTTTGCGATGTATCAACACCAACTAAACATCTGCCAGTCCCAAAACTTACCCAAATTCCACCAAAATATTTAGATGGGTTTGTATCATTGACAGATATATATATTGAGCCAACTGGCCATACATTATATAAATCCAGTGCATTTATAGAAACGTTTGTTTTATTTTTATAAATTCTTCCATAAGGTTTAGTCATAAAATCGGACTATGCTGTTCGTTTCCAAATATTGACTACTAAATAAGGTGGCATATTATTGTGAGATTGACCACCACCAATTTCCAAAAACATATCACCAGCATAATACCTACCGTTAGTTACTACCTGCCAATTTGCAGCAGAACCAGTAGTATAGCTATCCTGTGTATTCAATAATATTGAAGGCTTATGCTTCGGCATTTCGTTTATGGTTAAAGTATGTGTAGCCTCTCCTCCGAGCAACCCCAAAGTATAACTACTACTAGAACCTAATAAAAACCTACCTTCAATTTTTTGCCAAATACCTCCAAATATGGATTGGGGATTGACATTATTAGTATTCATATAAATGGAACCGATTGGATATACTAAATCCAATAAGTCAGCTAACGTCCTGCCCCCCCCTTCATAATAAGATTGAGAGGCATTTAGATTAACATTCTTACCTTTACAATAAATTTTTCCATAATCCATCATAAAATTCGACGCATTATTAAGCAGTTCTATACCACATATATACTTCAAAATATGGAGGCATATACGTGTGTGAATGACCTTGACCACCACCTGTACTACTAACATAATAATCATTATAATCAGTATCATTTAAGTTCCACCCTAGTGTGCTTGCAGCACCTCTACTATAACCCCAGTGGCCATAATAACTATGTGTATGTGGCGGGATTTCAGCAACCGTTAAAACGTGGTCGTCAGTTGTTTTACTGCCGCCAGTAACCATAGGGGTATTGTTGGTAGCCCATAAAAACTTACCTTGTATCTTAGTCCATTTACCACCAAAAAGTGTTTCTGGACTTGTGGAATTAGTACTCATATAGACACTGCCAACTGGATAAACTAAATCAAAAAGTTTATCAAGCGTCTTGCCCCCCCCTCGTACAATATTGAACTTGCATTAACAAGGACGGGATTACTTTTTACATATGTTTTACCTTTATCCATAAAGAAATCGCAAAGATTGTTATACCAAAAAGAGGTATATTAACTATAACATACCTCCTTTCTCTTGAAGGTTAGAGGGCACAACAATCTTATTGATGTGTCGCCCCCCCCTAATCGAGTAATTTCTCATATTAATTCACTCCTTTTATCCGTCATATTCTCCTGTTTTTACGAAGATAAGAGCATTATCTTCAAGGTACTTTACACGGTCTTCTAGTGAGCCACCAGAGGCACTTTTACCGTGTTTGATAGCCACCCAAGCATTGGATAATCTACCGTTTTTAGTACATAGTTCAACAGAGTCGCCAGTAGACAACGACTCGTTGCTTTTGTTTAATACATTATTTACAAATCTGCTATTGTCAGGTGGTATAGTAACGTTGACCGTACCATCATCATTGACTTTAGTTACAACAGCTGCTACAAAAGAAGTAATGCCATAACTCTTCAAACGAGCATCCACAATATCTTCTATTACCTTTTTAAATTCAGCAATTTGTTTTACATCAAAATCCACGTTACATCACCCCACTTGCGTACTGATTAAAGTTGACAATATTAGAACAACTTACAGTCATTTGTGACTCGTTACCAATAGTATATGATATTGATTGAATTAAAAACCTTTCTCTCGCCAAATTATAATATTTGTCAGTGATTGTTACCAAATTATTGACAAATAAAAGTGGGTTAAAAGATACTTGAATATTCATAGTAGTCTTTAAGATACCAAATTTTCTTAATTCATAGTCGGCACGTTGTTGTGCTAAATCATCACTATATATATTACTATCATTGATATATTCAATACGACGACCAATACGCTGTATACATAATGGAGATACTGGATTTTCATTTTTTGCCATTGCTGAAAATATCTCGTTGTTAATATTGTCTCCAACAACGTGTACTTCATTTACGGCATTCTCAAAATCGTAATTAGCAGTAGCACTACCATAATCTCTATCTTCATCAGAATAATCCCATAATGATGCCTTTTGAACATCCAACGTTGTCTCATTAATATTAATAAAACACAAATTTCCTTGTGAATTATAATAAACCTCTGCATTTAAGATAGTACCAATTTCTAAGAGCATTTCCCCCAATGTACTTCCCGCATCTTTAGATAATGTATATGGCATCTTCAAACCTTTAAAAGCCCTATCATAAATAATAGGTTTTAAGTCAATTGGATAACCAGACCCGTTATCTAACGTTAAAATTCCCATAATAGCCTGCTCAATATCTGAGTCTACAGGAATTTCATAAGTTGCCTCTAACGTACCAGCCTTACCTTCCAATACAGCAAATTTGTCTACCAAAGTTAAACTAACTTGTTTGTCAGAGTCTTGATGGTCTGCACTAGGATTACCTAAGATATAAATACCTCTTGGGAACCAATAAACTTGACCATCAAACTCTAACCCTATATCAAAACGAAATCTATCGTGAACCCATATTGTATTAATGCTGGGTGTATATTTTCCGTCAATATTTATTAAATTTATATTTACACTCTTCCTTTGACCATTCTGATAATTCTCTGTAAAATTACCAGAATTAATAATAATATCTTCTTCTGGAATTTCATAATTTATAGTCTCATCAGGATTAAGAACAAATAATCTAAAACGAGGCTTTATAGTTGGTCTTTTCAACACATCTGTTAAATAGCTCATACTAATACTAGAGCTATCTACTAAACGTAAGACTTCACCATATTGACTCCATAGAACGTTATTTGTTTGGTCTGCTAGAGCTTTTGTACTATAATTAGCCATTATGCACCAATAACAGTAATACTAGAAGCATCTGCTATTTGAGTCCAAGAGAATGTAATGGTATTAGCCTGTTCTCTCAAAACATCATCGACCTGAGAAGATGTACTTGTAATCATTACAAGCATAGCATTACCCTTTCTGTCTTTCAATAATTTTATGTTTCCGTTGGCACAGAAATCATTCCAAGACTCTAAAAGAGCAGCACTCTCAACATATCCGACTTGACCATCGTTTGTATTTTGTACGTCTCCTAATAAACAAGTTAAAGTGCCAGAAGCATAATTTAATTTACCAGAAGAGATTTTAGGAAATCGTGTTAAATTGTTATAAGTTGTATTATTTACATTTTGTGACACTCCGCCACTAGAAATATTAAGATTAAACTTCCAAATTGCATTTGGGTTAGCATAATACAATCCTTTTTCAGTAGTACTTGGCACTAAATCTATTAAAGACCAGTCCCACCAACAAGTCGTAATACTATTAGAAGCAACCGCCTCAGAAATAGCAGACTCGTCCTCTTTAAATATATAATATTTATATGTCGTATCATTAACAACATTATAATCGGTCATAGTTAAGGCACCATCACCTAATCTTGCTATATATTTTAATTGATTTGTATTATTAACCTCTCTATACACTGAGAAATTATAACCTAAAGCGACATCTGCAATACCACGTGCTGTAGTTGTTGCGTCATCAAAAGTCGCTAAAAATCTCGAGTCATTATTTAATGTTGGCTTATATTTTGGAATACTAAAAATATCAGTATTATTAGAAGAAGCCTCCTCCAAATGAAGAAAGTCTAATTTTACACTGTTATTCACTGTTAGTTTTGTTAATAACATATTTTATCCTCCTTCATTATTGTGTAGGGAATATCTCCTCTACTCTTATAGATGTATTAGTAATTTGAACCTTCCACCAGTGATTACATACACGCTCTATAGATGTACCACCTTCAGTCCATATATAATCATCATTCCAAGTAGCAGTATCATCCCAAATATAATCACTATTTATTTGAGCAACACCAGTATCTGTTAATACAAATGTTTGTGTTTTGTCTGTGTAAAAACTACTTTCTAATGATATATCTGGTTGCTGTGTAAATATAATCTTGTTTTTATCGATTATAATTTGAAACTTACCAGCACCATCGCTACTATCAACTTCAGTATCTACTAATACTACACGTTCTTTATACGCCCCATTTTCATCATAAAAGAAACCAGAGTCAGGGCTGAATTGTAATGTAATATTGAAATCATCTGGTAACACACACAAACCATCTGGTGTTTGCCAATCAACTGTATAACCATCTGTATACAAAGAATTTACTCCACTATAAGGCGTGTCATATAAATAAGTAAAACCACCACTACTCGATGTGGCACTATGTTCAACTGGTGTTACCCAAGCAATATCAATAGCATTCTGTTTACTATCAAATACAGCTTTAGGTTGTTGCAAGTATTCAACAATATCATATGAGACACTAAAAGTATATAAATCTGTTTCTGCTACAATACCCATATCATTTTCCACCGTCAACTTAATTAAATAAGTATTACCAGTCCTAAAACCATCGTAGATATATGACAAATTAGCAGAATAAACTTTTCCAGATGAATTAACTAATGTATTAGTGCCATCATCATTTCTAATATACAAATCAAATTGATGATATACGATAGGTACATTATCAGATTGCGTGTATATACCTTGAAATGTATGATATTTTAAAGTAAGAGAAGTTGGTACGTTGTTAATAGAGACCGTTGGATTTTCTCTTGCATACACAATATAATCTGGAATTGTTTCTATAAAATCAGAATAAACTTGATATTGTGTCCCTACAGATGGAGCAGATGAAAACGCACTGCCAACTACTGCCAAACCAGTACTAACATCGTATGATGTAATGGTCTTACTTTGACTATTGATTGTTAGCGTCATTCCTGCCTTTATGTTAATATTTGGTTGTAAATAAACATTTGTTGTAGTACTAGTACTTTGTACAAGCCCATATGTAATTAACATATCAGAATTAGGCTGATACAATCTAACACGCCATTTATAGTTTGTACCATTGCTTAACTTTACACTACTAGCATTAACTGGAATAGATAAAATATCTCCATTATATAAATTTTGTGTTAATGTAGTTTTTGTGCCTGTATATATATTATTATTATTGAAATCAACAATTAATAATTGATATGCAGAGACATAAGAATTTGTTTGAACTTCCATCGTAAACGTATTATTAATACTGCCATCAATAGAAGAACCTGATGGTTGTACATTACGTGGTTGATAAATCATATACATCCTCCTTTCTTTTTTTTATTTATTCAGCACCAAGAGGCACCGACATAAATGTCGGTACCCTATTGATGTTTTGTTATATTTACTAAAGACTTTAATTCTGTTACAAATTGTTTTGCATTGCTTACATTTGGTAATTCAATATTACCAAAATTATAATTTGTCACACTTGCATTCTTTGAAGGAAGATTGCTAGATGTTTGTGGTCTAATAAAGTTGGACAACATACTCTTCATTTGGTCGTTGTTTAAAACAAACTCTGGTTTTGACTTCGTACCGTGTAACATAGCCAAACCTGTATAATCAACCATACCACCATTTTTGTAACCAACAATATCTGACTTCTTAACCCATCCTAAACCATCAATGTTATATGGATGACTTCCACCATTATTGATATATTTGATAGTTCCAGAACGTGCTGTACCACTGTTACCACCACCATAAGAATTTGCGTACCATTTAGTACCAGGCTTAACTGATACATAAGAACCCTTATTCAATGATGGAGCACTAGAAGAAGAACCTCCCGAACTACTATTACCATTTGTTGTATTTGTGTCTTTAGGTGTATCATATCCATTTAATTTGTCTGAAGGTGTGTTCTCTAAATCAGTGATTTCCTTCATTGTTGCTAGATATTTAGATTTGTAATCTTCTAACACATCTAGTCGTTTTTGTAAAATCTTAGCTTCAGCATCGGCTCCTAATTGTTGAGCTAACGTCATACGAGCCTGTTGTGTTTCATAATCATCAGCAACGTTTTCCCAAGACTCTTTGTATTTTTCCCAAGCATCAATTTGGTCTTCAATATTCTTAATAGCTTCATCTTTTTGTTTCTCTAATGCGTCTAATTCTTGTTCTCTATTAAACTCATCTAAAGCTTCTTGAGCCTCTCTTATTGCTTCTTGGTCAGCTTCCCACACCCAACCAATACCTTCACGCCATACACGTTTAGTTTTTTCTTTTTGGGCATTCGCTAAAGCCTCTTGAAGTCTTGCTAATTCTAATTCCTTCTCTGTTTCATCATTGGCTGCTTTTTTATCATCAATTAACTTGTCGTAATAATCTTCTTGCTCTTCTTTAAGTTTCTTCAACTTATCAATTTCGTCATCAATGATGCCTACAGCAGCATCTTCAGCAGTGTCTAAAGCATCCTTCTGTTTATCTGCTTTATCTTGAAGTGCCTTCTTGATTTTATCGGCTAAATCATTCCAAGCATCAGAACCTTGCTTATAAGCCTTAATTAATTCTTTCAACTTCTTAATATATTCGTCAAGACTAATTGTCCCACGCTTATAATCGTCTTCAACTTTAGTCAAACGTTGTTTTTGAAGTTCCTCATTAATTTTACGCCAAGCATCTGTTCCCTTTTCTACTCTTCCGAGTAAATTATCTAAACCTCTAATATATTCTTCAATAGTGATTTCATTGTACTTGAATTGATTTTTCAAGTTCTCAAGTTCAGTTTCCCACCACTCTTTTTCAGATTTAGAAGATTTACTGCTTGATGATTTTTTGCTAGAACCACCTATTGAAACTTTGTAATTACTTTTTAAACCTTGACGAGTATTATTTATAATTGCATTATTCCTGTTGTGTGTAGCCTCATTAACATCATAAGCGGCTTTTAATGCTGCCGCAGACTCTTCATTAAATGCCTCAATGTTCTTTTGAATTTGAGCTCGTAAAGCCTCGGCGTTAACCTCTTGCCCAGCCATTGCGTCTTTATGTGCATTGATACTACTAGCAGCCAACTGTGCGGCACCAGCCTCATTTAAAGACGCTAGACGATTTAATTCTTTCATATATCTGCTATCTTCTGAAGCCTGTAATTCATCTAATTTAGCATTAGCTAAAACTTGAAATGCGGAGGTATTATCTCTAATAACCCCATTCTCATCAACTAAAGCATCCAAATATTTTTGGTCTAAAACTAATAATTGTTCTAATGTGTCTATTGAAAAATAGCCCGTTTCATTGTATTCTTCTAATGCGGAAGTTACTGTTTCATATGCAGATTGTAAATTGTCCAAATCATCGATAATACTACCAAATGTTCCTGTTGCGGCATATAATAAAGCAGGGAATTTATCGATAATATCATCAAGAGTATAACCAGTACCTTCTAACTGTTCTTTCAAAGTCGGGAACTTCTCAAGCAATTCATCCATCTCTGTTTGGTCTACTTTACCGTCTAAAGTAATATTAGCTAAAGTATCTGCTAAACCTTCATTATTAGAAATGAGCGTATCAGTAACTGTACTAAGATTTTGGAAATCTTTAATTAACTTATCAATAGTAATATCGTTTTTACTTAAAGCATCTTCAAGACCAGGATATTCTTTTAACAGTTCTTTAATATTATCTTTGTTTAAAACTGTAGTCTTAGATAGTTCCTCAAGTTTACCTTTAAAAGACTCCCAACCAGCAGCATCCTTCATCTTGTCTTCATATTCTTCTATTGCTTTATAACTATCTCCAAATTTCTTAGTTATATTGTTTAATTCTTTATCAACTTCATTCAACCTAAAGTTAAATGACTCTTGAGACATAATGCCAGATTTTACAATTTCTTCTTCATTATCTTGAAGATACTTTTTGACTTCTTCCAAAGCCTTTTTAGACTTGTCAACGCTATTAGTGTTAAAACCAATAAATCCATTACCATTATCTACCACAGAATTTTTAGTAGAATATTTCTTTAAAATATCCTCCATATCTTTATCAAATTTTTGTGCGTTGGCTAATCTTTCTTTATATACTTTAGCCTCTTCTTCAGTCATTTGTTTATGTTTTACAGCATAATCATAATCTCGTATATCAATATAACCAGAACCTATAAGCATATTTCTCTTATAGTTATTCTTTCCATATACTTCTTTTTTTGCATTATTGTAACCACTTTGGTTATCGTTCAAATAATCTTTGGCACGTTGAGCTTTTAATTCCTTTAATTTTTCTATTTGTTCACTAATAGAACCAGTTACTAAATCAATATCGTCCGCTTCATCGCCATATTCTTTCTTTAAACTTTTTTGTATTTCTATTAATTCTTCTCTTGCACTTAAGGCGTCTTGATAACTAGATGTGTTATCATCTAGTGTTTCCCTTAAAGATTGGAACTTCTTAATAGTATCATCTATACTACTGGCCTCATTTTCATAAGCCTGAGCGTTCTCTGACACCTGTTTAATTTGTTCTTCTTGAGCAGCCTTTGCATCTTGATATGCTGATACTGCGGCCATTAAAATAATTGTCCCAGCAGCAATAGCGGCATTTAAGGCTAATTGGGTTAAAATAGCCTTACCTTGAACTAAAATTTTAGCCTCTTCTGCGGTCACTACACCGTTGGTTGAGTTTTTAGTTAAGATGTTAAGTTCGTTGTATTTTTGCAGAACACTATAAGTGCTAGATATGGACTTCCCAAATTTTTTAAATGTGTCTATTAATTTTCCAAATATAACAATGCCAGATTTTGTTGAAACAAACAACAAAGTAAACTTTGTTAAGAATTTACCAAAGTCACTGTTGGCAATATTTACAATAGCTGTACCTAAATCTATGAACCATTTTATCAAATCGCTACTTATAACACTTTGAGATAATTGTTCAAAAGCACTATTAAAGTTTGCCATCTTACCTTGAATACTGTCCAGGTATTTACTATTTTCTTTCATAGCACTGCCTTGTGAGTCTAATGCTGTGGCAGTTGCGTCAACAGCAGTTTTCCAGTTAGATAAAATAGCAGCAGCATTTTGTGCTTGATATTTACCAGCAATAGTTTCAGTAACATATGCCTTCTCGGCAGCTGTTAAGGTTGGATAAACATCTGCTAGCTCACCCAATAAATCATAAGTATTTTTAAGTGTGCCATCAGTATTATAAACCGTTTTCCCTAGTTTGTTAAATAAGCCCTCCATTTGAGCCATTAATTCTAGGCTTTCTTCTCCTTCATCATCCATTCCTTGTAGACGTAAAGTAATAGTCTTTAATCCGTTTGCCACCTTACTAGCGTTACGTGTTACCTCAGTACCAGCGGTCATCAAACCAATCATTTGCTCCATACTGTTACCAGCATTTGCCATAACTGAACTTGCTTTACCTAAGTTAGTAGCAATATCGGAAGAACTTACAGCAAAATTGTTTGAAACCTCATTAACAGCATCTATAATATGATAAGAATTTTCCAATGTTTTATTCAAATCATCAGACTCTAAATTAAATGCCTTTAATTGTGCAATGATAAAATCTGCGGCATCAGCACTACTAATGGCTTCATCGGCAATATTAGTATACATCGCAGCGACTTCACCAAGTTGTAGAATTTGGTCTTCACTATAACCAGCTTTTGCAAATGATGTAGCAGCCTCAACCATCTCTGTACCAGTTTTAGCAACATTTGTACCAGCGGCATAAGCTTCTTTAGTAAATCTTTGTAAAGAGTCTCCTTCCAGGTCTGTAACCTTCTTTAATTCTACTAGTGCTCCATCAAGGTCGGTAACTTCACTAATCATATCTTTTATTGTATGTATGACTTGATAAAACACCGTTGTTACAGACATATATGTAGTAAATGATTGGAAAGCCTTACTCCAAGAATAATTCCACTTGTCTGCTTGTTTTTTACCTTCTTTAGCTGTATCGTTAAGAGACTTTAATTGTTTATTAGCCTTAGAAACCTTTTGTGAGTCAACCTTTAATTGTAATTTTGATACTTTACCTTGTAATGACTTAATTTGATTATTAAGCTCTGCAACCGTTTTTTCATTATCTTCTAGCTTCGCTTGTAACTTAATATAATATTCCTTATCCATAATCTACATTCACCTCCTCACTATTCCATATTTTTTAAATTCCTTGTTTAACCATTTATCTATTTTATCATCTATGTTCGCCAAATATGTATTCCAATATCCATCGTTATCTTCTAAATACTTAGCACCACCTGCATAAGAATAATTATCATTTGATTGTATGTCATTTAAAATCCAGTACATTTTTCCTCTTTGGTCTCCACCTGGTGAACCTCCCCAGTTACCACCGTGAGCCCATCCATTATCATCAGAAGGGGTTACTAAGTTTCCTCCATCAAATGCTAATCTTCTAATATACCCCTTAAGTGCACTTGATTGGTCTTCCTTTATTTCCCAACCAGCATAGAAACCCCCATTTTCACGATTACGAACATAATCTCCTTTGGGAGCGGCATAGATAGTAGCATCCAAATGCTGTCTGAAATCTTTTAATAAAGTTTCAGAAACAGCATCAATAACCTTTTCTAATATATCTGATAATTCCTTGTTTAATTGAGTTGTGCTGGCTACATAATTGATACTAGCCATAAAACCCAGCCTCCTCCCTCAATTTTTGTTATTTCCTAAAAAAAAGAAGACTTATTCGTCTTCTTTTGTTTCTTCTTTACCTGTAATTTGATTATAATCATCCACAGCCTTTTGCCATTCCTTTGGTAATTTATTGACAATTTTTGTCATAGCTTTGGCATCAGGTATTTTATCTGAAATCATACCAACAATTTTTTGAAGACCTTTGTTTACAGTATTTTCCACACTATTGATTTGTCTTGATAGAGACATCATTAAATGATAAGCCTCATCAGCATTAGTTACAACTCTCAATAATTCATATTGTGTACCAATATTATAATATTCATTATACATATCTACGTCATCAAGGTCATAACCCTCAATACATTCTGCAAACAATAAAGCGTAAAAGTTTGTAATCATAGCTAAAGGACTATAATCATAACCCTCTATATCTCCTGATTGGTCATAAATTTTTAAAACCTCTCCTACAATATAGTTTACTTCTCCATTTGTTAAGTAATCTTTCTTTAATGTAATTTTTTTCTCTTTGATTGTAATAACTTCCATAATAATCCTCCTTATTTACTAATATCTTCTATATAAGCCAATCCTAAACATATAGCCTCTGCTTTGTCATCGTCTGTGTGTCTAGTTTTGGTTTCTGTAGCATTATATACAAAACCTAAGTTATAAATTTCATTTACTCTATCTACAGCTCTTTGCTTTTGAATTTCTCTTTTCATACCCTGCCTTGTCCCATCGTAAGTTCCAATTAAACTTCTCCAAGAGGATGGAGCATAAAAAGAATACTCTATATTATATTTAAAACATAATGATAAGATTGCACCTTGCAATATACATAAATCTTTTCCAGTCTTTAAATTATTATGATTTGTTACTGGCACATCTTCAAATACCATACGTTCTATATCATATTTATTAATTATAGCCTCGATAGCATCATATACTTCACGTATTCTATCTCTTGGCTCTTCACTTGTAGTACGAATGACACCATAATCATACAGATTAGCCTCTTCGTCAAGCAGACCATATCCTGTTTTTTTGGTAGCCATATCTAACCCCAAAATCATAGTATAGCCTCCCTATTTTATAATACTTTTTCCTTGATTGCCCTTCTTCCTTTGTTTCATATTTCTCACTAACTTATCGTGTTTTTCTTGTTCTTCCAACTTTTGTTTTACATATTCCCACAATCGTTCTTTAAACAAATTAACATAAACTGGAAATATAATCATTGACAATACGAAAACTGCCAATATAAGTTTCAGGACTGCATCAATCACTTTCTTCTCACCAACTTCTTTGTATTGAAAGTCTCTAACTCTTGGTTAATACTTTCAATCTTTCCTCTATCGTCAATATTAACATCGACCCACCAAACTGACTTGTCGTTAGCAAGTCCCATACTTCTAGCAAACGGAGTTAAATCTTCTAAGCAAGAAGTTTGGAAACAATGTGTGTCATCTTGTTTCATATAAAAACTCTGATGTACGTGTCCAGTTTGTAATATGTGTGGTCTTTCCTCTAAAGGTATAGAGTCTAAGTATTTTTGTACCTTATAAGATTTTGCATAAGCATTTCCACCTTTTCCGTGAAATAATCTTATTTTTAATTTTCCAATTTTCAAATCAGCAACATCGCTACCTAAGTAAACAATATCGTCTCTTCTTTTAGCAATAGCCTTAACTATTTCTGAACCAGTTGATTTATACCACCAATCATCGTGGTTACCACTTATAACATAAGTTTTGCCACTAAAAGTTGGATATTTATCTACACAATAATCAACTTGCCCTTCATATGACGTTTCTTTTAATTCATAGATATGTTCTGGTCTATTAGAACGACCATCTGTAAAATCTCCACTATGCAAAATATATTTAATACCTCTATCTTCTGCTTTATCATATAAATAACGCAAAATATCTAATCTGTCATACTTACTACATAAATGGGTATCACTAATCAATAATAGTGGAATATGAGTACTATTTGTAGAAACTTGATAAATGTCATTAGTCTTTGGTGGCGTCTTTAATCTTACTAATTCACCATTAACATAATCAATCAATTCACCATCTTGTTTCATCAAATTAACTAATCCGATTACCTCGTAATCTTTTAGTTGTAACTCTTTACAAATATCTACAAAACCCTTTTTCTTTTTTAATAAAATTTTAATCTTTTCACAAAGTTCTTTAGTTTCCATAGATAGCCTCCTTGAAAATTACATTTCTAACAATTTACTCTCCACAAACCAAGCAAATCTTTTTACTGCATCCTTGTTTAAATTTTTAATATCTTCACCGCAAAATTGCACTGCAACAAAGCCCACAGGTTCTCCATTTGCATTATGGATAGTAAAATCATAGAACGATTGAATGTTCATTGATTTTTTTAAATTATATGTAGAAGGCATTGTTTCTTTTATATCTTCTAAATCTTTTACTAATAGTTCCCCTTTATCTAATAAAGTCTTAATAAATGTTGGCATAACACTAAGAGGTACTCCATTTAATCTGTCTATACACCCCTCTATGCCAAAACGACAAGCCTCATAAGTACAAGATGTTCTAAGAGCACTACGCCCATTTGCATAATGTACCCCATTATGAAATTCATATATTTGTACTCTATCAGCATTTAACAATTCTTTCAATTTATCTGCTTCTGTCATAATTTCACAATCAAGTTTAGATTGTTTCTCTACATTTTTAGAAACATTAATCTTGTCTTCTTGTCTCCATTTCTCTAGCTTTGAACTAAAAGTCTTATATGTGATATAACCAGTAAATATTACGGTGCCAAGTGCAGTACCGATAGTCTTGATTTCATCAAGTATCGCGTTCCAGTCCATTTGACCCCTCCTATCAACAATATTTGGCATAGAGTTTGGGAGTCGAACCCAATAAATTCCCAATGAACACTCTATATAAAGAGAAGAAATTAATATAAAATTTCTTCGTTTCTATGATAATTATTTTTCTTGTTGACAGTGATTTTTTCACCGTTTTTATCTATAACAAAATATGAAGGTGTAGCAACCAAAACCCTACATACTGTTTTTACAGTATTTTTCTTTCTAGTTGTTGTTCTAGTGGTTTTCTTTTCTTCTTTAGTTTCTTCCTTAGCCACTACAGGAGTTTCTAAGTCTTTATTGCTTTCAATAGTTACTTCTTCTTTATTTTGTTTGTTTTTGAAAATTCTCATTCTTATCCTCCTCTTTTACTAATCTAGGGCATTTTTGCCAATCATCTGTATGCACAGGTTTGTTTTCTTTATGACAGAATTTCTGCTTTAAACAATAATCACGAGAGAGTGAGCAGTTTAAATACTGCTCAAATACACTCTTCGTGATACATTGACAATACTTGCAATACATAATGATTATTCAACTGTTACAATAACGTTAGCATCAATTTCAGGCATATCTGTAATTGTAGCCTTAATTGTTGTTGTACCAGCAGCCTTAGCAACTACTAAACCACCTTCTACAGTAGCTGTAGCAGTTTTATCACTAGCAAATGTAATTCCATTTACAGGAGCTAAGAATGCAGCAGAACCATCATTTTTGATAGCATAAACTTGAAGTTGTTTTGATGTTCCGTTTGCCATAGTGAAGTCTCCACCTTCGATAGCTAAAGCAATTACATTGTCATACCATTTAGCACCATTTAATTTTTCAGTGATAGTTGCATAAATTGGTCTATTACCATCACAACCACCAGTGTTAACTGTTGAAGATAATGCTCTTACTGATAATGGAGTTTGAGCAACTGAGTCTGGTGTCATACTTAATGTAAATGCACCTGTCATAGAAGCTCTTGGAACTTCGATTTGTACTGTTCCGATTTGGTTAGTTGTAGAGTCAGAACTTGCTAAAGTACCAACCATTACTAATCTAATTACAGAAGGTAACATATCAGCATAAACTGTTACTTTTCTTGCAGCAGAGTCATTTGTATAATATCTTACACAAACAGTACCATCATAATCAGTATCTGCTAAAGTGAATTGTGCACCACTAAATGTAACTCTTTCTACTGTTTCATCTTCTTTAGTTACCCAACCATAAACAGTTTGAGTTTGAAGAGCCAAAGGAGTTCCCTTTGTAACACTACCTACACCCTTAGTAACTGTAACACTTTCTTCAGTCCAAACATTAGCTCCTGTTTCAATAGATGAACCAGTATTTAAAGCTAAGAATGCTAATGAGAATTGTGCTTCGTTAATAGTGATATTCATTTCAGCTGTGTGATAATAAATATATTGTAATTGGTTACCTTTACCTGCTCTTACATCAGTATTAGATAATGTTGTTTCAATAGAACTATCTAATAAAGTTTTACCAACGAATAATAAGTTATCATTAGAGTCGTATCCGTACACATCAGCTGTACTAACTAAAAACTTTTTCATTTATAATTCCTCCTTATGAAATAATATTTTATATAAAGCTATTATATTTTATATCCAATAGCATAGATATTTTATTTATTTACACTTTCAATTTTATTACGCATTGTATCCATATCAACTTTAACATCAGAATATCTGTCGTCTTTTGTTAAATCATTCATCCAGTGTTGAATTACACTTTCATCTTTAAATTTAACCATACCTGACATAGACGCATTAAGATAAATTTGATAGTGTAATTTTGCATCAACACGTTGCAAAATCTTTTCAAACTTCCTAATAGTTAGTTTGTAGATGTCTTCTAATTTTAATGGAGTTGAAATTAATACACAAATCATTTGCTCTTCTAAAGAACACATTTTTTGCTTAGTTTGTTGCATCTTAAATTCTTCAGCTTTTTCTAAAGCGTCTCTAACTTCCTTTTGAATGGTATTATCAATAGGAGTTATACAGTTTTGTTCAAATATAATCTTAACTATTTCGTCAAAATCAGAACCACTATAAGCAATGCCTCTTACTTTGAAAAATGCCTTATCATTCTCATCAACGTAAAAACTCATTTCTTCATTAAAATCTATATGTAAAACCATACACAATAACATTTTTACCATATATACATATGGCTCGTCATTGTTTGCAGCGTTATAATACAAAAATCGTAAATACGACATAGAAATAACATTGATGTCTGGTATGCTATTCTTATCAATCAATAAACAACTTACTAGCCAATGAAATTCTAAATAGTCTTTCATTGTTACTGGGTAAATTAATAATTCTTTATATGGGATTGGCTCATCAAAGTATAATTCTTTAATATGCTCTAACATAATTACCCCATATTAACAGACATTTTCAACAATTTACCTTTGTAAGGTTTTTGCCCTATTGTCTGTATTTTGTCATAACGACTACCTTGATTATCAAAGAATAAAACTCCAACACCACCAACATCAACACCATTTAACACTTTCAAAAGTGTTTGTATGATAACATCTACCCTTGTAGTATAATTTGATAGATGGTCTATTTTACTATGCGTAAACACTTCTAAATTCACTGTACATATACCAGTGACTCTAGTTGTAGGGTAAACTTCTGCTGGATAAATTCGTAGTAAAGTTTTCATTTGGTCTTCAGCGTCATCCATCATATAATCAAAAAATACATTATATTTAGACAATACCGCCTCACCATTATATATTAACTTTGATTTTTCCTCTAAAGTTAAATTGGGACGACTATATGCGTCGGCGTCATCATACTTTAATAATTTCCATATGATTTCAGCATCTGGACTAGTCATTAAATATTCAATTATTCTATAAGAGATATTAGGTAAGTTTTCATATGTAGCATATGGTTTTACATCACTAATCATTAATATAACCCCCTTAATTTAATCTTCATATCTAACGTAGTCTCCCCACACACGCATCTTACAATGACTGGTGCATTCATATACATTCCATTATTGAAAAGCGTGAACGCATTATTATTGTCTACTACGATTGTGTATTTTCCAACTGGTATACCCACAGACATATCAGCAAAAGACACACCGTCAGTTTGCTTGATACCGTTTTTATATAAATAAACTACAAATTGTTGTGATTTATTTTGTAGTACATAATCTATATTAGGTTCTGCTATTAATTCTATTACGTCTTCAGTAGGCTCCTCCACAACATTCATATCAATACTACTTTGTATCGTTGTATTTTCGATATAAGCAGTTATAGTTGCACCACCAACTTGTTTAGCAGTCGCTATATTATCACTAATCTCAATTATGGTATCGTCAGAAGATTTCCATAAAACATTAGTGTTAGCCACTTCTTTTGTTCCTTTGTATACCTTAGCACTTAAAACAGCACTTTCGTCTACATTTAACGAATTAACAACATCCTCAATTTTTATAGTCACCTCATTCAAGTAAGCATCAGCAAAACCATTTTCAAAATCATCAAACAACGGATTTGTTTCATAATGGTCTACATAAAATTCTGTTATTGTAGGTGAATTGTCATCCATAGTAACTCCATTCATATAGTTTTTAGTACCACCGCCATAAAGTCTAAATGCAACTCTTTGTTCTGGGGTACCAAATAAAAATCTGTCATTTGGTTTAATGGTTGTTGTTCTCTTATTACGTTGACACCAAACCTTTTGTTCACCGTTACCAACGATAATTTCCATAGACTCTTCATTGTTTGCGAAACGTAATGTATAATCTAATATACAAGGTTCGTAAATTCTTGAACCGTCTTTATCAAAGAACCTCAACACATTATTACAACGTCTGACTTCTGCTGTGTTAGACATACTTGCATAAGAATTAGTGTTAATTACTAACCAATAACTACCTTGCCAACGAAATTTCATTCCGTAATAAGGTGTAACTGGAAAATCTGGGGCGAATATAAATGTTTTATAATCGTCACCTAATATAATACCAGTGTTATAGTTTAATATAGTATCAACACGGACTTTGTTGATTTTGACGAAGTCATTTTCGCCATACGTTTGTTCGTATTCGACTTCATCATAAACAACATTTGGGGCATTATCAAAACTAAAATCTAATATTGCATTATAATCTGCATAATAGGATGCTTTAGGATTTGGCTGTCTAATCTTTTGAGCCGCATCGTAATATTTAAGACTCATTGTTTAATACCATCTCTATCATATTGTTGATAAGTTTGGTACAATGATGCACTATATATTTTACTCTGTCGTGCTCATCTTCTGTAAAATCTTGCATACCAACTAAGATATAAACAAGTTCTACATAATATTGATTGTCTTGCCAAATTTTACTTGCACCAGAGACTTTAGTAATTAAAAAACACAAATGTTTTTGATAATTCTCATATGCCTCCTCACGAGAATAAACAATTTGGTTTTCTTTATTCTTTCCTTCAAATATAGGAAGAGTTTTCCAACATTGATTTATTAAGATTTTTAATGATTGCACTGTTGCGTTATCATCTAATTGAAAATCTTTATAATTGATAGTTGCCACTAGCCCACCCCTTCCAATCTGCGTGTTTTAAACTATAAGTAGTTTGCTTATGTTTAACATCTTCAACCATTTGTACACGATGGTCGGCTTTAGCTTTTAAGTTGTTAGCTTCAGAGTATCTATGAGCTTCATTTCTATTCTGTAGCATAGATGTAATTTGACGAGTGTCATTTATCTCTTTATCTAACCACATAATAGCAGTCCAGTCAGCGATAATTGACTTTTCTAAATCATCAAGAACAACATTGAATTGATGTGCTTCATCATCTCTGTCAGAAAGGTCTTTTATACAGTTTTCAAAATTAGATAATCCTCTAATCATAAATCCCTCTAAAATCAACTTAAATTCAGCTGGCGAGTCTGTAGAAAGTTTATTCAATCTATAATCTTCAATAGAGACTAACGCTAAATCCAATATGTCATCATACGGTGTCATATTTCCAGCCTCCTCTAGTTTTCGTCTTTAACAACCAATAACTCCTTGTTATAATCAATACTTTTTAAAATATCGATATTTAAAGACTCGTTTATATATTGAACAATATTCATATCTACACTGTTTCTATCTTTAGATAATTTATCAACAACAACATCTCTGAATATTTCTTGTTGAGTTGGTGTCATTTTATCAAAGATATTTCTAAATTTAACCCTATCTGATGATAATAAATCCAATAAATCATCTTTACTAAGAATTTTTTTATAATCGCTAGTTAAATGTTCTGTGTTGATAATCTTATCATCAGCAATGTAACACTTACCACCTTTAATAAAACTTTTATTGTTTTTAATTATTTTTCTAGCATCAGAATAAGGAATAGCTTGCTCTTCACCAAATTCAGTGAAAGTATAGATAGTACCTCCTCCATTTGGTTCAGTAGAAAGATTAAGTATATGATTACATAAAGAAATAAATACTACATCTCTTTCGCCTTCTGTTTCAACTGCTGGAGTTGAAACTCCTTGCTTCATTAACATTTGAACTACAGCGTTTAAATCTGAAATTGTCTTTTCTAACTCTTTAATCTTTTTTGCATCACTATTATTTTTTGCACTTGTTTTAGTATTTGCCATTATTTATCTCTCCTTTTTTTCTAAATTAAAATAAAGAGAGGCTCTTATGAAGCCTCTCCTCTAATATTCTTTTGTGTTACAATTAAGCTAATTCAATAACACCTGCTAATGCTGAACTAATAGCACCTACACCATAAGATTTATATAATGTAGCTGTTTGAGTTAAGTTAGCATTTGCATAGTTACCATCAACATTAGATAATGTAGAACCTTCAACGAATACTTTAACCATTTTATCAGTACCTGGGCAGATTACATAGATTTTCTTATCATCTAATTTTACTGCAAATTCAGTAGTAAAGTCTGCAACTTGTTCTAATTCAATAGTTGAGATACCCATAAAGTCTCTCATATAACCAACTTTAACATATTCGTCTCCTAATAAGATACGAGCATTAGTTGATGCTGGTAAGATTTTAGATAAAGCTAATTTAGTTCCTAAGAAAACTGGTTTAGCTCCACCGTTCCAAGCTTGAACTTTTTGTGCTAAAGCGATAGCAGTATCTTGAGAGAAACCACTAATTCTTAATTGACTAGCACCAGTTGTGTTTGGAAGTGCATTCATAGCTGCTGCGAAAGCATCATAAATATCATATTTCATTTGAATTTCCATAGATAATACTGCTTTAGCAACAAATTCTGCTAATGAATAAGTTCCTTTTAATACATCATATAAAGAAATACCAACTGTAATTCCTCTTGACTCAGGAACGATAGTCTTTTCACCTTTGAATTGACGAGTTACGTCATAAGTTCTACGATTTCTTCCGCCTTTTGATACAACGAATAAATCTCTTGGTTTAAGTTCAACTTTTAAACTGTCTCCCCATCCACCGTTTTTGATTTCAGCAATCATTCCTAAATCTTTAATTAAAGCATCTGGGATGATTAAGTCAGTTAACATACCAACTACTGCGAAAGCAGCTTCTTTAACATCACTGAAGTTGCAATAAGTTGCTAAATCAGGTACATCTGATTGTTTCTTTCCTGATAATCTTGCTACTTCATCAGAGAAGAATGTTAACATTTTTTCGTTCATTTCAGAAAAACTAACACCATTGGCGTTTTGAGTTTTTCCTTCTTTATATAAATTGTAGTATTCTACAAAGTTTGTGTATCCTTCTTTTCTATCAGCACTATCTGCTGTGAAAGCTAAGACACTATTTGGTAATTTTGCCATTTTATATTCTCCTTTCAAAATTAATAAATTATTTATTTTTTTACACTTTTCTGAATAGTGACATATGAACTGTGTATATTTGCTTGTTATTAGCCTTGATTGATAACTCAAATTAGTTAGCTACACATTCTAATAAATAAGCAGGAACTCTTTGAGAACCAATATTATTTGCACTAGCAAGTGAAATATAAGTAGTTTCAACAACTTTGAAACTTAATCCAGCACCAGCAGCTTCAGCAAATGCTAATTGACTAGCTCCGTTTGCAGCAACAGCGTAATCTTTAGCTTCTCCTGAAATACCATCAGCAGAAATTAAAACTAAGTCTCCTACTTGTGGTTTAAATCCACTAAATACTGTACCAGCTTTGTTTGTGAAAGCTCTTGGGTCTAATGTACCAACTTTGAATTGATTTCCTAAATCATCAGTTAATACAACATCTTCAGCAGAGAATGCCATATATAATCCAGATAAGCTTCCTGTAGCAGGTGTAACTGTGCTATAAACTTGACTTTCACCAGCGTTAGTTGAAAGTTCTCCTTTTCCAAATACATTTCCGTTATCTAAGTCTGCTGTAGAAACGAAACTTCTATTTAAGCTATCGATATTTTTAGCAGCAACTAGAGTTGGAATTAAAATTGATTTTGCCATTTTTTATTTCTCCTTTCAAAATTAATTATTTTTTTTCTTACCATCCATATTTAGATGTCTTCTTTTCCATTTCGTTGTTAATAGGCATTTTTGTAAAACTATACTTACTACCTTTAACTTCTTTTGCAACAGCTTCAAAAGCGATTGCTTTTACTTCGTTTTCAAATACTGATAGATTATCTAAAGAGAAATCAGCAGATTTTTCACGAAGTTCTGCGATGCGGTCAGCAGGAATTACGTCGACTACTTCTGATAAAATAGCTTCAACAGATTTTTCCTTTTCAGCTGTTTCATAAGCCATAAGTTTTTCCTTAAGCTCGCAGTTTTCTTTTTCAAGTGTCTCTAATTTATTATTGTCTTCTTCATACACTTCAAATTCTACATAACCACCACGCATTACTCTTGTTTTAGAGTCTACATCGATAGTACAAGTAGTACCATCTAAAGTATAAGCATATCTGACAGTATTTCCGTCACAATAATCATAAACATATAAATATTCATCGTCATAAGACTCTAAATATCCACATCCATCAAGAGACTCTTTAACAGCAGAGCGGAATACTTCATATTTTTGTTCAACAGTTAATGACTCGAAGTCTTTGTTGCATTCCATATCTTCTTCCTTTTCATCCTTATCGTCTTCTTTCTCGTCTTCCTTTTCATCAGACTCCTCATCAGACTTTTCTTCGTCATCCTTTTTGTCTTCTTCCTTTTTAGACTCGTCTTCTTCCATATAAGTTTCATCGTCAGAAGCTTCTTTTGCAAATTCTTCAGTTTCTTTAACTTCTTCAGTTTCTTCTACTGGAGTTTCTTTAACTTCTTCTTCAACTGTTTCTACAACTTCTTTTTCTTTATCTTCCATTTCTTCGCTCTCCTCCTTTCTTGAAATTTCTGCAAGCTCCATATCTCTAACAAAATTCTTCTTAATCTTTTCAGAATTTTTTAAACGCTTGCTGTAAACTTTCAATGCGTTTTCCTTACTGAACTTGATTATAGACGCATTACTGCCTTCACAGGCGGGCATATGAGACTCTCCAAGTAAAGTCACCCCATTAAATACAAACTTAGTAATATGTTCTAATCCATCATCTTGTAATTCTGTACCTAATACAGTAATTTCCATTGAAACAGCCCTCTCATTATCTTCATCTTCTACAAACACATCATAAGCCCATTTTGCATAAACTTTAGAAATGATGGCTTGAGCAACAAGATAAGTCTTTCCATTCTTCTCAACAAATTTCATTTCTGAACTTTCTGGGAAGACGCCCACAATTAGTTCATCAGGCTCGTGACCTTCAAAGTCATCTCCATCAAAACCAGCAACTAAGAATTTATTTTTTAAAGTCTTTTTTGCTTTCTTGATTACGGATAAGTCAATAGGCATATTATGCAAATTATTACCATCGTGGCATACATAAATCTCAGCAATAGCAAATTGATTATCTGAATAATCGTCTATGACATCAAATCCTTGTACTTCAAAAGAAATCTTTTTATCCATTGATAACACCCCCTTTAATTAGAAGTTGTAAATACAAAGGCATATCATCAATGACCTTTTGAAGTCTTTTTGTTTTTGCAAACAACATTAACCCATTTTCACGTGCTAACATTGGAATGCCATTTTTAATTAAATAATTACCCACAATCTTACCACATTCATAATATTTTTTATCCTTATTATCTAAATTAGAAATAAACATATTACTCTCCAAAAACATTAAATGATGGCATATCGTGGTCAAACTTCATCATAGAAGCGTCACTGTCTCCATACATTTCTGCTTTATCAACTAATAATAAAATATCTTTTGTGATAGGAGTAATTTTTAACATAAATTGTTCTAACATTACTTTAGTACTATAATCATTTGTATTTTGTGCCAAAGTAATAGAGTCTTTTACTAACGACTCCAATTTTAAATTAATTTCTAGCATCTTATTAAAACAATCTAATGCTGTATCATAATCTTGGTCTCCTTTAGGAGTTTCTCCATAAATTGTAGTGCAATCTCTAGCATCCATATAGTCAGAAATATCATCTGCTAATACTGGATAAAGATGTGCCAATTTGTGATGAAGAATATTAGATGTGATAGGCATTACGAAAGTTACGGATAAAATACTACACATTCTATCAAGCATACGATTGCTATAAAAGCAATGTGAAATTATTTCTTCCAAAGACGCTTTCATTTCTTTTGAAATAAGTCCTTCACTCATACTCTAACCTCCTTAAACCTTTCCGCCCTTTTCAATATTTGAAGCATTAGACCTTGTCTTTGCTCCACTATCTGTTAAATCTGCATCGTCTTTAGTAGGACGACCAGCATTATCAGGCGACATTGTATTTATGTTGACCATCATCATTAATTTATCGGTAAATCCTGTAGCCTTTGCCTCTTCTAGTTCTCTTTCTAGTTCTATTTTATTTAATCCTAAAGATGATGCTATCTTATTTGGTAGTACGACACCCTTATCAGCATAAGTAAAAGCCTCATTTTGGCGTCTTAGTCTATCAAATTGGTCGTTACATCCAACAAATCTAAATTTCCATTTAAACTTCTTTGTTTCTTTATTTGCAAAGTAATTTAAAAATTCTTCAAATTGAGGATAAATTGACTCTGCTAATAGCTCATCTAAATTCAATGATAATTGTGTTTCTATAGCATTTTGGTTTTCATCAGTAGAGAATATTACCTTACCTCCACTTAATAATGAACTTGTAATTGCCATAAAATTTTTATAGGTGTCTTTATCTGTATTCTCAAATTCTACACCCTTAATATCTTCTGTTGGTAACGCTAAAATCTTAATAGCATTCTCAATTCCTTGTGCTGCTAAACCAATAAATTTACCTAAAACATCAGCATCAATAGCTAATTGATTAGCGACACTAGAAGATTTCTTCTCTTTTAAATATGGCACTGAACTTACTAATAATTTACGAGCAGCAGCCATACTTTGGTCGACTTGCAATCTTCTCATTAAAGGAACGATAGCCATCTCTGGTAACATTGCACTAAAGAATGGAACCTGTAATGAGTGTTTTGGATTAAATTTAAAGCACCAAAAACCTTCTTCTGGTGATGTTTGAACCCAAGTTGCAAATTTACCAGTTCTGTTATTCAATTTATTACCTGGTTTGTAAGCGTTTGTACTAGCACTAAAAACCTCTTTATATTTCTTTTTTAACCAGTCTGGATAGCAATTTAAGTCTACAACTCCTTGTAAAAAGTAGTTCATATCAATATCATACAATAAACCATATTCAAATTTACCAGTAACTTGAGCATATTTCCAAGGCCATTGTTGTAATACACTTTTACTATCAAACTTTCTAAAAATACCATAATACGTTTCTTCCATCAATAAGTTCCATAAAACCTCTTTGAATTGAGCTCTATAATCAAACTTATCAAGAAAATCCGCAATGGCTTTATAATCATTTTTATATTTGGTTGTGTTATAATCAGCGGCTGTAGCATTGATACAAGTCATTTCTAGGTCAAAAGCAGGTAAGTTCGCAATGTATTCTAAATTACGTTTATACATTAGACTGCTAAAATAATACGACTGACCATAAGATACTAATGACGTTTCGTGATTTGCTGGGTCTTTTAATGCTTCTTCAATACCAGCTCTATCTGGCACAACAGAAGAAATGTTTAAATTCTTCATTAATGTATTTTGCGTCATAGGACTATAAACACCATCGTTATATCCTTTAGCGAAATCTAATACATCAAACGCTCTTTGTACAGCTTCTAAAGTTTCTACAACTTCATTCTCAGACAAAAGAACTTTATTATTATCTTTTTTCTTACTCATTATTACACCTGCCTTTCCTAATAAATATATCCAGCCAAATATTTTAAGGTATCAACTTCTGTTCTACCTATATCGGCTTTACCTTGTTTTTCATATTCAAATACAACAGACAACCCATACATTAAAGATGTCGCACGGTCACGTTTAGCAGATTTAACAATACGGTCATACAATATTTGACCATTAAGACCGAAATCTCTTTTGATATTGCTAAGCTCTTGCATTAAATTATCGTGTTCAACGTGCATTACTTGTTCTTCGGCTGTATACTTTCCAGCCTTATATAATTCATCTGTCTCATTACTATCAACTAATAATTTCAAACTCTGGTCTTCAAAACAACTTTTCATATAAGGATAATAAGTGCTGTTAAAATCAGCGGTTGCTTGAATACCTCTAATAATTGGTTCTGCGTTAGGCAAAGTTCTCATAGTTTCTTCGTCATCATCCTGAATTAACGGTGGATATTCTTCAATATCTCCTCTCTCGTTACGATAAGACCAAGGTTCTTCTAATAAAGAAAGTAAACCTTGTCCAGCACTACGAACGTCAATTACGAGCTTTTCTGTATTAGGGAACCTAATATGTAATAACTCACGCAATAAGTCCCTTTGTTCTTTTAAACTAGCCCCATTCAATGTCTTTGTAAAAACAACGTGCTTATCAAACGTACCATTACTTTTTGGTATTAACTTAATAACGTGTGTACACGAATTATCGGAACCAGCCTTAGTTGATACGGCAACGTCGTGTGTAATTACATATGAATACTGTGTCTTCTTAGGTTGTAATAATTCACACCTATCTAAGACACGACATTTATTTGTTAATGAATATGGGTAATAACTATCATTGGAACTACCAACAAATGTTCCTTCATATTCATAAGCAAATTTATCTAAAGACATATCTGGACTTTCTTTTTCTATATCTATTTCTTCTTGAGAAAATAAACCTGCATCAATTCCTACTTTATAATCCAAACTTGCCACAAAGTAGTGTTTATCTCCACTAATCATTGAATGATAAAAATTTAAAAACTTTTGGTATAAGTCACAAGTCTTTAACCAAGCAGAAGAAATATAAATCATCCTACCCTTCTCAATAGGGTTCTCTGGATATTTATCGTGCAAATCAATTGCGTTTTGTCTTGGCGTCTTTATCATCGGACGAATAACCTCTGTTAAAGTGTTGTCTTTAACTAATCTCGCCTCATCCACTAAAACTAATTGGAAACGCCAACCACGAGCATTATCACCTTTTTGATTGGTACCTAAAGTAATAGCACGTATAGAACTACCATTTTTGAGAGTTACTATGCAATCATCGGTGCTCGTCTTTATATTTGATATTTCCCTCTTAATATTTTCGTTCTTTTGTAACTCGCCCTCTATTTTTTGCTTGATAACCATACGTGCCTGATTTCCGTTTCCAGAAACAATTCCGACAGCCATACCAGGATAAAGGATTGCCATACATATCATAAATAAAGCACATAACCAAGATTTACCTAAACCACGACAACATATTAACATTGCGTTAGGGTATCTTGCCATAGCCCTCATTATTAATCTTTGAAATGGGAATAAGTTTACCCCCAAAATATCTACGGCAAATTTATCTATATAATATCTATAATATGATAAGAATTTCGTCCATTCTTCATAGTCAATTTTTTCACTATTAATTGGGTCATAACTTAATGGATTATCAGTATTATTATATGCCCAAGTTTGAGCAGCTCTTCTTTTTTGACTAAAATTTTTATATGAAGCCATTATAAACTCCTCTCAATATTAGAGAATTGATTTAATAACTTATCATACATATCTTCGTCAGTTGGGATATACTCTGGAACCCAATTGTGTTTTTCAACTGCGTCAAATACTCTACCAAAACAACCTAAAGCAACATCATTAGCTCCACGTTGGCTTTCAGCAAATTGAGCTGACTTAGACAACATATCAAATATTTTAGTAGCTTTTTCGTATGCCAAGTCGGCACCCTCTTCACCTTGTAATAAATGTTGATATGCTTTCATTTGAGATAAAGATGCTTGAGCGATTTTTCTAGCATAATCTCTATGATTTGTAGTAATTATTTTGAAATCATTTTGTAATCCATTATAATAATCGTTTAAATATTTTAAATCGGACTTAGTGTATTTACCTTGCCACTCATCACTCCAAACTGGAGTATCATCAAAAGCAGCCTGTACATTATCACTTATCTCTTCATTTTCAGATAGTTCAAATATACTATCATCAAAGCCCATACCCGCATATTTTTTTCTATATGTAAAATTTATAGCTCTTAAATAGTCTCCCATATAATTGGCTGTACCAGAATTACATACGTCATTCCAAATGTCCATTATAAAAGGAGTGTCTAAAACTTTTAATACGCTATATACTGACTCTAAATTATTAACGTCAATCATTTTATTGACACAATCTTTACAATAAGGATGGTGTTGCACCATAGCATTACGTGATTTATAAAAATCATCTACACTTAAGTGCTTACCCATTTTATCGCAGTCTTTATTTTGACAAATAACTTTTTGTTGACCCTCAACTTTTTTTATAGGCTTCTTATATTTAGTTGCCACGTGCATTCACCTTTCTTTCAAAAATAAAAAAAACTAAGATTAACTTAGTTCTATAACATTATATGATTTTATACCATCGGCAGTACAAACACAGACCATTTGCGTAGCCTTGCCAGGCAATCTCTTTTGGATTGTATAATCATCGCCACTACCAGCCAAACTACCGCCTCTAAGTATTTTTACGCCACCTTCATCCTGCATAGCACAAGTATGTAGGTGTCCAAATGTGATAGCATATGGGAAATATCCTAACATCATTGACAAACTTGCTATACCTGCTTTAGAAAAAGCATCATAGTCTCCGTGGACATTAATGTACTTCTTACCTCTAATATCCATTTCAGCAAAAGTGCTGTCTTCATTGTTTGTCTTCAATTCTACGTTATTTATACCACTTAACGCAGCATTCATATACCAAATCACAATATCATCTAAACGCTCATCTTTCAGTGCGTCTTCTTTTTTATCTAAACGTGAATGATTACCGCTTACGCTTGTAACCATAACCTTATTAAAATGTTTACTTAATTCATAAACAAACATAGTAACAAGTTCACTAGCTTTTTTAATTTGTTGTATAACGTTCTCTTGATTGGTAATTGCTATAGTCTTATGGATTGAGTTACTAATTAAATCCCCTTGTAAAGACACATAACAATTTTCAGAATTATATATATCTCTTAAAGCAATTATCTCGTCTAAATATTTACACAATCTTTGCTTTGCTATATCTGTATTGTATTTACCACCAAAACTATCAAACGTCTGTCCTATATGGAGGTCACTCAAAATAACTAATAAATCATTGTCAGATTTTATAGTTTTTACTGGACTACTAACATAGGCTTCTTTTCCAAAGTCCAATATAGCTTCCTCTAATTTATCTAATCTATTTTCTAATCTTGCGTCATTGCGTAATGCTCTATTGTACGCTACACGTTCATCGTTTAAACGAAAACGTTCTTTAATAAGTTCTTGTTTTTTCTGTTCTATTTTATGTATTTGTTCATCATCAAAATATTTACTTTTTATCGCATCAAACATCATCATAAAACTTTGATACATCTTTCTATACCAAGACTCATTATAATCGTGATTTAATTCTGAGTTTAATAAATCACAAACGTCTTGCCAAGTACCTATTAAATCTTTATTGTCACACACACGCCATATGTACGCATTTTCATCTTCACTTTCTAATCTTTTAAATGCTTCCATATATACTCTCCTTTTTTACTGGATTTTCTTATTTTTCTCTTTCACTAATAATATTTTTTGATAGAACATACGTTTGCCTAGTAAAATAAGGGGTTTAAGAAGTTTGGGTTTTCAAACCCCTTTTTCTTTCCTTTGTTTTTCTTAGGTTTTCCTTATAAGCACAATTAATACAGTACTTTTTAGGAGAACGAGTTTTTTTAATTACGGTATTACAAATAGCACATCTCTTATATTCAGTTGGCTTTTCATAAATTAATAATTCGCCTAATATATTATCAAAGTTTGAAATCTCTATAGCCACATCTCCATTATCCTTAACAAATGGAATGTAGATATAATTATAGGCTTTAAAGTTATCTATTTTGTAAAGCCCCTTGTTGAATAACAAGTTACAAAGCCTATACCTATCTGCTACTCTTAACTTTGACAACCCTGCCAGTTTCCAAACATCGTTATTATTTTCGGTCACCATCATAATATCGTTCTTTTTACTATAAAATTGTAAATGAGAAACAGTAGAAGCCCATTTATAATACACTAAATAAACAAATAATAGATGCCTAGCATAATCATCCTCAACCTGTTCTATAATATCAAGCTCAGATTGATATATCTTAACAACCTTATTAGTTACAAACTCATATTCGTTAGCCTTAGCAATAATCTTTGAAAAAATCACATCTTTATCTTTTGAAGATAAATATTCGCCACCAGACATAGGTATTTCTGAAAGAACTTTTTTTATTTCCTCTACAGAATAGTTTAGAGATGTTAAATATCTAACTAAGACGCAACGCTCTCTACCTTGCGTCTTGATTGTTTCATATCTCTTATTGTTAATTATATTTTCTGCATACTTTTTTTCATCAAATATTAACATCTCTTTACCTCCTCTAGTTTATAGTTACGTCCCAAATATTCAAAGCCGTCGGCATCCTCAACTACGACTTGTGTATTTCCATAAGGTATAATATCTACAATATCATCACCAACAATGTCCCAAATACAATCGCAAGACCAGTTGTTTCGTTCACACATAACTACTAGATGATTAAACAACTCTTTAGATGATGTAAATAAATCTAACATATTGTTTTTGTATTCATCACGATTGGCATATAAAACTCCTCTCAATATTTCGTTCATATCATCATCTTGTATTCCTTCGTTATCAACCAACGCCTCAATGCCTTTATACTTTCTTTGAGCTTTATATCCTTTATATACTTCTACTAATTTAGCCATCTTCTCTTCATCAATTTCTGTTCTATCAGCAAACTCTGGCAATAAACTTGTACAATTTGGCTTGTACTTAATATCGAACTCTACATTTTCAATTTCTTTGCACAAGATATTCATCACACAATCTGTTTCTAGCACTGGAGAATATTTACGATACTTTCTAAGTAAATTCATTTCTCCTTCCGTATGGTCTTTTCTTCTCAACAAAACTTTTATTGGCACACCAAAATGTGTAAGACTAATGCTATTGAAATTCTTTTCGTAGTTCTTATAATCATTCATTAGAGTGCTGTACAAATATATAAAGAAGTACGGTTTCTTTTTTACAACCATAGAATTATATTTATATTTCTCGGCTTTAGTTATATCGTCATCATCTTTGTTGATATGTACCCAATGCCTCCAAGATTTGGGAAAGTTTGGTGGAGCTGTTCCTTTAATTTTATCGATTTCTGCTCCTTGCAACTCTCTAAGCAATTTTAAACGTGTTTCTATTTCTTGCTTTTGGTCTTGCTGTTTCTCACCTTTAAACAATGGTAGCATTGCCAACATACTAGTAGAATAATTTGTTATCTGACCAACCTTAGTATCTAGTCCTTTAATGTCGCATCTAACTTGATTGGGTAATGTTATTTTTTGAGTTGGAACTGCTTCTTTATCATACATAATTGGAAGTTCTTCTCTTTTTGCTCCTTTAAGAAAATACGGATTATCTGTTGCCATACAAATATCACCATCAAAATCAGAGTCTGCGTGTTTAACTACACTAATGTCATAAATATTATAAATAATACCACTATATATATATTTATACCACTTTTGCATTTCTTCTGTGTTAGACAATTCTTGTACATTGACTTCCGAATAATGTGTCAATGGACTTCTTAAAAGACACACCTCGCCAGAAATACCTCTCTCATTCCAGAAATTTCCATATACGTGATTGGCTGGTAATAAACCATCAGGACTTAAACCTAATGCACTTCTACATTGAGCAACAGGGTCACTAATCATAAAAGAATAATTACCTTTGACCCATATACGACCAATCTTCGCTTGTCTTATACTCTCTTTTATAGAATTATATATTTTTCTTTGAACGAACCCATCTTTCAACATCTCTGGATTTTTAATAATTGCCTTAGTAAAAGTGCTACCACAAGAATTGATTATACTATCAACGTTCAATGCTGGATTTTTAACCCCCACATTATAAGTCAAGGCATATTCTAAATTACCACTACAAATATTTTTTATCCAGTTTGTTGTATATGATATTAAACCATCTATGTCTTCCTTATTTAAGTTTAACACTTGAATATATTGATAATTAGTTAGAACATACTCATCATCAAATTCTTTATTATAACGAGCAACACCCCATTTTAAATTATAGGTTTTATGATAACTTAAATATCCTTCCCAAGATGAATAATACTTAGCCATCTTAAATTGACTTTCTGATAAAAGCACATCTACATCATCAACATTATACTCAGTACCATATCTATCTTTGATAGTAGTGACGCCGTGTTCTTTAGCATATTCTTTAAAGTCAAATGGTACAAGGTTACCCTTTACAAATGCCGTCCTAACAACGAATGAGCAAGGTACATAATTTAAGTGCATATCCTCAGCCCACAATTTAGCCATCTCTGGACTAATTAACCCTTGTCCATCAGCACTATTTAATTTAATATCTTTATAAATCTGCGTAACCGTATTACCATCTTCACCCTTGTTTATCCAGTTCAATCTTTGATTTGGTATTACAGTATCAAAATCTTTTATGACACACACCCTAGGTTCTCTAACCCAAAGTACAGATGAAAAAGATAATGCAAAATATGCAGATAATTTAGCCAAATTAATTGTTTTAATTTTACCACTAAGACCACACATAAGTCTTTCTTGCATATAATCAAACAATTCTTCGTTAATGAATGTTACTGTATTTCTACGCATTTGACCTGAACCAACCATAAACCTCACATAATGTTTGCCGTTTAAATCAAAGCCTTTTCTTCCTAACTCCCTATATTCTTTTTTTGTGACTACCTTTATATTTACTATATCGTCTACAAACAATAGATTATCCAACTGTGATTGAAGATTTCTAATTGCTTCAACATTTTCTGTACTTGTAGGCAACTTTCTAATTTCCTTCATTTCTTTACGTATATTTTGCACTTTATTATATAAAGAAACGTGGTCGCCATTTTCCCCATAATACTCTCTAATTTTGGCTAATACAAGATTATCACCAATAGAGACAACGCAACCATCTTTGGATGCTTCTTTAAAACTGTACGTTTTTAACTTTGTTATTTTGTTGGATGGTATCTTGTATATATAGTATTGATTTTGCAATACTTTGGTCACGTTATCACTCCTCCTAAATAGATTTACTTAATTCTTGCATAGCAGACTTTAACTCATTAATATCCTTCGCTTCAACCACAAAGTCAAACCCCTTAAAGTTATCTAATGCCGTCTCACTTCTATGATTTAGTTGTTCTTCACTAAGATGTGAATGAAAATCTGGCGTAGTTCTTATTACTCTTATTGCTACCACCTTATCACCAAACATAGCTTTTGGATAATATATCTCATTTTCAAATCTTGTATCATCAATTAAGACATAATCCACACAATCTTGGCATATCTCTATATCTTCACAAATTCTACCAACGTGAAAATTTGGCTTGTTTAATTTTTGCCTAATAATATCAGTCCCTAATACTTGTAATAAACGACGACCAGCCTCATCTTTTTGTCCGTCCCAATTACAATATCTTTTTGCTAAATCCTTTAGGTAATAAGCGTATCTTGTAATGACAACACTTTGACCTTCAGACTCCAAAATATCCTTTAATAATTCAGCGGCTGTAGTTTTACCATTTTCTGCTTTACCACTAAATAAAATTACTTTCTTCATCTGTTACTCTCCTTTTTTACTTAATGTCTTATAATCATATGTGGAATAGAAAGATATTATCTCATCTATTTCTTCCCAATTATTTACAACCATTATATCTGTATTACTATAATCAGACTGCCAACTAAAATTATGGTTGTCTTTATACAAAATCTTTAAACTAGCATTTGTGTCTAAAGCCGCCGTACAATCATCTATCTGTATACCGTCTGACATATCAACTTGCTTTTTACTTAGGCTGTCATTGGTTATACCAACAAACTTCACCTGATATGGGATGTGTTCTTTAATCCAGGCTTCTTTTTTTAATAAATTATTCGGAGTGCCTTTTGTAGTAACAATAAATTCTACTTGCCCGCAGTATTTATTAAAAACTTTTAAAAAGTCACTTTTAAATTTTAAATTATTAAAAAAATCATCACTCTCAAATAACGCAAGTTTTTCTTCTTCGGTAATTGGAGCTATGGATTGGTACCCATAATCAAGTAAATCTGCTTCTGTTTTAGATAAACCATATCTTTCGTTTAACAATTCAATAATTCTTTGATTACTCTCGACTATTGTATTGTCAAAATCAACATAAATAGTTGTCATCACAGACCTCCTCTCTTTATCCTACCTTACATATACATTATAACAAAAAAATGCAAATTTGTCAATAATAATTTGACAAATCTTAAAATATATGTTAGAATAACAATGGTGATAATTATGTTTACAATACAGCAAGTATATATAGGCGAAAAGGTCTTAGACCAACTAACTGATGAAGAGGGAGTTAAATGGTACCCTCTAAAAAGTTTTTTAACAAGAATATTATGCAAATACGACAAAGTATCTAGTTTTAGAGACAGTGCTATATCTCGTTATATGAAAGTATTTGAATATAACCCGAATAGACCTGGAGCATATAGAAATATTAAAATGTGGTTTATAAACGAAAATGGTGTTAAATACCTCTTAAGACATATGGAGATAAGAAGAGTTGACAATAAGCATATCTATTCATCCCGTGAAAAAGGTTTCTATGAGGCGTGCCTATTCTTTAATGTAAAGACTCCTAATGAGTTAGACCCTCTTTATATCAACACCCCACCAAATTTAAAAGATTACGATATTTGGTCTGTAATGTGTATTGAAAATGACCTAAAACTAAAAAACACAGACAGGTGGAAAAAATGTAATGAATGTGGCTACTACTATCCAGATAGAGTTAGATACTTTGGTGAAAAGAAAACTAAAAATAGTAAATGTTTGCAATGCCAAGGTAAAAATTTTAAATGTCAAAATAAGGTTATACAATTTATATACGAAAATGATGGTCTTGACTTACTTTATAAAATGTCGTTAAATAATAATGAGGACATCGTAAGAGCTTTAAAACTATTTGTTAATAAAGGAGGGATAAAAGATGAAAGTCAATGTGGTTGATGCAGGGTGTGGAATTGGTAAGACAACGGCACTAATAAATAAAATGAATGAAGACACAAGCGGACAAAAATATCTTTTTGTTACACCATTTCTTAGTGAAGTTGAAAGAATAAAAAAAGCGTGCCCAAATAAGAACTTTGTATCACCAACTCCTAACGACAAAAGAGGTACTAAAATAGAACACTTAACATCTTTAATTAGAGAAGGCGAAAATATTGTAACAACACACGCATTATTTAAAAAGATTGACGAAGAGGCTATATCTATCGAATTATTACAAGACTATATCTTAGTTATGGACGAGGTTGCAGATGTAGTTGATGAACTGCCAATATCTAAATCAGACCTAAAATTACTAAGTAATAAGATAACCGTACATCCTAGAACCCATATGGCTGAATGGAATGACGAACACTATCAAGGTGCCTTTGATGAATATAAAAGAATGATAAAAATGAATAACGTCTTTGCTTATGCAGATAAAGACAACACAATAATATCTTTAATGTGGATGTTCCCGTACAAGATATTTAAGTCTTTCAAAGAAATATATGTACTAACTTATATGTTTGACGGACAAATACAAAAAAGATACTTTGATTACTTTGGGACAACATATACGCAATGGTATGTTAAAAATTATAGACTCACACCTGTACCTCAGATATACGATTATACTAAAGCAAAATCTTTAATTAGAGTATGTAGCGACGCTTCTTTAAATGAAATAGGCAATAAAAATACATCTTTATCTTTATCGTGGTTTTCTCGTAAGAGAAGGAGTTATGAGATGATAAAACTTCAAAACAATATTTATAACTTTTTTAGAAGCCATACAAAGGCAAATAGTAAAGAACTGCTGTGGACAACCTTTAAAGAATATAGAGGTGCAATTAAGCGTAAAGGTTTTACAAAGAGTTTTGCTCCAATCAATTCCAGAGCCACTAACGAATATAGCCACAAAAGAGCAATAGCATATATTGGCAATAGATATTTTAAACCTACTATTAAAAACTTCTTTACATTTAACAATATTGCCGTTGGTAAAGAATTTGAAGATAAATTCGCACTATCTGAATTAGTTCAATTCATATACAGAAGTGCTATTAGAAATAATAGACCAATAGATGTATATATTCCCTCTAAAAGAATGCGAACATTATTCCTTGAATGGTTAAAAAAACCGAACGATTAAGTTCGGTTTTTAATTTGTTCTTCTAAATCATCAAAATTTTCTTCTGTCCAAATGAAACCCTCTGGTAGATACTTTTTAATGTGGTATAAATCTGATGGTTCCATTCTATTCATTATTGAAGCAAATTGCTCTTTCCCTTCTTTAGAAATGCGTTTGCAATATTTATCGAACCAACACTTTAAAGACATCCAATTAGAATTTCTAACATAATGCCAAGCATCATCCTCATCACTCTTTTTAGATGCAGCCTCTTTGGCTTGATATATTAATCCTAATTTATCATTAGCCTTAGCAATCAAATAACTCTCTATCTCAGTGCCTTTTACTATTGGCATATCTACATCCATTTGTTCTAATTGTCTCATCACTGACTCTGTTGCTACTAAAGTATTTTCTTCTAAACCTTTTTCTTCATAAAGCATATCTCTGTATTGTTGTAAAAAATCATCACTAGCATCATCTAATACATCAGTAATATCTTTAACGTCTGTATAACTATCACTAATTGCTTTAAATAACTCTGGGCAACAGGTTTCTGCTGTAACTACAGATGCCGCCGTCAATCTTCTTAATTCGTAATAGTTGATAGCTTTTCTATCTCTATCTAAATCAACAACATCCGAATTAAAATTATACCCATATTTGAAGTTATCATCTGATTGAATGTATAACCCTTCAACATACATTTTGCCTTTAAATTTTGGCTCTAATAAAATATAACCATTTTCTGACTCAACCATATTGCCATAATCTCCGTCAATACAAGGAAAATATACAAGTAACTCATCATACAATTCCTTATCAATACCATATATAGCAAAACATAATTCTGTATTGATACACTTCTTGTCTTCAGTAGATAAGCTTTCGACGTCTATTGTTAATACTTGTGTATCAAACTTTTCGCTATTAGCAAATCTTGGTTTCCATTCTTCATCGGCATTAATAATATCTATCTTAAATCCTTTTCTTAATAATACTATCAATGCTAATTTATAACCCTCACCAAACTTACCAATCATACCGTCAATACTATCTTTACTAGAACATCCTAATACTAAAGATGACTTTGGCAATTTAGTATCTTCATTTATAATATATAATACTCGCTCTTCCTCATTATACCTGATACTTTTCTTATGACCACAATGTTCACCATCAATAGCGTTCTGTAATAATTCTCTGATAGCCTCTTTGACACCCCAATTACATACGTAATTTGGAGATAAAGGTAATTCATAACTTTTCATTTCTATTCACCCTTTCTTCCTTCATATATACTCATAGCCTCGCGATATTCTTCATCGTCATCTGGGCATATAAATCCACTAATATAATCATCTTTAATATTATTTGTCAATTCTTTATACTCTTCTAAAAATTCCTTGTAAGGAAACTTCATAATGGTAAAACTGTTGACATCAGAACTATATAGTCTTTGCCAAATAATGTTTAATACATAATCATAATTATTAGAAGTGTCACGTTGCTTTGATGTAGGCAAATATTGATTGACATCTTCAAATGTTAAATGAGATATTAATGCTAAATCTCCTTGGCTTTCACCTTCTAAAATAACCTTACGGACACTACATTCATCTGTACCTTCCAAATCAAAGAACAAATAATCTAATTCATATTTAATATCTGTTAAGTAACTAGCATTGAATACACAATAACCAATTTGTAAAACAGCCCATCCAAATGAAATATCATATATATCAATCACTCCATACCACCCCAGTACCTTTACAAGATTTACATTGCTCTGGTGCAGTAGACGTCGATATTATAGTATTCCCAGTGCAACTATAAAAGCCATTAGGCACGAAGCCTTTACCAGAACACACTGGACACTTATAAGGCTTTCTTTCAAAAGTTAATTGAACTGGATGCCAATTACCACCATAACTCTCTGGCAAAACCATTGTTGGTTGCCCATCATTTCCATTTACAAAATTCATTTCTATTTCTCCTCCTTAAACACTGCCACTGAATTATTACCTCTATATCCTCTATCAATAGCATAATCTTTACCACTAACAAATAAGTCTAAACGTTCTTCTCCGTTAATATACATACAAGCACCACAGCTATCTAAAATGATACCTTCATACGATACATCATCTATAATAATTTCGACAGTATCGTAATAATGATAATATTTTTTATCACTACGTTGTTCGTTCCAATTACCACAGGAACCTCGTTTGGCATTTAAACACTCGTATGTAGCTCCAGCCAATACTAATTTGCCATCATATGTATACCAACCTTTATCATTTACAGAAAAATCATTTTCACACAAACCTGAGCCAGTACAGCTAGTTGTGTCATAACCGTCGTTAGCCCAAAAACTTGTAAGACGATAGTATCTATATTCTTTAACAGGTTCGGGCATAACTACTTGTTCCTCGATAACTTCTTCCTTCTCTTCGATTTCTTCAATTTTTATAGCACTTTCAGAAGCTTCTATTTTTGCGTCTAAATTCACCTGTTTTTCTACGTTTTTACTAGAAAATTGCGTAAAAATCACTAAAATTATAGCAAAATAAAGTGCTAAATGTCTATATTTTTTCACGTCTTTTAGACCTCCTATTATATACATAATAGCACATTATTCTGTTTTTGTCAAATTTAGACCTCACGTCTAGGATTATATTGGGCTTTTCTTTGGTCTTCTAACTCTTTTCTTAACAACATTATCTCTGTCACTAATTCATCAACTGGCTTGTCTGACAACTCATCTTTTTCTTGTTCTTCTAACCAATCAACAGGTTGATAATTGCCATATTCATCTCTTAATAAACAAGCGTGATTGTATTTTTGAGTTACCATTATCTCGATTTCCCCTTCAGCATCCCATTTAACACCAGCCACCAAAGTATCTCCTGTTGCTTGAAAACAAAAATCTGTCTTTTCTCTTGATACAATTAAATCTTCTAAAACTCTATCAATCATTTCTTGCACATCGGCATCATCAACGTGCACTGCATTTTTATTAGTATCGAAATATTTACCTTTAAACTTAATCATTAATATCCTCCTCTGGGTTCCACGTATCATCACCGTAATTTAATTCCGCCATTATCTCAGCAACGTTTGGAGTGGCTAATTTTTCTGCCACCTCTGCGTCTGTAATTAAACCTTTTTCAATTAAAAGCTCACATAATAATAGCACCCTAGCAAGTATTTCGGTAGAACATTGATGCTCGTAATGAAATACCTCCTTAACATATTCTTGAAAGTAACGTCTTTCTGTTTCAGTCATTATAAACACCTACCTCCTTTTGTTCTTGTGGGAATACATAAATGTCATATAAGTCTTCATACATCATTTTGTATCTTGCTGCTTCCCCAGAATAATAATCATTTAAGTCACCTAATCTATTTATTTCAGCCTTGTCTGTTTGCACAACGTCAACTAAATCTTCACACATTGACATCGTAATTGCTGCGAATAAAATGACAAACACTGAAACAAAGATACCAACTATCATTCCTACAAAATAGAACATTTCTCTTTTGGTAGCAAAGTCATCGCCTTGCACTTCATCTTCATCTGTAAAAAATATCTTCTTTAGCTTCTCTTTGATTTTATTCAAATCAATCACCTCCCATATAAAAATCTATTGCAAAAGCATTAACTATGCGTATTGCTTCATTATGTTTGTGCACTAAATTATCATCGTATGCTTGAAAATAATAATCTAGTTTGTTATCTATACTTCTGTTCTTATTAACTATATACTCCGTATCTTCTTGCCCTGGTATAGTAACTTCTACACAAACGTCACATTTGTTAGCCTTAGCCTCCATAAAAATAGTTGTTAATTCTTTCTTCGTCATAATCCCTATAATCCTCCTCTTCATCTGTGTCATACATTCCTAATTTATAATCATCATATATAGCATCTACATCTTCATCATAAACATCTATTAATTCAACATCAGTCACTTCTTCGTCGCTCGTATCTATCAAACTATTTTCTTCTGCTAATTCATAAGCATCTTCTTTGTTCGTAGCACTTACTTTGATATATTGTTCCTTAGTGACTTTAAATAAGTATTCTTTTATCATACTTCCTCCAATGTGTCGTATAGAGATTTAGATATTTCGGTCATATAAATTCTAACCCCATTAATATCTACGCCGTCTGAAGATGTTAATATAGAATGGTTTACTAAATAAGATAAAGTATCACTGTCGCCATCACTTAATGCACCGATGTCGTATAACAAAGGTGCGATGTATGTCTCAACCACATCGTCCACATCCATATCTACACCAACAGCCATAATATCTGTAAAGTCACCATAATCAGCACAAATGCAAACTATTGGTGTGTTACCTAAAAAATAATTGATTGTCTCAAGCATATCCTCTTCATCTGTTTGAAGGCGATTACCTAATACCTGCATATTCAACTCAATAGTTAGTTCATTATCTACAGGTCTTTCTTCTACTAGGTCTTCATCCCAAATATAAATACTTTGACCGTCACCTGCTGGCATTATTTCTATTGACGCCAAATTGCCCCCTATATAAGATTTTACAATCTTAAAGTCTTCACTATAATGTTTATCTACAAATTCTTCCACTAATTTCTTGCTCATATTTATCTTCTCCATTCAAAAGTTTCTCCATTTCCTTCACCCATAATCGTCCAATTTTCATATGGCTCTTCTCCACATTCTGGACACTCACAGGTATATACTTTCTTTAATGATTTGTTTTTATCTACAAATAATAGATGCCCACATTTTCTACAAGCAAACACCCAACAATCATATATGATTTTTGACATCAACTTCGCCCTCCTTTATTAGTTTAAATTCCATTATGGTAAAGTGCGTTTTTAGTTCTTCTAAGTATTCTCTCTTTTGCGTCATAGGAGCCCTTTCTAAGTCATACGGCACATTTCTAATATTAGTTACAGATTGTAACGCCTTCTCTGCACCCTTAATACTTATATAGAATGGTGTATTTTGGTCGTATGATGCTCTGTATAATTCGCCGTCCTTGAATAGTGCATATAACTTCATATTAGCCTCCAATTACCCAGCACTTAAATGCTCCAACATCATCAGGTTCACATTCTACAAATATGGTCATATAACCTTGCTCATAGCCATCAATTTCTTCCCAATCGCCATCAGCAACCACCTCGGCTTTAGTTTTGTATCTATACCAAGTAACGAAAGGCTCCCAATCATTAAGTTCGCGGTCGTAATCCTTTTTATATTCAGCAATGGCTTCTTCTTTAGTGTAATGATTATAGTTATATGCCATTCCGCCATCACCTAAATCAAGATAATCAACTGTTACTTTTGCCATTGATAATATCCTCCACATCTGTAATTCCACTTAGTTCGAGTAACCTCCTCAACAAGACGCCATTCGTTTCAAGAATGCTCTCTTGGTTACTAAGCAATGCTTGGTTTTCCTCGTATAACTCCATAAGACACGAGTCGAGGGCTAATAGCAACGCATACATATTACCTGAACTTCTGCCACCAAGTTGGACTTGTATCTTGGGTGTCTCTCCACGAAGTCGGGCGTATATTTGTTCTTTTAGCACTCTAACCTTTTCTTCCATAATATCAGTCCTCTCTAAAATATATTTTCTTAAACTTGCGACCAGGCAACCACGCTCGTAGACTACTTAATGATTTGAAATATATTTTGCCCTTATCAGGCTCTATTTCAATCCATCTGCCACTAACATTCATTTTATTACCCAGCCTATCCCTAGCATAATCTTTAAATAAGCCATCAGCTACTTGCGATGTCGAACAGACAATTAATATATCTTCGCCACGTTGCTCGTATGACTTAACCATATCAAATACTTGAAATGCTTCACTAGATATAGAGTCAAGAGTTTGTAGTTCGTTAAATAGTGTCATCTTTCTTTTCTCGCTCTGCATACTCATCAAGTCTTTTCTGAGTATAGGCTTTCTTTTGGTCTTGCACTATCTTAATATAGGCTTGCAAGTTATCTGCCGAAAACTCTTCCACAATATCTTCCTGCGTTATCAAGCCCTTTTTCATTAATAACTCTAATATCATCATATCTCTAGCAATATATTCATCTTGATTTGAGAAGCCTCTAAACAATTCATCCAAATCAAACATATCTAACACCTACCCACTAATATAAAATTCTTAATGCCAACGTTTACACATTCGGTCGTCTCTTCTATATATTTTTGTAATTCTTTGAGGTCATTTGCCGTCTTGATTTTGCGTTCTAAGTTTACCGTCATACAGCCTTCGCCACCTTTACAAGTGTAGGCCAGTAAATAGCAATAAAGTCTCTTCCTAAAAATCTTCATCATTAACCTCCCCATAGTCCCAGCTGCCATAAGAATAGTGAGCCACTAAACTATTACAGTCTTCACAATATACGTCATATTCAGTTGTACAGCCTTCTGGGATATTAAATCCTCCAATTTCAACATTGTCCTCGATTAAGTGCTTGCTTCCACACATTGGGCACCTTTGAGGGACGCCGTCATAATCAACATATCCGCTCGTCACTAAGAAGTTCATATACTTTTCATATAATGAACTCGCATCTTCGCCTTGTAGTATGCTAGCCAGTATCTCTTCCATCTTCTTTATCCTCCTATCTTTATATATATAATATCATAATATATAATATATGTCAATGAATTTTTGAAAAAATGTTGACAAATTGCGTCGTTGGTGGTATACTATATTCAACCAAAGGGGAAAATAATTAAAAGGAGGAATGAAAATGTTTAATTTATTATTAGGAGCCTTATGTTGGAATGCTTTTAAGGCTACACCAGAAAGTGCTAGTAAGAGAAGACGTTATCGTTTAGCAACAAACTTTGCACGAAAATAATAAAGACCTTGCGTGGGTCTTTTTTTTGTTGCATAAAAAGTGTAAAATTGTAAAGTAATTTGCAAAAATGTAAAATCAAAACGAAAAAAGGGTCTGGGTTTCTTTATGGCTCCTTTTTAGGTGTCTTTTTATATACTATATATCTTTAAGGAAATGCACTTTTTAGCCTTTATTTATAAGGCTTTGCAGAGGGCGATGTAACTTTTTTAAGGCTCAAAAGTTACATTAAGGCATTTTGAAGTCTAAAAAGAGCATAGCGTAGGCAGTCCTAAAGCAATTTCATCTAAGCGGGTGTTAACCATAGGGAGCCATTGACCAAACGATGAAATCGTTTAGGAGAAGAGCATTTCCAAAATCTAACGATAATAGACAGCATATAGGTGTAGACAAACATAGGCATAAAGAGTCTTAAGACTAGATTTTGAAAATGTCTTCGACTCTATATACTATGGCTCCTATATAGATGTCTTTATATATAATAAGCCTTAAGACTTTAAAAGTCTACACTAATGCCTTAAGACATAAAGAGTCTGTTACTACTAACCTCCGCCCGACATTCTGCCATTACCCTCACAGAGGGCATTTTAAGCCCTTTTACGAGGTTTTATAAGGCTCAGAGGGTAATTATACTGCCCACGCTACTAAGAGCTCGTGATGAGCCCATATTCGTCACAGAGAGGCTATGCCTCTTTTTTGTTTAGGGACTATATTATTGTAAATGAGGGGGAGGGGGCGTAGACAGTATGTCACGAGTGTAAAGAGGAGGTAAGACTGGAAAGCCTTGTGTTGTCGGGGATTTTGGGATGGTGAAGGTGAATTGCGTGAGGTGGGTAATGAGCGATGACGTGAGATGTGGGGAGTGGGAGTGAAGACGACGGAGGAGGTGGGAAATGCTAAGGGGGATGTGTGAAAAGAGCAGCACACATTATAAAACAAACCCTTGTTCGCTTTCCGTTGTAAAATACCCCCGTTTTATTGCTTAAATGTACCTTTAAGCATACCACTACCAAAAAAAGCACTAAAAAAAAGCCCTTAAAACGGGCGTTCTTGTAGAACTATTTTATAATATAATATCATAATCTTTTATGATTACAAACTTATTTTCTATCATTCTACTATCATTTTTTATATTATTTATGCTTTTATATGTCGCATTTAATAAAGTCTTTATGTTTGCTTTTATACTCTTAAATAGGTTTATATTTTCTTTTTGTTCTTTTATCTTATAATCAATTATATTACTATCACTATCTTTGATTACTTCGTATAAAGTATAATATTTTATAAAATTATAGTCTTTTAAATATATACTATCATTGTTAGTTATGTCATATATTGCTAATTGTTTGTTATACTTTGCGAACTCTAAAGCCTCCATTTTATCAATTATATTAATAGATATATCTATATACATAATATTATTATCTAGCCATAGCCCTATAAACATATTGTTATTATCTTTTATTATCTCTTGTTTTTCTTTGATTGCTTGATTGATTGCTTGGTAGTCGTCGCCTTTTGCTTGAGTTTCTGCACCCTCTAAAGATACTATATAACCCTTTTTTATTTCTGCTTGTTGTAGTTCTCTTGTTAGTGTAGCCCCTTTATTCTCTACTATTTTTTTAATGTCTTCTAATCTCATTTTTTTTATATCTCCTTTATTTTCTTATTATTATTTTACCCCGTTTATTCTTTTTTATACTTCTTTTTACTCTTCGCCGTCGTCTTTTAGTAGTCTGCCGTATTTACTAATTATCAAGCCGTTAAAAGTAAATATAATTAGTAATACTACTAGAATTATAAAGCCTTTAAAATTAAAGTCGTTTACCATTGCTAAAAACATAAATATTATAGAATTAATTAAAATTAAAGTCTTTTCTAGCCACTTTTTAAGATATAACTTTTTTTTCATTTTCTTACCTCCTTTTTTTGTTTGTAGTCTTTCCCTTACTACTCTTTAATTATAGCATAAAAAAAAGTAAATTACAACCCCTTTTTTACAATTTATCAAAAAACTTTACAATTTTACAAAAAAAGCCGTTTTTTCTTTCCTTATTATATAGAAATAAAAAAAGCCGTTTACTTCCCGACTTTTCAAAAACTATGTTATAATTAAAGTGTAATAAAAAAAAGACTTTTAGGAGGTGTCAAAAAAATGTATATTAAAATAAAAATGATATATAATAATAGTGTATCACTAGAAGAGAACAAGGCGAACGGGTGTTCGTGCGAACAAGTGTTCGGGTACATTCCTAACACTGGGCGAGGTGTAGAACTCTACCTATAACAGCCGAGCCGTGGGAGAACGGGGCGAACCTATAACACGGCGACCAAAAAAGAACGGGAAAAAGTCAATTTACTTCTCTAGTAATGCAATTACTTCCCTACTTCGCAAAACTTGTGGTATAATATAATTAACAAAGGGAATAATAAAATTAGGAAGTTAAAAAAAGTTGCAAAAAAGTTATTTTACTTCCCTAGTTTAGAAAAGTTATGATATAATAGAAGTGTAAAGAGGAGAGATTACTATGAAAAAAACAAGAAATATTAAAATATTTATTAGAAAATGACAAGGACTTTTACTACGACGCAAAAAAGAATAAGTTATATATAACAACTGGACTATATGACGATATTAACCTTATTATTAAGACTTCAAAGTGTATTAGAGATATGGTTAAGACTTTGCAATATGATTATGCAATCATTAATGAAAAACTAGCATATAAACTTATAAATGGTGTTAGATTAGGTTATAAAGAATTGGAGGTATTGTAATTATGAAAAACTTTAGTAAAAACAAAAAATTAAATGGTGTATTAAATGATATATACCAAAGTTTAGAAGAGTTGGGACTAGAAGAGGTTAAAAGATACCACGACGAGTTCAAACTTCAAGGCATTAAAGACTATAACATAGTTGAGTACGGCAACCTATTAATATATTATGACGATATAAGGGACTTATACAAAAAGAACGGGTACAAAACTATTAATAAAATGAGCGACGAGCGAGTATGGGCGACATATAAAAGTCAAGTTGGTTATCTTGTTAGGTTTATGTTATGTAATTAACAAGCCTTAACGGAAAGAAATCACCCACTATAAGGTTTTTGAAAACGACGGAAAGAAATCACGAGCCGTGTCTATGGAAACAAAAGCCATAACACGAGCCGTGAGAAAGAACGGAGGAGTTATTATGGAAAGTAAATTAGAATTAGTTTATAAAGAGGTTTTTAAGAATAGTAAAATTGCACTATCAAGAAGTAGTTTTAAAAAAGATGTATTATTTATACAATTATACCTAGCACAAAGCGAAAACGAGGAAATTAACGGGTATTTTGACAACGATATGTTAGGTATAACACTAAAAGTAACGGAAAACGGCGAAAATAACTACATAATGGAAAAACTTAGTAGTAGTTATCTAACAAAGCCTACTAGCAAGTATATGGTATACGGAAGACGACAACTACCTTTTAGAAAGACACAAGGCAACGAGGACAAGATTATAACAACATTCAAAAAGTATGTGGGAAATCTACACAAGGCACTTTTAGAAGACCTAGAACAAGGCAACATTCACGAAAATCATTTAGAATTAGTAAAGGAAAAATTAAGATAAAAGAAAAGAGGTAAAATTATGAAAAGAGAAGAAATTATGGAAATAATTAAGAGTTTAGCAAGTAGTCAAGGACTATATAGTAGATTATATAGAGATTTAATGGAATTAGACGAAGACGAGTACGACGAGGTTATGACTGAATTAGAAAGCCAAAACTTCAAGGACGGGGTAGACCTTGTAATGTTTATTGAATGTTAGGAGGAAAGATTATGACTTTAAATAAGGAATATATAACACAACTTTATGACGAGATAGGAGCAGATACGAGGGAAGAGTTAGGAATTAACGACCTAGAGGACTTTATAGATTATATTAAAGCCACTATAACAAGCAATCTACAATATGACCTAGACTTGGAAATAGACGGCGAAAAATTATTTTAGGAGGTGTCAATATGACAGTAAAGCAAAAAGAATTTTTAAGAGAATTTAAGGACTTATTATTAAAATATAATGCAGATATAGGGTGGACTTGTGCAGATTGTAGCGACACTTACGGACTATATGACGACCATTTGTATATTAGTATGTTCGGGCAAGAAGACATTGACCTATATAGTAATAGTATAGACTATAACGACCTAGACGAACTATACAAAAGAGCAGAAATGGAAATAAACGAAAAATTGGCACAAAAAGAAAGTAAATAATATTAATTTACTTCCCGAATTTGGAAAACTTATGATATAATTAAGGTGTAAAGAGGAGGAAAAGATTATGGAAATAAGAAAAATTAAATGTAAAAGTGGAAAAGAATATAATATTGTAAATGAAAGTTGGGAAACTAGCAACTCTTGGGGACATAAAAGCACATTAATTGCACCTTGGGGAGAAGTAGAAAGCCATAAAGTTAGGTATTATAATAGAACTTGGGAAAGTTATACTTATCAATCTTGTATGGGACAATTACTAGCAAATATTTTAGAAGGCAATCAAAAGTCTTACATAACAGACTACAAAGAAAAGAACGGCATATCAAGACTACTAGCCGATAAAAAAGCAGAAATTATTAAAGAATGGGAACAAAGAGAATATATACAAGATTTAATGGGAATTAAGGAAAGAATAAACACTAGAAGTTTTGATTAATGAGGTGTAAATATGAAATCAAGAAAATATAGAGCCTTTTGGGACGACGGACACGATACGGGCGAATTTGAGTATTATTCAAGCCATAGGAATTATAGCAAGGGTAATATGGAAGATATGAAAAGCGAGTATATAAAAAAATATGGTTATAGGGAATATAGGGCAGTTATTAAATTTAGTTTTGGTTATTTACTAGAAGATTAGGAGGTAATAGTATGGTAAATGTTTATGATAACGGCGAAATGTGTTTAGGAGAAGTCAAGAAAATTATAGAGTACTTCAATACGAGTGGAGCAGATATAGAAGAGTACGAGGACTTATTAGAAGAACTAAAAAAAATGAATGACGACGACATAGTAGCCATTAACTACGACCACGGAATGGGTTATAGTATGGACTGGTGGACTAAAGACGATAAAGTCAATTAGGAGGTAATTATGAATATATCAAACGAGGAGTTGGAGTTATTACTAGAAATAGAGAACTATTTATGGAATAATGCAAAAGATATTAATATATATTTAAGACTTCATAATTTGAATAGTAGACTTTTACAAGCAAAAGCAATAAGGAATGAAAGAGCCAAAAATAGAGTGGCAACTAAAAGACAATATAATAAAATGTATGCTAGAAGTAAAAAGGAAATATTACAACACGAAAGAGCCAAAGGAAAGAATAAGGAGGTATAATTATGAATGTAAAGGAATTATCAAGGGAGCAATTAATAGAACTAAAAACTAGGTTTTATATGGAAAATAACGAGGGTGTATCTTGGGGCGAACTTGCAAATATAGACGAATTAGTGAGCGACGAGGAAGTGTTTAATGAGTACGACGGCATAATATTTTGTAATGACGACTTCTTTTGTACGAGTGGTAAAGAAGACTAGGAGGTAATTATGTATAATATAGATTATGATAAATTAGGAGTGTATATAGGCAGAAAAGCCACTGAATATTTTAATAGGTATTATAGTGAAAATATAGCCGATTATGAAGACGAAATAATTAATGCTAATGAATTATACGACGAGGTAAAAGATTGTTATAAATGCAGTATAGAATTGGCAGAGGTTGGAAAGCCACCACTAATAATTGAGTACTATTGCAGATATACTTTTGACGACAACGACAACATAGTTGATATAAAATATTTTATTGAAGATTTGACCTTTAATTTTGCATAATACTTCCCTACTTGAAAAATCTTATGTTATAATATAAGTGTAAAGACAAAGGAGGACTATATATGAATAGAGAAGAAATAAGAGAACAAGAGCAATCATTAAGAAGACTAGAAACATTAACTAAAGAGCAAGAATTAGAACTAGAAGAGTTAAGTTTAAGAAGTATGATTATGAGTTGCTTGGTATATGGAGAAGATATTTTTACAAGTGTTTGTATTAATGCTTGTAGCGAATATTATCATAGACCTTATGCAGACAAATATATAGACATATTAGGTTATGATAGAGTTATGAGAGTATATAACGACCAAAAACATTATTTTGACACAAAGTGCAAAGTAAACAAAGGAGTATATACCGATAGCGAGGGTGTAACATATAATAGTTTAGTTGAGGAGGTATAATTATGAGTGTTGAAAAAATAAAATGTATAACAAGAAAGCCAAAAGAGGGTAAAATATTTATAACAAGTGCTTGTAGTAATGTACGACCACTAACATATAGTAGGTGGGAGTTTAGAGCAGACGAACAAGATTATCACGAAAAAGAATTAAGACTTTTACGAGGAATTAATGGTGGAGGTTTAGTTTTAAATGATAGTTGTTATGATTGGAATTATGCTTTATATAAGACAAATGCAGATATAAGGGCAAAATATAGAGATTATGACCTTTACGAATTGTCTACTATGAAATATACAACTTATTGTTTAGGAGAGCCATTTGATAGTATGAGTGTACCTATAACACAAGACGACCTAAAGAACGGCGATTATGTGTTGGAGTGGAAGAGTAAAGACGGCAAGACGGAATTATATTATAGTGCAGAAGAATATAACAAAGAATTAGCAAGAACACACGAAGTACTAGAAAAATATTATGAGTTATTTATGCAGTTTTTAGAAGAAAAACACGACGGTAAGTATTATTTATATAGTAAAACTTATGGAAATGTTGTACCAAAAGGCACACAAGGTAGTTTTTATTATAATGTGTTTGAGGGAAATATGAAAATATATGATAACTACAAACAAGCATATTGTATGAAAGAAACAATAGGTAGAGATGTGGAAGTAAGAGCCGTACCTAGAAGAGAATATAAGCCTACAAACGAACAAGTAGCAGAGAGCAAAAAGAGAATGGAATTACTAGGCATAGAGCCACGATTTAGCGATAAATTGTATATGAGTGATAGATACTACATAAGAGAAGTAAAAGATAGCGAAATGGACTTAATAAAAGCCATAAATAACTTTGAAAAAGATTATAATGCTTATGTATATCATATTATATATACAAAGAGTAATTTTGGAAATCTATATAATATGCTTTATGTTAGCAATCATACCGAAGAATGGAAAGCCGATAGAAAAGACCTACAAAGCAAAGAATGTTATGCTTATGTGTATAATAAAAGCGACGAAGTATGTAGCGAAATAGGTTTAATTGGAATTGAAAAAGCAGATACTAATTTACTTACTAGAACTTTCTAATTACTTCCCTACTTACTAAATTGTATGGTATAATTAATATGTAATGGAGGAAATGTTATGATAATGGAAATAAGAAGTGTAAACACACTAAAATTATTAGATAGCAAGGAAATAAAAAGCAGAAGAGAATATAAAAGGACTTGCAAAAGACTAACAAAGTTAGTTAAAAGACATAATAAAATTAACAAAGAAAATACGGAGTTCTTGGTTAGAATAAAAGAAAATTCCTTTGTTGTTAAAGATAACGATTATGGTTATGTTGTAGGACTAAAGGAAAGCGAAAGCCGTTGGTTATAAAAAAAACAAAACTCTTATGAGTTTTGTGAATAATATCTTTAATATATTTTAAATAAGTTAATATCATAAATATCATTAAATGGTTCAAGAGTTTTCATTAAAAAATTATATTTATTGTTTATTCCTTATTGTTTATTCTTTATTAGTTTTTTAAAGGTGTTATTCACAAAGCCCACGAGGGCGACCTATTTTGTAGGTTTTATGAGTAGTATTGTTGTAGTCTTTCCTAATCTTTTACAATACTATTCCTAAAGCCTATAAGGTAGAAAATATTAAAGGGAGGAGCAAAAACAAAATGATTAAAGAAATCAAAGTAAAAACAAATGTGGTAATAGTGAATAAGCACCACGAACAAGGTTATGGAAATAAGGAGGGAGTTATGATTATTGAAAAAGATAATGGAGATAAACATATACTTGACCTTGAAAGTAATACCGATATATCAAAGAGTGATTATCTTGATATTGTAGATACTGAAAAAACAAAAGAAAATGTTTTATTTAAAAACATAATGTTTGATACTGAAAAGTTAGAAAAATTAGCCAAAGGAGGTAAATAATATGACAACTTTAAATGAGCCATATAGTATTGTAATTGATAGCAATATGAATATTTACAAAATTAAAGAAAAGAAAATGATAGAGTGTTTTGATAAACTAATTGCACCATTAGACATTTATAGTCAAGTTGGCAACGAAACGGAAGAAGAATTAGTACACGAATTAGGTTTAGATTATATAAAGGCACTTGAAGATGGTTTAATGAATGCACTTGACGAGTTATCACACAAATCAAAAAAATTAAATGAAAGTTTTGATTATTATGATAAATTAAGAGAATTAACTAATTTTAGCAATTCACGAGCATTGGACTTTTTAGATATGTATAGCGATAATGAGGAGGAATAAAATGGACGAATTAGTAAGAAAAATGAAAATACAAATCACTATATTATGTGGTTTGTTGATATGTTTAGTACTTATTGGTTGCTATTGGTTTGCTATGTATATTTTTGACATACAAGCCGAAAATGGAGAGTTAAAAGAGCAAAATAAATGTTATCAAACACTATATAATGAAGATATTATTGGTGTTGGTTGTGATAAATATTTTCAAAATGATAGTTGGTATATAGAATATAAAAAGGAGGTAGCAGATAATGAATAAGGAGCAATTAATGAATAATTTATATGACATTATAGCAGAACATATTGACGAATTAGATTATGAGGACGGAGCAAATATTTATTTGACCGATAAAAACGAAATACATATTGAATTAAATGATAGCGAACAAGTGTTTGTATTAAATGTAAAGGAGGAAAAATAATGAACACACAATTAACTATGCAAAGCATATTAGAGGTGGCACTAAAATTAGAAGAACAAGGACTAGATTTATCTAAAATAAAGGTGTTTTTAGGGAACGACGACGAATTAAATGGAGTACATAATGCTTGGTATTGTGAACTTGTTGAAAACGACGGCGAAGAAGAAAACACTATGATAGTAGATTTAATTAATGAGAATATTGGTAGTAGTGTTAAAGAAAATGAGAAGTTTATCTTAATTAGTTAAAATTACTTCCCTACTTTTTAAATTGTATGTTATAATATAAGTGTAAAGAGGAGGAAGAAGTATGAAAAAATATGAGATATGTATTGAAAGTTATTATTCTAATAATAGTGATTTTAAAGAATATGACAATTATACATTTGAGAGTAATAATATAGAAAGTGCTAGAGAGTATGCTAAAAATGTATTAACAACTTGGAATAAAGAAAGTAAAGGTGTTATTTATAATATGTTTGATTTGTGGGAGTTGAAATTATGAACGAAAAATTGATAAGATTAAGTAAGGAAAGTATAAAAGAATTAGAAGATATTGGACTAGGAGAAATGATACCAAAAAATCTTAATTTTACAATTAACTATAAGGCAAAGAATAGACTAGGACAATGTGTTGATAAAAGAGATATTAACATATCTAGTTGGTTATTAGAAATAGGTTTAGACCACGACATTAAAAACACAATAATACACGAAATATTACATACATTTAAAGATACGATAGGACATAAGGCAAAGTGGCAATATTATGCAAGATATGTAAATAATAGAACCGATTATAATATCACAAGAACAACGAGCATTGACAATATTTATGCAAGAGCGAATGAGGTTAGACCTACAAGCGACCACCGAGAAAGTTCTTATAAGTACAAAATAGTTTGTGAAAAATGTGGATGTGAATGGTATAGATATAGAATGACAAGAGAGGTATTTCTATCTTATAAACACAACACTAGAGTTCATAGAAATTGTGGTTGTCGTAATTTTAAGGTAATAGATATTAAGGAGAATAAAGAATTATTATAAGGAGGAGTATTATGGTAAATTATATAAAGGAGTATTTTAAGACCGAGGAACACGACCTAACAAGTTTAATTGGCAGTAGTTCTACAAACGGCGACGATAAAATAAAAGAAATCAAAAGACAAATAAACAAATTGCAAAAAGATTTAGAATTAAAGACCGACGAATTACACAAAGAAGTGGAAAATGTTTATACAAATAATTTTGTACCACTTTCAAGTAAGGTAGTTGTTAAGTATGACGGCAGAACAAGTGGAACATACTTTGACATAGCAACTGGTTTAGCACTTGACGAATTACAAGGCGACGAAGTGGTGTATACAATCTATAATAAAAGCGATACACTTTGTGTTGTGGTTGGTTATAGTTTTCAATTAGCAAGTATTGTTATAAAAAAATATAAATATAATATCAATAGAGATAATACTAGAATTAACTTGAAGTTATTAGAAGAAAATATAATTAGTTTTTTTGAGAATAAACAAGCCGTATTTGTAGCAGAAAAAGAAGAAACTACAACTAGAGATAGTATTGATTGGAATGTAGCACATTCTCTTCAAAGAGTAGATAGTAAAGAGTTTATCAATACATTATTTGGTGTAAACTATGAGGGCAACCTTGACCTAGAAGAATTAAGAAGAAGATATGCAGTAAATAAGTCTTTTGAAATAATTTTAAAAACTTCTCCAAAAGAAATAGTAGACGATTTATTGAAATTAGAAGTAGATAAGCCACTACCTATTAATAAAATCATAGGTGTATCACAAGAAACATACAACAAAGCCGTTGAACGAGGAGATATTAAAATGTTGTTTGACAATAGAAAGTTTATTAGTGGAGGAAACAACGAAAAATATAATCTACATAAGACTGAAACTGAATGGTTTGAACTTATTGACGAAATGAAACATTATGAAGAAGATTTAAGATTTTATAATATAGAGTTTTATAGAAGTGGTTATTATTATGGTAGAAATGATAGTCTTTTAGCCACTATATTAAATAGTTATACAAACGAGCAAGTGTTTAAAGATAATTACTCTTTTGGTAAGTTCGCAAATTATGTAATTAATGAAACAATCAATCAAGGGTATGATAGCATTAGCGACTTCGTGGTTGAATTAAGAGATTATCTTAATATGTGTACTACGGACAATATTAAGCCTACATTATATTCTAGTTATTTAAAACAAACACACGACATTACTAGTAGAAATCATAAAGTAATAGTGGAAAAGGAAAAAGAAGAAACATTCACAAGCAGATACAAAGATTTTAAAGAGTATAAGGGTAAAATGTACTATGTAGTAGCACCAAAGAATAGCGACGACCTTAAGAAAGAGGGAGATAGACTTAATCATTGTGTAGCAAGTTATATTAAGAGAGTTATTGACGGGGAATGTTTAATATACTTCTTAAGAACAAATAAAGAAGAAAGTTTAATTACTTTTGAGGTAAGACATAATACGATAGTACAAGTTAGAGGACTACATAATAGAAAGCCTACTGAAAAAGAACAACAAGCATTAAGAGATTTTGCAAAATGTAGAAAAATGGAGGTAAACTTTTAATATGAGTAGTTTAAGGGTAATTGAAGACAAGTTAAATGATTTAGATTATGATTTTGAAAATTGCAAGAATGAGAGCGAATATAAAGAAATATGCGACAAAGTTCTCACTCTTGCGAATGAACTTGTTGAAAAGTTAGATAATCATTATAGTAAGTTAAATGATATTGACGAGTATATAAGTGATTATATAGACAATAGTATTGATTATGAAGATTTAAAGTTCTATCTAAAAAGAGATAATATGTTTACGAGGGAATTAGAGGACTGGTTGGAAAATTATATGAGATACTATAATAAAAAAGAAACAATAAATGTTTGGGAGGAATAATTATGGAAGAGAAATTAAAAGATATTTTAAGAAGTTCATTTATGCAGAACTTTTATATGGAAAGAGTGGCAACCGACTTAATGGACTTGGTTGAAGAAATTGATATGACTGGAGAGGTATTAGAAAATTATATGACCGAGGAGTTCAATGATAATTTTACATACGGAGAACTCTACGACCTTTTCAAAAATCAAATGAATAAAGCAGATTTAGAAAGTTTATTAGAGAGTATGGGACACGATTTTGTTGACCTAGACGAATTAAGTGAGGAAGAAAAAGAAAAATATTATTAAATATCATTTTACTTCCCTACTATGTGATTTATATGATATAATTAATATGTAAGAGAAAAGGAAAAAATTATGAGAATTATAAGAAATGAAAAAGAAATATTAGAAAACTACTTCACTATATTTGAAAATGAAAGTGGTTATGAGTTAGAAACTTGGACTAACGAGGGAGTTGATATGATTATCACTATTGAAAAGAACGGAGGTACTCTACTAGAACAACTAAAAGAGTATGTAAATAATTTTGATATAGATAGTGAAATAGATATGTATAGAGAAAATGAAGAATATAGAAATAACTTTACAATCAAAGAAAGCATAGAAGATTTTGAAGATTATATTAGTTATGTAAAAGACTTAATTGAAGAATTAGAAACTAACAAAGAGAATGAGGAGTTTTTAGAAGAGTTGCTTGACGACGAAGATATGGAAGACGACGAAGATTATAAGCCTTTAGAAACATTAACTGGAGTTGGTGTAAATGATACTGAAAAAGGTTTAAAAATCATATTAGTTGGGTATAATAATAATGTACTAGGAGAGTACGAAATAGAAATGAATATTAAAGGGTATAAAGAAATAGAACTATTTAATGTTTGTTATGAAATATCAAAGAACATTAAAGACTTATATTATAATGTTGGCAGAGTGCTTACAAAAGAAGAAGTTTTAAATGTAGTTAGAGGAGTAATGGTAAAATAGCCATTATTCCCTATCTTGTAATAAGGAGGAATGAATATGAAATTGATTGATATGGTTATTAATGATATACCAAAGGTTGGTATTGAAACATACGATACGAGCGAAATTAATTATGTAGCAGATAGTCGTATATTATTAGATAATTTAAGAGATTTTGAAGTAGACATACCTACTGAAATCTATAAAAAATATGAAAAAGACTATGGAAATGGTGTACTACAATATATGGAACAATTAACTGGTGTTTCAATGTACGACTTTACTGGGTGTAATACATATAATTATGGTGGCAGAATAATGCACGACTTTGAGTACAAGACTTACACAATGGAAGACGACACACACTATGTAGCCCTACAAGTACATAGAGGAGGAGATATTCGTTGCAATTATACCGATTTTGTATTATTCAAGTTTGATAGTGTAGAAGAATGGTTTACGACTATTGAAGATATTACAAGAGAACAATGTGGTGGTTGCAGAGAAGTAAATGGTAAACACTACTATTATGATATGAGTATTTTTGAAGAATGTTTAGAGGTATATTGTGAAGAAACACAAGAACAATTTGATATTTATGCTTATGACGACGATAGTTTTGATAGTGCAATTAGGAATAAAGAGGAGGAATAGATATGTTTAAAGAACAATTTAAGAATATTGACCTAGAAAAATTAAGTGGTGGCGAAGATTTAGAATTGTTAAAAGAGTTTTGCAACTTTTATGAGTGGCAACCCGTAGATACTGGTACTGGTTTTAATATATTAGACCTACAATTAAATAGACTTGTAGAAGACGAAGACTACAAAACATTTAGTGAGTTGGTAAATAGAATTGTGGGTAGAGCCATAGATTATTTTAGGGACGAACACGAGTGGCAAGACGACGAAGACGAGTTAAATTATGGTTATGGACTTTATAATATAGCCATAAGACACAAAGACGGCACAAAATGGGAAGAAGACTGGTTAGCAGATTTTCATAATGAACTAGAAAGTTTGAAAAAAGATTTAAAAATTGCATAATTACTTCCCTACTTTACGATTTATGTGATATAATTAAAGTGTAAAGAGGAGAAAATACAAATGATTGAAGAATTAATAGAATATATCTTTATATTAGAAAGCGAAGTTGACTTCTTAAGAGAGGAATTGAGAAAAGAAAAGAAGAAAATGAGCGATAAGATAAATAAAGATTATGAAGACAATAGAAATATGGTGGCAAATATATTTAAGGAGGTAGTTAAAAATGACCCCAAAAGAAAAACTACAAATGATAGAAGATAAAGTAAAATTACTTAATGATAATGTATTAAAACATAAAAAGTGGAAAATTGCTTATGTAAACAAAGGTTCTAACAACTATTGTTTAACGATTGTGCTTAACAAAAAAGAATTGTTTTGTGGCAAGTTTGATACTTATGGTAGTGTATTAAGTTGTTTAGAATTAATGGAGTTTATGTTTAGCAGAGCATTGAATGAATTGAAGAAATAGGGAGGAATAGATATGAGATATACTTATGAAGACTTTGATAACTACACATTAGAAGAAAGTTTAGAGATATTGAAAAAGGAAACTAAAACAAGAAATATAGACGCAGAAGATTTAATTGTAGATATTGAAGACGAATTAAAAAATCAAGACGAAAGTGTAGCAAAATGTAATGAATTGATACAAGAAATAGTTGATAAACTTAATCAAGAATATGCTACAAAGTGTCCTTTATGTGGCGAGGAATTGAATTATAAAGAGTATAATGGTACACACATTTATTATTGTGAGCCTTGTCCGTTCATAGGTTTTGAATATGTAGACCATAAAGACCTAGAAAATTTAACAAAGTGGTTGGAGGAGAAGTAGTATGAAAGAGAAATTAATTGATAGATTATATGATTTTTGGAAAAGTTATACTGAATGCTATAATCTTGACAACAAAGATTTAAAAGAAAATATTACACAAGCCGTAAATAAAGGCGAACAAGGAGCAGAAGAACTTTTAGATTGGTGTAGAAGTGAGTTTGAATATTTCCAAAATAATATGTATATTGAAATGGAAGAAGACTTAAATAGAGTTTGGGACATTTGTAATTGGTATTTAGATTATACACAAGATAATAAAATGACTGAAAAAGATTTATTAGAATTAATAGAAAACTATTAGGAGGTAATAATATGAAAGTAAAAAGTAATAATGGAGGGTATTGTCCTTTTTGTGGAGAAAGTAATTTAGAATATGGAGCAGTTATATTTGAGGGAGAAATGTGTTATTTCCCTTGGAAATGCTTAACTTGTAAACACGAGGGAGAAGAATGGTACTCTTTAGAGTTTATAGGACATAATGTTATAGACGAAGACGGAAACAATATAGAACTTGACGATAGTATGATTGAGGAGGAATAGATATGTTTAATTGTTGTATTTGGGACATTAAAGATTTAGCAGATAACAAAGTAATAATTGATTTAGAAATTAGCAAAGACGATAATGTTGTTGATAACTACGAGTTTGAATTAGACCTAAATAAAATGGGGCTAAAACAAGACGACGAGTTCGCAGTAGAATTATACAAGGACATAAGAAGATTTATTAACAAGTACTACGAAGAAAACAATAAGATACCTACGAGCGAAGAAATCAAAAAGGCAGTTGAAGTAGATTGGTTAGAAACTAAATTATGGATTGAATTATAGGAGGAAATTATGTATTTATTATATGAAAGTTATACCGACGAGTGTAGAAACTTGAAAGATTTATTAGTAAACACTAAATTAATAGCACTATATAACAACAAAGAACAAGCAGTTACGGAATATAACAACTATTTGGAAAGAACTATAACACAAAGCGACGGCGAGTACGACTGGTTCATACAAGAAGTTGAATTAGATTTATTAGAAAATAAAAATATACTTGGTGCTTGTAGAGTTTATAACGAGGGCATTGAGATATATGACGATTATTATATGATAGTTTTAGAAAAGATTGAGGAGGAGATTAAGAATGACTGATAAAGAGATATTAGCAGAACTAAAAAGAAGTTATGAATGTTTAAGAGATATAAGAGAAAATGGTTGTGTAGACCATTGTTCGGGACAAATGAGAGAAAACATTAGCAAATTAGATAATGCTTTGAGCGACATTGAAGATATGTATTATGACTTCTATAACACATTAGATAAAGAAGATTTGAGAGTACAACAATTAGAAAGAAAGACCGACGGAGATAAGGTTTATATAAGCCGTTGTGTTGACGGAGGTTACGAAGTTGGTAAAGATTTAAGTTGTATGACTTGCTTTGACCTAGAATATTTTTGGTACGAAGACGAAGATTTTATAACTGAATAAGGAGGAATTATGAAAGAATTAAAACAATTAGTAGAAGATATTGTAGAATATACAAGAACTTGGAGTTTAACTGAAACTGAATGGTATTGGGCTATTGATTGTGTAAGAAAGCCCGACAATATTAAAGATAAAAATATTACTTGGGAAGAGTTTGAAACGGCAATTAGAGAAGAAATATTATATGATTTAGTATATTATGGAGGTTGTGGTTTATTAAATCAAATGGAAAACGATTTATGCAACTACGAAACTGATTATTTGGCTTTTCAAAACGCAAGTAAAGAATTGGAAAGAAAGGTTCAAAAATACTTTAAGGACTTTAAATTAGAAAGATACGACGAAAACGGAAATTTACTATAAGTGTAAAGAGAAAGGAAGATTAAAATGGAAGATACAAGAAAATATTTTGATTATAAATTAGCATATGACGGCTACAAAAAAGTAAAAGAATTACTTGATAAAGGTGGCATACAAGCAATAATTGATAATGACGAATTTGATGTGAGTTGTGGTGCTACTATTGAAGATTGGAAAGAAAATGGTTATATACCTATAAATGCTTTTGGTTATAATGCTACTATTTTTATAAATGATAGAAACTTTGATACTAACAACAAAGAAAATGATTGGTATGTAAGTGGAGAAGTTGACATTTATAGTTATGGTGGTGGCGACGATACTATTTACATTAATCATATTAGCGACATAAAAGATAGAATAATGAACTTAATAAATTATGCTAAAATCAATAACTATACATTAAATGACCTATATGCAGAATATGATAGTTTAGTAAGTGTAGTAAAAGAACTTAACGAAAACGAGGAATAAAATGGAAAGAATGTTTTTGAAAGATTTAGTAGATAGTAACGGAGATAGAATAGTACATTATACAAAATGCAAAGACGGAAATAAATATGTAAGTGTGTTTAATTATAGTGCAAAATATGGTGGAACATTTGATAGTTTTAAATATTATAATGATTATGTTATAGAGTTAGGAGGAAGAGCAAATGAAAAATAAAGTATTTGATAAAATGAAAGAATATGGTTGGAACTTGGGAGATAATACAAGCGAAGATTTTAATAGGGTGTATGATTATCATTATGATAATCTTGATAAGTGGTATAATTATATTAGTGGAGAAGGTTATGATTATACTATGCAAGATATAAGTAAAAGCGAATTTAGTGATTTTGTAGATTTTATGAGCGACTTTTTAAGAGCCTTTAATGAAATTAATAACAAGAAATCTAAAGAAGATAAGATTAGAGAATATATATTAAGTAGAAATATTCAATATGATTTAGTTGGAGAAGACCTACTAGAAATCTTGAATGAGGAGGAATAACTTATGTATACTACTTGTAGATTAAAATGGGTTGACGACGATACTGAGTTCGTAGGAACAATTAAAGCATTTGATTGTAGTGATAGCGAAAAAGAAGACGAATGTATTTTCTTCTATGGGCTTTCAAAAGACGATATAGAAGAATGTATTAAAAATGAAGATATAATGGAAAACGAGTGGCAAATATTAGAAATAATAAGTGTTGACGATAGTATTTAGGAGGAAATTATGAGATTTGAAAAGAAAGTAGCAGATAAAATATGCGAATTATATAACGAAGTTGGAGATATAAGTATGTTGAATTATCTTTATGAACTTAATTTGAATGACACTAAAGCAAGAAGTATGCTTAATAATATGATTGAACTTAATGATAAAATGTTAGATACTGATATGTATTTTGATTATAGAAGAGAGTTCTTAAGTTATTTAGGCTTTGATTGGGACGACGAAAATATGTTAGTATATACTAAAGATTATAAAGTTAGTAATTATGCAGATACATATTATTATAGTGTGTTTGTGTTAGGCAGAGATTTACTAAAAGGTATACTTCCTTATGAAGACGACCTAGCATACGAGTTTTGTAAGAAAGTGGCAACTGACTTTGAAGAAAGCAATTATAATAATAGTTCAAAAGGCTTATACGAATGTTTAGAAGAATATGTAAAAGATAAGTTTTATTTAAAGAATGGAAAGATAACTTGGAAAGGGGAAGATATAAAATGATAAGCATTCACAAAGGGTTAGAAGATTTTAACGAATTAAGAACTACTATAAAAGGTGTAAAAGATATAAATACACTAGTAGAATTAATTTATGATAACCCTAGATATAATATTACAAACGATTTAAGAGATACTAGAGGTGTTATAGATATAAATTATAAAAGCATTTGTGCTACTATACAACAAAAAGAAGATAGTTTAGTAGTATTAGGAGATGTGGAAGTTTGGGACAACGACGGAAGTTTAGACTTTGTGTTAGTGAATATGTATAATTATGTTAAATATAACACGGGCATTAATGAAGACGGTGAAGTTTATGTAAACTCTTCCCACCCATACGACGAACAAGAATATTACTATGCAGTAGGAAATAACATTTATAGAAATGGTAAGTTTATAGAAAAAATAAAAGAAAGCGAAGACCATTATATTGATGGCATTGACGAAATAATTTTGAGATTAATGGAATTAAATAGACCATTAAAGTCAATTATGTGTTATAATTAAGGAGGGAATTATGAAGACATTTATAATGTGGTTATTAGACGGAAAAGCAATTACTCTAAAAGGAGAAACATACGAAGATTTAATGTGCGAAATTGATAATACTTTAGATATTTTTAAAGAAAATGTAGCATATTATTTAGGAGCAGACGACGATAGTATTATTAAAGAAATGAAAGAGCAAGAAATTAATTTTGAGGAGGAATGATTATGAATATAGAAGATTATAGAGCAGTTAGAATTAATGATTGTGAGGACGAAAATGTAAGTTATGGTGTGATTATGTTAAATAACAAACATACTATAAAGGAATTTCAACAAGCAATTAACGAAGTAAAGAATAAATATTTTGACGAGGGAGAACTAGATTGGCAAGTTGACGATATATTAGCAGACGAAAGATTAAATGAATTTGACTGGTTTGAGATACCTTGTGATTGTTATGACTATGTGGAGGTGTAAAGAGAATGAAAGAAAGCAAAATTAAGGAAAGAATAAAGGAAATTAAAAAGCAATTAAAATATATTGAAGAAAGAGATAAAGTTTGTTGCACTTTTGGTTGCAAAGGCGAAAAGGAAGAACTATTAGCAGAGTTGGAAGAACTAGAGAATATGGAGGAAGAATAATTATGAAAGAATTATATAAGGAAGTGTGTGATTATATAACAAGCCACAATGGAGTGAGCAACAATTTATATAACGGAATATTGTTAGAGGTTTATGAAGAATATGCTTACAATTATCTTGAAAGTGAAACAAATGAGGGAAACAATGGAAACAAAATGACACTACAAGATTTGGAAGAGATTGCAGACGATATTATTAACAACGAATATTTTGGGGAAATGTTAACCGACATTATTAGAATAACAACGACGAATTTTTTAGGAGAATAATATGGCAGTAGACAAGGAGGGACAAAAAATGTCATTAAAAAATAATTTTAGCGAAAGATTAAAGTTCTTATATGACAATGATGAAGATAGAAAAGAATTAGATATTAAAGGAGATACTTTTAATAAATATATAAGAGGTGAAAGGTTTCCTAAATTGGACATTCTTGAAAAAATTAAAAATCATTATAAAGTACCTTATTCATATTTATTTGGAGAATATGATAATAAAGATTTAGATACATTAGAAATTAGTGATAAACTTGGTCTTTCTAACAAATCTATAACTAAATTAGCAAAAATTAGATTTGAAAAAGATATTCAAGACAGAGAGTTTATGATATATGCTTTAAATGAGATAATAGAAAATATTGATTTGTTGGAATTTGGGAAACTTTTATTAATTCCTAATAAAGATAATAAATACATTAAATCAAAATATGAGTATTATTCTAACTATATTAATCATTGCCAAAATGAAAAAGAAGAAGAATACAATGATTTTCTCTTAAATAAACGATTGTTTCAAATGTTTGAAAATATTAGAAATTCGCAAGAATGTGCGAAAATATTTATTGATTATATTGATAGAGAGAAAAGTTATAAAAGTAAAGAAAAAGGAGGAGAGTAATATGGAAACAAATAAAGTAATTAAGTTAGGGAAAGAAGTTTATCTTACTGACCCTTGTTATGATATAACAACTTGGTGTCAACAATTATTAAAGAAAGTTAAAAGTGGAAATTGGGTTGTTGATTATGAATATAACGAGTTTGAAGACGGAATGGAACAACAAGTAATATTAAGTGTAGCACACGAAGATTATGGTATGACTATCTTTAATGATTATGACGAAGTGATAGATAGTGCGTCTTTAGGAGTTGATAGTGGCACTATTGGAATATTTGATAAAGATTATTATGAAAAATATCATTTTGAAAACAAGATAGACGAAGATTGGTATGACAAAAATATTTGTGATTTTACTAAAACTTTAAGAAGAGGTGCTAACATAACTGACGACAATGGTGTATGGGTAAATACAAGTTATGGCGACGGAGAATATGTAGCAGAACTTTATATGAAAGACGGAGAAATTTGTGGTATAGAAATCACTTGTTAGGAGGTAAAAAATGGTAAACGAGAAGTTGACTAAAAGTTTTCTAGCAAAGGCAATGGGTATATCAAGACCTACCCTAGATAAATATTTAAAAGAGGGCTTTCCAAAAATGGAAAGTGAACAAACAATATTAAATGCTAGAAAAATAGAATTGGGTCGTCGTAAAATAGAAGTAGAGAATAGAATAAGATTATGTAACTACGACCTAGAAAAACTAAATGACGAATTAATATATATTAACAAAGAATTAGAAAGTGTAGAGGAGGGAAAATAATGTTAGATTTATTAATTATGTGGGGTTTAAGTGGACTATTAAGTGGAATAGTAAAGGACGACGACGAAGACGAGAGAGGAAATTAACTTATGAATAACACCGATTTTATAAAGAAATATGGAAAGTTTGAGTTTTATGAAATGTGTAAAGATATTTCACAAGACTTGGCTATTGCAAAAGCAATGAAAAAAATTGGGGGTTATAAGGTAAGTAATAATAAAAAGAGAGTTAAATTTTATAGGAAAGACAAAGATAGTGTATATGTAGATTTTGCTACAATATTCACACTAGGAATAGATAGACTAAATAATTATATAGAGGGGAAATAGTATGAAAAAAGTAGAGTTATGGGGTTATACAATTTTTGAAAATGGTAAGATTATAGGCTTAAGTGGAAAAGAGTTAAATAAGAATAAGCAAATCTCTATAAAATGGGGAAAACAAAAGAAGAAAAGAATAGTAAATTATGCCCGTTTTGTATATTATGCTTTCAATTTTAAAAACTTTAATTTCAATGATAGAACTATAATTATTCAACATATTAACGGAGAAGAAAAAGATTGTAGTATTAACAATTTAAGACCTTTTAAAATCAAAATGATTAAGCACGGCGAAAATAGTAGTTCGGCTAAATTAACTGATAAAGAGGTAGAAGAAATTAAAGAAATATACCTACAATCAAAAGAAAATAGATTGCAAAAGAATGACCCTACAACTAAAATTAGTTATCGTAAATTGGCAGAAATGTATGGAGTTAGCCACACAACGATTGAGGGTATTATTAAAGGCGAATTTAGAAATAAAGATAATTATAAGATAAAATAGGAGGGAACTTATGTTAGAGGAAGAAAATGCTTATTTTAGGGGTATTGTAAAGGACGCAGTTGAAGAACTGGAAGACAAAGGAAGTACTTATGTGTTCTTTCAAGAGCAAGTTGATGCAGTAAAACAAATAATAAATAAAGAGATTAAGGTTAGTTTTGACGGAACTTTCTATAAAATTGTATTGATTAAGGAGGAAAAATAATGTTAAGAGTAAGAAATTATAACATTAAAGAAATGAATATAAGGAGTTATTCAAATAATAACACGGCACTAGAATTAGTATGCGAAGACGGTACACCATTGGCTATTATAACAGTCAATCTTGGGGACTTATTAGAAAGAAATATGGCTTATATTGACACTAATAATTGTTCTTGGGCTGAAGACTTTTTAGTAGACAATGATTTTGGACTACCGACGGGAGAATACAAAGCTAGTGGTTTTTGCATTTATCCCTTATATCAATTAGATTTAGAGAAAATTAGCAAATATAACTTGACAAAGTAATAAAAATATAGTATTCTATTAATGAAGATAGAGGGAGGTGAAATAAATATGAATATGGAAATTTTACTAAAAGAATTTAAAACTTACAAGGTTGACATTGAGGGTAGAAATAGTAATAGTGTAGACTTATATATCAATCATATTAAAGAATTTTGCGAAGAAATGAATATTAAAGATTATAAAACTTTCATAAATGTAAACGCACAAATTATCAAAGACTGGCTTTCTAAACAAGCAGATAAAGGAAATGAGCCGTCTACTAGAAATAATAAACTAAGTGCAATAAAACAAATTTATTCATATCTTGAAACTGAAAAAGATATATTAGTTGATAGAAAAATTAGAAATATACCTCTTGCAAAGACACCACATAAAGAAAGAAAATATGCAGACGGAGATATAGCAGAACAAATGATTAGGATGTCTTCAAATGAAAGAGTAAGGGCAGGTATATCGGTAATGCAATGCACTGGAGTTCGTTTTAAAGAAATGATACAAATTAATTGTGCCGATATTGAAAGAGGTTTTGCAGTTGTTGAGGGTAAAGGTGGAAAGGAAAGGACTATATGGTTTACACCATCTTGTGCTAGAATATGTAAAGATTTTATTAACAATAAAAGGAAACATATTGTGGAAAGAACTGGAGTGAAGACAGACCTATTGTTTATTGGCGACGAGGGAAATGTTTTAACAAGACAAAGTTTTTCAAAAAGTTTAAAAACTTGTGCTAGTAGAATTGGTTTGTACTGGAGCGACGAAATGTCCCCACACAAATTAAGACACGGCTTTATTACTGGAAAACTTAATAAAGGAGTACCTATACAAGTTGTGAGAGATATGGCGGGGCATTCAAATATGGCTACTACAAATAATTATTCTCACTCTAAAGAGGACGCAATAAAAATGGCTATGTTAAATGAAGACGCATTTAGAAATATGGAAGAAGATTAGGAGGTATAAGAATGACAGATACAAGTTTGGAAGAATTGTCATATCAAATGGAAGAAGAAGAATTAGAACAAAACGGAGAAGAAATGGAGGAAACTAACACCTCTTTCTCTCCTATTGTTTCACAAATATTAGGTGTAGAGGAAATGTTAAAAGACATAGACGATTATTTTAATGACCTCCCTAATTTACAATCACAAGTAGATGAGGAGTTAAGCGACTTTCTACATTATATTGAAAACAATAATTTGTCGGCTAAAGAATGTGTTAAAATGATTAAGTTGATTAGACAAAAAAGATTAATAAGAAGAGGTTTGTGTAATGATTATGAAATTAAGAAGACATATAGTACACATAGAAATAAATTAGCAATAGAAACACAAAGACCATTCTTTTTAATGGAAATACGCAAAACAACAAAGAAACTTAATCAACAATATAGGTATCGTAGATTTGGTTTAGACGCAGACGATACGCAAGAACGAAAAGTACTTGCAGAAAAAGAAATAAAGAAATTATTAAAATAAAAGAGAGGAAATATTATGAGTATATTTAAAGATTTTTTTGGCGAAGGGGACGAAGACACTATACTTGAAGAGAATAAGCAGTTAAGAAAGAAAAGAAAACACGATAAGGAAGATTATAAAAAGTTAAAAGGGGAATATGATGATGTAGTTAAAAAATACATTAGTCTATTAGAAGAAAAAGGAAAAGGTTTTGACCAGTATATTTATTATCACGATTTGTATGGCGAAACTTATAATTTAACAAAGGAACAAAAGAAAGAAATAGCAGAGTTGAAAGTGGAAATTAGAGCCTTAAATGAAACTTTGGAAGAAGTACAATCAACATTATCAAAAAGAGATAAAGAGATTGAGCGACTTAAAAAGAGTGCCGAGAAACAAATAAAGGCAGATGTTAAAGAAATAATCAAAGGAGCAGAGAAGAATGAAAAAAATAAGAAATAATGTATTTGAAACCAATAGCAGTTCTACACACTCCATAACAGTTGGCGAAAATAAGAACGGGAAATATGATACGCTCCCTATAACAGTCAACCCAGATTGGTACGGGGAATTTGGTTGGGAATTTGAAACTTGGGACACAATAGAAGAAAAGTTAGCATATATGATTAGATGTCTAGTTTGCTACGACTTCAACGAAGAGAATTTGCAAGATAAAATAAAACCAATTCAAGAAAGATTGCATAATCTAGGAATTGATTTTGAATTGCCTACTTATGAAGAATACAGGAATGGTTATGTAGACCACGAAGATTGGTATCAAGAAGAAATAGAAGAAATATATAAGGACGATGATACATTATTAACTTTTCTACTAAGTGATAATTCTTATATAGAGGGTGGAAATGATAATGTATAATGAAATTACAAAAGACATACAACCTCGTAAAGATTTTTACGCAAAAGAATTAAATTTAGATAGAATGAATAAGGTATTAGAATATGTTATTAGTACCTTAACACTACAAGAAGTATTAAAAATGATTAGAGAAATCAGTTATGATATGGTTTGTTATTATGACGAAGACTTGTGTAGTAAAATATATAAAGATAAAGAATATAGTAAACTTAATCAAGAACAGGCTTGTAGACTACAACGATTATTATCTAGTGCTTGTGATTTATTCGGGCAATCAGTAATAGATAAAAGAGAATTTGATGAGGGGTATTTACATCATTGGTTAGATGGTGGAGCTATGGAAATAGAAATTAACAATTTAAAGCAAGAAATTGAAAAATTAAATCTTGAACTTGAAGAGTTAACGGAAAGAAATGAGCTATAAAAAAAATGGAAAGAAATGAGGTATAGAAATGGAAACAATTAGAAGTGGTGCTTTTGAAACAAATTCTAGTAGCACGCATAGTATAACAATATCAACATATCAAAAGCCTAGAGAGGACAATATTCCTAGGAATTTAACTAGAGATACTGGAAAGACATTTCTAGTGGCAGAGATGGGTGATTGTGGTGGCAGTGATGAAACATATGCTTGTGATACACACAGAACTGAAATAGAAAAATTAAGGTTTGTTATAAATATGATAGCAACATTGATGGATGCAGAAAATGATGACGGCATTTATTGGGACTTTAATCGTAGAGCAGAAAAAGGGTACAACGAAAAATGTTTTGAAGAAATGGTACACGATAAGTATTTTCAATGGTTAACGGAAGCAATTTTGGAAGAAACGGGTACAATGATTGAATATAAAAGACCAGAAGATATAAGCTGGTTCCCATTCTTTGATACTACTAGTGATGAAAATAATGGTATTGATGCGTTATTACACGCAGAGGACAAAGAACATTTTAAAAAGACCGTTAAGAATATAATTTTTAATAAAGATGTTATTATAGAGAATGAGGTATGCCCTTATGGAATGGAAAGGTGGTAATTATAACAGATGAAGACAATTAGATATGGAAGTTTTGAAACTAATAGTTCAAGTACACACGCAATTGTAGTGCCTAAACAAGTTGATAGCGAGAAATATGACTTATATGATAGTTTAGACCACGATTATGCGTTTGGTAGAGAAGAATGCCGTTTGTGTGATAATTGGGACGAAAAATTAGCGTATGCTTATATGATGTTGATAAATAATTATGAATGGTCGCATTATGACGATAATTGGAAACCACAAGATGCTACAAATAAAGACGAGATTGACGACTTTAAAAAGCGAGTGATTGCAATATGGAAACAATTAGAAACTAATAAAAGATACAACCCTACACCACAAGATGTATTTGATTATATTGATAGAAAGGGCGACGATGGAGATTTAACTGGCAGTGATACTTGTTTAATACTAAAAGAAAGATATGGAAACTATGTAGACCACGCAAATGGTTTAGATGGCACAGACTTTATTGAAAGATTAAAAACTGATGACGAATTTGTTAAAAGATTTATTTTTAATAGAGATAGTTATATAACAGTTGGTGGTGATGAGTTTAGGGGTTACAACATAAAAACTATTGGCTTTGAATATGACTACGACAGTGAAGGATGTTGTGTGAACGAAGACTGGGAAAAGCCACCAGCAGATTGGTTTGACAAAGACGGTCATATAAAGGATGAGTATTGGAGTAGGTATTGTAAAGAATACCCATATGATAATAGTGATTTTTGGAAGAAATTAAAAGAGTACGAAAAGAATAACGATGTTTATTTGAAAGGAAATTAATTATGGCAAGATGGAAGAAAAATAAGCAATATTATTTATCTTATAAAGCATCTCAAGAAATGCTTGTAGACCAATTAGTTGGTGTGTTAGAGATAGAAGTTGGCAATTACATATATAAGGCTTATAAAGATGAGCTGTATATAAATAAAGGGGATTATGGAGATGAATATGGTTTAGATATTTATGTTAAATCTCCCGACCTAGAAGATTATTATGATGCTGATGACCGAATGTTGTTACATCTACATCCTGAGGAGATTTTGTATGCGATACTCAATCATACAGAAATATCAAAAGATATGATTAGTGCTTATAATAAGTACAAGAAGGAGGAAATGAAAAATGAGAAAAGTAAGAAGTAATGTTTTTGAAACAAATAGTAGCAGTACACACGCACTTAGTGTTACCAAAGGAGACCATAGTGATTATTTATCACCTAGCGATACATTAGTTGTAGAGTTTATAGATACTGACGATTGTAGAGTTTTATCTACTCTAAAAGAAAAAGTATCATATTTGGTATCACAAATTATAAATAGATACAAATGGGATGTATATGATTATGACGACCTAAAAGAACAAGTGGAAAAGTCATTTGATTTTAAGCGAATTGCTGATTTTGTGATGTCAAGGTATGGAAAGAAAGTAGTGTTACCAAAAGAATATAAAATTAACAGATGGACTGATGAAGATGGTGATACATATAGTGATTTAGAAGATATAGTAAACATTAATCACCAAATAATATGTTCTAATTTAGATGAATTACTAGAAGATTTAGTAAATCACGACCGTAACTTATTAGACGAAGTATTAAGAGAAGACACCGTTATAGAGTTTGGGAGAGATTAATAATGAAAACAATAAGATATGGTACATTTGAGACCAATTCTAGTAGCACTCACGCATTAGTAATTCTATCAAAAGAAGATTATAAAGCGTGGCAAAATAATAAAAAGACATTAAATCTTCATTCTGGACAAGTGCAAGATTTAACCGATGAAGATAAAAAGATTGTAAGAAATGAAGATGGGTCTGTTGATTATGACGGACAACACTTTGAAAGCGAATATAGTTTTATGGAGAGCGATTATTATTATGTGATTGATGATGATAACGCATCGGCAGAATATATTGAGAGTTTTGCAGAAGTAGAGCAAAAAGAACTAGGTAATAATGTTATTATGAGTATTTATAGAGGAGATAGATGGTAATATGAGAACAATAAGAATAGGAACGTTTGAAACAAATAGTAGTAGCACACATTCAATAACAATGTGTATGGAGAGTGATTTCTTAAAATGGAAAAATGGTGAGATGTATTGGAATAGATGGAATGATGAATTAGTTTCTAAAGAAAAGGTGGAAGAGGGATTTCTAAAAGAAAACCCAGGAGTTAGCAGAGAAGACCCAGATTTTAAGGATAAACTTGAAGAATATTTAAACGACGATGATAAAACATATTATACATACGAGGAATTTAACGATTATGATTATATAGAATATGAGACATACGTTGATAAATACAATACACCAAATGGAGATGCTGTAGTTGCATTTGGTTATTACGGACAAGACTATTAAGAATAAGGAGGGACAAAAATGAAACAATTAGCACATTATAAAAATGGAAATTATTTTGTAACAATATTTGATGACGGGACTAAAATTAGAGAAAACAATTTAGATTTCTTTGAGGCAGAGTTCCCAGAGTCAATGGATTGCAAAATCACTAATAATTGTCCGTTTGGATGTCCTATGTGCCACGAAAAATCAACACCAGATGGCAAACACGGAGATATTATGAATGCTGAATTTATAGATAAACTTCGCCCTGGAACTGAGATGGCAATAGGTGGAGGAGCTGTTACAGGACATCCAGACCTTATTCCTTTTTTAGAAAAATTAAAGACAAGAGGTATTATACCTAGTATCACAGTCAATCAAAAAGAGTTTAAAGGACATTTAGAATTAATCAACAAGTTGGTAAATGAAAAATTAATTTATGGTTTAGGTGTTTCGTTCACATCATTTGACGACGAGTTTTGGGACAATGCAATAAAAAATAATCCAAATTTAGTAGTTCATCTTATTGCTGGTATTCACGGTGGAGATGTATTTGATTATTTTGCAAATAAAGGTGTAAAAATATTAATATTAGGGTATAAAGACTTTGGACGAGGACACGATTTACTAGAAAAGGCGAGTGCAATCATCCAAGTACAAATAGATTGGTTAAAAAATAATTTATCTAGTTTAATGGGAAAATTTAAAGTCATATCGTTTGACAACTTAGCGATAGAACAATTAGCTGTCAAGGATGTGTTAACAGATAAGCAATGGAATAAGTTTTATCAAGGAGATGACGGTACACATACGATGTATGTTGACTTAGTAAATGAACAATTTGCAAAAACATCTACATCTACTGAACGTTATCCATTACTAAGCAATATTGATGATATGTTTAAAATAATAAAAGGAAGTGAAAATAAATGGCAAATAAAAAGAAGGTAGCCGAAGTGAATGTTGAAGAATTAAATGCTACTCAATATTTTAATTATTTAAAAGAAAAGAAACAAACAGTAACAGATAAAGATTTAAAAGACCTTTATAATGGTTATTTACTATTAGTAGAAAAATATAGCATAACTGGTCAAAAGCGTGTTATTGAAAAGTTAAGATTTTTAGCAGACAACATTGAAAAAGAAATGCGAGTAGTTGGACTAGGTATTAATTCATTTGTGTATAGAGATGATGTTGAAGATTACATTGATAACATTTCTAAAAATGTAGTTAAAATTATTGAATTGGAAAATTATCCTAGAGATATACCAGATAATATCGTACAAGTTATTGCTAAAACAAAAGATATATTTGACAAGATGTATGTTGTCTTTACTGATTATACTGGAAAGGCTGAAAAGGAAGTCGCTAAAGAACGTAGAGAAAAAGACCCTATGTTATTTGGGACATTCCAAAAGCCACGCACTGATACCCAAAATGGTGGCGTAGTATTAAATGACCGCTTTTATTTCTTAGGTGATTGGGAAGATGAATATTGCGACCTAACAATGGATAAATTCCTACAAGAGGCTGGTAAAGAAAAATTGCAGACAGTAGTTATACCTACAAATACTGACGAAATAAAAGAAGAATTAGAAAGACTTGATGATAATTTAAGACGTCTAAATGATAAAGAATTTAATAGCCTAAAAAGAAATAAGAAGTTTTCATTAAGAAGGTTATTTAGAAGAAATGAAAGATAACGTAGATTTAACATCCAATAGAGATTTTCGCATAAAAGCTATAGATAGCCAAAATGGCAATGTATTTTTAGGCTTTATGACCAATATGGAAAGAATTAAGCCTGATTTCTATAGAAATAGATTTGGAGTTCCTCAAGATGATTACTATACTAGTAAAGATACTGGAGGTGTTGTACAAGGGAATGCTATAGAAAGAATGTCTAAAAAATTTGCTAAAGAGTTCTGTTTAGGAAATTATTGTGATTGTTGTGGTAAGGAAATCAAGCCTTATGTCAACGATTGTTTATGTCCTCATTGTTCTCAAAATATGGAGTTCCCTATAGAAAATTTATTTTCTGCAAATAATTTATAAAAACGTATTGACTTAATGCGTTTTTTTTGTTATAATTTTAATAGATATGATAGAGGGAGGCTATATAATGGCAAAATTAAATATAATGATTGGAATACCAGGAAGTGGAAAGACAAAATATGCAAAAACTGAATTGTTGACTGATAACACCGTATATTTATCTAGTGACGATATAAGAGTTGATATGTTTGGTTTTGAAGACCAAACTCACAATGCAGAAGTTTTTGAGAGAATGAAAAGAGAAACTTTAATAGCACTACAAAATGACTTTGATGTTGTGTACGATGCTACAAATCTCAATAAAAAACGTAGGAGTGATATAATAAAAAGGGCTAAAATGTGTGATGCTGAAGTCAACGCTTATTTATGTTGCACTCCTATAAATATAATATTAGAAAGAAATATCACTAGGCAAGAAAGACAAATACCTTGGGATAAATTAATTCAAATGATACAGAGTATAGAGCCACCAATGTACTATGAAGGTTTTGATAACATATATTTAATAGACGGTGGTATGTATAATGATATATACGATTATAATTTCTTGATAGACGATTGTGTAGGCTATAAACAAGATAACCCATATCATTGTGAAACACTAGAAGAACATATAAAAGCAGTCGTAAAGAGAGCAGAAGATTTAGGTAAAAACTTAAAATTACGTATTGATGCTGAAATTTTAAGACAAGCAGCTCGCTATCACGATTTTGGTAAATTATACACTAAAACATTTAATGATAAGAAAAACCATTTTGTGTATTATGGACACGATAAAGTATCTGCTTATTTATTTATGTGCCACGTGAGAAAACAAAATATGAGGGATGATTTGGACAGGGTGCGTTTATATGATAGTTCGTATCAAATTGGAGCCTTAATATTAAATCATATGGAGTGGTATCGTAGAGAAGATATGACGCCAATTAAAGAAATGTTTAATGATGATGACCTATATCATATGTTGGAGTTATTGCACGACGCAGATATATGGGGCAGAAATGAGAATGCTTGTCAATTAAAAGAATGGAGGGAAGATGATGAGGGATAAAAAGATAAAAACAATAGATATAGTTTTTGAAAATTGCGAAGTATATAGTTTAACGCCAAAAATGATAGATATGTGTGTGGTTAACGATGTAAAAAGAAATATTGGGGTTAACGTATTTCAATATGAAGATGGTGAAGTATACGAAAGTTTATCTTGCAAAGAAATGTTACTATCTATCAACCATAAAGGGTTAATGACTATTGGGGGTTGGGACGATAAAACTTTATTAGAAGACAGAATTGAGAATAAAGACATAACACATTTAGATATAATATATGAGGATAGTTCCAATGATTATATTAGTGTCCCTTGGATGGATAAAGACGGAAATGAGTATATAAATGCACTTCAAAATAATTTATATTATCAACACTGGTTTGGTGATGGTGAAGAAAGTTTAGTAATAATTATTAATGACACACCATTAACGTTCAAAGATTTGGAGGAAAAGTATGGCATCCGTTAAGTTAGAAGTTGCTACAGTGAATACTGAAAGAGTGTATTTTGATATTAATGATGTATTAGATATATTTGTTACAGGCAATAAGACTTATACAATAGTATTTAGGGATGGCGAATTTTGGATTAATACTAAAATGAGAAAAACTGTTTATGATAAGTTCGAGAAAATAAAAAAGAAAAGAGGTCAGGTTGATAATGTGTGATAAGTGTGGATTACCAACTAATGTTGAGTTAGGGCAAATATTATTCTCTCCAAATAAAATACAACCATATGATTGCCCTGGTTATGTTGTGGCATTACTTCGTGATATTGCTAGAAAATTAGACATTACAATGTGGAATATCACTCAAGAAGAGTATGATAATCCTTTTGATAATACTGGTAATAGTTTTGTTTGCGATGTATTTGAAGTTCACGCATATAATTGGGATGGCGAAACGATACAACCATACAACTTTAAATGTGGGGACGTAGAAATTTCTTGGTATAAATATTGTGGTCGTGGTTGTACAATGAATAGTCAACACACTATTTATGAAATGATTGATATGTACAATAGGTGTATTGAGAAGTTAGAAGAAATGAATGAGGAGGCAGAAGATGAAGATTGCGACTAATAAGGGGAATTGTATTCAATGTGGTGCTAGTACCAATATACAACTTGATTGTGGTAAGTTTGCGTGTATAGATTGTCTAAATGAATTAGGGAGAGAAACTAAAAATGTTAGAGAATATTTAGAAACATTTGCTGATATATTTAATAATGATTTTATGTGCCATCTTTTAGAATTACTTAATGTTATGAAGTTCAATAATGTTACTAGTGTTGACAATATAGTAAATACACTTGTTGCCATTCAACTTTATAACGAATACCAAAATGGTACAATTAGTGCAGAAAATAAGAAAAAAATTGAAAAACAACTTGACATTTTTGACTTTTTTATGATATAATGTATTTGTTATAATAAAAAGACGCATAGAGAAGTGTGAAAAGCGAGGAACTTGTAAGTCGTCTATTCTACGCAACCACCTGAGTTTCTGGTCAGTAGATGCGTGTGTTCGACGGGAAGTGGACTATACAAATGTGGTACAGAAGTAGCCCTATGATTAATTGATAAGACCAGATAAGTCAATAAATCTTATTTCCTGTTGCTTTTAGGGGTATAGTGTTAACGGTTAGCACGACGGTCTCCAAAACCGCAAGTCTGGGTTCAAATCCTAGTACCCCTGCCATTTGGTTCGTTGGTCTAGTGGTCTATGACGCCTGCCTGTCACGCAGGAAATCACGAGTTCAAATCTCGTACGAACCGCCAGTATTGGGGAATTAGCTCTAATTGGCTAGAGCGACTGCCTTGCACGCAGTAGGTTGTGGGTTCGAGCCCCACATTCTCCACCATTTCGGGAATTAGTTCAGTTTGGCTAGAACGCTAGTTTTGGGAACTAGAGGCCGTAGGTTCAAATCCTGCATTCCCGACCATTAATTTTGTAAAAAAGGAGGATTAATTATGAAAATCAGATTACCAAGGACAGAAAAGAAAGTAATCGTTGATGAAAAAAGAAGAACAGTCACTACATTGTTATTAGGAACTAATGAAAATCCATCATTAAAATTTGTTGGAGTGGCAAAATGTTCTCCAGAAGATACTTTTGATGTTGAAATTGGTGCGAAAATCAGTTATAGAAGAGCTAGACGTGCAATGTTAGTGGCAATTCGTAATGAAGTTCGTGCAGAAATCAAAAAAGGCGAAGAATATGCTAAAATTCATCAAGATATTTATAATGATTTAACAAAATCAATAGAAGAACTAAAACAAAGTATCTATGACATCGTAGAGTAATTAATTCTTCTTTCTTGGTTAGATAGCTCAGTTGGTAGAGCACAAGACTGAAAATCTTGGTGTCCCTGGTTCAATCCCAGGTCTGACCACCATTTAGTAATTTATATAGGTTTCGTATCAAGGGTGGCAATCAGTTTTGCCCCAAGTGCCGACTAATCTTGTAATATTGGTACGAGTAAAAGTTAAAAGCCGATAGTGATGTTGTACGTACCTTCATCTATGTAATTTATCCTATTTTATGCCGACATAGCACAACGGTAGTGCAATCGCCTTGTAAGCGATAGGTTCCCCGTTCAAATCGAGGTGTCGGCACCATTCAATGCTCTTGTGGCGGAATAGGTAGACGCAACGGACTTAAAATCCGTTGGGAGTAATCCCGTGATGGTTCAAGTCCATTCAGGAGCACCAATTTAATGTCCACTTACTCAAGTTGGTGAAGAGGAGAGTTCGCTAAACTCTTAGGTCAATTAGATTGACGCAGAGGTTCGAGCCCTCTAGTGGACGCCATTTCAAAAGGAGAATAAGTATGAAAGATAGAAAAATCGAGGTTGATGGTGTTGTTATTAGAGAGGGACATATTAAATGTTTATGGCACGGCACACCTGGTTTTGGAGAATTAGATATTTATTCTAATTTAGAAGACCCATATGAAGATGGTTGTGAAGGTGAAACAAGAAGTTTTCAAGTCACTACAGAATGTATGGGGAAAGAGTTTTATCAAGAAGTATTAAAGTCAATGATAAAATACTTGGAAAATAACTCTATAATAATAGAATAATCTGGCCTCTTCGGCAAGTCTGGTTTAAGCCACCACCCTTTCACGGTGGTATCGTGGGTTCAAATCCCGCAGAGGTCACCATTTTGTCTTAGTAGCTCAGTCGGTAGAGCGGTTGGCTGTTAACCAATAGGTCGGAGGTTCGAGTCCTTCCTAAGACGCCATTGAAAAAGTAGGAGGTTGAAACAATGGGAGCAATATTAATTATTATTATTTTATTATTGTTATTCATAGCTCTGGACGAAGATGTAGTTGTGAGGGACACTAAAAATAAAAAAGAAATCAACCTCACAGACAAATTAAAAGAAATAATTGAAAAGATTAAAAATAAGTTTTAACACCCCTCGTATTTAATTCATACTAAAGAAGGGCTCATACAAATAGGAATTGTCTGGTCAAATGTGTATGATGGTCGCAGACAAGTAAAGGAAATTGAGATAAAAATACATAAAAGAATGCCTATTTATTTTTGACGGGAGTTGATAGCCCCAGCCTATCTTCGGCGACCTTTATTGGTAATAACACAAAATAGAAGGAGTTAAGAAATGCCCCTATATCTTTTAGGGGAGCTATCACTTATGTGGGAATAGCTCAATTGGTAGAGTCTCTGCCTTCCAAGCAGATTGTTGCGGGTTCAAGCCCCGTTTCCCACTCCATAATTGCGGGTTTAGCTCAGTTGGTTAGAGCATTTGCCTTACAAGCAAAGGGTCTGCGGTTCGAGTCCGTAAACCCGCACCATTTCGGAGAATATTCACGTAACATCTAGCGTGACCCTGGAGGCAGGGTGTGGGTAATACGACAACTCGTCTTGTATTATTGGATTATATAATATAGTTACATACAAGAGAGGAAACGTGGGAATAACCACCTTATTGGTGAAAATCCAATTTCTCCGACCATTAAATTTTAGAAATAAATGTTAGGTTGGCTGAGTTCGGTTTAAAGCACTTGACTTGAAATCAAGCGTACGTGGAAGCGTACCGTGGGTTCAAATCCTACACCTAACGCCAAAATTTGTAAATAATGCTTGACAACTAAGTAATATTGTGATATTATATAGTTGACAGTATGATATGAGACATAAAGAGTTCCTTTATTACAATTGATTAGGTAAATGGTTTAGATTTACTCTTCGTCTCAAATATTGTATTTAATAGACATAAGAACTTCCTTTTTATTAACAAAGAGTGGTTTGGTTGGTTCAACTCCAACGATTATTAGTTCTCGTCTATTCAATTTGATTATTAGGCATAAAGGGTTCCTGTTTATGATTGCATTGTAAGCCGTAGGTTATGGGTTCGAGTCCCATATCGCCAGTGATGGCGATTAGCTCAATTGGGTAGAGCAACGAATTAATACCCTTCGCCTTTTAATATAATATAATTACGTCATAGAGGGTTCCTTTAATACTAAAAAAGAGGGCACTGGTATACGGTGGTTCAAATCCATCCTCTTCATTTTATGGAGAGTAGCCAAGTGGTTGAAGGCACCAGTCATAATATTACCTTCCGACGTATTAAGTAAAAAAGGAGAATGAAAGAAATGGAAAAAGAGGTATTAAGATTATTTAAAGGTTTTTTAGGAGAAAAATCTAATAGTGTTTCAGAAGAAGGATTGAAATATGGTTTATTAATCCCAAGTAGTGCTAGTGAAGTAGTGGTTAAAGAGGCTATCGAATTATATGGTAAAGACGGTCAAAAATGGAACCAAACATTCCATAAAGATTTTGAAATAGTTCGTAACGCACCTATTGAAGATTTAATTGCTCAACAAATTATGCACTATATTACAACTTATGGTTTTGAAAGTTTAGGTATTTATCGCGAGGATTTAGTGTACATCCCTAAAGAAAAGTTAGAAATTCCAGAGTTAGATGTTGACAATATTGAACTAATTACAATTAAACCTTACACATCAGAACAACTAACTGAAAAATTAATGGGGCTTTTAACTAGTGGTATTGCATTATCTGAACAAACGGTCAAAGATGTTATGGTTTTATCAGATTTCATTGACAAAAATAGATTTGACGAAATTGTTAATAGAGAAATAAAAACTACCTTATATGATAAATATAACATTATGCCACGTAACCCAGAAGAGTTCTTGAGATTTTTACTATTTAAACTTACAAATGGTACTCTAAAAATACAAAATGCAGATACTATTAGAGCCATAAAGAGAAGTGATAAGGTCAAAGCATTAAATATGCTACAACTATACGTTATTAAAACTCCAAATGGCTATGAAAAATTATCTTCAATATTCTTAAGAAACAAAAATCTATTTCTTGCATTAAAAATAAAACAAGATGAGTGTAGAACCGAAAAAGACGAAGTTACTCGTAAAAGTATTAATGCACTTATCAATAAATTAAGAAAAATGGCTAATAACAACCACAAGCCACTAAAAAGAAATATTTTAGATTGCTTAACCGATACTAATGTTAATATTA